>Ga0310121_10000006_pt1 | contig 167629 bp, 138 predicted proteins | sample CB27_Tmax_986_MG_FD_203504 | JGI IMG/M metagenome (GOLD analysis project Ga0310121, IMG submission 203504) | Marine microbial communities from Western Arctic Ocean, Canada - CB27_Tmax_986 | ecosystem: Environmental > Aquatic > Marine > Oceanic | place: Canada: Western Arctic Ocean | collected... | reverse complement strand
GGAGCGCCGCCTCCAGCGGCTCACCAGCCGTTTCGACCGTGCACTCGGCTGCTACTCCTCAAATGATCGGTGCAAGTACACGCCTGAACTCAATCCCGCATGCCCGATGAATAATGCGGGCTAGGGCCCCTCCTTCAGGATCACGCCCTCGTTGCGCCTGCCGTCCATCAGGACAAGGATCGGCTGGTCGAGCCGCAGGTGCCTCACGTGGTCGGCCTCCGAGAGCGCGGTCTGCGCGTCCAGCCAGTCCCAGTCGATGGACCCGTCTCCGGTCTCGGGGTTGACCGTGAAGTAGCCCACGTTGAACGAGGTCAGGTTCTGGAAGAAGTGCGTGCCCTGCGACGGCGTCACGTTGAGGTCCCGCAGCCCCGCCTCCACGATGACCTGCGCGCCGGCCACCTGGTCCCAGGTCACCGGGATCCCGAGCCAGGGATCCCGCGAGCCCCAGCGTCCCACGCCGATGAGACCGTAGGGCCGCTTCTCGGAGAGCAGGACCGCGTTGAGCCGGGTCACCTCGGCGGCCGCCTCGCGGCTCTTCACCCGCTCGAATCGCCTGAAGTCCACCACGACGAGATCCTGGATGTCCCCGAGCCGGCCGTTGCCCAGCACGCGCTTGCTCTGGCACAACACCGCCGCCGGGTCCACCTCGCCGAGCTCGAGCGCCTCCATCTCACGGGTCAGAGACAGCGGGCGGAGTTGCAGGAAGCCGAACTCGGATCGCTTCCCGGGCTGTGTGGCGAGGCTGACCGCGAACTCGATCTCCACCGGGACGCCCATGCCCTCCTCGCCATCCTTCATGAGCGTCCCGATCACCTCCGCCAAGGGAAAGCTCTCGTGCTTCAGGATGGATGCGAACGTCACGACCCGGGTGCCGGGCCGAGACAACCCGTCGTAGACGGCGTCGTTCTCCTGCGAATACGTGGATCCCACCGCCGCGAGGGCCCCGTCCTCCTCCGCGGCCTTGAGGTCGAAGACCTCCTCGCGCATGCCGGCGTTCCCGGTGCCGCCATCGAGGGGGAGCGCCCAGAACTCCTTCTGTGTGGTCTCGAGGATCTCGGGCACCGAGGAGAACTGCAGAATGTGCCGCGGGTGCTTCGGGCTGAAGCGGAGGCACGCCCCACCCTCCACGATGATCCGCCCCATGCCGAGGCCCACTGCCACGATCCCGTCCTGCGGCTCGAGGGGCGGTGTCGGATAGAAGTTGTGGGATCGGGCCACACCCGAGAAGTCCGGGTAGAACCGGCTGCCTCGGGCGGAGCCCACGATCCGCTGGAGGAGAATCGCCATCTTCTCCTCTTCGAGCCGGTAGGGCGTGGCCCTCAGGTACGCCTTGGCGTGCTGGCAGAACGTCGAGGCGTACACGCGCTTGATGGCCTCGAGCGCCTGCTCGAGACGCTCACCGAGGCTCCAGTCGTTGTTCGGGAGCATCAACGTCTCGTAGACGCCGGTGAAGGGCTGGTGCTGCGAGTCCTCGAGGAGGCTCGAAGAACGAACCGCCAGCGGCCACGCCGCCTTCTCTAGAAAGGCAGCCACGTCCCACTCCGCCTCCTCGGGGAATCGAGCGACGCGGAAGCGACGCTGGATCTCGGCGTCGTCGTCGCACTCGATGGCAAAGTTCTTGAGGTCGTTCAGCTCCAGGAACTCGTCGAAGGTGTTCGTGCCCAGCACCGCGGTCTCGGGCACCGCGACCTCGATGCCGTCGAAGTGGTGGCGGAGGCGTCGCTCGCCCAGCATTCGCCGGACGAAGGCCAGCCCGCGAGCCTTGCCCCCGAGGGATCCGCCTCCAACGCGGTAGAAATCGCCGCTCAGGTCGAATGTGGCGCGATTGAAGTCGGTCACGAGGACCTGGCTCTGCTCCCGGCGATAGTCGGCGATCGTGCGAATGAGGCTCTCGCGCAGTTCATGGGCGTCTTCGTAGTCGCTTAGCGTGCGAGGCCTCAGCTCGTGGGCGAGGGCGAACTCGGTCCTGGCCTTGAGCCAGCGGGAGAAGTGGTTGCGGCTGGCGTGGCGCGCAACGGACTCGTCGGGCACTGTGGCCAGCTTCTCCTCCAGGCTCCGCAGATCGGCAGCCCGGTCCAGCTCCTTTCCCGTGGTGCCCTTGAAGATGAAGTCGCCGAAGGCGAAGTCCTGCAGCATGACCTTGCGGAGCTCCTGGAGGAGGAGCGGCGACCCCTTGAGCAGGAAGTTGGCGCCCACCCCGACAGCGAGGGCTTCGTTCTCCGGTCGGGACGAGTGAAGGATGATGGGCACGTCCGGATAGGCCGAGCCCACCCGTCGAGCGAAATCGGTGCCCGCCTCGGCGTTCTTGATCCCCTCGCGGGGGAACTGGACGTCCGAGATGATCCCCAGGACCTCGTCGGCATAGCGGTCGAACACCTGAACTGCCTCCTCCCAGGTGGTGCAGAGCAAGATCTTCGGTCGGGCCCGCATCCGCAGGATCTGCTGGGAGAGGTTGAGGCCCTCCTTCACCACCCGACGCGAGTGCTGGAGGAGCTCGGCATAGATGAGCGGCAAGAAAGACGAGTAGTAGCGGACGTTGTCCTCGATCAGGAGGATCACCTGAACGCCGACGGCGCTGGTGTCGTGCTCGACGTTCCGCCGATCCTCGACCGACTTGACGATGGCCACGAGGATTCGGGCGTCGCCCTGCCAGAGGAAGGTCCGCTCGATCAGAGAGGTGTCGACGCGGGCCTCGAACTCCTTGAGCTCCCGGGTGTCCCAGGCCAGGAGGACCACGGGGATGTTCAGCTCCTCCGCCTTCACCTGCTTCGCCAGCTCGGCTGCGTCCATGTCCGGCAGGTGGGGCGTGGTGATGATCAGGTTGATCCGTCGCTGCTCCCGGGCGAGGCGCAGCGCCTCCGCCCCGGAGGTGACGCCGGTGAGCGCAGGCGCGTAGTGGAGGTCCAGGTTGCGGAACTCGCCGAGCATTCGCTCCGCGAGCTCGCCCGCCTCTTCCAGGATGAACGTGTCGTAGGGGGTCGACACCAGCAGGATGTCCATGATGCGGTACCGCATCAGGTCCTGGTAGTCGTGAAACCGCCGTCGGCCGTCCGAGCTGCTCATTGGGGGGCGCCTTCCGAGACCGGAAGACTAGCACGGGGCGCGGTGGGCACAGCGGGGCGGACGGGCTAGACCACGCCCTGGTCGATCATCGCGTCGGCGACCTTGAGGAAGCCCGAGATGTTCGCTCCGTTCACGTAGTTGCCCGGGGTCTGGAATCGTTCGGCGGTCTGGACGCACACCTGGTGGATGCTGCTCATGATGAGCTGGAGTCGATCGTCGACTTCCTTCCGGGTCCAGCCGTACCGCATGCTGTTCTGAGCCATCTCCAGGCCGGACACGGCAACGCCTCCGGCGTTGGCGGCCTTGCCCGGCCCGTAGAGGATTCCGGCGTCGACGAACTGGTTCGCCGCGTCGACTGTCGACGGCATGTTCGCGCCCTCGGCGACCACGTAGATGCCCTGCCGAAGCAGGTTCGCGGCGTCTGTGCCGTTGATCTCGTTCTGGGTGGCCGAAGGAAAAGCGCAGTGGGCCTTGTGGTCCCACAGCGCGTTGTGGTCCAGCCTGGGATCGGAGGCGGTGTAGACGGCACCCTTGAACTCGTCCGCATACTCCTTGATCCGACCCCGTCGGACGTTCTTCAGGTCCATGACGTACTTCAGCTTGTCACGGTCGATCCCGGACTCGTCGTACACGTAGCCGCTGGAATCGGAGAGCGTGACCGGCGTGCCGCCCAGGTCGAGGATCTTCTCCACGGTGAACTGCGCCACGTTGCCGCTCCCCGAGACCAGGCACGACTTGCCCTCGAGGGTTTCCTCGCGGGTCCGCAGCATCTCCTGGGCGAAGTACACGCAGCCGTACCCGGTGGCCTCGGGGCGAATGAGCGAGCCGCCCCAGTTTAGGCCCTTCCCGGTGAGGACGCCGGTGAACTCGTTCCGGATGCGCTTGTACTGCCCGAACAGGTAGCCGATCTCCCGGCCGCCTACGCCGATGTCGCCGGCGGGCACGTCGGTGTTCCCGCCGATATGACGGAAGAGCTCGGTCATGAAGCTCTGGCAGAAACGCATCACCTCGTTGTCGCTCTTGCCCTTGGGGTCGAAGTCGCTGCCGCCCTTGCCCCCACCCATGGGAAGGGTGGTGAGGGCGTTCTTGAAGACCTGCTCGAAGGCGAGGAACTTGAGGATGCCGAGGTTGACGGAGGGGTGGAAGCGCAGCCCGCCCTTGTAGGGACCGATGGCGCTGTTCATCTCGATGCGGAAGCCGCGGTTGATCTGCACCTGCCCCTGATCGTCGACCCACGGGACCCGGAAGAGGATGACCCGCTCGGGCTCGATGATCCGCTCGAGGATCCGGGCGTGGCGGTACTCCGGATGGCGATCGAGGACCAGGGCCAGCGACTCGGCGACCTCGAAGACCGCCTGGTGGAACTCGGGCTCGGACGGGTTCTTGGCCTTGACTGCGTCCAGGAGCGTAGAAACGTGTGTCGTCATGTGGCGCTTCTCCCAGGGATGGGGTTGTTCATCGACAGCATCACTCCAGTGGATGATAGGCGAAAGGACGCGACCGCCCCATGAGCCAGGCGGACTAGGCTCGAAACGCTTTCGGATCGGGCGGAAAAAGCCGGCCGCCTTCTTCCCCTTGCCGCCAGAGAGCCGCTGGCGTACGGCGGTCTCGAGGGCGTCCTCGACCTCGAGCAGCGCCCTGTGCTCCTCCTTGGCCGAGCGGCCCGAGGCGAAGAGCCCCTCGCGAACCGCATCCGCCTCCGCCTCGCGGTCCACTTCGACCCACGCCGCCACCGCATCGCCCAGGGCGATCTCCGCCCCCCCCGGTGAGGCGTGGCAGCAGCGTCACGCCACCCCGGTTGACGACGTAGTTGATGGCGACGGTGGCGACGATCTCGCGGCGCAGCACGTGGGCTTCGAAGTGGTCCGAGAACCGCTCGCGCAGGAGTGCCGGGAAGTAACCGTCCAGGAAGGGTCGCGCCGCGGGTGTGTCCGGAAAATCGGTCTCGAGGAGGAGCTGAGAGGCGGAGATCTTCCCATAGCCGAGGAGGACGCCGAGAAGAGGCCGCGGCAGCCCTCGCTTCCGATCGGAGCTCGAGAGCAAATTCTTGCGCCGCGGGACGAACTCGTCCTTCCGGTTGAGGAGCCCCGCTCCGGCCATGTCGTCGATGAGGTCCACGAACGCCTCGTAGTCGCGGCCGCTTCGGAGCCTGTCCAGGCTGATGGCCCGCGCCTGGCCGAGGTTGTCGGCCAGGACCAGGTCGGACACGTCGTCCGTCATCTCCAGGAAGATCCGATTGCGCTCCTTGCGCCCCTCGATCAAGCCCTTCTTGGAGAGCATGTCGAGGAGGATCTTGATGTTCACCTCGTGATCGGAGGCGTCGACACCGCCCGAGTTGTCCACCGCATCGGTGTTGATCCGCCCGCCGGCCGCCCAGTACTCGAGCCGAGCCCGCTGGGTGAAGCCCAGGTTGCCGCCTTCGCCCACGACCCGCGCGCGAACGTCGCGGGCGTCGACCCGCACCCTGTCGTTCGACCGGTCGCCGACCTCCACGTGCTCCTCTGCCGCGGCCTTGACGTACGTTCCGATCCCGCCGTTGTAGAGAAGGTCCACCCTGGCGGTGAGGATCTTTCGGACGACCTCCTCGCCCGAGGGCCTCCTGGTCTCGATCTCGAGGAGCGCTCGGACCTCCTCCGAGATCGGAATCGCCTTGGCGGAACGATCGAAGACACCGCCGCCCTTGCTGATCAGGGCCTTGTCGTAGTCGCGCCAGCTCGAGCGAGGCAGCTCGAAGAGGCGCTGTCTCTCGGCGAGGCTCTTTTCCGGATCGGGGTTCGGGTCCAGGAAGATGTTGACGTGGTTGAACGCCGCGACGAGGCGGATCGCGGGAGAGAGGAGCATCCCGTTGCCGAAGACGTCGCCCCCCATGTCCCCGATCGCCGCCACGGTGAAGGGGTCGGTCTGGATCTCGAGACCCAGGGTGCGAAAATGGTGGTGGACGCACTCCCACTCTCCGCGGGCGGTGATTCCCATCTTCTTGTGGTCGTACCCGACACTCCCGCCGGACGCGAACGCGTCCCCCAGCCAGAAGCTGTACTGGGAGGAAACTAAGTTGGCGGTGTCGGAGAGATGCGCCGTTCCCTTGTCCGCAGCCACGACGAGGTAGGCGTCGTCGCCGTCGAGGCGGGCCACCTCGGGCGGGTGGAGAATGCGCCCGTTCTCCCGGTTGTCGGTGACGTCGAGAAGGCCGGAGACGTACTCGCGGTAGCGATCGACCAGGTACCCGTCGAGGGCCGGACGGAGCGGGACCTCGCCCTTGAGCACAAAGCCGCCCTTCGAGCCCACGGGCACGATCACCGAGTTCTTCACCATCTGGGTCTTCATGAGGCCCAGGACCTCGACATCGCGCCAGCCGAGGCCCGCGGAGAGAATGAGTGCGTTGAGCGGATCGTCCGTGGCCCGCTCCTCGTCCAGCGCGCGAAGGGCCTCGTCGACTCGGGCCTCGGCCTCGAGCAACGCGGCGATTCGTTGCGCGGGGGCCTCGACCTGGAACCGATAGATCAGACAGCGCCGCCCGTCAGGCAGGTCCAGGGGGATGCACAGCTCTTCGACGACCGTCAGCCCGAGGTTCTGCATCGTCTTGAGGATGTCGGTGAGATCCAGGGATCGGACCGCGTAGAGGATGACCGTGACCCGCTCCTCGGTCCGCGGCACGATCCTGACGTCGAGACGAGTTTCGAGCCGCTCGAGACGCTCGAGACGCTCCAGGTCCGCGGGAACGTCCGCCGGCGCCGTCACCGCACGGTAGAGGCCGCTGCGCGTCTGGGAGGTCACGTAGCGACGGAGGAGCCGGCGGCCCTCTCTCTCACCGAAGGCCCGTTCCAGCTCCTCCGAGATCTGGTCCTCCCAGGTCGTGACCAGGGAGACGACAACCCTCCGCGCCTCGGTCATGTCCAGCGGATGGTCCAGAGCGGCGGAGTCGAAATAGAAGATCAGGACTCTCACCGCATCGGCGCTCACCGAGGTGGCCACGGCGACCGGGCCGAAGGCCTCGCCGAGGGCGCGACGAAGGTCGCGCTCCGTACGGTACGAGTACCTGAGCTTCGAGAAGGCCACGTACAGGGTCTCGTACCCCGGCCCCTGCCGACCTGCCACGATGATCTCCTCGTCACTGGCAAAGTGGACGATGCGATCGATGATGCGCTTGAGGTCGGCCACGTCTGCGTAGAGCAGCTCCGCCTTGGGAAGCTGGTTGAACGTGGCACGAGTCCTGCGCCACACGTACGAGTGGCGGGCGGCCCCGCAGCGATCGAGCAGCCACTGGTGCTTCTCGCGGAGAATCGGGATGGCGTCGGCGCGCTGGGCGAAAGCACCGCGGGCAACTGCCCCAGGACGAACAGCAGGCTCTTGAGGCGGCCCTGCTCATCCCACTCCCTGAGCGTCAGGTCCTCGAGGGGATCAAGGTGGTAGATGGTGCCGGCCGGTGCAGAAGTTGAGATCGATGATGCGGCCATCACCGCTCTTCGGCTGCATGTGCGTCTCGACGTGCTCGGCCACCCCCGGAAACACGATGGGCAGGATCGTGGGGTCTGCGAAGGCTCCGTTGGCAGACTCGTCCACCCTCGAGGCGCGACCGTCGCGCCCCACCTTGTAGGACACCGTGCCCATGAAGATGTAGTTGTCCTCGAGAAGCCACTCGAGGAAAGCGCTGGCCGAAGCCAGCTGGGCGGCATCGCCCCGCGGGCTGTGGATCCGGCCCAGCTGTTCCCGGACGGAGCGCTGCATGTCACCGAAATCGTCGACGGCCAGGAAGACGGCCTTCAGCATGGAGACGATCTCGTGCTCCATCCGCCGGAGGCGGTCCCTGGACTCGAGCGCCTCGATCTGGAAGAAGGTGTAGCTCTCCCGGCTGCCCTCGTCCTGGACGCCACCGAAGGAGACGACCTTCTCCCACTGTCGCCGCACCGTGAACATCGGGTGGGCAGCGGCGTAGACGCGGACGCCCGCCCTCTGGAAGTAGTTCTTCAGGCTGTCGAAGATGAAGGGCTTGTCCAGAGTGTGGGTCTGGACCACGGTCGTCTAGACGGGGAGACCCGCCCCGCCCCCCAGCGCCCACGCGGTCTCCTCCTCCGGGTTCCACACCGCCACGTGAATCCCCGGGAGACCGTGATAGAGCTGGTGGGACGGCGGCATCTCCCGGGCGACGAAGTGGAAATGCGACATGATCCGTGCCGCCACCGCCTCGGCCGGCAGGTTCAGGGCGATGCGCACCGGCATGTCCTGGAAGACCAGGGGCGCGAAGCTCAGGGCCAGACCCCGATCCTCGGGGCCGGCGCTCTCACTGATGATCTCCAGCACCTCTCCAAGACGGGCTTTCCGGTCCTGCGGATCTCCTAGCGCCATGTCTCCAGTCTCCAAGGCTACACGGCCGTCCGTGCCGAAGTCGACCCCTGCCAAATCCCGCGCCAGCGCGTACCATCGGCAGTGACAATGAGGCTCGAAGTCTCCCATCCGGAAGGCACGCCGCACGAGATCGACCTGACGGGCAATGTGGCGGTCATCGGCCGCGACCCGTCCTGCGACATCGTGCTGAACGATGACCGGTGCTCGAGGCGACACGCCGTCCTCGAGGAGACCGAGATGGGCCTCGTCGTCAGGGATACCGGGAGCGCCAACGGCGTGTTCGTCAACGGCCGAAAGCTGGAGAGATCGCGTCTCAGCCCCGGAGACACCATTCGAATCGGCGAGACGATCCTCGAGGTGCTGCCCGAGATCGCGGCGACCGTGGTCATCGGCCCCGGCGACCTGGATTTTCTCAATGATGCCCATGCCGATGCTGCCCCTGCCCCCGGGCCGTCGGCGTCGCGAACCGCTCCGCTCCCCCCGCCCCCCTCACGCTCGAGCGGCAGGGGGCCCGCCGGGCCGCCGCCCCGCCGGGGGACACCGAGCCGGCCTGCCCAGCCCGCCGGGCTTCCCCCCACCATCACCACCCTGGCGCTTCTCTGGGCGCTTCTGGCCCCGATGTCCGTCGCCCTCGGCATCGCGCTGGCAATGAGCCTTGGCGAAAGGACTGCCGGAGGGATTCTCGCCGGTGGGGCGGGCCTCGTTCTCGGGGCCTTCGCGGGCCTCATGGCCGTGGGCCTGCGAGGGCGCGCGGGCTGGTCACGCCACCTTCAGGTCGTAGCCGCCGTGCTCGGCCTCTTCATCTGCCCGTTCACCTTCGCCTCGATGACCGTCTTGATCTATATGCTTCGCCCGGATGTCCGCGCCGTATTCGAGGGTCGCTCGACCCCGGGCGCGCCGGGAGCCGGCGAGGCCGAGCTCACCTTTGCCCTCTCGCTGCTCGGCATGCTGGCCCTCGGCCTCGTCCTCACGGCCGGGGCCGCCCTCGTCCTCTGAACCCCGCCGTCGTTTCGTTGACGTGGCGGTTAATTCGTTGTAAATATGGAGTTTCGCCCATCACGCGGCGGGGGGGTAAGCCATAACCGGAATGGACAGGGACGAAGCGTTGGCACTGTACAGGACAATGCTCCTCATTCGGCGCTTCGAAGAGCGCTGCGCCCAGCTGTACGTGGAGGGCAAGATCGGCGGCTTCCTCCACCTCTATATCGGTCAGGAGGCCGTGGCGGTCGGGGCCCTGAGTCTCCTCCGGCCCGACGACTATTTCCTCACCTCCTACCGGGATCACGGGTACGCCCTGGCCCGCGGGACGGATCCGCGGTTGCTGATGGCCGAGCTGTGCGGCAAGATCGGCGGCATCAGCCGCGGCAAGGGCGGCAGCATGCACTTCTACGACGTCCCGCTGGGGAACTTCGGCGGAGACGGGATCGTCGGAGGGCACCTGCCCATCGCAGCCGGAATGGGCTATTCGATTCGTTTGCGCGAAACGGATCAAGTGGTTCTCTGCTTCTTCGGCGACGGAGCCGTGAACGAGGGCGCCTTCCACGAGGCCCTCAACGTCAGCGCGCTCTGGGGGTTGCCGGTCGTGTTCGTGATCGAGAACAACCGCTATGGAATGGGCACCTCCATCGACCGGGCCTCTTCGGTGAAGGACCTCTATCAAAGGGGCAGCGCCTACGGCATGCCCCGCACCGACGTGGACGGGATGGACCTCCTCGCCGTGCGCCACGCCCTCGGTGAAGCCATCGAGCGCGCCCGGACGGAGAAGCGCCCGACGCTGCTCGAGGCCGAGACCTACCGCTACCGGGGGCACTCGATGTCCGACCCGGGGAAGTACCGGACGCGGGAGGAGGTCGAGGAGATGATGAACCAGGACCCCGTCCTCCGCTTCGCGAAGCACGTCCAACAGAGCCATTCCGTGCCGGAAACGGAGCTTGCGGCCATGGACAAGGACGCGATCGCCCGGGTGGACGACGCCGTGCGCTTCGCGGAAGAGAGTCCCTGGCCGAACCCGGAAACGCTGTTCGAGGACGTCTACGTCCGCTCGCCCTACATCACCGCCGGGGCGGCCGACAAGGAGCCGGCCTGGCGCGGCTCGGTGGCCGAGGACCGAGTACCCGAAGAGCTCCCGGCCTGGAGCTCCGCCCGAGTGGAGAGCTGAGCCGTGGCGACACTCACCATGCGCGAGGCGCTGAACGAAGCGATCGGCGAGGAGATGCGCCGCGACCCCACCGTCTTCCTGATCGGCGAGGAGGTGGGGCACTACCAAGGGCCGTACAAGGTCACACAGGGCCTGATCCAGGAGTTCGGAGAGTGGCGCGTGCGAGACACGCCCATCGCCGAGGAAGCGATCGCGGGTGTGGCGGTGGGCGCGGCGTTCGTCGGCATGCGGCCCATCGCCGAGATGATGACGTTCAACTTCTCGCTTCTCGCCCTCGACCAGATCGTGAACCACGCCGCCAAGTACAGGTACATGTCAGGCGGCCAGGTGCGCTGCCCCATGGTGCTGCGAGGTCCCTCTGGGGCCGCCGCCCAGGTCGCCGCTCAGCACTCCCAGGCTTTCGAGAGCTGGTTCGCCCACGTGCCCGGCCTGGTGGTGGCCATGCCCTCGACCCCCGCCGACGCCAAGGGCCTGCTGAAGTCCGCGATCCGGGACGACAACCCGGTGATCTTCATGGAGAACGAGGTCCTCTACAACCTCAAGGGCGAGGTCCCCGAGGGGGACTACACGATCCCGCTGGGTCTCGGGGACGTGAAGCGCGTGGGCAAGGACGTCACCCTGGTGGCCTGGAGCCGGTCCGTGCAGCGGGCACTGGAGGCGGCGGACCTCTTGGCCGCGAACGGAATCGAGGCCGAGGTCGTCGACCCCCGGACGCTCCGGCCCCTGGACGACGAGCTGATCTTCGACTCGGTGCGCAAGACCAACCGTTGCGTGGTGATCGAGGAGGGATGGCGCTACGCGGGTTTCGGCGCGGAGATCGCGGACCGGGTCCAGCGCAGCTGCTTCGACGACCTCGACGCGCCCATCCTGCGAGTCACCGCGGCCGACGTCCCGATGCCGTACTCGAAGAAGCTGGAGAAGGTGTTCCTCCCCCAGCCGAAGCAGATTGTCGACGCCGTCCACCAGGTGCTCTACCGGTGATCGCGCGCCGGTGCGCTGTTCAGGAGCCGTAGCCCATGGTGACCAAGGTCGTTCTCGCCAAGCTGTCTCCCACCATGGAGGAGGGCAGCGTCGTGAGCTGGAGCAAGCAGGAGGGCGAGGCGGTCAAGGTCGGGGACGTCCTGGCCGAGATCGAGACGGACAAGGCCAACATGGAGATGGAGGCCCTGGGCACGGGCATCCTCCGGAAGATCCTCGTCCAGGCCGGAGGCAAGGCGCCGGTCGGCACGCTCATCGGAGTCATTGCCGAAGCGGACGAGGACATCTCGGCGCTCCTTGCCGAGGCCGAAGCCGAGGCGCAGCGGGCCCCGGAGCCGGCGGCGCCGTCGCCAGCACCGACTGCGCCCTCCCCGCCTCCGCCCGCCGCCTCTCCCCCCCCGCCTGCACAGCCGGCCGCACCGGTAGCCGCGGCGGCCTCGGTGGTGAGCTTTCCCACGGGGGCACCCGGCGAGCGGGTCAAGTCGAGCCCGCTCGCCCGGGCCATCGCAGCCCGTCGCAACGTCCCCCTCGAGACGATCTCCGGGTCCGGACCCGGCGGACGAATCATCAAGCGCGACGTGGAGGGCTACCTGGTTTCGCCCGTGCCTGTGTCCCGGCCCGCGACACCGGCGGCGGCCGGCGTGCCCGCGGTGGTGCCGGGGACGGAGATCGCCCTCTCGAACATGCGGCGCACCATCGCCCGCCGGCTCTCGGAGAGCAAGTTCTCGGCACCCCACTTCTACGTCACCATGGACGTCGCGATGGACCGGGCCGTCGGGCTCAGAAAGCAGATCGTCGAGGCAGAGGAAGTCAAGGTCTCCTTCAACGACCTGGTGGTGAAGGCCTGTGGAAAGGCGCTCGCCCGGTTCCCGATGGTGAACGCCTCGTGGGCCGAGGACAGGATCGTCACCCATGCCGGCGTCCACGTCGGTATCGCGGTCGCCATTCCCGACGGGCTGATCACGCCGGTGGTGCGGGATGCCGACCGCAAGACCGTGGGCGAGATCGCACGGGAGATCAAGGAGTTGGCCGAGCGGGCCCGTGAGCGCAAGCTCAAGCCGGAAGAGTTCACGGGGTCGACCTTCACCGTGTCGAACCTCGGGATGCTCGACGTCACCGAGTTCACGGCGATCATCAACCCTCCGGAGAGCTGCATCCTCGCGGTGGGCGCAGTGAGGAAAGAGCCGGTGGTGGTCGAAGACCGGATCGAGATCGGGCACCGCATGAAGCTCACGCTGAGCGTGGATCACCGGGCCGTCGACGGCGCTCTGGCCGCCCGATTCCTGGCCGAGATCCGCCGGCTCCTCGAGAAGCCGATCGGCCTTCTCGTCTAGCGGGGGTCAGATCTGCCATTTTGCGCTTTCGGTCGTCCGGGACATCCGAAAACGCAAAATGGCAGACTTGACCCCTACGTCTTCTGGCGGGCGAGGTAGTCGAAGACCACCTCTTCGATCCGGCCTCGCGACTCCTCGCTCAGGTCCCGGAAAGTCACGCCGAAGCCGGGCGGGAGGCTGTGGACCGGGTGCTCCTGAGAGGGGTTGGTCCAGGCCACGACGCCGGGGATCCGGACATGGCCCTCGCGACCCGGCACCTGGAACTGGCAGACGACCTCCCGACCCAGGGCGGGCATCACGTCGTGAGCCAGGTAGGCCCCGAGCACGTTGATGTTCACGATGAAGGCAACGCCGGAGCTGTCGTCTCCGAAGTCGAGCTCGCAGCGCCTCACGAACGGGACGCGGATCGCGCCACCTACCCGCCGTTTGTTCGCGTCCTTCGGGACCGTCATGCCAGCTCCATTCTAGCCCGACCGCCCAGTCATCGGCCCAGGATGAGCCGGTCGTTGCCGGCGCGCCGTGTGATGCGCTCGCGGTCCAGATACTCGAGCAGGGGAATCACGTACTTGCGCGACAGCCCGGTCAGCTCCTTGAATCCGCCCACGTCGAGCCTCGAGCCCGGCGGCCAGCGCTGCAGCACGTCCTTCTTCAGGGTGTCGAGGGTCTCCCGGTGAACGAGCAGCCCCCGGCCCACCCGTTCGAGGAGACCCTCGCGAACGAGAACCCGCGCCACTCGATCGAGGAGCCCCACGTCCCTGCCGCTCCGCTCGGCCACGGCGGGTACGTCCACCCCGGCGAGGCCCGCCGCACCGGCGTCGCTGAGCAGGAGCTCACGCACCTCCTCCTCGCCAGCCGACAGCCGCACCTCGTGGGAGGCCAGGGCGATGACGTCGGGCGCCAGCCTCACTTTTCCCGCGTTCCCGAGCTCCTCGAGCACTCGCTCGAAGGACGCTCCGGGGGCGGTGGCAAACACGCGGCTCCTTAGCTCTTCCCGGGGAATCCCTGCTTCGAGGGGACGCTCCCGGTGGCGGCGGCCCAGGGTCTCGACGACCTCTTCCGCCAACTGGTCGAGCACGACCCTGGACAGCACCACCGACGGCACTCCGCCCAGGGTGACCATCGCCGGAGCGCTTTCCAGGACCGGCCGAAGCTGCTGCACGGGAACCGTGAGTCGCCCTGCCAGCACCGGCGCTTCGAGACCCGCCCGGCCCGCCTCCTCCACCATGGCCAGGGCCGCTTCGTCGAGTCGCGTGGCGGCATGCAGCCGCTCGACGGCAGGGCGGTCGGCGGTCTTGCGGCGAGGTGGTCCGGGATCCACGACCCGGGCTCCTCCGATGGTGGCCATGGGCGAGTACGAGCGAAGGATCAGGCGGTCGCCCCGTCCTGCCAGCGCCGGCGCCTCGAGTCGGAGCTGTCCAAGGGCACTCGCCCCAGGCTCCAGCTTCCTGGTGCCCAGCAGCCGCACCCGGGCCAGCACCTCGGCACTGGCAACGTGGACCCGGACCCGCGCCCCCTCGACCAGGGGCCGGGCCGAAGCGAGAAGCGAAATCTCCACGTCGATCATGGACGTGGCGCTCATCGTCCCCGGGGCGATCAGGACTTCGCCGCGGCCCAGGTCCTCGACCTCGACGCCGCCCAGGTTGACCGCCGTGCGGGTGCCGGCGCGGGCGACCCCGACTGCTTCTCCGTGCACCTGCAACCCCCGCACCCGGCCTCGATGCCCTGACGGAAGGGCCTCGACTTCGTCGCCGACCGACAGCTCACCGCCCACGAGGACCCCCGTGACGACCGTGCCGAAGCCCCGCATGGAGAACACGCGATCCACCGGCAATCGGAGAAGACCGTCGTGAGGACGCGAGGGAACCTCGGCTGCCAGGGCCAGCAGAGCCGCCTTGAGCTCCGACAACCCCTCCCCGGTACGAGCGGACACCCGCAGTACGGGCGCACCCTCGAGAAACGACTCGGAGACGAGCTCTCGCGCCTCGAGCTCCACCAGGGCCTGGGTCTCCTTGTCGGCGAGATCGCACTTGGAGATGGCGATCAGGCCCCGGGGCACCTCGAGCAGGCGGCCGATGTGGAAATGCTCCCGGGTCTGGGGCATCACCGACCCGTCGGCAGCCACCACCAGGACGAGCGCGTCGATGCCGTGAGCCCCGGCGAGCATGTTGCGGACGAATCGTTCGTGACCGGGAACGTCGACGAAGGACGCGACCACACCGGCCCCCAGGTCGCAGTGGGCGAAGCCCAGGTCGATGGTGATGCCGCGCTCGCGCTCCTCTTTCAGCCGGTCGGGATCGGTGCCCGTGAGCGCCTGCACCAAGGCGCTCTTGCCGTGGTCGATGTGACCCGCGGTCCCGACGATGAAGGAACGCAGCGGAGGCTCAGCCCGTTCGGGTGGCGACACCGAAGACCGACTCCCCGGTCTTGTGCAGCTTGGCCTCCAGCGCCAGCCGCGCCTCCTTCTCCGCCCGGGCAATGAAGGAGAAGTTCTCGCGCACGACCTTGATCAGGAAGAGCAGCTCGTCCCGGGAGAGAGTCAGGACCACACGGCCCTTCGCCTGGTCGAACGCCGCTTCCACGAGCTTGTCCCGCAGCTCGAGGCGAGCCTGCTGCTCGTCGTCCGTGATGAAGTGGTACTCCTGGCGCGTGACCTTCTGGAGGAAGGTGAGCTCCTTCGCGGTCAGGTTCAGCGCCACCGTCCGTGTCTCGCCGGGACGGGATGTCGGTCTCTGTGCTGGGGTCACGATCGTGCTCCGTCGGTGGCCAGGGTGTCGCGCGGCCCGGGTATTCTAGTGGGAGGGGGCGTCACCCACAACCGGGCCGGCAACCTCATCGCCGGCGAGGCCACCGGGGACGGCTGGCCCGGCCGCGGCTGCGACGCCTGGCCCCCGCCCGCTCCAGGACGTCCACTAGGGCGAAATCGATCTGGCGCCTGTCCAGGTCGACCTTCACGACCTGAACCTCGACCCGGTCTCCGAGCCGGTAGGTCCGGTCGTTGCTCTCGCCCTTGAGGCGGTGGGCCTTCTCGTCGAAGTGGTAGTAGTCGTCCGTCATCGTCGACACGTGCACGAGCCCCTGGACATAGACCTCCTCGAGCTCGACGAAGAGCCCGAAGGCCTGCACGCCGGTCACGTAGCCCTGGTACGTCTCGCCGAGCTTGCCGGCCATGAAGCGGACCTTCTTCCACTCCATGAGCTCGCGCTCGGCCTCGGCGGCCCGCCTCTCCGCCTCGGACAGATGACGTCCCATCTCCGGGAGCCGCTCCCGCAGGCTCGCTTCCCGCTCGGCGTCAGGCCCTCCACGGAGCGCCCTCAGGGCACGGTGGACCACGAGGTCGGGGTAGCGGCGGATCGGGCTGGTGAAATGCGCGTACATGTCGGTGGCCAGTCCGAAGTGGCCGAGGTTGTCCTCGTGGTACTGGGCCAGCTTCATCGTTCGCAGCAGGAGGTACGAGACCAGCTTCTCCTCAGGCTTGCCCTGGATCTGCCGGATGATGAGCTGGAAGTCCTCGGGACGAATCGCCTCCAGGTCCCCCGGAATCCGATATCCCAGCGAGGCCACGAGCTCGCAGAACTCCGCCACGCGCTCGGGATCCGGGCGCTCGTGCACCCGGTAGAGAGCCCCCCTCTCCGCCTTGTGAAGCGTCTCCGCCACCGCTTCGTTGGCGGCCAGCATAAACTCTTCCACGAGGCGCATGCTGTCGAGACGCTCGTGGGCGACGATCCCCGTCATCTCGCCGTCTTCATCGAGGATCAGCTTGGGCTCGGGCAGGTCGAAGTCCAGGGCACCGCGCTCGTAGCGCCTGCGCCGCATGAGCTTTGCGAGCTCGTCCATGGCTTCGATGGACGGCACGACGGCGGCGTAGCGCTTCCGGAGCTTCTCGTCCCCATCCACGATCCCCTGGGCGTCCTGGTAGCTCAGGCGAGCGGCGCTCCTGATCAAGCCGTCGTGCAGCTTGCTGCTCTGGACCCGGCCCTTCGGGTCGAGCTCCAGCACCGCCGTCTGGGTGAGGCGATCCTTCCCCTCGACCAAGCTGCAGACATCGCTCGACAGGGCGTGCGGGAGCATGGGCACGACCCGGTCCGGAAAATAGACCGACGTCCCCCGCAGGTACGCCTCCTCATCGAGGGACCGTCCCTCCTGGACGTAGTGGGCCACGTCGGCGATGTGAACGGCCAGACGCCACCCGCCCCCGTCGAGGCGTTCGATGCTCACCGCGTCGTCATGGTCCTTCGCTGTCGCCGGATCGATGGTCACCGTGGCCCAGTCGCGAAAGTCGGTGCGGCCTTCGGTCTCTCCGGAGCCCGGGGCCCGAGCCACCCGCTCGGCCTCGGCCTCCACTTCCTCCGGGAACACATCGGGAAGGTTGTGTTTCGCCATCACGACCTTGAGGTCGACACCCGGGTCGGTCAGCGTGCCCAGCACCTCCACGACCCGACCCATCGGGTTGCGGTTGGCCGTCGGAGGGTGGGTGATCTCCACCGTCACCATCTGCCCGGACTCGGCCCCCTTCTCCTCGCCCTTCGGCACGAAGAACTCCTGCAGCACCCGCCGGTCGAAGGGCACCACGTGGCCTCCGAAACGTCCGTCGCTCTCGTAGCGACCCACCACCCGCTGCTGCGCACGCTCGAGGACCCGGATGATCCGCCCCTCGAGTCCCTTGGACGTGCGTCGCTCCACCCGGACCACGACACGATCGCCGTGAAGCGCGTCCCTGTGGCTGGCAGGAGGGACGAACACATCCCCGCCACCCTTGCGCTCGCCGTCGGGAATCACAAACCCGAAGCCGCCGGGATTGCACCGAAGCCGCCCCACCACCAGGTTCATTCGGGAGGGAAGGCCCACACGGGCCCCGCGGAGCTTGACGACCGTGCCCTCCTCGATCAGCCCGCGAAGGACCTTCTTGAGCTCGCCGCGCTCGGCACTCTCGAGCTCGAGCCGCCGGAACACCTCGCGCACGGACAGCGGCCGACCGTGGCTCGCCAGGAGGTCGAGCACGCGCTGCGCGAGGCTGGGTGTTGATGTGGCTATCGGAGGACCGCCCAGGGGCTGGTGCCGGAGGTAGGGTTTGGACCCAGAGCCGGCTCAAAGCCAGCTCCTTTGGCCACTCTAGCACCGAAAACGCCGGGGGTTCCAATCGAGCCCGTTTCGCTCCCCGCGAGCGACACTCTGACTCTCGACAGCGAGCGGCAGCCCTCATCCCTGATGCATGGTTCGACCGCGTGCTCCTGGTGAGCCGAACGTACCAGTAGCAAGCTGTGGCGGCCTCCGGCGAGAGCTGAGCTCTGCCCCTCGACTCCTCCCGAAACGAGTTGAGTCGTGGACCCTCAATTCGGGCGACCCGAGTTGAGGGCCAGCCCAGAACGGGACGATCGACGCGGCGCTTGACGGTGCCATGAACACCGCCCCCGGGATGACGAGGACGGCTGGGCGCTTCGCGAATACGCGCGGCGGCGGCGCGTTCGCCGGCTGCTCAAATACCGGGGACGGGTTCGATGGGAGGGCAACCTGGATGAGCTCCGGGAGCGCAAGAGCTCGGCCTCGTGAGCGTCCTCGTCGACACTTCGGCCTGGGTGGACTACCTGAACGGCTTCCCCTCGCCGGCCGCCGACGCCCTGACTGACCTGCTCCAGGGCGAGGAGGACATCTATACGTGCGGGATTGTGGCGGCCGAGGTCTTCCAGGGCCTTCGTCGCGATCGAGAGCGAGGCGCGATCCAGCGATCATTCCAGGATCTGCTCTTCCTGGAGCCGTCGGGTATCGAGCTCTACCTCCGTGCCGCGGAGCTTTGCCGTTCACTCCGCAAGCAGGGCGTAGCGGTCCGGTCGACCGTGGACTGCACCATCGCCGCACTCGCCGAGGTCAACGCCCTCCTCTCCCACATGGACGACTCGGACGTGGGCGATTTCATCGAGTGGGGTTGGCTGACAGGGATGCGTCGGGGTGAGATCAGTCAGCTCACCTGGGACATGCTGGACCGCTCTGAGGGCACCTGGGTCCTCCGCGTCCCGAGTCGCATCGTGAAGAACAAAGACGGGCGTGCGTTCGGGTTCGCCGGTCGGACTCGGACCATCATCGAGCGGCGCCTACAATCCCGACGGTTCGACTGCCCACTGATCTTCCACCGTTCCGGCAGGAAGATGGGTCCCTTCCGAGATCGATGGCGCTCCGCCCTGAACGCCGCGGGGCTACCTCCAAGCCGGCTCTTCCACGATCTTCGGCGCTCGGCCGTCCGCACCCTCATCCGTTCCGGCGTGGACCCCACCATCGCCATGAAGGTGAGCGGCCACAAGACCAGATCCATGCTGGACCGCTACAACATCATCGAGGAAACAGAGACCGCTGCTGCCCTCCAGACCGCCGAAGCTTGGCTAGAAGCTCAGCCCAAGGAGAGGAACGTCGTCAACATGGGCAGGATGAGGACCGGCACAATACCGGCACAGCCACCTTCGGCGGGCGCAGACGGTGTTGAGGCTCAAGCGCGCGACTGGTGCCGGAGGTGGGACTTGAACGCAGACCCCAAGGTCAACACCAGCAACTCAGTCAACTCCATCAACTACTTGGAGCCTACGACCACACTGTCAAAGGCGCTCGAAGTGGCCTCTGTGGACCGAGAACCGGCACAAAACCGGCACAGTAACGAGGGATCTTGAGCCTGGTTGCGGGTAATCGTGACCCCAAGGTTCTAGCCCATTTCTAGAACAGTTGAGGAGGTGTATGGCTAGCAGGAAGAAGGGCACATCGTTCCCTCGGCCAAGCGGGCCGTGGCTAAGCGCACGCCCAACGTGCTCGAAGGCAAGCTTCAGCCCAAGCAGACTCCTCAGGAAGCGAACGCCTCCCTACTTGTCGCTGGACTTGCACCCAACGCGGCAGTCGCCCGGGAGTGGTCCGGCTATCCCTTTGGGAAGGTCGAGAAAACGGTAGACCTCACTTCCACTCTCAACTGCATCGTAGACGCTGCGGAGCGTGTGAACGCCGGGGATCTTGGCGACGTGGAAGCCCTGCTCACGGCACAGACAGTCACCTTGAACGCGGTCTTCGTGAACCTGGCGTACAAGGCGAGCAAGACGCGGCTAATGGACCACTTCGAGAGCTACCTGAAACTCGCCCTCAAGGCCCAGTCCCAATGCCGGACTACCTGTGAGGCTCTTGCAGAGCTTAAAACGCCGCCCATCTTCACGAAGCAGGCGAACATCGCCGCACAGCAGGTGGTGAACAACGGGATGATGGTCGCGGGCTCTCGTGTGCGGGAATCTCAAACCGCGCAGAACGAAGTAATGGAGGCGTATGGTGAACGGGTGGACGGGGGAACGGCGACGGCGGCAGGCGGTGGCGACCGTCGGAACACTCAACCGGACCCCGAACACTGGAAGGCAAGGCCAGGTCGTCGCGAAACGCCTACCGAGGCGGCCAAAGAACCCTACAACGCGAACTCGGTAGGCTATTGGCGCAGCTCTCAACTCAAATGGACGCCTGAAGCTCCGGCGGAGGTGTCTCTGCGAGCGAAGGGCGACCGCCCCTGCGGACCCAAGAACGCTCCTCCTCAACTGCGTTCCCGGCTGGCTCGGCGCCGCTCACCCCGGTCAGCAGGCCAGTTCAGCCGGCGTTGGCGTTTTGGCGAACCACAGGACGCGGGGCGACGGGCGAACCGCCCTTGTATTACCTACGCTCCCCTCGCCCCCCGCCGCTGGTTTTCGCTCCTTGAGCCCTGGCGCTAGCCAGGAATGACCCACCTCTGCTCGGCAAGAGTGACCCACGCTTGGAACGGGTCTAATCAGGCGGGGGAGACTGAGGGTCATCCTCCGCGCCGCAGGCGCGTGGCCGTTCGAGGCGCGCAGCACCTGCCAGGGCTCCAGGCGGCTTGGACTGACGGGAGGCCGCAAGCCACGCAGCGGTCCGACTCGCGCGGCGACGACCACCAACGTACAAACCCAACCCACGGCCGAGCCCTTGGGCAGCTCAGCAAGTCCCCGGCGGCCACGCAACGCCAGCCCGCCGGCATCGTGCGGCCCTATAGAAGCTAGGCCTTCGCGCCAACTTGTCAATCCCAAAGCACGCAATGACCTTTGCCGCCAGAGGCAGCTCGTCGCCACTTCTGCCTCCTGAACCGCGGCCTGGTCCTCTTCTCGTTAGCAGAGGTGGATCAATTCTCGATAGCGCCTGGGCCTTGGAGTTACGTCGTCTATGAGGAAGGTACATCGGCAGGGTCCAGCCCATGCCACCGACCCAACCCTGACAGGGGCAGTTCGCGCGTTCCAGGAGGCACGATAAGACGGAAGTAGGCAGCAGGAAACACTGGGTCGGTTAGGGCGCGCCCCATGAGGGTCAGTTCGACGGAGTAGCTGTCCGACTCAACGGAGAATCGAATCCGGCTCGGTATCGGCGGCGTCTGTTCGGTCCACTCGCCGATATCGACGACCACGTGAGCCCGGGAACCGTAGTACTCCACGCGGTCTACACGGCGGCTCAGCGGATGGATCCAGGCCCTTACGTCAGGGCCATGATCAACGCGGACACGCTGATGCCTCGCATCCCACGAACTCGCTCCTTCGCGCAACTTGGAGGGCTCGATGCCGAGGCCAACGAGAATTCCCGTGAATTCCTCGATAGACACTCCGAGTCCGAGGACGTCGCTTCCTGCTCGATCTACCGGGCCACGGTACAGAATGCCCTCGTCTGCTGCGTAGACACCCAACTCGGATCCATCAGACCGTATGAAAGCCTTGATGCCGCCGGCCGGATCAAGCACGACCAGATCCAGCTCTCTGGGCCGCCGCACGGAAATCGAGGTGGAGACACTGCGCCGCCCGACACCCTTCGCTACCCGCACCGAGTAGGAGCCTGCGAGGCTCTCGGGGATGTCCGAGTATCGCAGGGTCTGCAGGACGATTTCCGCAGGGACTGCCTGCGCTCGTCGAGCAACGTGCGGGTGGTCTCTCACCCATCCGCCACCGCACCCAGCACCGGCAAGGACTAACGCCCAGGCGGGAACCAACTGACGACAGGAGCCCTGTCGCCTAGGCGAACGCACGCAAGCGACCCCCAGGCTGCATCGCCAGCACGCGATCGAATCCCGCGGCCAGCGCCGGGTTGTGAGTGACCATGATCGTGGCCGTGCCGCAAGAGGCGCGCAACCGGCGAAACAAGTCCGTGACGCGGACGGCGCTATCATGGTCCAAATTGCCGGTGGGTTCGTCCGCAAGCACGACTTCGGGTTCTATCACCAACGCCCTGGCTATGGCTACGCGCTGCTTCTCTCCGCCGGACAATTCCTCCGGGTAGTGTTGAGAACGCTCTGCAAGGCCACACTCCGCCAGCAGATCAAGTGCGCGCCGCCGAGCGCTCCCTCGATTCCCAGCGATCAACAACGGCATCATCACGTTCTGCAATGCAGTGAAGTCCGCCATCAAATGGTAGGACTGAAACACCATGCCGAGATACCGATTGCGCAAGGTCGCGACTTCTGCTTCGGACAACTCCGCCAGGTCGCGTCCGGCGAAGACAAGCGTCCCGCTATCAGGCTCATCGAGGCCGGCCAATAGGTGCAGCAACGTGCTCTTGCCTACTCCACTCGGTCCGATGATCGCCAAGCTCTCGCCAGCATTCAGTTGCAGGCTGCATTCATTGAGAACTTCTAGCGAGACGGAGCCCGACCGATACCTCTTTGAAATGCTGTCGGCACTCAGGACGACCTTGCGCATGGACTACTCGCGTCGCAGAAGAGTTGTTGGCCTGAGTCTCCCTGCTCGCCGAGACGGATACAGTGTCGCGAGAAAGCAAATCAACAGCGAGATGCCGGAAACAGCCGCGAAGTCCTGCCACCGCACCTGAAACGGCAGGTAGGAGAGGTAGTAGACCTCGGCATCGAGCCGGATGAGTTCGTATCGGTCGAGCGCCCACGCCGATCCGACCCCGAGCGCGCCGCCAAGACTCGTGCCGACCGACCCTACCAACGCACCCTGCCAGGTGAACACGCGAAGGATGTCGTTACGAGTCGCGCCCAATGACATCAGTACTCCAATGTCGTGTTGCTTGTCCTTGATGCTCAGGATCAGGGTGGAGACGATGTTCAGCGCGGCCACAGCCATGATCAAACCGACGATGAAGAAGAACGCTAGCTTCTCGAGGCGTAGCGCGGCGAAGAATGTCTCGTTCGCTCGCTTCCAGTCGACTACCAGGTACTCCTCATCGATCTTTCCGGCTAGTGCTTCCACCACTCTTCGGGTCCCGAAGATGTCGGCGATGCGCACCTCGACCGTTGTGCCCTCCCCGTCAACCTCCACAAGACTCCGAGCCTCGCGTAGCGAGATTAGAGCCCACGCCGCGTCGTATTCGAACATGCCCGCGTCATAGATCGCGACCACCTCGAAGTAACGTATCCGAATCCCTCCTCCCAAGAAAGGCGTTGCCATCGTCGCTGACTGAATCGTGACTTTGGTCCTATCGCCGACCCCTACCGCTAGCGCGCTGGCGAGTTCGTGGCCTAGCACAATTCCGGGATAACCACCCTGGCTGTCCAGAAGCCCGTCAGCCGATCCTTCGACGATGTGATCGAGGAGGCGGGTCGTACGATTCTCTGGGAGCGCGTCGACGCCCTTAAGACTCACGACGCGCGGATCACGGGCCACGCCTTCGACCAGTGCCACGGTCGAGATCGCCGGCGAGGCCGCAAGGACGCCCGGCAGCGCTCTGGCAACGGCGGCGACCTGGTGGTACTCGGCTAGCGTTGGTCCACTCGCGCTGACTACGATGTGCGCGGTTGCACCGACGATCCTCTCCTGAATGTCCTCTTGGAATCCCGTGAGCAAGGCAAGCCCTAGGATCAGTGCCGAAACGCCGACCACGATGCCCAGAACCGATGCAGCCGCAACGGCACCGGTGAAGGCGTCCCTCCTCCCGGCACGGAAGTAGCGCACCGCGACGAGGAGCCGAAAATCGTGCTCCAGCCAGCGCTCGAGGAACCCCGGCTGGGCCCTTGTAGACCGGCTGATCATGTTCAATCTCTGAGGCGCTCAACACGTGCGTCCGTTGGCAGCACAAAGCGAAACGCCTCGCCTGAGAGACCAACATCGAACTCCACGTCACGGAATCGAAGCTCCGTCAACTCGCCAAGGAGACCGCTCCACGCCAAGCGGACGACTGCGGCCTTGTCAAGCTCTATCTCAAGCAACAAGTGCGAAAACCTCGCGCCCTGCCGCACAGGGTCGAGCCGAAGTTGAACATTGCCCGGGCGCAGCGTTTCCCTCCAGTTGGCTCGCGAGACGCGAAAATCGAGCTTCAGATTTCCCGCCCCAGCTAGGTAGAGTAGCGGCGTCTGGCTCGGGTCCAGTGCCGATTGGGCTAGAACCTGCACTTGGTTGTCTCTCGGCAAGTACCAGTACAAGGCCTCGCCGTCGGCCACGAAGAGTCGACCAGTCGACGCATACTCGATGCGTATGAGCCCGGGCGGCCGACTGAACCAGCTCCCCTCCGCGACGGATGTCAACCCGCCCGGCCGCGGCGTAGTGCGCTGAGTGAACCTCGCCCGAAGATCGCTAGCCTCCCGGTACCGCTGCTGCACCCTCGCAAGAAGGTGCTCGGGAGCAGACGCCTCCTGAGAGTTCCCGTCTGCCGTGCTAGCCAGCGGCGCCGAGACACCGGCAACCAAGATGACCCACGAGAAGGACCACCCCAGGCGTGCTGGAGACATCGTCGCTCGACCGAAGACCAGACGATCACCTCCTCCGGAGAGTCCACATGTTACGGAACGAGAACGCCTACGAAGCCACCTCGATCTCGTAGGGGTTCTCTGTGTACACCTTGAACTCGGAGTTGGCCGGCATGTCGCCCTTCTCACCCTTCTTGAGTAAGAAGAGCGGACACAGAATCGCACCGAGCGCAATCGAACTCACCGCCTTCGAGTCACCCTCTCGGCCGGCGGTCCCACGCAACACGATCTGCTGTCCGTCAACAGCGGTCGTCGTGTCGATTCCGACGATCACTTCCCCGGCCTTGCCAATGGCACCTTGTCCGCGAGCTTCGATGACGTGCCCAAGAGCGGTCGTTCCGGCAGCTATCACGACGGCTCCGTCAACCACGAGATCGTGCGCTACCGAAAACGCGATGATCTCGCCAGGCGTGGCCCGCTTCGCGACAATCATCGCTCTGTTCTTGACCACCAGGGCCAAGCCGTCCGGCATTGTCACCGTCTTCTGCGCCGCGCTGATAGGCAGAGACGGCGTCATGGTCACGGCCGCAAGGCAGGCCGCCATAGTCACTGCAACAAACGTCCGCATGCGTTTCGTCATTTCTAGGATCTCCTATTGAGATGTGCAGAGTGCAAGCGCGCAAGTCGATGCCAACTCTATGTTGCGAACGGGGCATCCTTCCTGGCAGACGACATTAGCAACGCCCAGATGCCGGCCCCGGCCATGATTCCTGTCATGAACCGAAAAGGGTGAATCACCATCCCTGTGGATGCCTGGAAACTCACGTGGGCCAGCATCGAGAGTACGAGCATCGCGGCTGAGCGTCGCGAGACAACCCACCCGGTCGCGTGTAGCGCGGCACCCACCAGGATACCTAGGTAGAGCCCGCTGCACCGGATACAGACGCCCAGCGGTCGCCCGAACAGCCAGAAAGACCGCGACGGAAGCTGATGGCAAACCCACCAATCGAGATCGTAGGCGAGACTAGAGAGCTGATAGGCTCTCGCCTGCTCCGCTAGGGGGCCTATGATCGAGGTTACCGTGATGATGGCGGCCACTCCGAAGAGCACTCGACGTACCGCCGCGAGGGCCGGGGCGCTCGATCTGAGGACCGGAGCGCAGGCAACTCTGGGCACAGCACCGGATTCTCCGGCGTTCATCGCCATGAAACACCCGCAGCGTGTCCGATCAAGGCAGAAATCCCATGCATGTCTCCTCGAAGGAGGTTGGGTACCTCCCTCGCAAAGCGCTCATACCGGGCACACTGGCCAGAGTGACCACAATCACAGCGTGCGGCCATGTTTGCTTCCGCCAGTATCCCCTCAGGACAAACCTGCTGGGGTGAGCAGTCTACGGTCTGTGTCGCACCTCACCCATCGAGTGTGCCGATTATAGGCGGGGGGAGACCTCGGCGGGCGGATTTTCTTTGATTGTTCGTCGGGAGAGGTTGTTCAGGCCGTTTCGGGCGCACGAGTGGTTCGTAGCCCATCGAGGAAACCGAGACCGCCACGGCTCTTCAGACCGCTGAGACTTGGCTGGAGACGCAGCCCAAGGAACGCAACGTCGTCAACATGGGCAGGATGAGGACCGGCACAATACCGGCACAGCCACCTTCGGCGGGCGCAGAAGGTGTTGAGGCTCAAGCGCGCGACTGGTGCCGGAGGTGGGACTTGAACCCACACTAGCCGAAGCTAACACGGCCCTGAACCGTGCGCGTCTGCCAATTCCGCCACTCCGGCATAGCCGCGAAAGGGCAGAGTAACAAGGAACTGCTGACGCTTCAAGCGGATGCGGATTCGTGGTGCGGAGAGGACGATATGCTCACGCTTCAGGACACCCCGTGCTGTGGGTCATCGGTCGAGGCCTCTGACCTTACAGGCTTTACACTGGAGGCACGGCCGGCACGGCCCTTGCCATTACAGGGCTGCAGGAGTCACGGGGACTCCCGGAAGGCGGACAGTCATGCGGCAATTCACACTCGCTCTTGCGAGCCTGACCGTCGCCGCGGCCGGACTGGCCACGACCCCGGCGACAGCACAGGAAAAATACGAACACGGCTTCATTCGCAGCGTCGAAGCCGGCGTCAGCTTGCAGCGCGCCACCGAGGTCTCGGCCGAGGAGGCGTTGGCCAACCTCCCGTTCCTCCCGGGCGATCGGGTCTGGACCGATGCTTCGGGCCGGGCTGCGTTCCAGTTCCCCGAAGGGTCGGTGCTGCGCCTCGATTCCCGCAGCAAGCTCGACTACTCCGCCCACGACGAGAGTCGGGAGGGGCGGGTCGTGCTGCGCCTGTGGTCCGGCAGCCTGATCATTCGCACGCGCAACTCCATGGCAGCAATCTTCGAGATCGAGACCCCCGGTGGGCTGGTGGAGATTGCGGTCGCCGGTGTCGTCCGCATCGACGTCGAGGACGGTGAGACCCTGCTCTCGGTCTACGAAGGAGAGGCCGGGATCGATACGGGTGGCAGCCGTGTCCAGGTGGCCGGGGGCGAGCGGACGTGGGGGCGGTATGGAGAGGCTCCGGCAACGCCCGAGCCGTTCGATCGCAACACCGCGGACGCCTTCGCGGTGTGGGACGCCGACCTGGAGTCGCGAGAGGCACGGGCGGCCAGGAGTCAACGGTATCTGCCCGAGGAGCTGGCTCCGTACGCACCGGAGTTCGACACCCACGGCAGCTGGAGATACGAAGCGCCGGTGGGCTACGTCTGGCAGCCTCGGGTGGCCGTGGGCTGGACGCCCTATTCGAACGGACGCTGGGCCTGGACGTCCTACGGCTGGACGTGGGTGCCCTACGAGCCCTGGGGCTGGGCGCCCTTCCACTACGGTCGCTGGGGCTTCAGGGCGTCGGTGGGCTGGTACTGGTCGCCCGGATCGGTCTGGGGCGCGGCCTGGGTGAGCTGGGGCGTCGGCGGCGGCTACGTCGGGTGGTCCCCGCTGGGCCTGCACAACCGACCGATCGTTCCGTGGCACCACCGAGGCCACAGAAGTCACTACGGGCGGTCGATCGGTCCTCGGGGCCACCGGGGCTACGCCGTGCCGCGGGGATCGGTCGGGCACGGCCGGGCCTGGAACGTGGTCCGCCGGGGCGACATGGGACGTGGCAATCTGGCCCGTCACCGGGTCGACCCGAGCGGCGTGACCGGGCTGCGTATGGCCGACTCGATCCACGCCCGGCCCAACCGGGCTGGCGCAGCATTCGCCAGCAACACGGCGGTGCCCAGCGTGGCGAGCGCTCGCCCGCGTCCGGGAGGATCGTCCCGGAGCTCCGGCCGGGCCTCCGCAATCCCGATGCCTCGGGGTGGCTTCGGAAGCTCGGCCGCCGCCGGCACGAGAGCCGGCGCGACCCGCCGCTCCGGAATCGGCGTTGCAACGAGTGCCCTCACCGGTTCGTCCGCCCGGGCGCGCTCTCGCAACGCACCCGGCGCCACGGCCGCGGCCGTGTCGGCCAGCCGGGGGCGCCCTGGCCAGGCGCGGGCGCGTTCGACGACGACGTCTCCTCGCGGCACGCGGTCGATCTCGAGGGGCAGCCTGCCGTGGATCGGCTCCAGCGCGAGAAGTGGTGCGAGCGGTCGCGCGGCGACGCCGTCTCGTCGCTCCTCGACTCCCCGGGGCGCGCTCTCCCGCTCTCCGACTCGATCGGATTCTTCGACCCGCGCCCGCCCACGCAGCAGCGCAGCGGGCCGAACGCCCAGCAGTCGAATTCGTAGTGGGGCGTCCAGCCGGCCGCGAGGCACCTCGTCGACCCGGCCTTCGAGCGGATCGTCCCGAAGAAACGGCGGTGTGTCGATCCTGCCGTTCAGCAGCCCGAGGCGAGGCCTGGAGAGCGGATCGGCGAGCGCCTCCCGGACGAGGACCTTCAGTCGGCCGTCGAGCCGCTCGTCGCAGAGCGGTGCCTCCAGCCGATCACGCAGCTCCTCGAACAGCATCTCGAGTCGCCGGTCGAGCCGCCCGTCGCGAAGCGGCTCCTCTCGCAGCATCTCGAGCCGGCCGCGGAGCAGTTCGTCCCGACCCAGCGTGTCGAGCCGTGGCGGGAGCAGGAGCGGCGCCTCCCGCGGTGCGGTGTCCCGGTCGGGCTCCTCCCGCTCGGGCTCCGTCGGCCGGTCCTCGGCGGGCCGGTCGAGGGGCGGATCCCGGAGGCGGTGACAGAAGCGTCATAATGCCGTAGATGGCCTCGCGTCCGCCCCGAATTCGCCTCCGGATTCTGACGGTGCGCCGGGTCGTGGCGACCGCGCTTTTCGTCAGCGCGATCCTCGGCGGGTGTCTCCTGGGGGTCTTCCTCGCCGTCGAGAGCGACCTCCCGGAGATCACCTCGCTCGAGGATTTCCAGCCCAACATCATCACGCAGATCTTCGCCGCCGACGGCAGCGTTCTCGGGGAATTCGCTATCGAGAAGCGCGTGGTCATCGCCTTTCGGGACATCCCCCCGGTGCTCCGGAACGCCATCGTGGCCGTGGAGGACGCGGACTTCTGGAAGCACATCGGGATCAACCCCTGGCGCGTCCCCGGGGCGGCTCTCGCCAACATCCGCTCGGGGCGGCTCGGGCAGGGATTCTCCACCCTCACGATGCAATTGACGCGCCTTCTCTTCCTGACGCCAGAGAAGACGCTGGAGAGGAAGATCAAGGAGATCATCCTCGCGTTCCAGATCGAGAAGAACTTCACGAAGGAAGAGATCTTCACGCTGTACTGCAACCAGGTGAACCTCGGTCACGGCAACTACGGGGTCGAGGCGGCGAGCCGCTTCTACTTCGGAAAGGGAGTCCGTGAGTTGACTCTGGCGGAGGCCGCCATGGTGGCGGGCACCGCGCAGCGACCCAGCCGCCGGACCCCGATCCTGGACCCGGCGGGCTCGATGGCTCGGCGCAATCGCGTCCTGGACCGCATGGCGGCGGAGAAATACGTCACTCAGGAGGAGGCTGATGAGGCTAAGGCGGAGCCGCTGGAGCTGCGACTCTCTCGGAGGCAGCCCTCCATCGCTCCCTATTTCCTCGAAGAGGTGCGCAAGCACCTGGAGCGCGAGTACGGAAGCCAGAGGATCTACCAAGGGGGGTTGCGGGTCTACACGACCCTGGATCCGAGGATGCAGCGAGGCGCCAATCGAGCGCTGCGGGACGGGCTCCGGGTCCTCGATCGCCGGGCCCGTGGATTCGTGAAGCCCACCCAGAGCATTCTCGAGGACGGCCTCCTCCCCGATCCCCTGGAACTGCCCGAGTGGAACTGGCCCTTTGGCGAGGGCGACATCGTGCGGGGCGTGGTGGTGGCCTCGGACCGCAACTCAGCGGTGGTCCAACTGGGCGAGTATCGTGCCCGGCTCGGGCCGTCCGACATCGGCTGGTCGCGGCAGGGGCGAGTGGACGACGTGCTGCCCCGGGGCACCGTCGCACCCTTCCGGATCAAGGCCCTCACCGACAAGGACGGCCGCAAGGAGGCCCGTCTTCACCTCGAGCCGGAGCCGAAGGTGCAAGGCGCGCTCCTGGCCATGGACGTGCGGTCGGGGGCGGTGAGGGCCATGGTCGGCGGGTACGACTTCGAGCGGAGCAAGTTCAACCGGGCCACCCAGGCCCGGAGGCAGGCGGGATCCGCTTTCAAGCCCATCGTCTACGCCGCCGCCCTCGAGACGCTGGGGTGGACCCCGGCCACCACGCTCATCGACGCCCCCCTGAGCATCACGAACCCCTGGGACCAGTCGGTGTGGTCGCCGCAGAACTACGACCACGGCTTCATGGGTCCCATCACGCTGCGGCGCGCCATCGAGCAAAGCCGCAACGTCCCCGCCGTGAAGGTGCTCCAGGCGGTCGGTCTCGACACCGGCATCGAGTACGCTCACCGCCTGGGGCTGTCGGGCGAGATGCCCCCCTATCTCCCGATCGCGCTGGGCGCGGGCGAGGTCACGCTCATCGACATGGTGGCGGCCTACGCTACCTTCGCGAACCAGGGCCTGAGGATGCGGCCCTTCCTGATCAACCGGATCGAGGACCGGGACGGCAACCTCATCGAGGAGACCCGGCCCAGAGCGAGCGACGCCATTCGCGCCGACACCGCCTACATCGTGACCAGCCTGCTCCGGGGCGTGGTGGAGCGCGGGACCGCCACGAGGGCCCGTCGGCTGAAGCGCCCGATCGCCGGCAAGACGGGGACGACCAACGACTACACCGACGCCTGGTTCATCGGGTACGAGCCGGCCCTGGCGGCCGGTGTTTGGGTGGGCTTCGACGCGAAGGTGAACTCCCTCGGACGGGGCGCCGACGGCTCCCGGGCGGCGCTGCCGATCTGGATCGATTTCTGGAAGGCGGCGACCGCCGACCTCCCTGTGGAGGAGTCGCCGATTCCGGGAAACATCGTCTTCGTTCCCGTCGATAGCAGCGGCCGCCCCGGGGCTCCCGGCGCGCCGGGAGTCCGCATGGAGACCTTCGTGGCCGGGACGGAGCCCCAGGTCCTTCCGGCCTCGTTGACCGGTTCGCCCTGAGCGGAATCGGGGCCGGTCAAGGGCGGTAGTCCGGATACCGTGCTGCACCGGCTCCAAACGTCACCCGCCAGGCCTTCCTGTCGGACAGGCGCTGGCGGTAGATCACGTACTCCCCGGTGATGTTCGAGGCGAAAGCGATCTCGGACCCGCCGGGAGAGAAGGCGGGGTCGTAGTTGAGGGCCGGCCAGTCGACGAGGACTTCCTCTTCCCCCGTCTCGAGGTCGACAGCCACAAGGGTGCTCCGGGAACCGCCCATATGGCCCCGGTTCACGTGGCACACCCGCCCGTCCGGCATGAAGCGCGGCTCGCAGCCTCCGGAGGTCAGCGCGGAGATCCGCCGCACGTCCCCGCTGGCGACATCGACGACGTAGATCTGATGGCCGATCCGCCAGTTCGATGAGAAGGTGATGAGACTGCCGTCGGGGCTCCAGCTCGGGTTGCCGAAGATCGTCCTCTTCCCGTGGCGCACCAGTTCACGCAACTGGCCCGTTGCGAAGTCCATGGTCACCAGGCGCTCCGGCCCGTCGAGGTCCGTCAGGAAGGCCAGCTTCTGGCCGTCCGCCGAGGGGTCGGCCTGATACTCCGTCGCGTCGTTGGTGCGGATTCGCCGTGCCTCTCCCCCACCGGTCGCAATCTCGAAGAGCTGCCAATCGCCCGTCCGCTCCGAGCTGAACACGATCCGCTCGCCGTCGGGGGTGAAGCGGGCCATGCCGTCGTAGCCGGGGCTGCTGGTCAGCCGCCGGGGTTCGGCCACCGAGGCGGACACCGCCCAGAGGTCCGCGTTGCCATCGACCTCGAGATCGTAGACGAGCTCCCAGGCGGGGACTCCGTCGCTCGCCGCCGCCACGGAGACCCCCGGCGCCTCCCGCGGCCCCTCACCGCCCTGGCAGCCACCGAGGGCGAGGGCGAGACCAAGGCAGAGGGTGAGGATCGCCGGGCCGAAGGCGCCCACCCGGAGGGTCACGGTGGAGCGCCCCTCACTCCTCGCCGCCGGCCGCCGAGCCGAGCGTCCCGCGCGCCTGGGCGACGAGCGTCGCCTTGATGAAGTCCTCGATGTCCCCGTCGAGCACGCGATCGACGTTCCCCGTCTCGTACTTGGTTCGGTGATCCTTGACCATGCGGTAGGGGTGGATCACGTATGAGCGGATCTGGCTGCCGAAGGCGATGTCCTTCTTCCCCGCTTCGACGGCATCGAGTTTCTCGCGGCGCTTCTGCATCTCGAGGTCGTACAGTCGGGACTTCAGGATCTTCATCGCCACGTCGCGGTTCCGGATCTGGCTGCGCTCGTTCTGACAAGAGGCGACGGTGCCGGTGGGCAGGTGTGTGATCCGAACCGCCGAGTCGGTGACGTTGACGTGCTGCCCACCGGCCCCACTCGAGCGGTAGGTGTCGATGCGCAGGTCCTTCTCCTGGATGTCGATCTGGATCGTGTCGTCGATCTCGGGCCAGGCAAACACGGAGGCAAAAGAAGTCTGCCGGCGGGCATTGGAATCGAACGGGCTGATGCGGACCAGGCGGTGAACGCCGGCCTCCGCCGCGAGGTGCCCGTAGGCGTACTCGCCTTCGACGATCACGGTCGCGCCCTTGATGCCCGCCTCTTCCCCGGGTTGGGTGTCGGTGACGCTGGTCTTGAAGCCCCGGCGGTCGCACCACTTGAGGTACATCCGCAGCAGCATCTCGGCCCAGTCCTGACTGTCCGTTCCCCCGGCACCGGAGTTGATCGTGAGGATGGCGTTCGCTCGATCGTGCTCGCCGCCGAGCATCTTCTTGAACTCGGCATCCTCGAGGGTCTGCGTGAAGGCGGCGAGGGCATCCGTGAGGTCGTCCGCAACGTCCTCTCCGCTGGCCAGCCATTCGATGAGGACGCGGGTGTCGTCTTCCTGGGTGCCGAGGCGCTTCACCAGCTCCAGGTCGGACTCGACGCGCTTGCGTCGCTGGAGCACCTTCTGGGCCGCGGCCTTGTCGTTCCAGAAATCGGGGCCGGCCATGCCCTTCTCGAGCTCTTCGAGCTCTCGCTGGAGGGCCGCTTGTTCAAAGGTAGCCGCGAACGTCCGCGGCCCTCGCTTCCAGCGTCTCGAAACGCTGCTGTGGTTCTTCGTTCACGTCAGTCTCCTCATATTGATTCTAGACGCTTCGGCGCCGCAGGGTCGCGGCAAAGAGCGCGAGGGCCGCCGCCAGGCACGCCTGGGCAAACAGGTCTCCGTGACGGGTGTAGAAGCTCGTCTCGGCGATGAGGGGAACGTCCCGGACCACCACGGTCCTCTCGAACAGCTGCGTGGGCTCGAGAATCCGGCCCCAGGGATCCACCACGGTGGTGATCCCGGTGTTCGCCGCCCGCACCATGTAGCGCCGGTTCTCCACGGCTCGAAGGGCCGACATGGCCAGGTGCTGGTGTGGCGCGGAGGTCGTCCCGTACCACGCGTCGTTCGTAACGTTGATCAGCAGCTCGGCCCCGGACGCTGCAAACCGGCGCACGAGGGCGGGGAAGATGGCTTCGTAGCAGATGTAGCCCCCGACCAGATGGCCGTCGACATCGGCCACCACGGCCTCGGTGCCCGGGCTGAAGTCCGCGACCTGCCGGACAGCCTTGGCCGCGACGCGCCCTCCCAGCGTGAAGACCGGCTGCAGGGGCACGTACTCGCCGAAGGGCACCAGCTGCATCTTGCGGTAGCGGGCCTCGACCTCGCCCTGGGGTGTGAGCATCTTGGCGCCGACGTAGTAGCGGCTCTCGCCGGTCGGGTCGTCCTCGCGGTCGTCGTTGCCGAAGAACAGGTACACCTCCTGGAGACGCGTCGTCGCACGGAGCCGCTCGGCGATGCCCGGGGCCTGCCCCCAGAAGAACGGAACGGACGACTCGGGCCATACGACGAGACGCGCGCCACGGTCGGCGGCCTCGGCCGTGAGCTCGAGGTGACGCTCCAGGTTGTCCATCGCCCGTCCCGGGGTCCACTTGTCCTCCTGCCGGATCGCGGCCTGCACCAGCGCCACTCGGATCCGACCGGTCTCCGGGAGCGGGCGACTCATGGCCCATGTTCCGAAACCCCAGGCCCCGCCCACGAGAGCCACCAGTCCGACGAGGGCCGCTCGACGGGCCGCGCGGCGCCGTTCGACCACGATGAAGGCCAGCAGAGCCGACGAGGCCACCAGGAGAAACGAGATGCCGTAGACCGCCGTGATCGACGCGATCTGGATGACGGGCAGGGTCCGGTACTGTGTGTAGCCGAGCTGACACCACGGAAACTGGAGAGCGGTGTGGGCCCTGAGCAGCTCCGTTCCCACCCACACGAAGGGCGCGCCCAGGAGGCCCATTCCCCCGAAGCTCGCCACGAGCCGGGCCACAACCCAGGCGAAGATCGACGGGAAGATCGCGAACGCCAGGCACAGGGCCAGCATGATCGCGATCCCGACGGGCAGGGGGATCCCGCCGTACTGGACGATGACAAGGGAGACCCAGTAGAGAAGCCCCAGCGCCGAGACGGCCCCCGTCACGTACCCGAGGCGGAAGGAGCGCCAACCCGACGTGCCGGGCAGGGCCACGAGGAGAGGCACAAGGGCGATCCAGGCCACCGCGTCGTGCCCGAACTTCGGGAAGGAGAAGAAGAGTAGAAGACCGGAGACAGCGGCCAGCCCCTCTCTCCAGAGGCGCGTCAAGAGCGCCCACTCCCCGAGTGGAAGACCTCTTCGGCGTGGAATGAAGACCGGACGAACACGCCGGAGTGCACCGTGGGAAAGCCCATCTCCCCGGCGCGGGCCTCGTAGGCAGCGAAGGCGTCCGGGTGCACGTAGCGAGCGACCGGCGCGTGCTCCCGGGTCGGACGCAGATACTGGCCGATGGTGACGATGTCCACGCCCACACGGCGCAGATCGAGCAAGACCGCCTCGACCTCGGCGTCGGTCTCACCCAGGCCGACCATGAAGCCGCTCTTGACCGCGACCGGGGCGGCGCCACGCTTTGCCGCGGCCAGCACGTCCAGGCTCCGCTCGAAGCTGCCCTGCGGCCTCAGTCGGGGGAACAGTCGCGGCACGGTCTCGATGTTGTGATTGAACACGTCGGGGACCGACGCAAGGACCTGGGCGAGGGCATCGCCTTCGAAGTCAGGCGTCAGGACCTCGACGCCGGCCCCGGGCAGTGCCCGTCGCAGCTCCCGCACGGTCGCCGCGAAGTGCCCGGCGCCGCCGTCCTCGAGATCGTCGCGGTTGACGGAGGTCAAGACGACGTATCGGAGCCCCATCCGGATCGCCGCCATCGCCACCCGAGCCGGCTCGTCCGGGTCGGGGGGCAGAGGACGGCCGGTGCTCACGGAGCAGTAGCCACACCGGCGCGTGCATCGATCGCCGAGCAGCATGAAGGTCGCCGTGCCCCGGGAGAAGCAATCTCCCAGGTTGGGACAGCGGGCCTCCTCGCAGACGGTGTTGAGCTGCCCCTCGCGCAGCAGGATGCGAACGGCCCGCGCTCCCCTGGCGAGAGGGCTGCCCTTCCGAGCCCAGTCGGGCAGCCGCGCGGCGGCCGGAGAGGCGCTCACTACTGCTTGATGATGTACGGCTTGAACTTGTCGACGCGCAGCCGCGCGGCCACCACGTCGGCATCGGCGCGATCGCGATACGGGCCGACCCTCACGGTGAACAGGCCGCCGCTCTGCGGTGCGGGAACGCTGATGTACGCCGGAAAGCCCTTCGTCTTCAGGCCGCCCATGACGGAGTCGGCGGTGGCCCTGTCCTTGAAAGCGCCCACCTGCACCGCGTGGCCGCTGCTGGTCGACGGCAGCGCTTTCGGCAGCGAGGGCGTGGCCCGGATCGGCGTGGGCCTGGGAGTGGCTGCGGGTGCGGCCGGCGTGGGTTTCGGGGTGGGCTTCGGCGTGGCGGTCGGCTTGGGAGTGGGCCGAGGGCTGGATGCGCCGGGCCGCGGGCGCTCGAGGGCAGCAACGGGGCGATCCGCCTCGAGCCGCTGCGGGAAGCTGTATTCGGGCGGGGTCGGGGCGACGGCCGGCTGCTCGGAGACGATCCTCCCCTCCGCTACGGGCTCGGTCCGGTCGTTAGCGTGGGCGTTGGCGGCGGTGTCGACCCCGCGCCCAACCATCACCCCGGCCAGAAAGCTCAGGATGAGGCCTGCGGCGCCAGCCATGAAATAGAAGACCAGCTGCTTGTTGGTCAGCTGAATCTCGTAGTAGTAGTCGTCCTGGGCCAAGTCTCCGTCCCTTCCCCTCAGCGTGCCCCGAGCCTGCGATATGCTTCCTTGATTATGCCTGAGACCACGGCTTCTTCCTCGGCCCCGTGGTGCTCTTTCACGCCGAGCTGGATCGCCGCCACCAGCTCGTTCAGCCCGCCGAGCATCAACCGCCGGCGCTCGGCCGCGGGCAGATCGGCCACGTTGGCCAGGAGCTGATCGTAGTCAGCGCGCCCGTACTGCTTGAGATCCACTCCGTAGAACAAGGACCCGAACTGGGCCCCGACCCGGGAGAGGGCCTCGTCCATGAAAGTGTCCACCTGGGTTCCCACGCGTCCCTGGAGAAACACGTACACGCGGCTCAGCATCTGGTTGAACTGCTCGACCATGCCCTCGAGGTCGAGCTCGTCCTCGTGGGCGGCCGCCTTCTCGGCCCGGGCCACGTCCTCGCCCGGCTGCCCCTTGCGCACCACGCCGAGGACCATCAAGGCCCAGAGGACACGACACGTCTCGAGGTTGGAGAGATACGAGACCTGGCAGATCTGCTCGACGCTGTTCCGGCCGTTGATGTGGGTCAGGAGCTCCTGCTCCTCCTCGGTGAGCTCGATCTTGAGCAGGGCGTCGGTGTTGCCGGTGGGTGAAGGCACCGATTCGATGTCGCCCCCGATGCCCGCGTAGATGCGGCTCCAGCCGTGGATCCGCCGGATGCCGGCGAGGATCAGGCTCTCGGTGGAGAGGTTGAGGGCGACCACGTCTTCGGACCCGGGCTCGGTCATCACCAGCTCGTACTCGCCCTTGGCCCAGGAGAACACGTCGAGGAGGATCTCCTTCACGTGATGCTCGACGACGGACGTCAGGTCCTCGGACTCGAGGGCACCCAGCTCGATGAGGATCGTTCCGAGCCGGCGGCCGGGAGCCACGAGCTTCGAGGCCTCGATGTACTGGCGAATGGAGATCCGGCCCCGCCCGAGGAGGTTCTCTCCGAGACGCTCGTCCGGATTGCTGCTGCGGGCGTAGGTCACCCGTCCCATGTGGAGGAAGATGCTCTTGGTGACCTCCCCCCGCCGAAAGGTGAGCACCCCGGTCTCCCCGCTCCCCAGGACGGATCGAAGCAGCTCGGGCACGCTGGTCTCGTCGATCCGGCCTCGAAGGATGAGGCCCTCGTCCTCCTGGTCGGCCTCGGGCGTCGCCATACGAGGTCCCTACTTCTTCCCCATCAGCGCCTCCACCCAGTCGATCGGCACGGGGAAGATGACCGTCGAGTTCTTCTCGGCCGAGATCTCGACCAGCGTCTGAAGGTACCGCAGGTGCAGCGACGCCGGCTCCGCGCTGAGCGCGCTCGCCGCCTCTGCCAGCTGATTCGACGCCTCGAGCTCGCCCCCGGCGTGGATGATCTTGGCCCGCTTCTCGCGCTCGGCCTCGGCCTCCTTGGCCATGGCCCGCTGCATCTCATGGGGCAGGTCCACGGTCTTGACCGCCACCTGGGTCACCTTCACCCCCCAGGGATCGGTGTGCTGGTCGATCACCTCCTGGATCATCTGGCCGAGCCGCTCCCGCTCCGAGAGCAGCTGGTCCAGGCTGGCCTGGCCGAGGATCGACCGGAGCGTCGTCTGGGCCTCCTGGCTCGTGGCGAAGAGGAAGTTCTCGACTTGAATGATCGAGGCGAGGGGATCCATCACCCGGAAGTAGACGACGGCGTTGACCTTGACGGTGACGTTGTCCTTGGTGATGACGTCCTGGGGAGGCACGTCGAGGACGACCGTGCGGAGCGACACGCGCACCATGCGGTCGATGGGCCACGCCACAATGATGAGCCCTGGCCCCTTCGGCTTGGGCAGCGCCTTGCCGAGACGAAAGATGACGCCGCGCTCGTACTCGTTCAGGACCTTGACCGAGATCATGACCCAGAAGACAACGGCCACGACGATGAACACAAACGGCTGCATCATGATGCCCCCTTTCGGACCTGCAACCGGAGACCATCTCCGGCGACCACTTGGATAGGTTCGCCCTTCGCCACGTTCTCCTCCGCCCGGGCCTGCCAGCGCTCGCCCTGCACGAGGACCCAGCCCTCCGGATCGAGATCGCTGACCGCCTCACCCGGGCGGCCCGCGAGGCCCTCCATTCCGGTCGAGGGTCGGCGGAGCTGGGCCTGGAGGACCAGACGGGCAAGGACGATCATGAACGCGGCGAACGCGATGACGATGGGCAAGAGGGTGCCGAGACCGATCTGGAGCTCGGGCACGCTGGAATCGACGAGCATCATCGCACCGAGGATCATGGCCACGAGACCGCCGACGGTCAATAGCCCGTACGAGGTGACCTTGACCTCAGCGACGAAGAGCGCCACCGCGAGGAGGACCAGCAGGACCCCCGCCCAGTTGACCGGGATGATCTGGCTGGCGAACAGAAAAAGGACGAGGCAGAAGACCCCGAGGACGCCGGGAAAGATAAGGCCGGGGTGGCTGATCTCGGCCCCGATCCCCGCCAGCGTCCCGAGCAGGAGGAGAAACAGGATCTCCGGCCGCGCGATGGCGGACAGGATCGCCTGCCGCCAGTCCATCTTCACGTCCACGAACTGGTGCCCCTCGAGCTCGAGGACGACCTTCGTCCCGTCGAAGCGCTGGACCTCGCGGCCGTCGAGCTGCGCCAGCAGGTCGGGAATGTCCTTGGCGATGAGGTCGACGAGCCCCAGTTCGAGGGCCTCTTTCTCGGTAAAGGACTTGCTCTCCACCACCGCCTTCTCCGCCATCTCGACGTTGCGGCCCCGGCGCTCCGCCTTGCTCCGGATATAGGCGGCGGCATCCTCGGTGACCTTCTTCGACATCACCTCGTCCATCTTCCCGAGTCCCGAGACCGGGTGAGCCGCTCCGATGTTCGTGCCGGGCGCCATTGCTGCCACGTCCGCCGAGACGGCGATGATGAAGCCGGCGGAGGCGGCCCGCGCACCGGAGGGACCGACGAACACCGCGATGGGCGTGCGGCAGTTCAGCATGCGGTCGACGATCTGCCTCATCGAGGTGTCGAGCCCCCCGGGGGTGTCGAGACGGATGACGAGGAGAGGGGCTCCGGCGGCGTCCGCATCGTCGATGGCCTTCACGACGTGGGCGGCGGTGACGGCGTGGACCACCCCATCCAGCTCGACCACGGGAATCTCGGCCCCGGCCCGGGCCCCGACCAGAAGAGCCAGCGCCGCAACCGCCGCACGCCAATGGCCTGGCATGCCCCCACTGTAGGGGCTCAGGCAGATGGGTGTCAACGCTCTGCGGGAGGTGATAGACTGCCGGATTGAGAGGATTGGATTAGTCATGTTCGGTACGCTTGGTGGCCCCGAGCTCTTCCTCATCTTCGTCGTCGCGCTGATCGTCTTCGGCCCGCGAAAGCTGCCCGATATCGGGAAGAGCCTCGGTAAGATGATGAGCGAGTTCCGGCGCGCCTCCAACGACTTCAAGAGCACCATCGAGAGCGAAGTCGAGTCCGAGAAGATCCGCGAGGTGATGAAGATCGAGCCGCCCAGGGTGAAGACGGTCAAGACGAAGGCGGCTTCCACCGGGGAGGAGTCGGCGGGAGGCACTTCGGAGTCCGAGGCCTCCGCCGAGGGCGGAGACACGTCCGAGGACGCTGCGTCGCCGAACGATCCGAAGCCCGCCTCCGACGCCAGCGCTCAAGCGGGCGACGAGGGCGGAGCGCCGGAGCCCACGACGCCGGACGCGCCCGCTCCCCCGGCCAACGAGCCCGTGCCGTCCACCGTGAGCCGCAAGCCGTCACCTCCGAGTGTCGAACCGAAGTAGGACCGCGCGCTGCCCCCGACGAGGCGTTCCCATCCCGACAAGATGACGTTCCTCGAGCACCTCGAGGAGCTGCGGGGGCGTCTGCTGCGCACCATCGGGTACCTCGTCGGGGGTTTTGCGGCCTGCTGGGGATTCCACGAGCAGATCTTCCACTTCCTGACCCAGCCCTTGCGAGTCGCCGGCTTCACGGACAAGTTCATCTACACGAGCCCGGCCGAGGCGTTCTTCCTTTATATGAAGATGTCGTTCTTCGTGGGCATCTTCCTCGCGGCGCCCTTCATCCTCTGGGAGATCTGGGCCTTCATCTCGCCGGGCCTCTACCGCCACGAGAAGATGTGGGCCATTCCCTTCATCGGGATGGGCTCGTTCTTCTTCACTGCCGGGGCGCTCTTCGGCCACTACGCCCTCTTCCCGCTGACGTTCGAGTTTCTCTGGGGCTTCGCGGGGCCGGACATGCGGTTCATGCCCCGAATCGGGGAGTACTGGTCGTTCTACTCGTGGTTCCTGCTCGGCCTGGGCGCCGTCTTCCAGATCCCGGTCGTCATCTTCGTCCTGGCCCGTATCGGGCTGGTAAACGCCGGGATGCTCCTCAGGGCCTGGAAGTGGGCGATCCTCATGTCCTTCGTCGTCGCGGCCATCATCACCCCGAGCGGAGACGCCCCGACGATGACGTTTCTGGCCGGGCCGATTGTCGGCCTCTATTTCCTCGGCGTTCTGGTCGCCTGGATCTTCGGACGGGACCGCCGGCACGAGGAGAGTGAGGACGAGGACGAGAAGGCGCTCAGCGAGGGAGCTGGAAGCTGAGCGTCTCTCCCACCGCCGCACCCTCCCGCCGAGCCTGCCCGGCGTTCAGCTCGACCACATAGGACGCTCGGCGCAGCGGCTCGTAGACGGGGCACGGGTCGGCCTTGCACGGCGGCACGGCCTCCGCGACGTGGACGATGCGGCGGTCCTCGTCGAGCCACAGGATGTCGATGGGAAAGCGGCAGTTCTTCATCCAGATGCCGTGGAAGTCGGAGCTCCGGAAGGCGAACAGCATCCCGCGATCGGCGGGCAACGAGGGCCGGAACATGAGGCCCACCGCCCGATCCTGGTCCTTCACCATCACCTCGACCTCGAGCACCCGACCCGAGGGCAGGGTGAGAGGTGTCGTGGCGGGCGCCGAGGCGGCCGCAACCGCGACGAGGACGAGCACGGCGGGGGCCAACGGGAGACAATAGGAGCGCAAGAGACCCATCAATGTCGATCGTACCATCCCGGGTGAGCCCCGATCGGCGGTTGCGGCGCGAGGCGCTTCTCGTCCTGGCCGCCTCCGTCGCCCTAGTTGCTCTGGCCTACCTGCTCCCGCCGACCCTCTTCGAGGGGACGGACTGGCTCCAGCTGCATCTGCCCAACAAGGTTCATGGGGCGGATGCCCTGCGCTCGGGCCGGCTGCCTTTGTGGAACCCCTACGTGGGTCTCGGGCGCCCCTTTCTCGCCGACACCGAGACGGCTGTTCTCTACCCGCCGAACCTGCTCCATGTCATCCTCGATCCGTCGACGGCGCTCCTGTTCCTCACGATCGGCCACTACGCCCTTTGCCTTCTTGGAATGCTGGCGCTGGGGCGCGCCCTCGGCCTGGCACGCTGGACGGCGTGGCTGGCGGCGGCGTGCCTCCTCTGGAGCGCGCCCCTCGTGGCCCGGCTTTCAGCGGGTCAAGTCCCCTACGTCCACGCCTCGTGCTACGTCCCGCTGCTCTTCTTTCTCGCGCTGCGCCTCCAGGACCAGTTCTCCTTTTCCCGTCTTGCCGCCCTCGCCACGGCGCTGGCACTGCAGCTCCTCTGCGGACACCCCCAGATCGCCTGGGTGAGCTGGCTCGGCATCGGGTTCTTCCTGCTGGGGAGGGCCCTGCCCCCCACCGAGCGGCCGGGCCGCCAGGTCCTCGCCGGCCTCGGAGGATTCGCCCTGGCTCTCGGGGCGGCACTGGCCCTGGCCGCCCCCATGCTCCTCCCGTTCCTCGAGCTCGCGTCCCAGGGCAACCGCGCCGCGGCGTCCCTCGTCTTCTCCGCCGGCGGGACGCTCGAGTCGTGGCAGTGGACGTCCCTCGCCATGCCCGACGGGGGTCGCCGGGTCTTCACCTGGGAGGCCAACCTCTACGGCGGCCTTCTCCCGCTGGTGGTCGGCGTCGCCGGCCTCACCCTGGTGCGTGACCGCAACGTCCGCGGTCTCCTGGCCGCCGGAGGGGCCGGAGCCCTCCTGGCCCTGGGGACGCGAACGCCGGCGTTTGCCGTGCTCTACGCGCTGGTGCCGGGGCTGTCGAGTTTCCACATCCACTCGCGCGCCGCGTTTCTCGTCGTCTTCGCCCTGATCCTCGGGGCGGCGCTCTACCTTTCACGACCGGGATCGCTCCGGCGCTCCGTAGCCGTGCTGGCCGTGGGAGTCGGTCTCGCGCTCATTGGTCCGCTCGCCTTTCGAGCGCTGGCGCCCGCGCCGGAGGCCGCCCACGAGCCGTTCCCGCTCGCGCGGCTCGCCCTCGGGACGGGCGTCGCCGTCCTGGCCGGCCTGGTCGTCCACCTCCGCCCGAGCCGTGCCGTCACGGCGGCCCGGGTCGGTCTTGCCGTGCTCATCCTGGCCGAGCTCGGGCTGGCTCTCGGACCGGCCCGGCGGGTCTGGGCGTTCCCGGTTCTTCGCCAGGGTGAGCCGTTTGTCTTCGACGGCCTCCTCCGTAAGGACCTCTACGGAAACACCGGTGTCCCGCCTCGCATCGCGTTGCCGCCCTGGTCGATTCGCCAGAACGCGGCGCTCTTCTATGAGTGGTCGAACATCGCCGGATACAACGCGTTGACGCTGGACCGCGTGTGGGTGTACATCCACGAGGATCTGGGTCTGACGCCCTCGCTGGACGAAAACACGTATCCGTCGAAGCAGATCTACAACCACGGGCCGTACCCGTACGATTCGATGAATCTCGTGGCCGGCTGGCAGCTCGTCGGCCCGGCCGAGGGGAAGCTCGAGGAGACCGGGGGCGCCGATCCGTCGGGCGGATGGCGGCCGCCACCCGGCCGGCCGGTGTTCCGTCGTGCCGAGGACCCCCGGGCCTACCTGGCCCGTTCGGTGACACGTGTGGAGGACTGGCGGGAAGCCATCACGGCCATGGCCGGGGGCCATGACTTCCACCGCAGCCCTCTCGTCGCAAGCGCGACGAACCTGCCGTTCGACGCAGAGGACGACGGCGATGATCCAACAACGGCGGACCGGGTCGAGATCACGTCGTTCGAGCCCGAGCGTGTGACGCTGGAAACCCACGCACAGGAGCCGTCGCTCCTCGTCCTGGCCGAGGCCTGGTACCCGGGCTGGTCGGCCACCGTTGATGGAACCAGCGCGCCCTGCATTCCCGCCAACGCCTGGATGCGCGCAGTCGCGCTCCCGGCAGGACGTCACCACGTGGAGCTGCGCTTCCGCTCCCGCTGGCTGCTCCCCGGGGCCCTCGTGTTCCTTCTCACCGCTGGAGGGCTTGCCGTCCTCGTCCTCCGAGAACGCCGCCTCTCCGCTTCTAGGCCGAACGCAGAGCCCGCCAGGTGACGGCGCCGAGGGCTGCGACGACCATCAGAAGACCGGCCCAGAGAAGGACGGGGTGGCGCTCGGTCCACGGCAGGACGTCTGCGACCACGTCCCGACGCACCGGCGGACCCAGCGTGGCAACGGACGTCGCGGGCTCGTCGTCGAGGGTCCGGGCCAGGTCGTAGGTGGGCGCCATGAGCTTCGGCGCGCCGTAGGTCAGGGTGTAGTCGTCGTCGGCCGCCTCGAAGAGCAGCCGCTCCACGGGAACCACGACACTCACGTTCGTGACACGAAGCGGACGGTCGTCTCGGTTTCTGAGACGGAGCCGCACCACCCGCGCCCGGCCGGCCACCTCGACGCGCAGAGATTCCCGGAGCTCTCCCGCTTGCTCCAGACGGTAGATCATCCCGCCTCCCACGTGGCGCCACCGGTCGGGTGGCGCCACGCTCTCCGAAGCCGAGAGGACCGGGTCTTCCCGAGCCTCGACCCGCACCTCCCTGAAGAACCGTTCGTCCTCCACGTCGAGTACGAACCCCTGGAACGGTTGGTGTCGCGCCCCGAGGTCGATGGTCAGCCACGTCTCCTGGGAGTCCTTGACCGCGGCGCGACTCCATCGCGGCGCCACGCTCTCCTCGCGTCGCGCGCCGAGGGCACCGGACGGCAGCCAGGCGTCCTCGATCGACACGCGCTTCCGCTCCCGGGGGTCGGCGTGGACGGTGACCCGAAGCTGCCCGAAGTCGTTCTCGGGCAGCATCACGACCTCGTAGCGCGTGGGCTCGACGCCGGGAATGGCGAACACCCAGGCTTCGTCGGTGAGGGTGACCCAGGAGCGCCCGTCGTCGCTTCCCTCGACCACGACCCACCGGCGAAAGTTGTCACCGCTCAGACGAAGGGCGAGACGGGTCTTGGTGACGCGCTTGCCGAAGTCGAGCACGGCCGTGGCGGCTCCTCGCTGCACGGCTCCTCGATTCCGGATCTCCGGGCGGCGCTCGGGGCTGGCCGGAGGAAAGCCTCGGTCGAGGGTGTAGGGCACCCTCGCGGCCGATTCCTCCAGGACGCGGAGGTCACCCAGGTCGGAGCGCGCCGCCTCGTAGACGTGCCGGTCCAGGCGAACGGCCACCAGCCCGGCACCGGGCGTTCGGATCTCCCGCTCGAAAGCCGGGGCGGGGGCGTCCTGGGCCGAAGCAGCCAACGCCACGGGCAGCCCGACAAGCAGAAAGGCGACGAGTCTCCTCACGATCTACCCCCCGGCGGGGCGAGGCGCTCACGGAATCGGATGTTGAGCCACGCCCCGACCAGGAGCAGCACCCCGAGGGCCAGGAAGGACAGCATGCGGTAGAGCGTCGGCATGGTCTCCAGATCGATCCTGACGACCTTCATCGCCGTGACGGCGAACAGTCCGTATGCCGCGTAGAAGAGCCCACGGCTGCGCACCCCGAGGCCCGCAGCCAAGAGCCCTGTGGCGAACACCGTCCAGAGCACGGAGACGGCCAGGCCCCCCTGCCGCGCGGCGAGAGCTGCCTGCCCGGGCTGAGCGGCCTCCTTCGCCGCCCATGCTCGTTGCTCGAAGAACTCGCCGGTCTCGGCGGTGACGAGCCCAAACAGGAGGACGAGCCCCAGGGGTGCCAGGAGGCCGCCGGCCCAGACGTCGAGCTTGCTCCCCCGTCGGCGGGCGGGCGAGGCAAGCCGTCGCGCCAGCACCATCGCCGCGATGACGAGGAGCCAGGTGGCGAACGCTGGATTGAAAACAGGCGTGAAGGGACTGGAATGAAGCGGGAGGTGCCGGACAAGGAGGCGGCCCACGGCGAGGAGCATCACGCCGTAGCCCCCGGCCCGGGCGAGGCGGGAGTTGTTGCGCTCCCCCAGCCACAGGAGAACGAGCGCTTCTCCGGCCCAGACCAGCGTGATCCCGAACAGGCCGAGCTGCACTGGAATCGCAGGGTGAGAAAGACGGCGGCCAGGGCCAGCGTCACCCGGGTCCAGAGCTGCTGCGCGGAGTCCTGCCACCGGGCCACGAGGCCGAGCACCAAATGAAGTGCCGCCAGCGCCACCGCTGCCGGTCCCAGGAGGGCAGGCTGCGTGACGTCCAGCACGCGGTCGAGGGCGACCCAGGAGAGCCCGGCCGCGAGAATCTGGGTCACACCGTCCGGGGCTGTGAGGGGGCGTCGAAGGAGGAGTCCTCTCACCGCCAGCACGACGACGGCGGTCCCGGCGAGGCCGAGAGCCAGCGCCAGGGCCTCGGCCGAGCGAGGGGCCTCGAACTCCTGTTCGAACCAGACCAGGACCGCGAGGGCCCCCAGGAACAGCGTCGACGGCTCGGCCCAGCGCCATCGCGGTCGCACGAGCACGGCAAGACCCAGCTGAGCGACGAGCAACCAGAGGAGAGCCATGGGACGATCGGTGCCGCTCGCCAGGCCCACCGACACCAGGGCGCCGACCATGAGTGTCACGGCCAGGAGAAGCGTGTCGAACGCCGTGGTCCGCTCCCTGCCCGCCGTGCCGAGGGTGAAGAGTGCCGAGAGCGACAGCAGGCCCACGGCCGCCACCTCGAAGCGAGGATCGGCGTAGTGGGCCTCGCGCCAGCCGAGGTACAGGATCAGCGTGCCGAAGAGGGCTAGGGGAAGGGTCTCGGGCCAGGGCTTTCTCCTATCGAGCCAGACCGCCCCGGCTCCCAGCAGCACCAGATAGAACATGAGGCTGGCTCCCCGATCCGTTCCGGTGGACAGGAGCGCCGGGGTGAGGTAGCCGCCGACCCACGCCACTGCGGCAAGGAGTCGGGTGCCGCGGAGGTCGGCCACGGCCACGGCGCACACGGTCACCACGACCATCACAGCTCCCGAAAGTCCGCGGGGCACGAGGCCGTAGAACGAGTGGGCGGCGAAGGCCGAGACGTAGAGACCGGCGAAGCCCGCCGCCGCCAGCCCCTGGCCCAGGGGACGATACTTCCCGTCCAGCAGGCGGAGCCCGGCGGCCACGAGCCCGAGGCTGAAGACGGCTCCGGAGAGCACGCGGCCCATGGGGCCCACCCATTCGTTCTCCCACGCGTAGCGGACGAAGAGGGCGAGGAACACGACGACCGCCAGCCCTCCGGCGCCCACGAGGATCCGGGGGCCGAGGTTCGTGGCAAAGTCTGCCGTGGGTTCGGCGGAGGGTCCGGGCCGCGGTGCGGCGCGAGCCACTGGGCGGACCGGGGGCGGTGGGGATGGAGTGACCGTCGGGGCAGGCGCCGCCGGCGCAGGCGGCACCGGCTCCTCCGGCTCAGCGGGGCGCTCCGGAGCGACGCCCCCCCCCTCGGGCGCTCTCGACCCGCGACGCCAGCTCCGAGACGCGTTTCTCGAGTCGCGTCAGGCGAACCAGCGCGGAGATCGTGAGCACTGGGGACACCACCGCCAGGAACGCCACTCCAGCCAGCAAGAGAACGACCGCCGCCTCCACGGTCACCTCCCGGGCGCAGCAGCGCCGGATGTTCCTGCTACTGGCGGACCTCGCCGGTCATGGGGACAAACCGCACGGGCAGCACGCGCTTCTCCTCGAAGCGGGCCCCGCGGCGCGTGACCACCACGAGCTCCTGCCAGTCGTCGCCCACCGGGAGGATGAGGCGCCCACCGTCGCGGAGCTGCTGCTTGAGCGGCTCCGGGATACGGGGCGCGGCGGCGGTCACGATGATCGCGTCGAAGGGAGCGGCCTCCGGCCAGCCTGCGTACCCGTCCCCGGAGCGAACCTCGACGTTCTCGTAGCCGAGCTCCCGAAGGCGTATGGCGGCCTCCTGGGCCAGCGGGGCGACGATCTCGATCGAGTACACCCGGGCGACGATCTCGGCCAGCACGGCCGCCTGGTAGCCCGAGCCGGTGCCGATCTCGAGGACCGTCTCGTCGCCTTCCAGGCCCAGAGCCTCGGTCATGAAGGCGACGATGTAGGGTTGAGAGATGGTCTGCCCGTGACCGATGGGCAGAGGGTGGTCGGCGTAGGCCTGGCGAGCCACCTTCTCTGGCACGAAGAGATGACGAGGCACCGTCCTCATGGCGGCCAGCGTTCGCTCGTCACGCACCCCGCGGGTGGCAATCTGCTCGGTCACCATCTTCTCGCGATCCCGTGCTCGGGCGTCGCCGCCGGCCTCCGGGGCCGGACGGCAGGAGAACGCGGTCACCATCACCAGCCAGGAGATCCACACCATGAACGTCCGTCTCTATTCTAGCCGTCCTCCCTGGCCAGGAGCACCTCGAAGACCGTGCCGCCGCCCTCCCGAGGCCGACACTGGGCCTCTCCCCCGTGGGCACGGGCAATCTGCCGGACGAGGGCGAGCCCGAGGCCGAAGCCTTGCCCGGTTTCGGCGGAGCCGGCAGGACGGTGGAAGGGCTCGAAAATCCGCTCCCGCTCGCCCTCGGCCACGCCCGGCCCGCGGTCCAGGACCAGGAGGCGCACCCCGGAGTGCTCGCTGCGCTCCACGCGGGCCTCGATCGGGCCCTCGCCGCCGTGCCGCCGGGCGTTGTCGAGGAGGTTGCGCACGAGGCGCCTCAGGAGGCGCGGGTCGCCGGAGATCACCACGGCCTCTCCCTCGACGTCGACATCGTGTCGGGCGCCCTCTTCGGCCAGGAGGGCCAGCAGGTCCACCGGCTCCCTGCGCGCGGCGGGGCCGCGGGCCTCCAGCCGGCTGGCCTCGAGCACCTCGTCGATGATGCCGTCGAGCTCGGCCACGTCTCGCGTGGCCCGCTCCTTCTGCGCCTCCGAGCCGGGCATCATCTCGAGCGACAGGCGAAGCCTCGCCAGGGGCGAGCGCAGCTCGTGAGAGGCGTGAACGAGCACACGCCGCTGGGACTCGACGAGGCGCTCGATGCGATCGGCGGCCCGGTTGAAGCTGCTGGCGAGCTGGGCCACCTCGTCGCGACCCTCCACCGGGGCCCGGGCCTTCAGATCACCACCGCCCAGATCCTCCACCCGCTGCCGCAGGCGCTCGAGCCGGCGCGTGAGCCGGAGCACCAGAGGCCAGGCCCCGATCGCCACCGCCAACGCCAGGAGACCGAGGAACAGGAGGAACGCCGTGGCGCCTCCCCCGCGGGGGTGCCAGCGCCGGGCCACGAAGGTGCGTCCGTCGGGCAACGGCAGCGTCACGGTCGTGGCCCGGGCCTGGTGACGCAGCCAGTTGCGGCGGCGGAGCGGCGTGTCCGGCAGGGACTCCCCCGTCGCGGCCAGTTGCTCGCCCCCGGAGTCGAAGACAGCGACGTCGATCTGCAGGCGAGTCGCCAGCCGGTCCAACGTCGCCTGCAGCTCTTCCGTCGGACGGTCCGGGCCGGGGAGAATCTCGGCCGCCGCCGCCCCCAGCTCGTGGGCGAAGTCTCGTTCCCAGGGGGCCTGGGGGTGCACGATCCACGTGAGCAACACCAGCACGGCAAACAGCAACAGAACGCCGACAACCGTCATATAGATCTGAAACGCGAGCCGCCGCATCAGTCCTCGTCCTGCACCCTGGCGAACACGTAGCCCGCTCCGCGACCGTCAGGATCCGACGGGGGTGCTTCGGGTCGTCCTCGAGCACCGCGCGAAGGCGCGAGACGTGCACATCGATCGACCGGTCGAAGGCCTCGATCGCATCGCCCCGGACGCGGGTCATGAGCGCCTCACGGCTGAGCACCCGACCGGCGGACTCCGCTAGAGCCAGCAGCAGGTCGAACTGGTAGCCGGTCATGGCTCGCTCCTTGCCGTCGACGCGTGCCACCCGCGCGTCGCTGTCGATCTCGAGGCGACCGAATCGCAGCGGGGGCGAGCGGCCCGGATCCGGGCGACGACGGCGCAGGATCGCACGAAGGCGCGCCTGCAGCTCCCGGGGGTTGAAGGGCTTCGGGAGGTAGTCGTCCGCTCCGATCTCGAGCCCGGCGATTCGATCCTCGTCGTCGCCCCGGGCCGTGAGCATGAGGATCGGAACGTCCGAGCCGGCGCGGATCCGGCGGCACACCTCGAAGCCGTCCAGGTCCGGGAGCATCACGTCCAGGAGCACGGCATCGAAGGTGTCGGCTTCCACGCGACGAAGGCCTTCGGCGGCGGTCCCCACCGACGAGACAGAGAAGCCCAACGGGCCCAGGTACTCGCGAACGAGCTGGGCGAGCGCGGCATCGTCCTCGATCATCAACAGGCGCTCGGCCATGGTCCGGTCAATCCTACTCGCCCGATACCGTCATGCAGAGGAGCCTCGTCATTGGGCGTGCGACGAAGCATCTGTCGCACGAGCAGGGCGGGCGGGGTTGCCCCCGCCCGCCCCCGGGTGGAAGCTCAGTCCCCATGCGGGGGCTCGCCTCGGTGGAAGCGATGCGCCAGGTCGAGGAGCTCGACGCGCTGCTCGGGACTCAGCGCCTCGGCCAGGTCCGCCACACCGTCGAGCCCGATGCGTGAGGCCTCGTCCGCCAACGCCAGGCCGTCTTCCCGGAGGAGCTCCAGCGCCATGCGATCGATCTGGGGTTTGGCCATCTCACGCACCAGGGCCTCACGGTGCGCTCGATGGCGTTCGCCCAGGGGGATCAGCTGGTCGACGACCCGCTCGACCACGACCCGTCCTTCCGCTTTCTGCTCCTCGGTTGCGGCGACGGCCCTGAAGGCCCACTCGACTGCGAAGGTGGCGTGCTCCTTCGCCCTCTCCGGGTCGTGGGCCAGTCCATGCCTGAATCCGTGGCCGTGGCCTCCGAGACCCCGGAAGGCCATCGCCGCCGGGACGGCAACGACGGCGGCGCCGAGCACGGCCAGCGCCAGCGTCACGATCCACACGTCCCGACGGCGCCAGAACGGCCGGCGGGGAGGTGTCGTCTGCTTGGTTTCGCTCATCGTCCTTCTCCTCATCAATCGTCGGCGCCCCAGAGGCGCCTTTCACTAAAGAAGATGGGCGAGCGGCCTTTCCCTCGTTTGTCGCGCAGATGAAGAAGTGTGAAGCGACCTGGACGGCAGCGCGGCCGCAGAGACGGACTAACACCCTCTGGCGTTGGCACGGGGACCGGTCGGGTCTTCGGGCCGGCCTCCGTCAGCCGACGAGACCCCGGGTCGCCTCCTCGGCCGGCTCGGCGGACCCGCCCCAGAGGCGCTGGAGCCCGGCCTTGAGATCCTCCGCGATCACGTAGCCCGAGGGCACCAGGATCAGCGAGATCCCCGTGGCGAAGACCACGCCGAAACCGAGCGACACCGCCATCGGGATCAGGAACTTCGCCTGCAAGCTCCGTTCGAGGAGAAGCGGCAGCAGCCCGAAGAACGTCGTCAGGGAGGTCAGGAGGATGGGCCGGAAGCGCGCGACGCCGGCCTCACGGACCGCCTCCGCCAGCGGGTGGCTCAGCCGGTGACGGTTGATGAAGTCGACCATCACCAGGGAGTCGTTCACCACGACCCCGGAGAGGGCCACCGCCCCGAACATCGACAGGATGGTCAGGTCGAGGCCCATGATGATGTGGCCCCACACCGCCCCCACCAGGCCGAAAGGGATGGCGGACATGATGACCACGGGCTGGATGTAGGAACGGAGCGGGACGGCCAGGAGCGCGTAGATCACGAGGAGAGCCAGGGTGAACCCCCGCTGCAGCCCCCCGAGCGTGTCACGCTGCTCCGCCTGCGACCCCTCGAAGGTGTACAGCACGCCCGGGTGCTCGGCCCGAATCTCGGGCATCACGCGGGCGTCGAGGTCGGCCACGATGTCCCCGGGGGTGGCGAGAGAGTGGTCGACGCTCGCGGTCACGTTCACCGACCGGCGCCGGTCCACCCGCGTGATCGAGGCGTACCCGCGACCCGGCTCCACGTCCGCCACCTGGCTGAAGGGGACCTCGCTGCCGTCCGGAGTCCGGATGCGCATGTTCTCCATGTCGGCCAGGGAGCGTCGCTCCTCCTTCGGGTAGCGAACCATGACGCGGATGTCGTCTCTCCCTCGCTGGATGCGCTGGGCCTCCTCGCCGTAGAAGGCCTGCCGAACTTGACCTCCGAGGTCCCCGAGGGTGAGCCCGAGCAGCTCTGCCGCGGGCTTGATCTGGAGCTTCACCTCGCGCTTGCCTTCGCGGAACGAGTCGCCGATGTCGTAGACCCCGGGGTACTCGGCCAGACGCCGCTTCAGCTCGAGGGCTGCCGCCCGCAGCTCCGCCACGTCCCCCCCGGTGAGCTGGACGTCCACGTCCTCGCCGGGGCTGAAGAGCGAAGAGCTGACCCTCAGCTGGACGGCGTCTGGGATGGACCCCGCGAGCTGCCTCCAGCGGTTGGCGAGGTCCTCGCTACCGACGGTGCGGTCCTCGGACGGGGCCAGCTCGATGAACACCTCCCCGAGGTGCGAGCCCGACAGGCTCACGTCGCTGTCGCCGGTCGGCCCGCCGAGCTGGGCGCTCTGGGGCTGGTCGCCGATGGTGGAGATGGCGTGCTTGAAGAGGTTCGGCTCGTCGGCCGACTGCATCTCCTCACGCACCTCTTCGGCGGCGCGCTCCAGGTGGGTGACCGCCTCCGAGGTCACCTCCACCGGCGTGCCCTGGGGCATGGTCAGCGCGGCGATCACGAACTCGGCCTCGACCTGGGGGAAGAAGATGAAGCGGACGAAGCCGGCCCCCACGAGGCCAAGGGTGAAGATCAGCGTGGCCAGGCCGACGGCCAGCGTGACGTACCGCCACCGAAGCGCCAGCTCCAGCGAAGGCTTGTAGTGGTACTCGATTACGTAGTGGAGGCCGGCCACAACGCGGCTCTGGACCCGGTACCAGCCCCATCGCCTCGAGCCTCCGTTGGCCACCTCGCTGGTGTCCCGGCTGCGCAGGTGCGATAGGTGGGAGGGCAAGATCCAGAGCGACTCCACCAGCGAGAAGATCAGCGCCGGGATCACGATCATCGGCATCACCCGCATGATCTTGCCGATCCCGCCCGGCACCGCCAGCATGGGCATGAACGCCGCCACCGTGGTCAGGACCGCGAACACCACGGGCACGCTCACCTCCCGCGTCCCCTCGATGGCGGCCTTCACCGGGTCCCCGTGGCGCTGGTGGTGCGTGTAGATGTTCTCGCCCACGATGATCGCGTCGTCCACCACGATGCCCAGGACCACGATGAAGGCGAAGAGCGAGAAGAGGTTTATCGAGACGTCCAGAGTGGGCATCAGCCAGAGCGCCCCGAGGAACGAGATCGGTATCCCCAGGCTCACCCAGGCAGCGAGACGGAATCGCAGGAAGAGAGCCAGGACTCCCACCACGAGCAGGAACCCGTTCAGCCCGTTGCGGGTGAGAAGGTCGAGACGGTCGCGGAGCACCTTCGTCTGGTCCCGCCAGGTGCTGAGATGGACGCCCTCGGGGAGCCAGGCCTGGGCCTGCTCCGCGTAGGCCTTGACCTTGTCCCCGACCTCCAGCGCCCCCTGGTCCCCGGCGCGGAAGACCTGGATCAGGATGGCGGGCTTGCCGTCGAACCGCGAGAACTGGTCGGTGTCCGCGAAGCCGTCCACGACGGTCGCCACATCGCCCAGCCGCAGGTGCGTGCCGTCCGGGCGGGTGAGGAGCACCAGGTCCTCGAACTCCCGGCCACGGTAGGCCTGCCCCTTGGTACGCAGGAGGATCTCTCCGCCATCGGTCTTGACCGATCCGCCGGGCATGTCGAGGGACGAGCGGCGCACCGCCCGCGCCACGAAGTCGAAGGTCAGACCGTGGCGACGGAGCGTGTTCTCCGGAACCTCGATGGAGATCTCGTAGGGCGGCGCGTTGGTCAGCTCCACCTGGCTGATCCCGGGAGTCGACGCGATCTCGTCCCGCACGCGCTCGGCCAGCCGCTTGAGTGTCGTCTCGTCGGCGTCGCCCCAGACCGCGAGGTTGATCACCTGCCGGCGGTTGGTCAGCTCCTGGATGATCGGTTTCTCGGTCTGCTCCGGGAAGGTGTCGATGGCGTCGACGCGGGACTTGATGTCGTCGAGGACCTTGCGGGCGTTCGCGCCCAGGTCCAGCTCGACCACCACCGTGCCCCGGCCCTCGGCGGCAGTGGAGGTGACACGCTTGACGCCGTCGATGCCCAGGATGGACTCCTCGACGCGGACGCACACGCCCTCCTCGACCTCCTCCGGGGCGGCACCCAGGTACGGCACGGTGACCGTGATGATGTCGAGATCGAACTCCGGGAAGATCTCGCGCCTGACGGTGAAGGCGGAGAGCAGCCCCCCCGCCATGATCACCAACATCAGGAGGTTGGCGGCGACGGTGTTCCGGGCGAACCAGGCTATGGCGCCCTTCACGAGGCGTCCCCGTCCGCCGTCCCACCCGCCTCGCTCTCGCTGGCCCGGGTCCGGACCTGCATGCCGTCGGTCACCGCCTCGAGGGGCGAGAGGCACACCCGCTCCCCCGCCTCCAGTCCGCCGCGGACGTAGATCTCCTCTCGGGTCGTCCGAAGCAGGTCCACGTCGCGAAACTCCAGGCGATCCTTAGGGGTCACGACCAGCACCTGGTCGCGGCCCCGGAGCGCCGAGCGCGGGAGGACAGCCACCGCTTCGGCCGTGATCCCCTCAATCTCGGCCTCGACGTACAGGCCCACCGCCAGGGGGGGACGGTTGGGGTCGTCGCCCCGGCCGTACGGGTCCTTGATCTCGACCACCGCGTTCACCATTCGGCTGTCCGGGTCGATCTCGCCCTCGGTCCGGACGATCTCACCCGTCCACTCGAACGTCCGGCCGGCGAAGTCGGCTTTGAGAGTCACCCGGGGGCCCTTCTGCCGCGCCGTCTCGCCGCGATAGTGGAGCGGCAGCTCCACGTAGGCCAGCTCGTCGTCGGGAAGCGGCAGGCGTGTCTCGGCGTAGTCGACGGCATAGATCGTCGCGACCGGCGCGCCCATTGTGACGAACTGGCCCACGTCCACGCTCTTCCGCCGCACGCGCCCGGAGTAGGGGGCCCGGACCTCCGTGCGCTCGAGGTTGCGCTCGGCCGTCGTCAGATTGGCTTCGGCCGAGGCCACCGCCGCACGCGCAGCCTCGAGTTGCGGCTCCCTGAGCGTGAGAGCAGTCGCGGCCTCTCCGCGCCCGAGGTCCGACCACTCCTCGCGCGCGGCTTCGGCCTCGGCCTCCTCCCAGGCCAGCTGGAGCTTCGTCCGAGCCACCTCGCCCCGGGCCCTCACCACCGCCTGCCGGGAGTCGTGGGGATCGACCTTGAAAAGGACTTGCCCCTTCTCGAAGAACGCTCCCTCGGCGAAGGAGGGCGAGACGTGGATCACCCGGCCCGACACCTCGGGGACGAGCTGGCTCTCGGTGCGAGGCCGCACCGTCCCCTGACTGCGAACCGTGAGGGGCACGTCGGCGAGGGTCACCTCGGCCACGCGCACGAGAGGCGGCTTGGGCGCGGCGACCCGCGTCTCGACATCGGGCTTGAGGGCCACCATCCCCGCGGCGAGAAGCGCCGCGAGGCTCACCAGGCCCATCGGGAAGACGATCTTCAGTGTTCGGGATTCACCGCTCATCTCACCGACTCCTTGTTGTTCTCGATCTCGTGGTCACTCTGGGCCTCCATCGAAGCGACGATCTTCGGGCCCCCTGTCTCGCCGTCGCGCTCGAAGCCGCCACCCAGGGCCAGGAACAGGTCCACCCTGTTTGCCAGCCGGAGCTGCCGCACGACGATCCACTCGCTCTCGGCCTGGAACGCACGGCGCTGGGACTCGAGCACCGTGATGAAGCTCTCGAGCCCGGCGCGGTAGCGGTCGTCCGCAAGGCGCTCCGCCGCCCGGGACTGCCGTGCGGCCTCGGCCAGGTGCGTCTCGCGCTCGGCCAACAGGGTCTCGGCCCGGAGCGTCGTCTCGACCTCGAGGTAGGCGTTGAGCGCGGAGCTCGCGTAGCCCGCCAGTCTCTCCTCTTTCGTTCCCCGCGCCAGATCCACCGCGGCCCGCAATCGCCCGCCCTGGAAGATGGGCTGGAGGAGGTTGGCTGCGAGGCTCCACACCCCGAAGTTTCCACTCACCAGGTCACCCAGCTCCGCGCTCGCCGTCCCTCCGCTGGCGGTGAGGCTGAGACGCGGGTAGAGATCCTTCTTCGCGGCGGTGAGGCGCGAGCCGGAGGCCGCCAGACGCCTCTCGGCAGCGGCGAGGTCCGGCCGGCGGGCCACCAGGTCGGCGGGCAGCTCGCCGGGCACGGCGGGCGGCGTGTCGGGCAGACGCGTCGGCGTCTCGAGCTGCCGCCTGGGGTACCGGCCCAGCAGGATCTCGAGTTGACGCACGGTGACGTCGAGCTGCGCCTGACGGGCCCGGACCGCCGCTTCCCCGCCCTCGAGGTTGGCGAGAGCCAGCCGCAGATCCAGAGCCGGTCGCAGGCCCATCTCGTAGCGCCCCCGGACCTGCCGGACCGTGCTCTGAAAGCTCGCGACCTGGGCGAGGGCGAGGTCCACCTGCTGGGCGGCCTCCGCGGAGGCGAACCAGGTCTTCGCCACCTGTCCGGCCAGCGAGAGGTGAGCTCCGGCGAGATCCGACTGGGCGGCCTGGAGGTCGGCCATGCCGGCGCCGGCCCGGGCCCCGAGGCGGCCCCAGAGGTCAATCTCCCACGACACGCTCAGCGAGAGACCCAGGTTGGTCGAGGTCGAGCTCAAGACACTGCCGGGAGGTACCCCGGGGATGGGAAAGCCGATGAAGTTCTGCTTGCGGCGCACGCCGTCGAGACCGGCGTTCACCTGGGGTTTGAGGTCGGCCCCGGCGATGCGAGCCTGGGCCTCGGCCTGCTGCACCCGTGCGGCGGCGGCCCGCAGGTCCCAGTTTCTCTCCAGAGCCGTTCCGATGGTCGCGTTGAGCTCCGGGGAGCCGAAGCTCTCCCACCAGGTGGGATCCACCGAACCGTGCTCGAGGGCCGCTCCGGCCCACTCGGCCGGTGTGGCGAGATCGATGTCCGGCTGGGCGACCTTCGGCACCGAGGCACACCCGAGAGCCAGCACGAGCCAGCACGACACCACGGCCAGGCGCGTCATCGCCTCCCCTCCTCGCTCCGGGGCGCCACCGGGGCGGTCATCCCGGCTGCCGTGAACCGGACGAGGCTCTCCAGGGCCTCCTCGGGCTCGACGTTGCGACGCTTTCGAGACTCGAACCCCAGCATCGTGTCGCTCCAAAGCAGGGTGTGCGCCATCGCACCGATCAGGAAGTGCACGCGGAGTGAGACCTCGTCCCTGGCGAGGTGCGGCAGTGCCCGCGAGAACGCTTTGCCGAATCGTTTTGCCACCTCTTCGAACTGATCGAGGAGAAGGCTGCGCAAGCGTTCGTTGGTCTCCGAGTGCATTCGACCCGCCAGCTGCATGAACCGTGCGCCATCCGCGCCACGCTCGCGCCGTCGGGCGAACGCAGGCGCAAGGAACGCACGAATGAGCTTCTCGACGTTGGGAGGTCTTTTCGAAGCGCGGGCCTCGATCGCGTCCAAGACGAGGAGGCGCTCGCGGTTCACCGGGCCGACGTGCCGCTGGAAAATCGCGGAGAGCAGCCCTTCTTTCGACTGGAAGTGGTAGTTCACCGCGGCGAGGTTGGCGCCCGCCTTTCCGGTGATGTCTCGAAGCGAGGTCGCCTCGTAGCCCCGCTCCGCAAACAACGTCTCCCCAACGTCCATGATTCGCGTCTTCGTGTCGGCGTTCGGCAAGCTCTCTCCGCTCTGGTTCAAACGTTTGTATGAATTATACGTTCGCCTGATTCTCGAGGCAAGTCAAAGATCGAGCCTCGTTCTTTCTGGGCTGTGTCGGGAACATGAAGAAGTGTGAGGCTCGTTCTCCGGGCTGGGATGGCCTGACCTCTGCTACGCTCCCGCCGAGAGTTCGTCGTGCCACAAAGACCCTTCTGACAGCCATCGTTGCGGCCCTCTGCCTCGGAGGTGTCGCTCCTCGGGGCGCCTCGGCCCAGGCCGATGCGGAGGGTCAGGCCCCCTCCTTCCCGACAGCCGCCGAGGTCGTGACCGTGGACGTGGTCGTCCTGGACGAATCCGGCGACCCGATCGAGGGCCTCACCGCCGACGATTTCACCATCATCGACGAGGGGCGCCGGCGCACCGTGTCGCGCTTCGAGGCGGTCGTCGTCCCGGAGTCGCCTCCCACGTCTCCTCCCGTTTCTGCCCTCCTCTCGTCGAACGCCGAGGAGGGCACCCGTCCGGAGCGCACCTTCGTGGTCGTGTTCGACGACGTTCACATGGACCCGATCGCGGCCCGTGCGGCGAAGCGCGCGGTGCGGCAGTTCGTGGAGACAATGCTCCGCCCCGGGGACCTGGTGACGCTCGTTCCGGGTTCGGGCGGACCCTGGTGGCACGCCCGGATCCCCGAGGGGCAGCGCGATCTCGTCGCTGCACTCGAGCGCCTCGAGGGCCCCTTCCACGGGACTTCTCGACCGGCCGGATCTCCGACTGGGAGGCCATGCGCCTCTACCTCCACCGCGACCTCCAGGTCGGAGCCCAGGTCACGCGGCGCTACTACGAGTACCGGATCCTCCTCGACCCACCGTGCCCCGCGCCCTGCCCGAGAAAGACGGTGATGCAGTTGGGTGAGACCCACCCGGCGGTGCGGGCCTGGGCGAGCGAGGTCTACGATGAGGCGCTGTCACGGAAGCAGGCCAGCTACACGGTCCTCCGGCAGGTGGCCGAGGCCCTCGAGCTGACGCGCGGCCGAAAGTCGATCCTGTTCCTGTCGGAGGGCTTCATCCAGGAGCCCGAGCGGCCCGAGCATCGCACCATGGTCCGGGCCGCGCAGCGGGCCAACGCGGCCGTTCACTTCCTCGACGCCGGGGGCCTCACGGGCATCCCCGCCACCGCCGACGCCGAGATCGCCGACCACACCGATCTGCGGGACATGGGTCCCCAGCTCAACGAGGCCACGGTCGAGTCCCTCGGCGCTGTGTCGCTGGCGGCCGAGACCGGCGGGCGGGTCATCAAGAACATGAACGACCCCGCCGTGGGTCTCCGTCGCCTCGAGCGGGAGTCCCGGGCCTACTATCTGATCGGCTTCGAGCCGAGGGGCATCGAGGCCGACGGCACGTTCCACCGGCTCGATGTGGAGGTGCGCCGGCCCGGGGTCGAGGTCCTCGCCCACCGGGGCTATTACGCCCCGACCGACGAGCCGGAGTCGACGACCGCCGAAACTGCTCCGGACCCGCGGCTCCGCCGGGCTCTCGACTCTCCTTTCGAGGCCGACGCGATCCCCCTTCGGATGACGTCCTACGTCCTCGGACCCGCGGACGAAGGGACGAGCGTCCTCCTCGTCGCCGACGTGGACCCTCAGGCGCTCCTCCTGGAGGAGAAGGACGACCCCTTCGAGGGCGCTCTCGGCATCCACATCGTCGTGTCCCACCGTGACACCGGCGCACGAGTGGTTCGCGACCGCAAGGTGGACCTCAGCTTGACCTCGCAGCCCCTGGGAGCGGATTCAACGCACGCGACTGCCTCTGATGATCAACGTCCTCTCGTCACGGGTCGCCATCAGGTGCGTCTGCTCGTCCGGGACCTGGGGTCCGACGCCATCGGGACCGTGCGGCACGAGTTGGACGTGCCCCTGCCCGGTGCCTTCCGACTCACGACTCCGATCCTGACCGATCTGGTGCTGCCAGCCGGCGGCGAGGACGCCTCCGTGGGGCGCCCCATACCCCTGGCGCGCCGCACCTTCACACGGGGCCAGACCCTCACGCTGCTCTACCAGGTCTACGGAGCCAGCGCCGGCACCGGCACCGATCCACCGGTGGTCGCCGGCTATCGGGTGGAGGCCGCGGACGGCACCGTGGTGGCGTCCCAGCCCGAGACCCCGCTGCCCCGGGGACCGGCCGGGCAGATCTCGCAGATGGCCGCGATCAGCCTGGCCGGGGAGTCCGCCGGGGAGTCCGCCGGGGTCGTGCACGCCCGGCACGAGGAGTCAGGTCGGACACTGTCGTCACGGACGCCCTTCCGTGTCGCGCCCACGCTCACCGCAATGGCCGCCGACGGGCCGCCGTCAGCCCCGCCGGTGACGGACCCCGAGGTCGCTGCACTCCTCGAGCGAGTTGGCCGCTACGTTCTCGACTACGAGGAGCGCTTCCGCGGGATCGTCGCCGAGGAGACCTACACCCAGCGAATGGAGATCCACGGGTCGCCTCTCGGGATTCAGCCCCGCCAGCACCGGGTCCCGGGCCGACATGGTCTTCGTCCGTCTCGCGGGCGACGTGCCCTGGGTCTGCTTCCGCGACGTCTTCGAAGTGGATGGCCATGAGGTGCGCGAGCGCGACGCTCGGCTCGAGAAGCTGTTCCTGGGGGGGCACACCTCGGCGGTCGCGCGGGCCCGGGCCATCCTCGAGGAGAGCAGTGCCTACAATCTCGGGCCCGCCACTCGAACGGTGAACACCCCCACGCTGCCCCTGGCGTTCCTGCACCCCGACAACCAGCATCGCTTCTCGTTCGAGCGCGGCGGCACGCGGAAGATCGCCGGTGTCGAGGGCGTGGAGCTGCGCTTCGTCGAGGTGGCTCGGCCACGATCATCCGTCGGGAGGGGGCCAGGGATCTCCCGGTCCGGGGCCGCGTCTGGATCGAGCCCTCCAGAGGCACCGTGCTCCGAACCGAGGTTCGCTTCGACTTCGAGCTGGAGCTCGGGGTCGCCTCGCAGGCCTCCCTCTCCGCCGAGTACCGTCCGGCGCCCAGGCTGGCGATGTGGGTGCCGGTCGAGATGAACGAGCGCTACGAGGACTCCGGCCGGCAGCGATACTTCGGCCCCACGGTCGCGGCAACGGCTCTCTATTCGAACTTCCGGCGCTTCAACGTGTCGGTGAAAACGGAGACACACCTGCCTGAGGAGTAGCCGGCAGGGCGCTCAGTACGCCTGGGCGAAGTAGACCTCTTGTCCCTTCTCCCCGGTGACGACGCACGGGGCCTCGCGCTCGTTCTCGGTGGGGATGATGCGAATCGTGGCCTTGGTCTCCTCTTTGATCCTGGCCTCGGTGGCGGCGTCGCCATTCCAGCCGGCGAGGATGAAGCCGCGCTTCGTCGTCATCACCTCCTTGAGCTCGTCGTAGGTCGAAACCCGCGTCGTGTTGTCGTCGATGAACCGACGGGCCCGCTCGAGGAGGTCCGTCTGCAGCTCATCGAGCAGCTCTCCCAGCCGCTTCGCCACGCCGGCGAGGGGGACGAAGTCCTTGTGCCGGTCGGTGCGACGGACGAGGACACACTGCTCCTTCGCCACGTCCTTCGGGCCGATCTCGAGGCGAAACGGCACGCCCCGCATCTCCCAGTCGGAGTACTTGTAGCCGGTCTGGAACTGGTCCCGGTCGTCGAGGTGGACGCGGAACCCCGCGCCCCGCAGCGTTGCCGCCACCTCGCGGGCCTTGGGCAGGATCGCCTCGTTCCAGTCGCCCTTGCGGGGCGGGATCGGCACGATGACCACCTGATACGGGGCCACCTTCGGGGGCAGGATGAGCCCGGCGTCGTCACCGTGGGTCATGATCACGCCGCCGATCATCCGGGTCGACGTGCCCCATGAGGTGGACCACGGCTTGGCGCGCTGCTGGCTGCGGTCCAGGTACTCGATCCCGTAGGCGGTGGCGAAGTGCTGGCCCAGGTTATGGCTGGTCCCGGCCTGGAGCGCCTTTCCGTCACCCATGAGGGCCTCGATCGCGTAGGTCCGGAGCGCACCAGCGAACTTCTCGCTGTCGCTCTTGCGGCCCCAGATGACGGGCATGGCGAGCATCTCCTCGGAGAAGCTGCGGTAGACCTCGAGCATCTTGAGGGTTTCTTCCTCTGCCTCCTTCTCGGTCTCGTGGAGGGTGTGGCCTTCCTGCCACAGGAACTCGGTCGTCCGGAGGAAGGGCCTTGTCACCTTCTCCCAGCGCACGACGTTCGCCCACTGGTTGATCAAGACCGGCAGGTCGCGCCAGGACTGGACCCACTTAGCGTACATGGAGCAGATCATGGCCTCGGAGGTCGGCCGGATGGCCAGCGGCTCCTCGAGCTCCTCGCCCCCTCCCACCGTCACCCAGGCGCACTCGGGGGAGAAGCCAAGGACGTGCTCTTTCTCCTTCTCGAGAAAGCTCTTGGGGATGAGCAGAGGGAAGTAGGCGTTGACGTGGCCGGTCTCCTTGATCCGCCGGTCCATGTCCTGCTGCATCGCCTCCCACACGGCGTAGCCGTAGGGCTTGATGACCATGCACCCCTTGACCGGACCGTAGTCAGCCAGGTCGGCCTTCAGGATGACGTCGAGGTACCACTGGGAGTAGTCCCTGCTCTTCGGGGTGATCTCTTTGAGGACGCGATCGTTTTCCATGTTCAGCGAGATTCCTCAGCCTTCGGGAAGAGAAGCGACAGCGCGATCGAGGCGCCGATCACGCTGACTATGATGCCGAGGGAGACGGAGATGGGAAAGTGTCCGTCCCACAGGCGGTTCAGGATCGCCATCTTGAGCCCGACGAAGATGAGCACGATCCCCAGGCCGTACTTGAGCAGGTGGAACTTGCCCACAGCCCCGGCCAGGAGGAAGTAGAGGTTGCGCAGGCCCAGGATGGCAAAGATGTTCGACGTGTAGACGACCAGGGGCTCTCTGGTGAGGCTGAAGATAGCCGGCACCGAGTCGATGGCGAAGAGGATGTCCGTCATCTCCAGGAAGAGAAGGGAAATCAAGAGAGGTGTGGCGTGGAGCCGTCCGTCCTCGCGCACGAAGAACCGCTGCCCCTTGAAGACTCCGGTGACCGGGACGTACTTCCGAAAGAGGCGAATGATCGCCCGCTCGTGGGGCTCCACGGTCCCGCTCTCGTCCCCGAACATCATCCGAGCACCGGTGAAGACGAGGAAGGCCCCGAACACCCACACCACCCACTCGAACTGCAGCAGGACCGCACCCAGTGCAATGAAGATTCCACGGAAGACCAGGGCCCCCAGGATGCCGAAGAAAAGGACCCGGTGCTGGTAGGCGGCGGGGACGCCAAAGTAGGAGAGCACCACGACGAAGACGAAGATGTTGTCGACAGACAGCGAGTACTCGACCACGTATCCAGCCAGGAACTCGAGAGCCGTCTGACGTGCGGCGACCAGTGGATCGAAGCCCGGGATCGCCATGAGGCGCGGATCGAGGGGGAAGCTCGACCGCATGTACAGGTAGAAGGCGACGTTGAACGCGAGGGCGAGGCTCACCCACACGACGCTCCAGCGCGCGGCCTCTCGGATGGAGACGGCGTGGGGCGTGCGGTGGAAGACCCCGAGGTCGAGAGCCAAGAGGACCAGCACGAAGCCGTGAACCCGACGTAGAATGCCCAGTAGTCGGCGAAGGGGAATAGCTGGCTCGTCGCGCCCATGGTCAAAGGGGTCAGTCTATCAGGAGATGCTATTCTGCCGCGCGATGCTGGAGATCCCCGTCGAGCTCGGCCCGCGGCGCTACACCGTCTCGGTGGGCCGGGGCCTCATCCGACGCCTTCCCGAACGGCTGTCCGCTTTCCGGGGACGACGCATCGTCCTGGTGGCGAGTCGTCGGGTGTTTGGGCTCCATGGGCGGCCGATCGAGAAGGGGCTCCGGTCCCTCGGACCGCTCGAGGTGAAGCTCGTGCCGGACGGGGAGCGGTTCAAGGGTCCGAAGACCCTCGAGGGGCTGTACGAGGCGTTTCTCAAAGCGCGCCTCGGCCGGGACGGCCTGGTCGTGGCCCTCGGCGGCGGGGTGGTGGGAGACATGGCGGGCTATGCCGCGGCCACCTACATGCGGGGGATCGACTGGGTGGGCCTCCCCACGACACTCCTGTCGATGGTCGACAGCTCGATCGGGGGGAAGGTGGGAATCAACCTTCCCGCGGGCAAGAATCTCATCGGGGCGTTCCACCAGCCCCGGGCCGTCGTGGCCGACCCGGCGCTCCTCGAGACGCTGCCGCTGCGTGAGCTGCGGGCCGGGGCATACGAGGTCTTGAAGTGCGCCATCCTCGGCGACCGGGCTCTCTTCTCCGCCCTGAAGAATGCGCCGCCGGGTCTGAGCGGCTGGCCCCCGCCCGACGTCGAGAGCGCCATAGGCGCCGCCTGCACCATCAAGGCGGACGTCGTCGAGAGGGACGAGCGCGAGGGGGGCTTGCGCCGCGTCCTCAACCTGGGCCACACCCTGGGCCATGCCCTGGAGTCGCTGACCCGGTACCGGCGCTTCACCCACGGCGAGGCGGTGGGCTGGGGCCTCATCGGCGCAGCAGCCATCGCCCAGCAGCGCGGGCTGCTGACCGAGAGAGCCTGTGCGGGCATGGTGGATGCGGTGGCCAGGGTGGGCCCGCGGCCGAGAATGTCGGACCTGCCGGCCGCGGCTGTTCTCGAGGCGCTGGGACGGGACAAGAAGGTGAAGGCCGGTCGCGTGGTCTTCGTCCTGCCAGCCAGCGTCGGCCGGGTGGTCATCCGCGACGACGTGACACGGACCGAGATCCGCCAGGCCCTGAAGACGATGGCGAGGAGCGAAGGCTAGGCCAGGGCGCCCATCAACGTCAGCAGGATCGCCTTCTGCACGTGGAGGCGGTTCTCGGCCTGGTCGAAGACGACCGACTGCGGGCCGTCGATCACCGAGGCGTCGACCTCGTCACCCCTGTGCGCGGGCAAGCAGTGCATGAAGATGGCCTCGGGCTTCGCCACCGCCATCATCTCCGGGGAGACCTGGAAGCCCTGGAAGTCCTGGAGTCGCTTCTGGCTCTCCTTCTCCTGCCCCATCGAGGTCCAGACGTCCGTGTAGACGACGTCGGCCCCCGCCACTGCCGCCATCGGGTCGTTCGAAACCTCGGGCACCGGTGAGCCGAGCTTCTGCGCCTCTTGGGCCGCGCTCTTGAAGATGAGCTTGTTGGGCTCGTAGCCGGGAGGGCAGCCGACGCTCATGGTGCACCCCAGCTTGACCGCCCCGAACATCTGCTCGTGGCACACGTTGTTGCCGTCGCCCACGTAGGCCACCTTCAGGCCGCGCACGTCTCCACGTCTCTCCCGAAGGGTGAAGTAGTCGGCCAGGGCCTGGCACGGGTGCAGGAGGTCGGACAGACCGTTGATCACCGGGACGGTCCCCTGGCGAGCGAGGTCGAGGAGATCCTGGTGGGCGAAGACCCGGGCCATGATGGCGTCGACATAGCGGGACAGCACGCGCGCCGTGTCTCCCACCGTCTCACCCCGATGGAGTTGGACGTCGTCGGCGCCGAGGAAGAGGGCCCGTCCTCCCAGCTGAGACATCCCGACCTCGAAGGACACCCGCGTGCGGGTCGAGGGCTTCTGGAAGATCATCGCCAGCGACCGGCCCTTGAGGGCTTCCGCCCAGCCCTCGGGCTGGGCCTTCAAGCCGGCGGCCAGATCGAAGAGCGCCACGAGCTCCTCGGGCGACCAGTCCTTCAGCGAGAGGAAGTGTCTCGGGCGCATGGTTTCTCTTCCGTTGCCGATCATACGGGTGGCGTTCCGGACGCGTCAACGCTCAGGCGATCCATGTTCCAATGCTCGAGTGAGGATCGTCGCCATCGTGCTGGCCGCCGGCGAGGGGCGTCGCATGGGCGCACCGAAGGCCCTCCTGCCCATCGGCGACGAATCGTTTCTGGCCCACGCCTGCCGAGTCCTCGCCCGCCCCGGGATCGGGGCGGTGGTGGCCGTCATCGGAGCCGGTGCGAATCAAGTCCGCGCCGAATCCGGTGCGAGCGACGAGGTGACCCTCGTCGCGAACGAGCGCTGGCAGGAGGGGATGCTCTCGTCCGTGTGGCGCGGCCTCGACGCCGCGGAAGCGCTGGGCGCCGAGGCGGTCTTGATTCACCCGGTGGACCACCCGCGGATCGCTCCGGGGACCGTCGACCGGGTCGTGGCCGCTCTCGAGCAAGGCGCCTTTGCAGCGGTCCCGACCCACCAGGGCCGCCGTGGCCACCCCGGTGGCTTCGGGCACGAGGCCCTTCGAGCCCTGCGCGCCGCACCGCTCGATCGCGGCGCCCGAGCCGTTCTCGAGGCCCACGCGGAGCGCGTGGTTCACGTGGAGGGCGACGCCGGCTGTGTGGTCGGGATCAACACAAAGGAGCAGTACCGGCAGCTCATGGGCGACTGATTCGGAGACGGCGACAAAGACTGTGCTACGCTCGATAGTTTGCCGCATGCTCGCTGTCCGGTGCCGGGAGCAGCGGTCCCCGACCGAAAGGACTCGATGAGCCTCCGCAACGTCGCGATCATTGCCCACGTCGACCACGGAAAGACCACCCTCGTGGACACGCTCCTGCGCCAGAGTGGCGCCTTCCGGGAGAACCAGGAGGTCCGCGAACGGGTCCTCGACTCGGGCGATCTCGAGCGCGAGCGGGGCATCACGATCCTGGCTAAGAGCATCGCCGTGCACTACGGCGAGACGAAGATCAACATCGTCGACACCCCGGGCCACGCCGACTTCGGGGGCGAGGTGGAGCGGGCGCTCAAGATGGTCGACGGGGTGATGCTCCTCGTCGACGCCTCCGAGGGCCCGCTCCCGCAAACACGTTACGTGCTCCGCAAGGCCCTCGAGGCTCGCCTGCCCCCGGTGGTGGTCATCAACAAGATCGACCGGTCCGACGCGCGGCCCAAAGAGGTCCTGGACGAGATCTATGACCTCTTCATCGACCTCGACGCCACCGAGGAGCAGCTCGACTTCCCCGTGCTCTACACCAACGCCAAGGCGGGATTCGCCAACACGACGCCTGACGGCCAGGGGAAGGACCTCCAGCCGCTCTTCGACGCCCTCGTGAGCAACATCCCCGCGCCGGGCGGAGACGAGGGTAGGACCCTGCAGCTTCTCATCGCGAACCTGGACTACAGCGACTACCTGGGACGCCTCGCCATCGGCCGGGTGTTCTCCGGCCGCGTGAGCGTCGGCGACACCGTGGCGGTGGCGAAGCTGGACGGATCGATCGGGACGACGAAGGTGACGAAGCTTTACGTGTTCGACGGCCTGGAGCGAGTGCCGGCGCAGGAGGCGGCCTGCGGAGAGATCGTCGCCCTGGCGGGCTTCGACGGCATCCAGATCGGCGAGACGGTGACGTCGGAGGAGACTCCGGCACCGCTTCCGCCTCTTCACATCGACGAGCCCACGATCGCCATGGTCTTCTCGGTGAACACGTCGCCCTTCGCCGGCCGGGAAGGGAAATGGGTGACGTCCCGGAACATCCGCGAGCGGCTCGAGAAGGAGCTCCTGACGAACGTGTCTATCCGGGTGGAGAGCACGGGTGGCGCCGACGCCATCAAGGTCCTCGGCCGCGGGGAGCTGCAGCTGGCGGTGCTGATCGAGACCATGCGCCGGGAGGGCTTCGAGATGGGCGTCTCGAACCCCGAGGTCCTGACGCGGGAGGGAGACGGGGCGCGCCGCGAGCCGCTGGAGCTGTTCTCGATCGACGTGGCGGAGACCTTCATGGGGGTCGTGCTCGAGAAGATGGCGCTCCGCAAGGGCAAGATGGTCAAGATGGTGAATCACGGGTCCGGGCGCATCCGGCTGGATTTTCACGTCCCCACCCGTGGCCTCATCGGAGTCCGGACCGAGCTCCTCACCGACACCCGGGGAACGGCGGTGATGAACAGCCTGCTCGAGGGCTGGGTGGAGTGGCAGGGCGACGTCGTGCGGCGTCAGACCGGGGTGCTCGTGGCCGACCGGGCCGGGCAGACCACGGCCTACGCGCTGTCCAACCTCGAGGATCGGGGTGAGCTCTTCCTCGCACCGGGCGCCGAGGTGTACGAGGGAATGATCGCCGGCGAGAACTCACGCCAGGACGACATCGACGTCAACGTGACCAAGCCGAAGAAGCTCACCAACATGCGAGCCTCGACGTCGGAGGAGGCCGTGCGCCTCACACCGCCCCGCCAGCTCAACCTCGAGCAGGCGCTCGAGTTCATCAGCGACGACGAGCTCGTGGAGGTGACACCCGCCGCCATCCGCCTGCGCAAGCGCATTCTCAAGGCCAACCAGCGCACGAAATGGAAAAGGCTCCGGTAACGAGAGAGTCACTCAGAGTCTGGAACCGGCAATGGCCGGTTGCCGCAGCAAGGACAAGTGTGTCACTCTGAGCGCGGCCGTCTCGGGGGAGCGCGAAGAGTCTCTCCGTCAGCTCAACGGAGAGATTCTTCGTCGCACGTCCAAGGTGGAGCTCCTCAGAATGACTGACTATGTTCTTGGCAGGGCTTCCATCCGTTGGGCGGGCCCGAAGAGTCTGACGAGCGCTAGCCCTCGGTCTCGGCCTCGGCTTCCGTCTCGGTTTCGGCTTCGGCCTCGGCCTTGCGCAGGCGACGGTTCAGCGTCGAGAGGCTGATACCGAGGCGGCTCGCGGCCGCGGATCGGTCGCCGTTCGTATCGTTGAGGGCCGAAGCGATGGCCTCCTCTTCGGCCCGGGCCACAACCCTCTTCGTCACCTCGGGGAGGGGGCCGGAGAGGTCCACGACGTCCGCCAGCGTGGGCCCGGTTCTCACCGTGGACTCGAGCCTCAGGTGTGCCGGCTCGATGGTGGTTCCGTCGCAAAGGATGAAGGCGCGCTCGAGGCAATTCTGCAGCTCACGGACGTTGCCTGGCCATGTGTGCTCGCTGAGCGCGGCACGAGCCTCGTCCGAGAGGCGCAGGCCCTGGCGACCCATCTCGCGGCCGAAGCGCTCGACAAACGCATCGGCGAGAAGCAGCACGTCACGGCGCCGGCGCCTGAGGGGCGGGATCTCGATGGGAAAGACGGAAAGCCGGAAGTAGAGATCTTCCCGAAACTGCTTCTCCTCGACCAGTGTCCGGAGGTCCCGGTTGGTGGCGGCGACCACCCTCACGTCCACGGTCAACGTCTGCAGGCCGCCCACGCGCTCGAACTGCCTCTCCTGGACGAGCCGAAGGATCTTCCCCTGCAACGGCAAGGGCATGTCGCCGATCTCGTCGAGGAAGAGCGTGCCCTTGCTCGCGAGCTCCGCCTTGCCGACCTTCCGTGCGGTGGCCCCCGTGAAGGCACCCTTCTCGTGCCCGAACAGCTCGTTCTCCAGCAGGTTCTCGGGAATGGCGGCACAATTGATGGCCACAAACGGGCCTTTCGCCCGGTCCGAGAGCTGGTGGAGCGCCTGGGCCATCAGCTCCTTCCCGGTGCCGCTCTCTCCAAGGAGAAGCACCGTCGTGTCCGTCGCCGCCGCGCGCTGCAGCGCGAGCATCGCCTCCTTCAACGCCGGGTCCTCGCCCATGACCTTCGGCAGGCCGAAGCGACGCTGGTGCTCCTCCTTGAGGAGCACCAGCTCGGTCATCAGGCGGCGGCGGTCCACCGCACGGTCTAGAAGGACCAGGAGGTGGTCGGTGTCCACCGGCTTGGTCAGGAAGTCGGCGGCGCCGTCCTTCATGGCCTGGACGGCCTCCTCCACCGTCCCGAAGGCGGTCATGACGATGACGGGCGTCTCGGGGTCCGCTTCGCGGGCCTCCCGGAGCACGTCGAGGCCGCTGCCCGCCGGGAGCTTCAGGTCGGTGAGAACGACCAGGTAACGAACCGCTTGCAGGCGTCGGCGGGCTTCGTAGGCGTCCGCGGCTTCATCGACGACGAAGCCGCGAGATTCCAGGGTCTTCCGCAGCATCGTGCGGAGAGACTCCTTGTCCTCGACGATCAGGATGTCGGCCATGCGCGGCCGCGAGGGGCCTACTCGTCGTCCTGCGGGTTGTATCCCCCGCGATCGGCGTCCGACAGCTCGGCGTTGGCCTCCACGAGATCCTGGCGGGCGTCCTGGAGCTGCCCCTCGAGCGAGGTCAGCTCCTGACGGACCTGGATCTCCTCGTTGGCAGCGTCGACGCTTTGGGCCTGGCCGTAGATGTAGTCCCGGCTCATCGGGTTGAGCTTGCCGTTCAGCGTTCGGATCCGGGCCTCGATCTGATCCACCTCCGACTGGGCCCGGCTCGCCTCGTCGCGCTGGGCGCGGTTCGGATCGTTGCGCCCGCGCACGCGCTGCCGGTCGGCGCGTCGTCGCCGCTCGTCCTCGGAGGTCTCGTTTTCCCCGCTTTGCCCTTGCTCGCCCCCGTCTTCGTCGCCATCGTCGTCCTCGGAGCCGGCGGGACGGTACGCCTTCAGATCGTGGTCCGTATAGACCGGGCGCGGATCCGCCTTGTCATCCTTCGCCTCACTCGCCCGACGGGCCCGCTCACGGGCCGCGAAGTCACCCAGGCCCTGGGCAGCCAGCGCAATAGGCAAGCCGAACATGGCCAGGGCGCAGGCAAGCAAGAAGCGTCGAAGGATCATCGCGTCCCTCCGGCGGAGTCGAGGCGCGCTGCCCGTGCCGCGATGCTTCCAGCATCGGGTGCATTCGGGGCGAGCGTGGCGTAGGCGCGGTACGCCTCGGCGGCCTCGGCGGTCTTGCCCTCCCGCTCGAGAAGACTGCCCAGCTGCCGGTGTAGCACCGGCGAGCCCGGCGTCAGCGCCAGGCCCTGCTCCACGACGGACATCGCTCCTTCCTTCTGGCCGCGCTCGTACAGGTTCTCGGCCAGCAGGCTGCGGGTCAGGACGGCCTGGGGAACGGTCTCGAGCACGTCTCTGTAGAGAGCCTCGGCCTCTTCACCGTTGCCCTCCTGGTCGAGGGCGTAGGCCAGCTCCTGCTTCAGCACGGGGTCGTCGTCCCGGGCACCCACCGCCTGGCCAAGGTGGGGTGCCGCCTCGGCGTATCTGCCGGATCGGAACAGGAGCCTTCCCAGATCCTCGTGCACTGTGGCTCCCTCCCCCTCGGGGGTGCGAGCCAGGATGGAAGCGTACTGAAGCTCCGCCTCTTCGGGGCGCCCAGCCATATCCAGGGCGCGGGCGTACTGAATCCGACGGTTGGGATCGAGGCGGGCCGCTGCGGCGTGCTCCGCGAGTGCTCGATCCTCGTCGCCGGCCCTCCAGAGAGCGTACGCGAGGTGCCCCCTGAAAGCAGCGTCGTCGGGGTTCGCGGCCACCGCCGCTGCCAAAGGCGAGATCGCCTCCTGGACGTCGCCGGAGCCGAGGAGACGCCGGCCGGCGTCAAAATCGCTGACCCCGGCCGCGGTGCTGGGTGGGGCCTTCGGGCGCTCGGCCGGTCGGGTGGCGAGGGTGAAGAGGTCAGGGTTCGGGCCCTCTGGCGGCGGCGTCGTCGACACGTGCCGGTACGCTACAAGGCCCAGGACCCCGAACGCCAGCACCGCGACGAGCAGAACCGACGACCCGGTCAATGAGGAGACTTCGAAGGAGCTCAACTTCACCTTGAGGGCGTTGGCCTTGATCTCGGCGGTGGTGGCGTCGTCAGGGGCGAGCAGGGCCCCTTCGAGGGGCTCCTCGCACCGAGCGCAGAACTCCCAGGCGGGGCGGTTTCGGGTCCCACACGACGGGCAGAGGACGGCCTCTCCAGCCATTACGTCCTCCAGTGTACGCCCAGATGAGGCTCAAGTGAAGTCTCAAGCGGTAGGGCTGAAGTCACGATAGGCAAGGAACCAGACGGCCTCAAAAACCGAGGGCCCACCCCGGGGGGTGGGCCCTCTTCGTCACTCCCGGTCTACTGGCAGACCGTGGAGCCGTAGTGCACCGACGGGGGCGCCTGCCCCGGGACCCGCTCCATCACGACGTTCGCCGTAGCGGTCGTCGCTGTTGGCGGGACTCCCGGAGGCGGCGGCGGCTTGGGCGTGCCCTTCATCTCACCCTCGTCCGTGTTGAAGCTGCTCCCACCTGACGCCGGGTCCGGATCCGCCTGCATGCCAATCGCGGAGATGCGGTTGTCGCGGAAGATGCGGTAGGCATCGTCGCCGGAGGAGTTCAGGTCGTACGCCGCCAAGCCGGTCTTCGCCCCAAGGGCGTAGATGATGGAGTCGAAGGACGACCGGCACGGGTAGTCACCGGTCCCGCACGCCAGTGGCGTCGGCGGTGCGAACACGGTGTTGGGCAGGCTGAGCCGGGTGCCGCCGAAGAAGACGCGGCCAACCGGGTTCTGGCAGTCGCCGGTGACGATGGCCGAGCACTCGAAGGCCGTCGCCGGCTGGATCGTGCCTCGGAAGACCGCTTCCTCGGTGTACCCGCAGCTGGCCAAGGGAGTGCCCTGGTCAAAGACCCGGGTGTGGATGGACACCATCGGCGGGAAGGTGGTCACCCCGTTGGCGACGACTCCGCTGCCGATGGCGATCTGGGTGTCCGTGCCGTCGTCGCGGAAGCCGAACATATTGAAGGGTTCGTCCGCGCGGCTGTCATTGCCAGCGACAGCGTAGACGAACGGGACCGGGACGTCCGGTTGTGGCGGCATGCCCAGGAGGGACACCGCGGTCCCGATCGGCTGGTCTTCACCAAGGTCCGCCACCGGGATCGCCACCTCCGGACGGGCGGTCAGGAACTTCCAGAGCCGCCCGTGGATGTCGCCGATATAGACGCGAGTGGGAGCGGAGGCGGCGGGATGGACGGTCTGGAGGAGGCTGAAGACCGCGGGGTTGAAGCCGACGGCGTTCGCCACTAGCGCGTTGGGGTAGCTCAGTGTGGTCCGGGTGAGCCCGTTCGCGGAAGCCACCGCCTCGACGTCCGCCGCGGCAATGACGTCTCCGGAAAGGGCATCGAGGGTAAAGAACGTCGAGCCCTCTCCCGCAGCTCCGTAGCCGGAGCCCATGTAGAGCGCGTAGTCGATTCCAGGGGCGGGGCGGCGCCGGGTGTTGTAGAGCCGGCTGGTGTTGGTCGTCTTGTCGCGATACACGACGGAGGGCATCGACCAGGTCTCGCCCATCTCCCTGTACGCCAGCCGGTCGAGGCTCGTGCCGCTATTGGTGCCGCCCGCGGTACCGTCCTGGGTGTCAGGGTTGCCCCGGCTCCACAGGGGAATCGGACCCGCGGTGGCCAGGGCGGCCGCCGTGTGGGCGCCCGGGCCGGTCACGTCCAGCGCGGTGATGTACTTACCGCCGATCCCGCGAGGGATGTAGAGGATCCGTCGCCAGACACCGTTGACCGGGTGGGTCACGCCGCCGACGGTGACGTTTATCGGCGGCCTGGCGGCGGCCACGAACACGTCGGAGAAGCGGACCCCGCGGGCCAGCATGAAGACGTGGTTGTCGCGCCCCTGGGGCTCGTTGATGAAGCGCAGGCTGAGGGCCCCGAGCTGGTCGAACGGGACGAAGCCCCACAGCTCCTGCCCCCCGCACTCGTCGGTCGGGTTGGCTACCTCGTCACAGCTCGTGCTGGGGCTCACGTTCGGGCCGGCACGGAAGGCGTGGAGCATGTCGTTGCCGGGACTGTAGACGACGGTCATCACCGGCTTCAGGTTGTTGCGGGGGTCGTTCCCGGACCCGGTGGCGTCGGAGTCGGGGTTCGCCAGGCCGTAGCCCTGCCGGAGCATCCCGTCGGAGTTCGAGCGAACAGCGCCATCGCCATCCCGGAAGAGCTGGTACTCGCCCACCCAGGGTGTCGCCAGCGGCTCCGACGGCAACGGCTGTGTCACGATGGCGGCCGTGGCGAACTCCGAATCACCGAGCACCCACGGGCGAGCCACATAGAGGATATCTCCGTTGGACACGGGGCCAGAACTGCCGGAGGCTCGCTTGGGGCCGCCGGTCGAGTCGAGTGCCGACGCAGCCCCTGCCATGAAGGCCAGGATCATCTCCCGGGCCTCGCGGCGAGCCGCCTTCATCCGTACAGACGCGGTCCCGCTCGTGCACCCGGCGGGCCGATCGGCGCCGACGCAGGCTCCGTACGCGTTCTGGAGCGTCGTGAAGTCGCCAGCGGGGTCCGCGGTCGAGTCGAGGGGAAGGCCGAGCGCCTCGTCGAGAATGCCCTCGTTCGTGTAGTTCCCCGGGATTATGGCCGAGGTCGGCGGCCAGAGCGTGACGCGTTCCGGTGGCGTCCATGCGCCGCGGCCATAAGCCTCGAGGTTGGCGGCGTCGAAGGTGTAGACGCCGTTTCGGCTCGTGGTGTAGATCCGCCGCTGAATGGCGGCGGCGGAAAGAGCGCTGGAGCCGTGGAGCTGGTTGAAGGAGCACTCGCCCAGGAGGGCACCGGTGGTGCCGTTGACGTCGCAGAAATTGGGACTAGTGGAGTTTGCCATCCCGTTCGAGACGAGCTGCTGGAGCGTGTCTCCGGCGCTCCACTTCAGCACCGCGTTCCCGAACCCGTCGTTCTGGTACGCCTTGACCTGCCCACGGAAGCCGGGGAGCGTGAAGCTCGAGATGATCCGGGTGGGCACGATCGCCAGGTAGCGGGTGTTCGGATCGCGGGGATCGAAGGTGTCGGGCGGGTTCGAGGCCAGGTCGACGTACTCGAAGATCGACTCCGTGATCGACTGCTGGGCACTGAACTCACCTGACGACGCGCCCTGGTCGATGATGCCCTGAATCGTGGCCGCCAGCGTGGCGGCGTCGGGGGCGATGAAGGCGTCTTCGCAGGTCGTGCACTGGGCTCGCTTGTTGGCGATGGACGTGGTCCCTTCGGTCCATTGGTTCCCGTTGTCGGCGATGGCCGGCTGGCCCACGTTGCCCTGGCCGAGGCCGCTGCCTCCCCACGCGATCCAGTTGAGCCGCTGGCCGGTGGCGCCACCGCCGTACCCGATGACGTAGGTCTGCACCGACGACGCCGGCTCCACGGCGTTGATCGGCCGATAGAGCTGCTCAGCCCAGTAGGCCGCCCGGAGGGCGTTGTTGTTTGCCCAGCCCCAGCCGCCGTTCTGCCGCCGGTAACAGGTGTCGTCACCGTCCGTGACGAACAGGACGATGGTCTTCTCCTTGGGGTCGAGGTGGTTCTTGATGGGGTCGAGCTGCCACGGCGCGGGACCGGCCTGGGTGGTGGCCCCCGCCTGGCCGGTGTTCCAGAGCTTCGCAAAGCCGCGCTCGACGCAGGCCCCGACGATGCCGGGCACGTCGACACGGTCGAAGGTGCCCGGGGCGGGTGGCGGGTTGATGATGCAGGCGCCCGACCCATCCGCCAGGCCCTTGATGTCGATGAGAGAGTTGGCGATCGGAGTGTTCCCGGCGGCCTTGGAGCTGGGCGAGACGTTGATCGTCTGCACCGCCCACGAACCGTCCATGCGCTCGACATAGTCCACATTGCCGTCGCCGTCCCAGTCGGCCGGGTCGCCGTTGGCGTCGAGGGGCAGCTCGTTGTCGATGTACGGACCGATCATCGTGAGCTGGGTCGGGGCCGGGGGCGACTGCAGGTCGCAGGGGATGAGGTCCGACTTGGAGCGGAAGCCCCTGCAGCCGACGAAGTTGCCGCTGAACCGCCCGCCCGCGAAGCTGAACGTCACGCGGTTGGCCGGGTCGTCGGCGCCGCAGCCATTGGCCACCAGCTGGAGCGTGACCGTGGGCGGGTTGGTCTTCTCGGCCGCGGTCGGGAGGGTGATGTCACAGATGTCCCCGTCGGCCTCCACGCGGACCACCTCGCCGTTGAAGAAGCGCCCGGCTCGGAGCTGGAAGAACTCCACCGTGGTGCCGCTGCCCGAGGGGATCTCCTCCGCGAACGTCCACTTGGTGTCCAGGCTGTTGTTCGAGTCGGCGTAGCCAGTCTGACGGTAGAGGAGCGTGTAGGGGCTCCCGGACTGCAAGGTCCCGGTGCCGGTGCCGCCGCCCGAGGTCGTGCACGCGACGGTCCCCGTCGACGGGGGCCGGAAGACCCAGAAGCTCCAATGACTGGTCGAGCCACTGAGGCGGAAGCGCGTCGAGTTATCGATCTGAGTCACGCTCCACGTGCCATTCCAGAACCCGCTCGGGGCCCCGTAGGGCGAGTTAGGAACGCCGCTGATGGTGCAGGTATCGCCCACAGAAAGGCCGTGAGGGCCGTTCGTGTAGACCCGCCGGTACATGTTCCGCCTCAGGCGCAGAAACCACCAGTCCACCACCACCGATCCGCCCCCTCCCCCCGACGACGCGGTGCTCGTCGGAAGACCTCCGAGGGCCTCTTCGATGTTGTTGGGTGTGGCGTTGGGCAGGAGCCGGAAGTTGAAGGGACCGGTCGCCGAGAACGAGAACCGGCCGCTGCCGGTGTTGTAGGACACCGTGTAGGTGTTGGAGCAGAAGAACGCGCCCGACGAGGTGTTCATCGCGTTCTCGAGGTCCTGCGCCAGGACCGCGCCGTCCGCGTAGCCCTTCGGGAAGGGCCCAGGCAGGGTGGCCGAGCAGACCGACCCTCCGATTTCCTCGAAGTGGAGCGTCTTCCACTGGTCGAAGATCAGCTGCCACGACTGGAGCCCGCGGTTGCTGGTGCTGGAGTCGTTGACGCCTCGCCGCACCGTCAGCTCCGTGCCGGTCTGCATCGAAGGGAAGTCCCGCTCGTCGGCGACGTACTGGAAGCGGTTGTCCCCTGCGTTCTGGTAGCTCATGCTGATGTTGTACTGGGTGTACTGGCCGTACTGGAAGCTGGCCTTGTCTTCGTTGTTGGCGATCACCTGGCGCAAGACCTGCTTGGCCTGGAGCATCTTCGAGCGGGGATGGTCGCCGGCCCGGGGGTTGTCGCCGTTTGTGAGGCGGCCCTCGTCCAGAGTCCTCGTCATGGATCCCGAGCTGTCGAGCACGATGATGATGTTGGGGCGGACCTTGAGTGAGAGGACCTCGAGCGGGTCCTGACCGTTGATGATCGCTGGCACCGTCGCCGCCCGTCCGCGGTCCCCGGCCAGGCTCAACACGAGAGCCATCGCGAAGGCCACCGCCGCCAGCCGGCTGCCGAGCCCGATTCCACGCCTAATCATGACTATCCCTTCCTTCCGGTCCGTACCGTCACCCACGAACGCTTGCCTGACATGACGACCTCTACTCCACACGGGTGGAGGTGAGGGCTCCTGTTGACCCCGAACCGGCCGTCCCGAACGCGTTCTCGAGGCTGCCGCCGGCGCCGGCGGTGATCGGGGCGCAGGGGTTGAAGTTCTCGCCGGTGGGCGACATGCCCTCCTGGCCCTGCTGGCTCCCGAGGCAGGGACTGCCTACCGTGGCGAGGCCCAGGCTGAAGCTCGTCTCGAGGACTCGGACCGCCTGACGGGACCGGGTGAAGGCGTCCCCGGCCCCGGAGAAGGGAGCCCGGCCCTCGGCCACGATGATCAGCACGTCGTTGCGATCCGAGTCCGTGAACTGACCCGCGTTGTCCACCAGGAGGCCGCGCCGTATCCAGATCGAGAACGCGCCGTTGAGGGTCTCTCCCGAGAAGCTGGAGACATCCTCGTAGCGAATGACGCCGTCATCGACAACCCGCCCGTACCCCACGCCGCCGCGGGTGTCACAGGTGCTCTTGTAGAAGTCGCGTCCGGTCGGGTTGTCCAGAGGTCCGGGGGCCGTCCCCTCCGTCCAGAATGCGGTGCGCTGTGTGGGGAGCTCCGTCGTCCACCCGGTCGAGACGTTGGCCACGTTGGAGAGGACGATCCGCGCCGCCTCGAGCCCCGCCTCCGCGTTGTACAGGGCCTGCTGGCTCCAGCGGTAGTTCGTCGCGATCTGAAGCTCGATCGACGTGGTGGTGGCCAGAGTCAAGCCGAGGAGCGTCAGGAGCATGAGGGAGAGGATGGCCAGCACGAGGGCAAAGCCTCGTTCCCCGGCCCGCGGTCCGACTCGGTTCTGTCTGCTGGTCATCACTTTGCCTCTCACTGGATCTGACTGCCCATCTGCAACTCATTGAAGGCGGCGCGCGGCGCCACCACGGTGACGAGCTGCCCGCGGATCGCGTCCGGGCCGGTCCCGCCCGCGGTGGTCGCCCCCTGAAGGAGCACCCCGCTCGCGCGAGCCGACAGCGTGATGCGCACCTGGCGGACGAGGGTGGTCCAGTCGTTGATCACCGACGTCGGGGGGCGGTTGCGCCACAACAGGTCGCCCGCCATGTACTCGATCTGAACGTCCTCGATGCCCCGGGCCACGAGCTGCCAGGGCGACCCTGCCGGAAGGGGGTTGCCGTCGGGCGCGATCCTGGCGGTGCCGTCCTGCACGCTGTAGCGTCCCGAGCGGCTGCGCCAGAGGGCCGGACCCGGATCGAGCGGATCGTTGCTCGGTGCGATCTGGTAGCGCACCACTTGCGCTCCGTAGAAGAAAACGACCGGCAGGTTCGGCGGCACCAGCTGCGATGGGGCGGCCATGGGCGGCGTCGGCACCCAGGGCTGGAGGACGGCGCTCAGGTTGATGTTGCCGTTCTGTGTGGAGTCGCCACCGCTCGGGCACGCGTTGTTGGGAACGCCGCCGCTCAGCGCCGCCTGCATCGTGAAGCTCTGACCGTCGGTCATCATGACCAGGCCGGGCCCGGCGGCGCAGGCCGGGACGGGAGTTCGGAGGACGAAGAGCCCCGCGTTGCCCGCCACGGGCAATTGGCTGCAGACCGTCTTCATCGGACAGGTCTCGTCGGTACTGACGATCTCGATGGTGTCGGTGGTGGTCAGGGTGTCGCCGCCGTCCCCGGGCGCTCGGGCCGCGGCGATCGTGGCTCCGAGCGAGCCCGCGGGGCCACAGCCGTTCAAGCCCTGTGCCCCCGTACAGCTTCCCAGGCCGGCGGGATCGACGCGGCTGAAGACCTGGGCGTACGTCGGCAGTGCGGCCCCCGCGCCGAACACGTCCCTGGCGATGAGATCCATGGCCATGCGGATGTTCTGCTGGCGGTCCGCCATCTCCGGCTCGCGCCGGAAGGCGGTGCTGCCGGCGGTGAGGAGGCCGTAGATGGCCGCGCTGATGATGAGCGTACAGGTCATCGCGATCATCAGCTCGACCATGCTGAAGCCGCTGTCTCTGCGCATGACGTTTCTCTCCCCGCGCTTCTTCATCATGGTGCGTCCGGGCATCCGCCCGTGGCCGGGTCGGAGTTGGTGCAGGAGCGGAACGTGGTGAACTCGGACCGGGATCGGGCACCCGCGAGGGCTCCGACGCCCTCCGAACGCACGCGCACGTGGAGCAGGCGCGGGTCGGGGGTCGCGGTGATCCACCAGTGTGTGTGGAGGGTGCCGACGCCCGGGATGAACTCGTCGCAATGCAAGTCGGTCACGACCAGGGTCGCGTCGTTGCAGTCTTTTCCGCCTCCGGGCGCCGTCTCCCAGGCGATGCCGCCAGGGGTCAGGTTGGCGTATGTGGTGGCCTTGACCATGTCCATCACCCGTGTGGATGACGTGACGGCCGCCGTCCCCTGGTTCGCCACCGTGTTCGAGCTGGCCGCGACGAGCATCAGGTTGGTCACCGCCATCAGGCCGAAGCTGAGCACGACCATGGCCACGAGGGCCTCGATCAGCGTGAAGCCGGTCTCGCCCGTGTCAAGCTGAAACTCACGGATCGGTGTCTTCATGGTGTCTCCCATCCCGGGTTCTGGTACACCCGCCCGCCGGGGACGAGGCGCACCGTCGTCCTGAGCTCGGTCTGCCTCTCGTGCAGCGTGATCTCGATGGCGCCCGAGGGTGCTGCCAGGGGCTCGACGAAGTTGAGGCCCGTCCCGTAGGCGCACCGGCCGCCGGCCAGCAGCTCCGGCGCGGTGCAGACGGCCGCCGCCGCCGTGGCGCAACCGCTCGGGGCGTCCCCGGGATTGCAGAAGCTGCCCAGCCGGTTGAAGCGGACGGACGGCCCGGAGTTCAAGACGGTGGTGGGCTCGAACTCGACCCCGGTGGGCAGATCGTGGAGCGGCCCCAGCTGCTCGGCAAGGGTCGGGAGATCCTCCATGACCCAGCGGTAGCTGTCGCGGTCGACGACCACGAAGGACACGCCCGCGTTGGTGTTCGACATGATGCCCTTGCTGCGTGCCGACTGCATCACACCGGCGAAGGTCTGGGAGCCTCCGCGGATGGTGTAGGTTTTGAGGTATTGAGAGATGTTCGGCAGGGCCACGGCCGCCATGATCACGACAATCAACACCACGACCAGCATCTCGACCAGGCTGAACCCGGTTTGGCGACATCGCTTCGACGCTTCGGTGTCCATCACACTCCCTTCTTAGCAAAGCGCGTACCTCAATCGGCTGATTTCGATAAACGCTTTATTTTCAACGAATTATTCCTTGACAACGTTTGCGATCCTCGCGAATGAGTGCTACAATTCGTAACGTTTCGGTCAGTCCACCGGTCCTCCGAGCGGCAGCACCACCCGTGCCGAGACCCCCCGGGGGGTCCGGTCCTCGAGGGCCAGAGCTCCCCCGTGGAGGAGCAGGATCTTGCGGGCCAGGGGCAAGCCCAGGCCGAGCCCACCGGCCTTGGTGGTGAAAAAAGGCTGCACCTCAGCGGGGTGATCAGGCGAGAGGCCGGGGCCGTCGTCGTCGATCCGCACCTCGAGCTCTCCGTTCTCAGCGCTCGCCTCGACCTCGATCCGCCCGCCCTTCCCCGCCGCATCGGCAGCATTGCGCACGAGGTTCTCGAACGCCCTCTCGAGCAGCTCCTCGTCTCCGCGAACCGACAGCGGCTCGTCCAGGCCCCGAAAGACAACGCTCACGGCCCTCCCACGCAGCTCCCGATCGACCACCCGGGACAGGAGGCGGCCGATGTCGAAGTCGGAGAGGTTGAGCCGCTCGCGGCGGATGAAGTCGTTGAAGCGGCGGACGACGGTCTCGAGGGTCACGCACTCGTCGCGGATGGACCGGGCGGACTCGGCGGCGTCGGCGGCGTTCTCCGTCCGCTCGAGGAGCCGGGCGTACCCGACGATGGTCCCCAGCCCGTTTCTCACCTCGTGGACGATCCCGGCGGTGAGCTCGCCCGCGCGCGCCATCGCCTCCTTCTCATGGATGGCGTCTTCCATCTGCCGCCGCTCCGCCTCGTGCCGGGCCGACATCTCCTGGCCCCGGTCCCGGAGAAGACCCATGGCTTCTTCGTAGGCGTTGAGCGCAGCCGGGGACGCCACCGTGGGCCGCCGACGTCGCGGCATCAGGACCAGGACCGCCGCCATCACGAGGGCGCCGAGGGCCGCGCCGTGGCCCAGGAGGATCTGCCGTTTCTCACGCATCTCGTCTTCGAGATCCGGCACGGCCATGGCCAGGCGCAGGATCAACGTCCTCCCGCCCCCGGTGAAGCCCAGGTAGGTGAGGGCACGGGCCACTGGCCCGGCCTGCCGGACGATGCTCAGGGTCTGGCCGGCGACGACCCGTTCGGCCTGCTCGGGCCGCAACTCGTGGACGACAGGCGGCCGCGAGGGCCGCGAGAGGATGACACCTCCCTGCGCGTCGAGCACCTCCGCCTCCGTGGCGACACCGAGGCGAACCGCCAGGGTGGCTGCCTCGTTCCACGAGGCCGGCCCACCCCTTTCCAGCGCCGCGGCGAGCCGGGGACGGGCCGATTCGGCCTGCTGCTGCACGGCCTGGGCCACTCGGGCCTGCAAGCGCCGTGCGGAGCGCACTCCCTGAAGAAGGGACAGCACCTCGAAGAGCGCGACCACCGCGAGGGCCAGGACGACGCCGAGGCGCAGCGACGCCCTCGGGGGCTCAGCCATGGAAGAGCCCCTTGTACCAGTCGAGAACGGGATCCCCGAAGAACATCACCAGGATCGCTCCCACGCCGAGAAAGGTGCCGAACGGCAACGCGTAGCGCATGTCCCGTCCGCGCAGCGCCATGAGGAACAGCCCCACCACCGTGCCGCCGATGGACGCGAACAGCACAGTGAGGAGCATCTTCTGCCAGCCGAGGAACGCCCCGAGCATCGCGGCCATCTTCCAATCGCCCTGGCCCAGCCCTTCGATGCCACGGGTCCGCTCGTACGCCCGGGCCACCGCGGCGAAGGCCAACCATCCTCCGGCGGCCGCGGCGGCCGCGCTCAGCGGTCCGACGCTCGAGCCCGGCAGAAAGCTGGCGGCGAGACCGATGGCGATCCCTGGCAGCGTGATCGCGTCGGGCAGGAGGTGGTGCTCGAGATCGATGAGGCTCAGCACGACCAGGGCACTCACCAGGACCATCGACACCAGCGTCTGGAGGCTCGGTCCGTGGAGCACCGCCAACCCGAGCCAGAGCAGCCCACTCAGAAGCTCCACGGCCGGGTAGCGCGGGGAGATTGGCGCGGCGCACGCACGGCAGCGGCCCCGCAGCGCCAGCCAGCTCAGGATCGGGATGTTGTCCCACGGCCGGATGAGCGCGTCGCAGCCCGGGCACCGCGAGGGCGGAGAGACGACCGAGCGCCCGGCGGGAAGGCGGTGGATACAGACGTTCCCGAAGCTGCCCGCCACGAGGCCCAGCAGAAACGCCGTCACCTCGAAGGCCGGCGTCCGCAGCAGTGGCGTCCAGTCGGGCAAGGGCGGCATCAAAGCGTGCTCGAGGCATCTTGGGGCCCCTCCCCACGCGAGTCAAGGGGGGACAACCAAGCACCGGCGGGACTTTCCCCCCTCTACGTTTAGACTTCATCTGATCGAGTCCCTGCTAAACTACTGTCAGTGCGCGCACTGCTCCTCCTCGGAGTGCTGGTGGCCTCCGGCTATCTGGCCCTCATGCTCCACGCCACCGACGGCCACTTCGTGGCCCAGGGCCCGGACCTCTATGTCGTTGGGCAGTACGCCCGGGCGATGGCGGAGGGGCACCCCTTCCAGTACAACGCCGGCGACGCCGCCACGACCGGGTCGACCAGTGTGCTCCACACCGCGATCCTCGCCCTCGCACACTTTCTGGGCGCTCGTGGCGAGGGGCTGGTGGCCTTTGCCGTCCTGTTCGGGGTGGGGCTCTACCTCGCTTCGATCCTCCTGGCGCACCGTGTGGCCACACGCTTGTCGAGTCCCCGGGAGGGGCTCCTCGCCGGGGCGCTCGTCGCCCTCGGCGGCCCCGTGGTGTGGTCCTACCTCTACGGATCCGACATTGCGCTCTTTCTCTTCCTGGCGCTGCTGGTGCTCGACCGCTGGCTGGTGCTCTGGGACGACGGGAAGAGCGGGGGCTTCGCCCTCGCCGGGTCCGCGCTGGCGCTGGCGCGGCCGGAGGGGCTGGTCATCGGTTCGGTCCTCGCGGCGGCGAGCCTTCTCCGGCCCGCCACATCCCGTCGCGATCGGCTGCTCCCCTGGGCTCCGGTGCTGGTCGGCCTCGGTCTGGTCGTCGGGCTCCGGCTCGTCAGCGGGTCGTGGCTGGGCACGTCGGTGGCCGACAAGTCGCTCCTCCCCAACTACGGCCTGGTGCACGCCATCGACGTCGCCGCGAAGTACGGCGTCGACGTGGTGAGAGGACTCCTCCTGGGGCTCTACCCCTCCGAAGCCCCGATCGGCTTCTCGGCAGGCCAGGCCGCCTTCATGTTCCCCCCGCTCGGGCTGCTGCTGATCCTCCTGGCCGCGGTCCGCCCGCCGTCCGATCTGGGACTGCCCGGACGTGTCTGGCTCGGGCTCGTCGGAGTCCTGTTCGCCCTCGTCGGCCCCACCGTCTTCATGGGCGTTCACTTCAACCGGTATCTGATCTGGGCCTTTCCGGGCCTCCTGGCGTTCGTCGCTGTGGGCCTCGGGATCGCCACCCGTCTTCTGGCTCGGGATGACGACGGCTTCGAGAGAGCGCTCTTCCGAGCCATTGCAGGGCTCTTCCTCGTCCTCGGGCTGCTGTCGACGATTCGCTTCGCCGCCGTGTACGCGGAGATGGCGGCCGGAACCTGGAGGCGAGAGATTCCCACGGCGGAATGGATCCGCCGCAACCTTCCCGAGGGCGTCCGGATCGCCAACCTGGCGACCAGCATCGAATACCTCACCGGCCATCGCAACCTGAATCTCCACGGAGTCACGAGCCCGGGCTTCGGCGGAACACGCTCTGTGGAAAAGGAGGCCGGCTACTTCGAGGCACTCGGGCGTCTGAGCCCCGAGGAGCGCCCGCCCTACATCCTCCTCCCACGGTCGAGCCTCGAGAACTCCCGGCTGCTCCCCCACCTGGTCGAGGGGCCGCCGGTCTTCGCCACCGCGAGCCTCGGAGACGACTTCCTTCTCTTTCGTGCGCGGTGGGACCTGCTCCTTCGCAGCCCGCATCTCTATCTTCCCGAGACCCGGGCGGCCGTCGTCGGCCTGGAAGAGGTGGACCGGCTCAACGTGTGCGACCGCGAAGACGAGGCCGCCCACGAGTACAGCGTCCGCTCGCGACGAGGGGACCTGGTGCTCGGCGGCTTCGTGGGCATCGACGACTACCCCGTGTCGGAAGGATCGCTCACGGTGGCCGACGGCGGGCGGGTCGTGCTGGGCGACGAGCGCTTCCACGTGCGCACGCGAAGGGGACGCCCACTGGTGGTCGTCATCCGCTCGCACTCGAGAGCCGAAGCCCGGGCGCTCCGGGCCCAGGGAGGACTCGTTGCAGCGCTCGAGTTTCCGACCGCTCGCCTCCTGGTGAGTGCGGGAGGCGAAGAGGTCGCAAGGCTCGAGCTCGAGAACCGGCCCGGCTGGAACGAGCACGTCTTCGAGGTGCCCGGCGACGCCGTCGGGGACGGCGTGACGGAGCTCCACCTGGTCGGGCAGTACACCTCCTTCCGGTACTGGTTCTTCCAGCCGCGGTGATGAGGCTCGTCCGGACGCTCGGCGAGCGGATGCTGCGCGCATATGGTGGCTGGCCGATTCACCTGACACTGGCCGCCCTGCTGCTGCCCCGCGCCGTCTTCCTGGGCGAGGCGCTCTTCGATCGGGACCTGGACATGGACTGATACCCCCCGGGCGCACGTCTTCGGGCGAACGATCCGGGAAGGGTTCTGGCCCCTCTGGGACCTGACCATCGGCTTCGGCCAGCCGCTGCTCGCCGACCCCGGGGCACAGGTGCTCTACCCCACCACGTGGCTCAACCTTGTGCTGGCGCCCTGGAGCGTCTACACGGTGTACGCCGTGGGCCACCTGGCGTTCTCCACCGTGGGCTTCACGCTCCTGGCCCGGGCCATCGGCCTGGGACGCGGTGAGGCGGTGGTGGCAGGCGCGGCGTGGATGCTGAGCGGGCCGGCTGTTTCCCTCGTGAACCTCTGGCACCATCTGGCCGGTGCCGCCTGGATGCCGTGGGTCGTTCTCGCCGCCCATCGCCTCGCTCGCCGTCCGTCCGCCGCCCGTGTCCTGGCGTTCGCCGTGTGTCTCGGTCTGCAGGTCCTCGCGGGCTCGGGCGATTTGGTGCTGCTCACCGCCGCCTTCGTGGGGGCATGGTGGCTCGCGATGGGACCGGGCAGGAAGCGGGTCAGGCGTGCCGTGGTGCCGGTTGTCCTGGGCGTGCTACTCGCTGCCGCGCTCTCGGCGGGCCAGTGGCTTCCCACTCTGGAGCTGGCCTCGGGCGGGACGCGGCGAGACCTTCCGGAAGCGTGGCGCACCGAGTGGTCGGTGCCGCCGGCAGGACTCGCTCGCGTCGTCGTGCCCCTGGACGCCTCGGGACGGGTGGCCTACGGCGGAGCGGCTCACCTCGCGATGTTCGACGGCTCTCGCCAGCCCTTCTTCGGTTCGCTCTATCTGGGCGTCGTGGCCCTCGCCCTGGCCGCGGTCGCTCTCGCGACCGACCGGTTCCGTCGGCTCGCCATGGCCCTGGCCGCGATCGCCGTTCTGGCCCTGCTCGTCTCCATGGGAGGGCACACGCCGGTCTACGCACTCGCCGTCCAGCTCGTTCCTGGCGCCGGGCACTTCCGTTTTCCCACGAAGGTGACCATCCTGGCCGCCTTCTCCGTCGCAATGCTGTCGGGGATCGGTCTGAGGTCGCTCCGGGGACGGCCCCGGGGACGCCTGATCGCAGCCTCGGTCGCCCTCGTCGCGACGAGCGCGCTCTTCGGCCCGGCGCTTCAGGCTTCCATCGGCTGGGGTTTCCTCATGGACCGTAGCGGGGCTCAGGACGACGCCCTCCCCTCGGCGCTCAGGATGCTGGACCACGCGCTCCTGGCGGGCCTGGCCGCCGCTGCCCTGTTGAAGGCGAGACCGAACCTCGCCTGGCCCCGCATCCTGGCGGCCGTTTGCCTCGTGGCGGACCTGCTGCTGGCTCACCACGACCTCCACTCCACGGCACCGCCCGCCCTTCTCGCCGTCACCCCTCCGGTTCTCAGCGCCGTCGACCGCTTCGATCACGGGCGCACCTACGTGTACGAGTACGAGATCCTCCACGGCACCTCCGAAAAGTGGCTGGGGCGAAAGAGCCCGTACTCGGTCGCACAGCCGAGCCCCGGGATCGACCCGCGGCCTCTCGCCGCATTCGCCATGCGCGTCTATCCCGTCCCACCCTCCTCGGGATACTGGGGCGTGGAGGGCAGCTACGACCTGGACATCCGGGGCCTTCAACCCCGACGGCTCCACGAGCTCAACCTCCTGCTTCGGCGCCTCGAAGGGACGCCCGAGCACAGGAGGCTGCTGCGCCTTGGAGCCGTGCGGACTGTCGTGGCCCTTCACCCCCGGGGATTCGAGGACCTCGCCCCGACGGCCACCTTCAACAGTCTCTTCGGCGAGACGATTCACACCTTCCGGGTCCCGGGCGCACGGCCCCGGGCCTACGCGGTGGGACGGGCGCGGGCGGTGGACGAAGCGATGGCGATCCCGGTCCTGATCGACCCGACTTTCGACCCCAGGCGGGAGGTCGTCCTCTCGGGCCCGGGTGCGGCGACGGCGGCAGCGACGGCCGGGCCGGAGGGGGGTCTCGTTCGCGTGCTCGAGCTCTTCGCCGATCGGGCGAGGTACGAGGTCGACCTCGATGGCCCCGGCTTCCTGGTCAGCGTCGATGCCTGGGCCCCGGGCTGGCGAGCGTTCGTCGACGGACGCTCGACGAACGTCCTCCGGGCGAACGCCGTGTTCCGGGCGGTGGCGGTTCCCGCGGGCCGGCACGTGGTCGAGATGGTCTATCGACCGTGGACGGTCCTGGTCGGCCTCACGCTGTCCGCCACGGCCGTTGTCGTTCTTGCCAGCCTGGGCGGGGTTCTGTTTTTCAGGCGTCGGCACCGGGTCAGCGGGACTTTGGGGTGACGGTCTCGCATGCTAACGTCTGCCCTCGATGAGCGAGGCGCCGCATCAAGCAGACTTGGCCGATCCAATCCTGGATGAGGTGCGGCGCTTCTACGAGAGTCACGACGACGGAATCGAGGCGTCCCGCCGGCGCCACCGCTACTTCTATGAGTACCTGACGCGGATCCTCAGGGTGAGGGTTCCGGAAGGGCTTCGGATCCTCGACCTCGGCTGCGGCGCAGGGCATCTGCTCTCCAGGCTGAAACCGTCGTACGGCGTGGGCATCGACATCTCACGCCCGGCGATACGTCGCGCCCGGGAGCGGTACGAGAGCGAGCCACTCCGTTTCATCGAAGGCGACGTCGCGGACCCGGCGGTTCTGGCAGAGGCGGGAGGCCCGTTCGACGTGATCCTCCTGGTCAACATCGTCACGCACCTCACGGACGTTCAGGCCACTCTGGAAGCGCTCCAGGCCGTCAGCCACCCGCACACGCGAATGCTCATCTACAGCTACAGCCGGGCCTGGCAGCCGCTGCTCCGACTCGCCGAGCTGTTCGGCATGAAGTACCGCCAGCCCCCCGAGGCCTGGCTTCCGCCCGAAGAGATCAAGAACATGCTCTCCCTGGCGGACTTCGAGGTCGTGCGGAACGACGCGAACATCGTGGCCCCCTTGTGGCTTCCTCTTCTCTCGAACTTTCTCAACCGGTACGTCGGGCACCTGCCGTTGGTCGACGCCCTCTCTCTCATGTTCGGCATCATCGCCCGCCCCGCACCGGCGCTCTCGGCCCCCTCGCGACCGGACTCGCCCTCGGTGAGCGTGGTGATCCCGTGCCGCAACGAAGCCGGCCACATCCGACCACTGGTCGAGAGGCTCCCCGACCTCGCGCCAGGGAGCGAGTTCCTCTTCGTCGAGGGAGGCTCCACCGACGACACCGAAGCCGTCATCCGCCAGGTCATCGCCGAGAACCCGGATCACAACCTGCGACTGCTCAAACAGCCCGGCAAGGGCAAGGGCGACGCCGTGCGATTCGCTTTCGGCCAGGCGAAGGCGGACATCGTCCTCATCCTCGATTCCGACATGGGGGTGGCCCCGGCCGACGTCCCGAAGTTCGTGGCCGCTCTGGCACGAGGCAAGGGCGAGATGGTGAACGGCTCGCGACTGGTCTACCCCATGGAGGGTCGGGCCATGCGCTTCCTGAACCTTCTGGCGAACAAGACCTTCGCAATGCTCTTCACGTGGCTCCTGGGGCAGCAGGTGCGCGACACGCTGTGCGGCACCAAGGCGCTGTGGCGGGAGGACTACGAGAGGATCGCAGCCAACCGCTCGTACTTCGGGGACTTCGACCCCTTCGGCGACTTCGATCTGCTCTTCGGTGCCTCGCGCCTCAACCTGCGGATCGTGGATCTCGCCGTGCGCTATCACGAGCGGCTCTACGGCGACACCAACATCTCCCGCGTCCGCGCCGGCGTGTTGCTCCTCCGGATGAGCGGCTTCGCTGCGCGCAAGCTCAAGTTCCTGTGAACGGAGCCCGCGCCGCGGGGGACGGCCGGGCCGCGAAGGCTGCGCTCGTCGTCGTCGCCGGGCTCACCTGCCTCGTCTTCTTCGATCTCGTCTTCCGCGGGCATGTCCTCTTCGAGAGAGACATTCACGCGCTCTTCTGGGGCCAGTGCGAGAGCTTCGTCAACGTGCTGGTCGGAGGCGCGTGGCCCGTGTGGGACCCCTACCTCGGCTTCGGCCAGGCCATGCTCGCCAACCCGGGGGCCCAGGTCTTCTATCCGCTCACGTGGCTCAACCTGCTCATGCGCCCGGAGAGCTACTACTCGGTGTACGCGGTCGGCCACCTGCTCCTCGCGGGCTCCGGCATGCTCCTCCTCGGACGCGCTTGTCGGTTCTCGTGGGCGGGGTCGACGACCGCAGCAGCGGTCTGGATGCTCTCCGGCCCGCTCCTCTCCGCCGTCGACCTCTGGCAGCACTTCGCGGGTGCGGCCTGGATGCCGTGGGTCATCGTGGGGGCGGAGCGGGCTCTCGCCCGCCCCTCGGCCCGCCGCGTCGTGGCCTGGGCGCTGCTGCAGACGGCGCAGGTCCTCACCGGCTCTCTCGATCTCGTCGTCCTCACGGCGCTGCCGCAGGCGGCGTTGGTTCTGAACCGGGTGAACTGGCGTCGCCCGCTGGGGCGGGCCACCGGCCGTCTTGTCGGACGAGTGGCGCTGGCCGCCGGACTGACGGTGCTCTGGACGGCAGCGCTGTGGCTCCCGGCCCTCGCTCTCCTCGGCCAGACCGGCCGGGCCGACCTCCCCGAAACGGGGCGCATGCTGTGGTCCGTGCCTCCGGTGGGCCTTCTCCAGTGCCTGCTGCCGGTCCTGCCGGAGAGCCTGCCCCTCCGCTTCGAGCTGCGTCGCCTGCTCTTTGACGGTCGCGAACCTCTCCTGTCCTCGATCTACCTGGGCCTCCCGGCCTTCGCCCTGGTGTTGTCTGCGGCTGTGTCGACGCGCCGGAGGCTCGTCGGCGCGGCAGCGGCACTTGTCGTACTGTCGCTGATGCTGGCCCTCGGACGGCACGGCCTCGCCTACTTCATAGCGACGGGAGCGGTGCCCCAACTGGAGCTGCTCCGTTACCCCGTGAAGACCACCCTTCTCGCGGCCCTCGGCTTTGCCCTCCTGGCAGGCGCCGGCCTCGACGCGTGGCGGCAGGGGCGGCTCAGCCGACGTACCTCCACCGTCGTGGCCGGGGTCGTCGCGCTGGGCGGCCTGCTGGCGCTTCTTGCGGCGCGGTGGCTGGACCTCTCGGCCTACGAGCTGCTGGATCCAGGGCCCCGGAATCCTCTGGTCCCGGGAGCAGTCGAGGCGGTCCTGGTCCTTCCGGTGTGGTCGGGAATCGTGGCGTTGGTCGTCGCAGCGCTCGTGGCCCTGGCCTCGCGGGCGGAGCCGCGCCGTGTCGTCGCGCTCTCGACGGTCGTCGCGGCGCTGGCCGCCCTCGACCTCCTGGTCGTCCATCGGGGCATCAACCCCACCGTCCCACGGGCCTTCGCCCAGGCCACGCCTTCCGTGGTGGCCGTGCTGCACGAGGACGCGGCACGGCGAATCCATGCTTTCGACTATCTGCAGCGTCCCAAGGGCGCGACGTCGCTGCGGCCGACCCAGGATCCCGAGCTGCTCCAGATCCCTCAGGTCCGGCGCCACTTGGTGGTGACCCGGGCCTACCCGACGTCCCTCACACGTTTCGGGCTCCGGGGCAGCTTCGATGTCGACGTCGTCGGACTCCACTCCCGTGGACGGCGGGGACTGCGGCTGCTGATCCTCGCGGCGCAGCGCAACCCGGCTCAGCTACTACGCCTCCTCCGCCTGGGGGGGGTCTCCCACGTGCTCGCCCTCCATCAGGAGGGCCTGGAGGGGTTTTCGCCCCGCGCCTCGTTTGAGGCCCCCCTCGTCGGTGCCATCCACGTCTTCCGCGTTCCCGACAGCCTTCCCACCGTCTCCGTCGTGGCGGGCGTGCGGGTGGCGGATGGACTCGACGCCTACAAGGCCCTGGTTGCGCCGGACTTCGATCCCCGCACGTCGGTCGTGCTGGCCTCGGGCGAGCCCCGCGAGGCGCCCGCGGGCTTCTCCAGAAGCGCCGAGCTCCAGGAACAACGCGCCGACCGACTGCGGGCGCGGGTGTCCGCCAGCGCCCCGGCCCACGTGGTCTTGCCCGAGAGCTTCGACGAGGGCTGGACGGCGACGGTCGAGGGCCACCCCGTCCCGGTCCTCCGGGTGAACGTCTCCTTTCGGGCCGTGGCGGTGCCCGCCGGCACCCACGATGTCACTCTCGTCTATCGACCAGCGAGGCTCCGGCTGGGGCTCGGCCTCTCGGGCCTGTCGATCGCCGCGACCCTCGCCGTCCTCGGGCTGTTGCACCGGCGGATCGACGGGGCGCCGCGGAATGGTGGAGCTCCGCAGTCGGGCGGAACCCGGGACGAGGGCGCCACTCCATGAGCCTCGAACGCCTGGAAGAGCACCGGCGGCTCTGGGACGGCAAGCCCGAGCTCCGCGCGGTCTATCGCGTGTGGTTCGATCAGCTGCTCTCCGGTCTCCCGGACGGGGCCCGTGTCCTCGAGGTGGGCTCGGGCCCGGGCCTGCTGGCCCCGGTCGCCCGAGAGGAGCGGCCGGATCTCGTCTGGATCTCGTCCGACCTCCTTCGCGCTCCCTGGAACGACCTGGTTGCCGACGCCCGCCAGCTGCCCCTGGCGACCGGCAGCATCCATGCGGTCGTCGGCCTCGACGTGCTTCACCACCTGCCCCGGCCGGCCGACTTCTTCCGCGAAGCCGCGCGCGTGCTGGGCGGCATCGGAGAGCTCCGGCTCGTCGAGCCCTGGATCACGCCTCTCGGCTGGGTGATCTACCGTTTCCTGCACCAGGAGGACTGCAGCCTTGGTGTCGATCCCTGGGACCCCTTTCCCCCTGGAAAGGACAGCTTCGACGGCAACGCCGCCATCCCCTGGCGCCTCGTGCGGCACACGCCGCCCCGGGACTGGAGACACCTCGGCTTCGAGCCGCCACGGTGGCGGCGGTCGAACACGCTTGCCTACCTGCTGAGTCTCGGTTTCCGGGAGCGCTCGCTGCTGCCCGGGGGGCTCGTGCGGCCACTCCTGCTGCTCGACCGTCTGAGCCGGCCCCTCGTGCCGCTCACGGCGCTGCGCGCGCTTCTCGTCTGGGAGTCGCGCTCCGGGCCGCTCGCCTCCACTACGGTCTGAACAGCTCGCCGATACGGATGGGGTCGGTGACCCCGAGGGCCAGATCCTCGACGGTGCCGCCACCGACGACCCGAAGCGTGAGCGGCGCCCGGTTCACGTTGAGACTGCGCAGGAACTCTCGCCCCGGAGAGCGCACCACGGGAAACGCGATCTCGATCGTGGACCAGAACCCCGGCGGCTCCTGGTCCATGATCACGCCCACCACCTCCAGGCCCTCGGGCCGGCGGCCGTAGGCCCGGTTCCACTCGGGGATCATCTTGTGGCAGGTCGGGCAGCCGCTCAGGAAGAAGAGCAGGACCGTCTTCGAGCCCTCGGGAAAGTCCAACCTGTGCGCCTTGCCGTCGATGCCAAGGGACTCGAACGCCGGGATCACGTCTCCCTTCGACGGCGAGCTGGGGGGCGCGGCTCCGGCGGGTGCGACCAGGGCCACCAGCGTGAGCGAAAGGGTGGCCAGCCACGGTCGGGTCATGTCTTGTCTCCTCAGCGCGGGCGCCACATCAACGACTCTCGCGCGATGGACACCTGCCCACTCGACTCATCATAGCGGAAGGGTGTGCCTCTCAGGTCTTCGAGCGGCCCTCGCCACAGCCTGGAGGAGCGCAGCTCCTCCAGGTCGCGAGGCCGTCTGCCGCGCTGACGCCCGAACTCCTCGACCACGACCGCTAGCTGGTCGGCCCGATCGAGCGAGTCGAGGATGGCCAGTTGCTGCTCGGCGTTCTTCCGCAGGATCCCTTCCTCGGACTGGTCGTGCAACCGCTGCCACATCTCCCGGGAGGCAGCGCGGTCACCGCCTTTCGAGAGGAGCTCTGCGGCAAGGGTCTTCAGCCAGAAGGCTGCACCCGGCAGCTCCGCCGCCTCTTCGAGGACTGCCGCCGCGGTGTGGGCGTCCTTCAGATAAAGAAAATGAAAAAAGCCCAGGTGCTGCCGGAGCCGCCAGGATCCGGGCAGATTCCGGGTACCCTTCTCGAGCACCTCGATGCCCTCCTTCGGCCGGCCAGCGCCACCCGGTGGGGACTCGGACAGGAACACCGCACCGTAGCGGTAGGCTATCTCCAGACGAGGGTCCAGGGTCGTGGTGATCTCGATCAGGGGCCGAAGCAGCGCGAAGTCCCTCCCCTGTGTAAAGGCCTTCTGCCCGCCGAAGTACTGCACGGTGCGCAGCCAGTACACGTCCGCAGCCAGGCCCTCGAACCCTGGAAACAACACGCGGACCTGGTTGCCGGTCCAGAGGTAGAGCACTTCCTCGTCCGCGCGAGCCCCCAGGCGCCCGTCCAGCTTCGAGTGGCTCCAGACCACGACGGGGGCGAGGACAAGCAGCAGGACCGCGAGCCGCCACGTCATTGAAAGTCCTTCGAGCGGAACGAGGCCAGGCCCAGACCGAGGACGACGGCGACGTAGGCCGCGGCGTAGAGGCTCACGAAGAGCAGCACGTCGCCGGGAACCGGATCACCGTAGGTGACCTGACTCTTGAAATCCAGGCCTCGAAAATCCGGGATGATCGCGTAGAGGCCGTCGACCAGCCAGGCTGGCGCCCCGGGAAGGACCTGGCGCATGTTCCGGACGACGTCCGAGAAACGGCCCGCGACGACGACCCCCACAGTGAGAATCGAGGCCAGGGTGGACGACGTCAGCGTCGAGAACAACATCGCGAAGGCCACCACGATGACCAGGCCAAGGAAGATCGGATAGATCGCGGTGAGCAGGATCGGGTCGGCCCCCCGGCCGGTCGCCACGAGCGTCATGTAGAGCCCGCCTGTCATCACCCCGAGGTTGACCAGGAGGGTGAAGACCAGACCCGCAAACTTGCCGAGGAAGAACTCCCCCCGGGACAGGGGCTTGGCGAGGAGCAGGTAGAGGGATCGACGCTCGATCTCCTTGCTGACGAGACCCACGCCAATGAAGACGGCGATGAAGGTGCCGAACAGGTCCATCGCCGCGAGCCCGATGTCCTTCAGGACCTTCTCGTCCTGTCGGATCGAGAGCTGTCCGACGAGGAGACCCGACAGGGTCATGAGAATGGCGAAGAAGACCAGGTTGTAGAGCACCCGCTCCCGGACGGTCTCCCGGAAGGTGTTGGCCGCCACCGCGACCACGCGGCTCAGCCCTCCCCCCAAGGGTTGCCTCCTCCCCGCTCGCCGCCCATCTCCCGAAAGAAGTACTCCTCCAGCGACTGCCGCAACGGCTGCACGGAGAGCACGCGGCCGCCGGCCGAGTCGATGGCGCCGATGACCCGCACGAGGTCCTTCTCCCCGACCTCGATCCGGGCGCGGTCGCCGAGGGTCTCGCGGAGGGTCGCGCCGTCGATCTGCGGGAGGCCGGCCGCGGGCGTGGCGACGAGGACCTCCATCTGCGCAGCGCTCTCATCGAGCATCTCCCCGAGGGCGCCGACGCGGACGAGCCGGCCCGCACGCAGGACCGCTACCCGATCGCACAGCGTCTCCGCGTCGGAGAGGATGTGCGTCGAGAAGAGCACCGTCTTCCCGGCCCGGCGCAGCTCCAGGATCAGGTTTCGGACGAGCCGGCGGCCCAGCGGGTCGAGTCCGGACATGGGCTCGTCGAGGAGAAGAAGCTCCGGATCGTTGACCAGGGCCTGTGCGACACCCACTCTCTGCAGCATGCCCTTGGAGAAGCGCCGCATCGGGAGGTCTGCGGAACGCTCCAGCCCGACGAGGGCAAGCAGCTCGCGCCGCTTCTCGCGCCGTTCGGCCCCGGGGATTCCGAACAAGCGTCCCGCGTAATCGAGGTACTCGGCCGGGGTGAGATAGTCGTACAAGTACGGGTGCTCGGGGAGATATCCGACTCGATGACGCCAGGCTCGGGACTCGAGAGGCTCGCCGAAGAACCGGACCTCACCCGCGTCGGGTCGCAGAAGGCCGGTCAGGAGCTTGAGTGTGGTCGTCTTTCCCGAGCCGTTGGGCCCGACGTAGCCGAGGACCTCACCCCGACGCACCTCGAGATCGAGGTCGACGAGGGCGGGGCGGAAGGACTGACGGATGTGGCCGACGCGGTAGCTCTTGGTCAGCCCTCGCGTGACGAGGGGTGGCGGCTCCTCCATGCGGGAGGAGTGTAGCGACCGCACCGCTTCACGACAAGGCGGCTACTGGAGGACGTTACACGTCGGATCGTTGTAGTTCAGCAGCACGTTTCCGACCGTCGCCGCGACCTGGCCCGTAGTGTTGAAGCACATGCCGCCGCTGGAGTCGCCGGCGAAGCCCCGGGTCCCGGTCTGGCCCCCGGCAACCGGAGTGGCCCAGTAGACATAGGACGTCACGCTCGAGGCCGAGTTGATCGTGGTGTTGAGCCCGCCCGGTGTCGTGCCGCCCTGGTACGAGCGGGCGTATCCCGATTTCGTCTGCAAGCTACCCAGCTGGCTGTCGAGGAACGTCGGCGAGTTGGTGGGATAGGCCGGGATGCATCCCGAAAACGGCGCGTTAAGGCAGGACAGGGCGCTATCGTACCAGCCGCCGTTCGCGGCGTTGTACGTGGCTTGCGCCGAGATGAGGGTGCGGATGTCTCCGACGGTCGCCGACTCGTTGGCCGAGATCCGGGCCCGCAGGAGACTCGGGATCGCGATGGCGGCTATGATCCCGATGATCGCCACGACGATCAGTAGCTCGATAAGGGTGAAGCCCGGCTCGCGGGACACGCGGCATGTCATGATCGCCTCCTTACGTGCGGGGCCCGGTCCGGGGAGAGGCGACGCCCCCCCGGACCGCCCTAGCTCACTCCAAGCCTGCCGTCGTCCTACTGGAGGACGTTGCAGGTGGCGTTATTCGTGTCCAGACTGATGGTACCGATGGTCGTGGCGTTGAGGCCGTCGGTGCTGAAGCACAGGATGCCGCTCGAGTCACCCGCGAAGCCGCGGACGCCGGTCTGGCCGCTGCTCGTCGGAGTCGCCCAGTAGACGTATGACGTGGTGGCGGAAGGGGACGCGATGTTCGTGTTGACGGTCGTCGGCGTCTGGCCGCCCAGGAACGAGCGATCGTAGCCCGACTTGGACAACAGGCTGGCCAGCTGGCTGTCGAGGAACGTCGGGGCGTTCGTGGGGTAGCTCGGGATGCAGCCGTTGAACGGGCCGTTCAGGCACGTGAAAGTGCCCTCAAACCAGCCACCGTTGGCCGACTGATACGCCGCCTGCGACGAGATGACGGTACGGATGTCACCGATCGTAGCGGCCTCGTTCGCGGAGACGCGAGCCCGCAGCAAGCTGGGGATCGCGATCGCGGCGATGATGCCGATGATCGCGACGACGATCAGCAGCTCGATAAGGGTGAAACCCTTCTGGTTCTTCATTTCGCTCAACCTTCCTTCTCGGCAGTGCAAGAACTTTAGCCGGTGCTCGTTCGTTGCAAGTCATATGCCAGCATCTCTGATCTCATAACTATCTTGATTCAAATAACTTACAGCGGAAGCAGGCTCGACCATGACCGACACTTTTTGTCAGAATGTCAATTCTTGTCCGCGTGCGCCGCGTGCTTCTGCACCAGGTACCGGAGAGAACGCGGAGACACCCCGAGGAGCCGGGCCGCCTCGGCTCGGTCGCCATCGGCCGACTCCAGCGCCTCATTCAGAAGCCGGGCCTCGAGCGACTTGAGATGCGCGTCCAGGCTGAAGCCCGGGCCGATGAGCGGCGCCGAATCCCCGCGTGCGGGGTCCTGGAGCGGTTCGGGCAATCGCTCCGGCCCCACCGTGCCGGTGGTCTCCAGGGCCACGGCCCGTTCGATGACGTTCTCGAGCTCCCGGACGTTGCCGGGCCACGAGTGTCTCTCGAGAAGGACGAGCGCCTCCTCGGAGATCTCGGCGACCGGTTTCCTCATTTGTCGCCCGAACTTGCCGAGGAAATGCTCGGCCAGCAGCCGGATGTCCTCCCGGCGCTCCCGCAGGGGAGGCGCTCGGATCGGGATGACCTGCAGCCGATAGAAGAGGTCCTCCCGAAAACGCTTATCCCGGACCAGGTCTTCCAGCGGGACGTTCGTCGCGGCGATCACCCGGACGTCGACGTCGGTCTCCTCCGTGCCGCCCAGCCGTCGAATGCGCCGCTCCTGCAAGGCGCGCAGGAGCTTCACCTGCATCGGAGGCGAGGTCTCCCCGACCTCGTCCAGGAAGAGCGTCCCGCCGTGCGCGGCCTCGAAGAGGCCCTTCTTGGACTGGCGCGCGTCGGTGAAGGCTCCCTTGACGTGGCCGAAGAGCTCGCTCTCGAGCAGCGTGTCCGGGAGAGCTCCGCAGTTGATGCTCACGAAGGCTCCATCGGCACGACCCGAGAGGCCGTGGATGGCTCTGGCCACCAGCTCCTTTCCGGTGCCGCTCTCTCCGGTGATGAGGATGGTCGAGCTGGTGGGAGCCACCGCACGGACCATCTCGAACAGCGACGCCATCACCGAGGAGGTCCCGACCACGTGATCGAGGCCGTGGATCTGTCCGACCTCCCGCTTGAGGATCACGTTCTCCTCGCGCAGGCGGCGGTTGGCGAAGGCGTCGCGGACGACGATCCGCAGCTCGTCGACGTCGAAGGGCTTCAGGACGTAGGCCTCGGCCCCGAGCTTGCGAGCCGCGACCGCGGTCTCGGTCGTTCCGAAGGCCGTCATGACGATCACGATCGTTTCCGGCGCGGCAGCCTTGACGTGGCGAAGGATCTCGATGCCGTCCCCGTCCGTCAGCCTCACGTCGGTGATCACCATCTCGATCGTCTCGTTGCCGAACGCCCCGGCGGCCTGGGCCCGGGAGCCGGCCACCGTGACCTCGTACCCCTCCTTGCGGAGCATGATGGCGAGCATCTCGCGCATGGACTGCTCGTCGTCGACGACGAGTATGTGGTTCACCCGCGAGCCTCCACCGGTTCCGCGACGGCCACCCGGGGAAGCCGAACCTCGACCTCGGTCCCCTCCGCCGGGGCGCTGCGGACCCGGATGTCCCCGCCGTGCTCGCGGACGATTCGGTAGACGATGGCCAGCCCCAGGCCCGTGCCCATGGGGCTCGAGGACTGGAACGGCTCGAAGATCCGTCGCTGCTCCTCTCGGGCCATGCCCCGCCCCTGATCCCGAACGGTGAAGACCAGCTCGGACCCCACCCGGCGCAGTCGGACGTCGAGGACGCCCCCGTCCGGCATGGCTTCCAGCGCATTCCGGGCCAGGTTCCAGAAGACCTGGGTGATCTGGTGCGGATCGGCGAGACACAGGTGCGGGCCGTCGTCCACGTCGAGAAGAACAGAGTGCTCGGGGCCGATCTCGGTCCCGTTGCGCAGGAGGGTCACGGCCTCCTCGAGGAGCGGCCGCAGGTCCACCGGGTCCCGGGGGCGAACCGTCGACCGGGCCTGGAACAGGAACTGGTTGAGCGTGTCGGACAATCGCTTCGACTCCCGCGAGATGATCGTCAGGAGGTGACCCTGCTCTTCGCTGAAGCCGGGCTCGCCGGCCAGCACCTGCGCCGATCCCCGGATCGAGCCCAGGGGGTTGCGAATCTCGTGTGCGAGCTGGGCCGCCATCTCCCCCACCGCCGCCAGCTTCTCGTTGGTGCGCACTTCGGCCTCGAGGCGGCGGACATCGGTGAGGTCCTGAAAGACGACGAAGTACCCGCGGTGGGTCTCCTCGGCGGTTGCCAGCGGCGTCACCGTGACCCCGAGATCGAGAACCTCCCCCTCGGGGTGCTGGTAGCGGATCTCCAGCCGGGCCAGGGCCCGGCTCGCCGCTCGGGCCTGCAGCTCCGCCGGCCCGAGCAGCGCCGAGCCAAGGACCTCGCGCAAGGGCTCGCTCCGCAGCACGGCAGCCCTCCGACCAAGGATCCCCTCACCGAACGCGTTCACGTGACGGAGGCGCCCCTCCGCGTCTGTCATGATGAGCCCGCTCTGGATGCTGTCGACGATGACCTGATTGACCTCGCGCAGGTCCGCGACCTCGACCTCCGCCTTCTCCAGCTGACGGCCCGCGTCAACGACGCTCTCGGCGAGGTAGGAGCCCAGGACCGCCACGGTCGCCGACGCCACGCCGAGGACGAACGTCGAGTAGAACAGCGCACGGGTCTCCAGGTAGAGAACGTCCGCGAGGCCGTGGGGAGAGATGAGGCCCAGCCGCACGGCGGTGAGAAGCGCGCCGTAGAGCAGTGTCGCCACGCCGGCGATCGACAGGGCCTCGCGCCGAGGCACCAGCATCGTCGCGGACAGGACGGCGAGGGGGTAGAGCATGAGAAAGCCGGTGCGCACCCCGCCCATCACGAGGACGAGAATGGTGATGACGAGGAGGTCTCCTACGACCTGCGCGTACGCAAGGACCGACCGCGACGGGACGAATCGAAGGGCAATGGCGTGTCCGACGGTCAGTGCGTAGGTCGCGCCGATGACGAAGTAGGCCGGGTTGACCCGAAGGAGCGTCTCCGAGACCGCCTCGACGGAGGTCACGATGAAGAGGAGAGTGGTCACCATGACCACCCTGAAGACCATCAGCCGCTTGAGACGCGCCTCGAGGTCGACGTGCATAATCCCGCGCTGCGGTCACGCCCCGGCGGCACCGGCCGCTGGGGCGCGGTAGCCCCCTTCGCTCGTCAGGAGAGCTTGCTGATGAGGTCGAACAGCGGCAGATACATCGCTACGATGATGCCGCCGACGGCCACACCCAGGAAGAGGATCATGATCGGCTCCATCAGCGTGAGCAGGTTCGCCACCGCCTGGTCGACCTCGTCCTCATAGAAGTCGGCAATCTTGCTCAACATGCTGTCGAGGGCGCCGGTCTGCTCACCGACGCCGATCATCTGGATCACCATCGCGGGAAAGACCTTGGTTTCCTTCAAGGGCTGGGCGATGGTCAGGCCGCTCTCCACACCCTTGCGCACGGCCATGATCGCGTCCTCGATGATCGCGTTCCCGGCCGTGCGAGCGGTGATCTCCAGCCCGTCGAGAATCGGAACGCCCGAAGAAATGAGCGTGGAGAGGGTTCGACAGAACCGCGCCACGGCGATCTTCTGCATCAGCACCCCGAGGATCGGGGACTTGATGAGGATCTTGTCCACGACCCGCCGGCCGCTGTGGGTGGCGTAGTACTTATTGAAGGCGTACACCAGGAGCACGCCGCCGATGATGAGGAACGGAAGCAGTCGCACGAACCAGTCGCTGAGGGCGATCACGAAGCGGGTCGGCAGCGGAAGCTCCGCGCCGAGACCGGCGAACATGGCCGCGAAGGTCGGGATGACCTTCCAGAGAATGACCGCGATGACGATGCCCGCGATTCCGAGAACCGCAATCGGGTAGACCATCGCGCCCTTGACCTGCGAGGTGAGCTTGACCGACTTCTCGATGTAGGTAGCCAGGCGCTTCAGGATCGTGTCGAGGATACCGCCGGCCTCGCCCGCTGCGATCATGTTCGTGAAGAGATCGTCGAACACCTTGCGATGCTTGCGCATGGCGTCGGCCAGGCTTGCGCCGCCCTCGACGTCCATGCGGGTCTGCTGGAGGACCTTGGCGAAGGTCTTGTTCTCCTGCTGGCTGCCCAGGATCTCGAGACACTGGACGAGGGGAAGACCGGCGTCGATCATCACCGAGAACTGCCGTGTGAAGATCGCCAGCTCCTTGGCGGGAACGCCGCCCCCGAACTTCGGCAACGAGAACTCGCGTCCCTTCTCCTTGACCGACGACACGAGGACCTGGTCCCGGCGCAGGAGCGCCATGACCGTTTCCTTGTTGTCGGCCACGCGCTCACCCGAAACCGCCTTGCCGTCGCGCGTCTTACCCTTCCAGACGAAAGCTGGCATCGGCTCCTCCCGAAACGACTAACGCGCCGCCGGACGCTGGCCACCGGAGAGCCCAGTGCCTCGGTTGATCATGTCCTGCAGCTCCTCGGGCTTCGAGCTCACCCCGAGCACGGTCTGCAGGGTGAGCTGCTTGGCGAAGTAGCTGGTGGCAAGCGACTGGTTGAACGTCTGCATGCCGTGCTTCTCCTGGCCCGCCTGCATGGCGGAGTAGATTTGATGGATCTTGTCCTCGCGAATCAGGTTGCGCACCGCCGGGTTGGGTATGAGGATCTCCATGGCCAACACGCGCCCGGTGCCGCTCGCGCGAGGGAGGAGGCTCTGACACATGATCCCCTCCAGCACGAGCGACAGCTGCGCACGCACCTGGGACTGCTGGTGCGCGGGAAAAACGTCGACGATTCGGTTGATGGTCTGTGCGGCCGAGTTCGTGTGAAGCGTGGCAAAGGTGAGATGGCCGGTCTCGGCGATCCGGAGCGCCGACTCGATGGTCTCGAGGTCGCGCATCTCACCGATCAGCACGATGTCGGGGTCCTCACGGAGCGCGGCGCGCAACGCCGCCGCAAACCCGTGCGTGTCGGTGTGGACCTCCCGCTGGTTCACGACACACTTCTTGTGCCGGTGCAGGTACTCGATCGGGTCCTCGATGGTGATCATGTGCTCGTGGCGCTCGGAGTTGATCTTGTCGAGCATCGCGGCGAGGGTCGTGGACTTGCCCGAGCCGGTGGGCCCGGTCACGAGGACCAGTCCCCGGGGCTTGTCGCAGATCTGAGCCACCACCTTGGGCAGGCCGAGATCCTTGAAGGTCTTGATCTCGTACGGGATGGTCCGGTAGACGGCCGCCACCGCGCCCCTTTGCATGAAGACGTTGGCCCGGAACCGCGCCATGCCCTTGATCCCGAAGCTGAAGTCCAGCTCGAGGCTCTCCTCGAAGCGATGCTTCTGCGCGTCGGTGAGGACGCTGTAGGCGAGCTGCTTGGTCTCCACCGCGTTGAGCGGAGGCAGGTCCAGCGGGCGCAGCTTGCCGTCGACACGGATCTGCGCCGGCGTGTTCGTGGTGACGTGGAGGTCGGTGCCCCCCATCTCGGTCATCGTCTTGAGCAGCTGGTGAAGGCTGACGGCCACGCCATGACCCCCTTACTAACGACGGCCGGACTGGCCCACGACGAGAGCCGGACCCGCGCGTCTTTCTGTCGCCTAGAGGACGGTCTCTCGGAGGACCTCCTCCACCGTCGTGGTCCCGGCCTTGATCTTCTCGAGGCCGCTCATCCGGAGGGTGAGCATCCCCTCCTCCAGGGCCTTTCTCTTGATCTCGATCGCGGTCGCACCGACCATGATCAGATCGCGGGGTCGACCTCGAAGTGATCGAGGTTGATCGACGGGACGCCGTACTGGCGCGAGAGCAGGCTCGTGATCTCCTCGTCCTTCACGAACCCGAGCGAGACGAAGGCCTTGCCGAGCTTGCCCCCGCTCATCTTCTGATGGTTGAGTGCGTCCTGAAGCTGCTGCGGAGAGACCATGTTCTCCTTCAGCGGCAACTCACCAAGCCTGACAGGCATTCGCTCTCAATTGAAAAAAGTTAATTCCTATAACAATTTAGTCGTCAGATGCTAACGTGCTGGTCTAGATAGTGTCAAGTCCTCATTGTCGATCATCTGTCCGATTTGCTGCCGCTTTACGTGCACGCGTCGAAAGAATAGCATGCTCCGTGCCGGGCCCTGCATGAGAGGGGGCACACGGACTCACCGTCGGACGAGGACCGCCAGCCCGACGATCCCCAAAGCGGCCAGAATGAAGGCCACCCGCGGCCACACCGGGCGGTACCGTAGGGTGATCTCGCGTTCTCCCCCCGGAGTCGCCAGGATCTGATAGCGCCCGAGCCCCCGTTGAAGCGCCACCGATCCTGACCGGTCCTCGGCCGTCCAGTCCGGGTGATAGCCATCCAGAACCACCAGGAAACCGGGAGGCGTCCTTGCCTTCAGCCTCACTGTATGGGGGCCCAACCGCTCGTACGCCACCCGGGCGCCACCGGGCGCGGGCTCCGTCGCGTCGGCGCGGGCCACCCAGAACGCCCGAGAAAGGGGACGGCGCAGCTCGTAGAGCCCCAGCGGCGCCCGGATCTCCGGCAGCTTGACCTCCCCGCGTCGGGTCACGAGGTCGTCGGGCAGAGGCCGGAAGGACAGGACCCAGCGGACGTTCGCGGAGCGCAGCCTCTCATGGTGCTCCCGGAACCGCTGGGGAGACGCCTCCTCGACCCGGAGCGTCGTCCCCGGTCGGGACCAGCCGGTGCGATCGACGTCGAGGGCCGCCTCGAGGCCGTCCAGAGCCGGAGTCCGGGGCAGAAGCGCCTGCCGGTCCAGGTAGTAGAGCCAGACGTCCGATCGGGCTCGGGCCATCTCGGGCTCGAAGCGGAGTCCGGGCGTGTGCGCCACGCCATAGGAGAACCAGCGATAGCGCCCCTCGGCCGAGGCGGGCCGAACGAGCGCCTCCACATCCGGCCGCAGCTCGTAGAAGCTGGCCTGGGTGAGGGGGTTGACGGCGCCGTTGACGATCAGGAGATCGACGGCGACGAGGCCGCCTGCCGCAAGAGCCAGCTGACCGCCACGGGAGAGGGAGAGGCCGACAGCGAGGGCCAGTGCGCCGCTGGCCAGCCACCCGGGCGCCCAGAGGCGGGTGATCGCTTCGAGTCCTCGCGGATCGAGCAGAGGTGGCGCGAGGTGCGCGAGCAGGCCCCGCAGAGGGATCGGCCAGAAGAACAGCGCCAGGGCGAGGACGACCAGCGCGGCACCCGGGAGAACCGGGAGGAGCGTGCGTGCAGACGGCCGGCGGACCTCGTGCAGCGACCGGTCCAGGCCGAAGCCCGCAAGGAGCGCCATCGCCACGTGAGTCAAGAAAAGGAATTTCTGGGGGCCGCGCAGCGGCAGCACGAGCTCGGCGGGGAGGAGGCCCAGGGGGCCGTACCGACCGAGGGCGAAAGCGAGACCGACCAGCGCCAGAACCCAGAGCCGCCGCCGGCCTCGGGCCCCCGCCGCCACGAGCAGGGCCGGGAGGCCGAGGTAGAGGGTCAGCAGGTACGGGGAGCCGTGGGGGAAATAGGCTCGACCCCAGAAGTCGGCATCGGAGAAGGCCTGCGGGTCGCCGAGGAGCTTCGGCAGGGCGAGCTCGGCGAGAACCACGGGATGGAGCGAGAAGCCCAGGGCTTCGGTCAGGACGAACCCCTCGCCACGGGCAGTGCCGGCCACGAGAGCCCTGGCCCCGAGCACCGCCGGCGCGGCCAGGGCCAACGCGAGGACCCCGGCCAGGGCGAGCCGAGCGAGGCGACGACCCCGTAGTGCCGTCCAGTCCTCCAGCAGGAAGAGTCCGACGAGGGCCGTCTGCAGGACGATCTCGGCCGCGAGCGTGCTGGCCTGAAGCGCGGCGACGAAGGCCAGCACCGCGAGCCGGCGGCCGGTTGGAGAGCGGGTCGCGGCGATCCAGGCGTCGAGCACCCAGGGCGCCCAGGCCGCCGCCTGGAAGAGCGGCAGGAGGTTCACGGTGGAAAGGACCACGCCGCCCAGGCCATAGACCGTCCCACACAGCCAGGCGGCCGCCGGCCCCATCCCGATTCGGCGGGCCAGGAAAGACGCACCAAACAAAGCGATCAGGAGGTGCAGGGCGGCGCCCACGCCCAGAGGGGCCAGCCGACCTCCCACGAGGAGGAGCGCCAGATCCACGGGATAGGCGAGCAGGTACGGCTCGCCGGCGTTGTTGGCCGGGTTCCAGAGGGGCCAGATGCCCTGCCGCAGTGCCTCGGCGACGAACGTGAAATCGGGGGCGTACTGAGAGGACAGGTCGCGGAAGTAGAGGACCTTCCCTCCGACGAGGGCCCCGCCGAAGACCCAGAGCGTGGACGCGAGGTGCGCGAGACCGACTGCGCGCCACGCCCAGCGCTCGTCACGCCTGGTGGGAACGGTCTCGACCGGGATGGGCCCTCCCCCGCGGGCCGCTTCAACGGGCGCCGCGCCGACGCATGCTAGCATGCGCGGGAAAATGGGGACTTCGCGCAAGAGTCGAACGGTTCCCTACCACGTCCCCTGGCTCGACGAGCGTGAGCTCGAAGCCGTTCGAGCCGCGCTCGGCGGGCGGGTCGCGGGCGACGGTCCGATCGGACGTCGCGTCGAGCAACGGCTGGCCGCCGAGCTCGACACCGGACGGGTGCTGCTCACCACCTCGTGCACGCACGCGATGGAGCTGGCGCTCCTGGCCCTGGGCGTCGGAGAGGGGCAGGAGGTGATCTGCCCCTCGTTCACTTTCGTCTCCACGGCCAACGCGGTGCTTCGGGTCGGCGCTCGTCCGGTGTTCGCCGACATCGAGGAGACGACCCTCGGCCTCGACCCCGCCGACGTCGAGCGGCGGATCACTCCGCGGACGGCGGTCCTCATGCCTGTGCACTACTCAGGGGTGGCGCCCGACATGGAGGTCCTGCTGGATCTGAGCCGGCAGAAGGGTCTCAGGGTCGTGGAGGACGCCGCCCAGGCACTGGGGGCCCGTTTCCGAGGCCGTGCGCTGGGGACCCTGGGCGACGCCGGCTGCTTCAGCTTTCACGAGTCGAAGAACATCACCTGCGGCGAGGGCGGGGCGCTCGCCATGGGAGACCCGGAGCTGGTGCGGCGGGCCGAGATCATCCGCGAGAAGGGCACCAACCGCTCCGCCTTCCTGCGCGGCGAGGTGGACAAGTACACGTGGGTGGCGGAAGGCTCCAGCTACATCCTCTCCGACGTGCTGGCTGCGATCCTCGAGGCCCAGCTCGACAAGGTGCGGGAAGTCGAGGCGCGGCGGGCCGAGGTGACGGCCCGGTATCGGGCGGGGCTCGCCGAGTGGGCCGGGGCCACCGGGGTGCGGCTGCCCTCGGAGCTTCCGGACCGGGAGACGAACCACCACATCTTCCATCTGCTCTACCCGGACGGGGCGAGTCGGGACCAGGCTCTCTCGATTCTCCGGGAGCGTGGCGTCATGGCGTCGTTCCACTACATTCCCCTCCACACCGCGCCTCACGGAAAGACGCTCGGCAGCGACGGCCTGTCGCTGCCCGTGACCGACCGGGTGGCTTCCACGCTGCTGCGGCTTCCTCTCCATGCCCGGCTGAGCGAGGACGACATCGACTACGTGATCGAGGCCGTGCGAGAGACGGGACAACGGTGAGCGAGCAGCCGCCGCATGTCAGCGTCGTGCTCGCCTGCTACAACGAGGCCGAGCACATCGAGAGAAGCTTCGAAGAGATCCGCGAGACCCTCTTGCAGAGCCCGTGGCCCTTCGAGGTGCTCTTCGTGGACGATCTGAGCCGGGACAGCACCCGGGACATCCTCCGGAAGATCGTCGACTCGCACCGTCATCTCGACCTGCGGCTCATCCTGCACGAGAAGAACCGCGGCCGCGGGGCGACGGTGGCGGACGGGTTCCGGGCGGCCCGGGGCACGATCGTCGGCTACCTCGACGTCGACCTCGAGGTCCATTGCCGATACATCCCCTCGCTCGTCCGTGCGATCGAGGGCGGAGCGGACATCGCCACGGTGCAACGGATCTACGCCTTCCAGCTCAGCTCGCTGGACCGCTACTTCATGAGCCATGGATACTCGTTCCTGGTGAGGAAGCTGCTGCAGGTGCCCTACAGGGACACGGAGACCGGCTACAAGTTTTTCCGCAAGGAGAGAGTTCTGCCCCTGCTCGACGAGATCGAAGACGAGGGCTGGTTCTGGGACACGGAGTTCATGGCCCGGGCCGGACGCAAAGGCTTGACGGTGGAAGAGATCCCGGGCGCCTATATCCGCCGGGTGGACAAGACGTCGACCGTGAGCGGCGTGCGGGACTCGGTGCGCTACTTCCAGAAGCTCCTGCACTTCAGGCGATCGCTGGGCAAGGGGCCCTCGTGAAGGCGCTCGACGAGATCGGTTGGCGCCGCGCGGCCCGCTTCGGCTTCTACACCCTGGCGATGATCCCCTACCGGCTGGCCCTCGTCCCCCAGCTGCGTGCCCCCTGGCTGCGGCTGCTCGGGGCTCGACTCGGGCGCCGCGTGATCCTCCACGACGTTCGCTTCTTCAACTTGTATCGCCGGGGTCTCGCGGGCCTGGAGATTGGCGACGAGTGTTTCCTGGGTGACGAGTGCCTGCTCGACCTCTCCGACGGGATCCGCCTGGAGAAGCAGGTCACCCTGGCGGAGCGGGTGCTCGTGCTGACCCACACCAACGTGGGGTACCACGACCACCCGCTCCAGCCCCACTTCCCGCCGATGGCGGCGCCAGTCGTCGTCGAGTCGGGGGCGTTCGTCGGGGCGAGCGTCACGATTCTCCCCGGCGTCCGCATCGGCAGCGGCTCCTTCGTCGCGGCCGGGAGTGTCGTGAAGGACGACGTGCCACCGGGCACGCTGGTGGCAGGCGTGCCCGCCCGGGCCCTTCGATCGATCGGCGAAGGGGCCCAGGACCGGTGACCTCGTCCCGACGAAGCGAGGCCATGGTGGCCGCGCTCGTCGGACTGCTGGCCTTCCTGCCTTTCCTCAGAGGTGTGCTGTCCGGCGCGTCTCTCTACTTCCGGGACCTTGCGCTGTACTTTCTGCCGCTGCGGCGCCTGGCTCTCGACGGGCTGCGTGCAGGCGAGGTGCGGTTCTGGAACCCGTACCTTCACGAGGGCGTGCCCCTGAGCCTCCCCGCCGTCGGGTACCCGCTGGACCTCGTCCAGACCCTGCGGCCGGACGAGGCCGGGATCTCCATGATCCTGGCCCTGCACGTGCCCCTGGCCGCCGTCGGCTTCTACTTCCTCTGCCGGGGACTCCTGGGTGTGCCGTCGGTCGCGGCCGCCGGCGGGGCTCTCCTCTACGCCCTGGGCGGCTTCGTGCTGTCGACGGTCAACCTCTACGTCGTCCTGCAGGCGGCTGCGTGGGCCCCGCTCGTCGTCCTCACCCTCGCTCGAGCGACGCGAAGTGCCAGCGGCGGCTCCGTGGTTCCGGCCGCATTGGTGACCGCTGTCGCGTTGTCCACGACCGGGGTCGAGATCGTCGGGCAGGCGATCGTGATCGGCGTGCTCCTCGGGCTCGCCCGAGACGGTCGCCTCGTCCGCGGGCTCGCCGCTGCCGGCGCCGCCGTCGGCCTCGGCGCGCTCCTCTGTGCGCCCGTCCTTCTCATGGTGGCCGCGCAGGTCGGCGACAGCGCCCGCAGCCAGGGCTTCACGACGGACGTGGTGCTGGCCCAGTCCGTCCATCCCTTCACGCTGCTGCAGACAGTCGTCGGCGGGCTCTACGGGAACCTGTCGAACCTGGCGGACGAGTGGTGGGGCCAGAACTTCTTCCCCCGTGGTTTCCCCTACATCCTGAGCCTCTACCTGGGCCCGGCGGCACTTGCCATTGCCGTGGTCGGTTCGACCGGACGGCATCCAGCCCGGACGCGGCTCGCCGTTCTTGCGGCGGCAGGGGTGGTCCTCTCTCTGGGGCGGTGGGCCGGGCTCGCCGCGGTCGTCGATGCCGTGCCCGGCATCAACGCCTTTCGCTATCCGGTCAAGGTGTTCTTCACCGCACACCTCTCGGTGGCGCTCCTCGTCGCGCTCGGTCTGGCGCACCTGGCGTCCACCGAGAGCCGGTGGCCGTGGCGACGCCTCGCCCTCGTGGCCGTGGTTCCCGGAGCCTTGCTGGCTCTAGCCCCGGTCTTGCCTCACGTCGCCCCAGGCGCCCTGGCCTCCTTCGCCGCGGTGTTCTTTCCGCCTGGCACGGCGCCCGCGCTCCGAGCGGCCCTCCTCTCACGGGTGCTCGCCGATGCCGCGATCGGAGGAGGGCTCGCTCTCGCGACGGCCGCGACGGCGATGTTGGCCTGGCACGGACGGCTCCCGCCGCCTCGTGCGGCGCTCCTCGTCGTGGCCATCCTCGGCACGGATCTCCTGCGCACGGGATCGGGCTTGAATCCCATGGTGACAGGTGCGTTCTTCCGGCCGTCGCCCGAGCTGTCGTCGGTCCTCGACTCCTTTCGCGTTGGCCGGGTGTTCACCTGTGCTTTCGACTCGAGCCTCCGCTACACCGAGGGGCGACGGGCGAAGGGTGCGGCTCACGAGACATGGACCTTCGCCGTGGCACTCGAGACCCTGACGCCGGCGTTCAACGTTCCACTCCGTGTTCCCACGGCCCTGAGCCCGGACCTCACCATGCTCGTGCCGGAGGATCGGGTGGCCTCGCCCGGCGAGGCCACCTGCCGGGACCTGGAGGCCCTCGTTCCACGGCTGCGCCGCGCCGGAGTCGACACGGTTCTGAGCGCCGACCCGCTCATGAATCCCGCACTGGAGGCCCGGGGCGAGCTGCGGCCGGAGCGGGTTGCGCCCTTCGGCCTTCACGTCTACGACCTGGCGACTCCCCTCCCCCGCTTCGCCATGGCAACGAAGGTCGTTCCGGTCGAGAACGCGGAAGAGGGCGCACGGCTCGCCGTCCGGCCCGGCTTTCTGGAGGCGGGCGGGGTGGCCGTCGAGGGGGGCCATGCGGCGAGCGGCGCCAGCGGACGAATTCAGCTCCTGGAGGCGGAGCCGGGTCGTCTCGATCTCGAGGTCGAGGCCAACTCTCCCACGGTGCTGGTGGTCCGCGACGGCTGGGCGGCGGGGTGGCGCGCCCAGGTCGATGGCGAGGAGACCCTCGTCCACCGGGCCAACGGCCGGCACCAGGCCGTCCACGTGCCTGCGGGCCGGAGCGTCGTGCGCCTGCGCTATCGACCCGGCGGCCTGATCCCGGGGCTGGCGCTCAGCCTGCTGGCTGCGGGGTGCCTCGTCGGGCTCCTCTGGCAGCGACGAGACCGAGGATCACCAGCAGGCCCGCCACCGAAAGCATGAGCCCGAACAAGACTCCCCGCGGCCGGTAGACCATCTCGACGACATGTCGCCCGGCGGGGACGGGCACCGCGCGAAACGCCACATTGGCCCGGAGGATCGCCGCCGCACGCCCGTCGACGGTGCCCCGCCAGCCCGGGTCGAAGGCGTCGGCGAGCACGACGAACCCTGGCGCCGAAGCCCGGACGTCGAGCACCACACGGTCTGGCGTCAGGCGAAGGATGCGGCTCGATCCAACGAACCCGGTGCCGGCGCCCTTCACTTCACCGTCTGCGAGCAGGACCTCCCGGCCAGGGTCGAAGCCGGTTCCAGACAGGATCTCGAACGCCCGACGCCCGTCGGCAACCCGTGACCCGCCCACGACCCACGATCGGGGAAGCGCCCCGGGAACCCGCCAGACGCGAATGGCTTCGGGGAAGAAGCTGGCAATCGTGCCTTCCGGCTCCAGGTCCTCGAGGCCGCGCTCGTGGAGCGACAGCACCGTACCCACGGCGCCCAGGCGCAGGAGCCTCGTGTGGACCGAAGTCCCCTCCACATGCCGAAGGAAGAAGGTGAGATCGTTCAGAGCCCGCGGATAGAGTCCGCGGAGGTCCAGGTCGTAGCTCCCGTCGAGCCCGAAGAGACCTCCTGAGGGCGGGAGGAGGTACAGGCGGATCGCGGCGGCCTGGAACTCCTCCTCTCCCCGGCCCTCCGGCGGAGGCCCTACCGCGTAGGGAACCGATCTGCCGAGCTGCCGCTCGGCGGTGCCCGCGACCGAGTGGTAGTCGTAGACGTAGAGGCGCCTCGACGCCTCGCGGTCGACCCGGGCGACGGCAGGCGGCGGGTGGAAGATGAGCGCCGCCGGGGCGGTCGCGTTCAGGCCGGCGTGAGCCGCGACGAGATCGGCGAGGGCGACGCCAGCCAGGGCCAGGGCCGCGACCCGCGGAGACGCCCTCCGTCGGGAGCACAGGACCCACACAAGTCCTGCCGCCGCCGCGGCCAGCCCGAGCGGCCAGCCTCCGATCGCGCCGAAGCGTGCCCCGGCCAGCGCGCTGAGCCCGCCGGCCACGACGAGGCCAAGACCCAACCCCAGCCCTGCGCGGGAGCCCAGGCGCCCCCGGGACAGCGCGTTCAGACCCAGGCCCGAGAGCAGGGCGACGAGGAAGGACATGGCCAGCAGCGCCTTGGTGGGGTATCGGAACACCTTCAACACGGGCGCGAGGGACGTGGCCAGAGGGTAAAACGGTGCGTGGGGTCCCAGGGCGAGAGCGAGCGCCACCAGGGCCGCGAGGCCGAGGGCCGCCACCCGGAGGCGGCGCCCGGGCGCGACGAGAGCGGCGGCGGCGAGGCCGAGGGCAGGCAACCCCAGGTACAACGACCAGAGAAACGGCGCCTGAGGCCGATCGTACAGCTGCCGCCACGTCTCAGCCGCGAACGGCACGCGGCCGGGGTCGAGCGGCGCCACGAGACGCCAGACGCCCGCGGGAGGGAGTGACCAAGCCGTCCGGATGTCCTCGGGCAGCTCCTGGCGAGACGAGCGGACCAGAAGCTCGGTCGCCGGCCACCAGACGACCGCCGTCAGGCAGGCGGTGAGCAGCGTCGACGCGGCCAGAGTCCCCAGAGTGACGCGCGCCTGGCGACGAAACCGGGGGCGGCCAAGCAGGCTCACGACCGTCCATCCCACGGCCAGGGCGAGAGTCATGGCGCAGACATCGGCCGAGCCGGCCAGGATCTGGAGGCTGGCGACGAGGGTGAGGCCCAGCGCCGAGGACAGGCGAGGGGCCCTGATCGCCCGATCGACTCCCAGGAGCACCCAGGGCATCCAGGCGAGACCCGCGAAGTGGTGCCACAGGTTCAGGCTCGATTGCACCGGACCGGAGAGGACAAAGAGTGCGGCGGCTACGGGCCCGCCAAGGGGGCCGGCGCCGAGGCGCGCGGCCAGGCGCGACGCCCCCAGCGCAGCGACCAGCAAATGGAGTAAGACGAAGACCGTGTAGGCGGCCGGACCAGGGACGGCGACGGCGAGCCAGGTGACGGGATAGGCCACCTGTGCCCCGGGGTCGGCGAGCAAGGGCTGTCCAAAGCCGATGCTCGTGTCCCACAGCGGCCACGCCCCCTCGCGCACGCAACGAGCGAGGGCCTCGATCCGTGGATACCAGTCGAGGTGAAGGTCACGCTCGAAGAAGGATTCGCCGCCCAGGAAGGCCGCCGGATTGAGAAGGACCGCCAGGACGCTGGTCACCCCGGCCACCAGGAGATCGCGGGACACGCGGGGAGAGAAGGACATGCTTGGGCGGACCGGACGCAGTTTAGCGCTGTTGCCGGCGTGGCGGAAAAGGCCGTGGTTTGACTGCCCGTGATGAGCTTGGGTACCATGCCGCGTACCGAGCAAGATTTGGCCACCGTCGGCATCATCCCCGCGCGCTACGGCTCCACACGCCTGCCGGGGAAGCCTCTCTCGGATATCCACGGAAAAACGCTGATCGAGCGAGTCTATGATCGCGCTCGTGCGGCAAGGAGCCTGGATCGTGTGCTGGTGGCCACCGACGACGAGCGCATCGCCTCGGCGGTGCGGGCGTTCGGGGGAGAAGCGGCCCTGACCTCCGAGCGGCACAGGAACGGCACCGATCGCCTGGCCGAGGCGGTGGGCTCACTCAACGCCGAGATTGTCGTCAACGTCCAGGGTGACGAGCCTCTTCTCGATCCCGCGGGCATCGATGCCGCGGTCGATGCCCTCGTCGCCGACACCGGGGTGCCGATCTCGACGGTCTCGGTGCCGATCAGGTCGGAAGAGGAGATGCTACTCCCCTCGGTGGTGAAGGTCGTGACAGACGGGAACGGGGACGCGCTCTATTTCTCTCGGGCCCTCATTCCCCACACGCGCCTCGCCGACAGTGCGGCGGCGCGGGAGTGTGCGGCTGCCACGGTGGCCCACGGCCTGGCCAGAAAGCACGTCGGGCTCTACGCGTACAGGCGCGAGGCGCTCCTGCGCTTCGCCTCGCTTCCGCCGGCGCCCCTGGAAGAGGCCGAGGGACTGGAGCAGCTCCGTGCCCTGCACCACGGCATGCGCATCCGGGTCGTGCCGATGGACGGGGAGAGTGGGCTGGCGGTGGACACGCCGGAGGACTTGGAGCGCGTGCGCGCGCTCCTGGCCCCGGGGAAGGGAAAAGTGGCTTGACAAAGTACATCTTCGTGACGGGAGGCGTCATCTCGTCCCTGGGCAAGGGTCTCGCATCGGCGTCGATCGGGGCCCTGCTCGAAGGCCACGGGTTCAAGATCGCGCTGATGAAATGCGACCCGTACATCAACGTGGACCCGGGAACCATGAGCCCCTACCAGCACGGCGAGGTCTACGTCACGGAGGACGGGGCCGAGACCGACCTGGACCTGGGCCACTACGAGCGGTTCACCCACTGCGAGACGTCGAAGGCCTCGAACGTCACCACCGGGAAGATCTACGGCTCGGTGATCGCCAAGGAACGACACGGGGACTATCTGGGTCGCACCGTCCAGGTGATCCCCCACATCACAGACGAGATCAAGTCGTCGATCCGGGCTCTCGGAGACGACGTCGACGTCGTGATCGTCGAGATCGGCGGCACGGTCGGTGACATCGAGAGCCTCCCCTTCCTCGAGGCCATCCGTCAGTTCCGGCAGGACGTGGGGCGCGAAAACGCGATCTTCGTCCACCTCGCGCTGGTGCCGTACATCGCCACGGCCAACGAACTCAAGACCAAGCCGATGCAGCACAGCGTGCGCGAGCTTCGGGCCATCGGAATCTCGGCCAGCGTCCTGCTGTGCCGCACCGACCGCTTTCTCCCACCCGACATCAAGGCCAAGCTGGCTCTTTTCTGCGACGTGCCCGAAGAGGCGGTCATCACCGCCAAGGACGTGGAGTCCATCTACGAGGTGCCCCTGGTCCTCTCTTCCGAAGGGCTGGACGACATCATCCTGAAGGAGCTGGGGCTGGACTCCGACGGCCGGGACATGACGGCCTGGGAGGACCTCATCCGACGCATCAGGAGCCCGAAGGGCGAGATCACCATCGGCATCATCGGCAAGTACGTGACCTTCGAGGATTCGTACAAGAGCCTGAACGAGGCTCTCACCCACGGCGGCTTTGCGAACGACGTCAAGGTGAACCGCCGCTGGGTCGAGTCCGACGAACTCGACTCGTCCAACGCCGCCTCCAAGCTCGGCGACGTCGACGGCATCCTCGTGCCCGGAGGCTTCGGCACCCGGGGAACCGGCGGCATGTCCGCGGCGGCGGAGTACGCACGCAAGAGCGGCACACCCTACTTCGGCATCTGCTACGGCTTCCAGTGGGCGGTCACCGAGTTCGCACGAAACGTCTGTGGACTCGAAGGCGCCAACTCCACCGAGGTGGATCCCGACACCGAGCACAAGGTGATCTACAAGCTGCAGGACCTCCTCGGAGTCGAGGAGATGGGTGGCACGATGCGTCTGGGCTCCTACACCTGCCAGCTCAAGGCAGGGTCGCTGGCCGAGCGCTGCTACGGCAAGAGGGAGATCCGCGAACGGCACCGGCACCGCTACGAGTTCAACCAGGAGTACGAGAAGGCCCTCACCGACGGAGGGATGTCGATCTCGGGCAAGACGCCCGACGGAAAGTTCGTGGAGATCGCCGAGCTGCCCGACCACCCCTGGTTCATCGCGGTGCAGTACCACCCCGAGTTCAAGTCCAAGCCGCTGGCCCCCCACCCGCTCTTCCGCGACTTCGTCCGTGCCAGCCTCGCCCATCGGGAGGCGCGGCGCGACGAGGCCCGGGTGGCGGGAGACGCGGTCACCCGGGCGTGAGCAGCCGCCAGCCCCTGGCCGGCGGCAGCCTGTGGCGGGCCCTGACCCGCCGTGGCCGGCTCTTCCTGATCGCCGGCCCATGCGTCATAGAGAACCCACGCCACCCCCACACCGTCGCGGCCCGGGTGAAGAGAATGACGGACGAGCTGGGCATCCCCTACGTCTTCAAGGCCAGCTACGACAAAGCCAACCGCTCCAGCCGGAGCACCTACCGAGGCCCCGGACTCGAGCACGGGCTCGAGATCCTCGCCTCCGTGCGCGAGCGGCACCAGGTCCCCATCCTCAACGGACGTCCACGACGTGCCGCAGGTCGAGAGAGTGGCCGCGGTGGCCGACATCCTGCAGATCCCCGCCTTTCTCTGCCGGCAGACCGACCTCGTGGTGGCTGCGGCGGCCACCGGGAGGATCGTGAACATCAAGAAGGGCCAGTTCATGGCGCCGTGGGACATGAAGACGGTCCTCGAGAAGGCCAGCTCCACCGGAAACCGTCGGATCATGCTCACTGAGCGAGGCGCGAGCTTCGGCTACAACAACCTCGTGGTGGACATGCGGTCATTTCCTGTGCTGCGTTCGCTCGGAGCCCCCGTGGTCTTCGACGTCACCCACAGCGTGCAGCGCCCCGGGGGCCTCGGCGACCGCTCCGGCGGCGACGCACACTTCATCGACACGCTCGCCCCGGCCGGGGTGGCCGCCGGAGTCGACGGGCTCTTCATGGAGGTGCACGAGAACCCGAGCCGAGCACTGTCCGACGGGCCCAACGCCTATCGCCTGGGCCGTCTTCGGTCCCTGCTGCGCCGACTGGTCCGGGTGCAGCAGGCGGCCCACGTCGATCGCACCTGACGTGACCCGCGGACAACGGGCACGTCCCGTCGCCCTGACCTGGCTGCTCCTCGCCACCGTCTCGGGGTCGCTCCTCCTGCGCGCCGCCCTCACGCCACCGCCGGGGACCGTCTTCGTCGGGACCTTCTACTACGTCGACGATTTCTACAACTACCTGAGCTACGTGCAGCAGGCCGAGGACGGAGCGATCGTCTTCCGGAACAAACTGGCGGCTCCGACGCTCCCCCCGGCGCTCTTCAACGCCGAGTGGCTTCTGGTGGGCTGGCTCTCGGTCCTTCTGGGCGGCTCACCCCTGCTGGCGTACCGACTGCTCGGCCTCCTGGTGCTCATCGTGTTCGTCGCCGTCGTCGATCGCTGGCTGGTCCGCAGCGGCCTGCCTCCTCCGCGGCGCCTGGCGGGGCTTCTGCTCGTCTTCACCGGCGGCGGCCTGGGCGGCGCCCTCGTTTTCCTGGGATGGCTCCCGGGATCCCGGGCCTACGATCTTCTGGCTGGCCTGTTCCCGTTCGTGCAGACGATGGCCAACCCGCACTTCGTCGTGGGAACGACGCTCCTCACCGCCGGGCTCCTGGCTTTCGCCGCGGGGCGACCCGGCTGGGGAGTGCTGATCGGGACCGTCCTCGGGCTCGTTCGGCCCTACGACGCGGCCCTTCTGGCCGGGGTCGAGGGTCTGGCGGTGCTCATCCGATGGCCACCGAGGGAGTGGCCTCGAAGACTCCTGCCGGTGACGGCGCTGGTGCCCGTCCTCGCCTACAACGCCTGGGTGTTTCTCTGGAGCCCCGGGTTCCGGATCTTCTCGAGCGCGTCATACGCCACGTCCGGGCCGTCGCTCTTCGAGCTGGCCATCGCCATCGGCCCGGCGGTGGTCGTGGCCTCGGCTGCGCTGGCTCTCCCGAAGAGCGATGAGAGCGCCCGGCGCCACCGCCTCTACCTGGGGCTCTGGGCCGCTCTGACAGTTCTGGTCGTCGTGGTGAGGCCGGTGTCGTTCTCGCTACAGTTCCTGTCCGGCGTCGGCGTCCCCCTGCTGACCCTCGGCGCGATTGGGCTCGGCCACATGCGCCGGGGGCTTCTCGAAGGAGCGGTCCCGGTGTTTGCGGCCACCGCGCTGGTGTTGACGTGGCTCCAGAGCTCTCCCAACACCTACAGAAACGTCCCTGTCGACCGTTTCGGAATCGCAGCGGCGCTTCGCTCCCAGTGCCGTCCGGGCGAGCTCGTCCTCGCCCCACCCGACATCGGCCTGTACGTTGGCGGGCTGAGCGCGTGCTGGCCCTTCGTCTCTCACACGGCCTCGCCGGAGCACACCTCCAGGGACGAGGCCACCCGCCGCTTCTACGCCAGCTCTCCGGAGGACCGTGCGCGCTTTCTCGAAGAAGCCTGCATCGACCACGTCGTCATGCCTCGCATCTGGGCGAACGGCGGCCTCCCCCCCGAGGCACCCTTTGGCAGGGCCCTCGATGTCGACGGTCCGGAAGGGGGGCTGGCGGTCTACTCCCGCACCGCCCCCTGCCACCGGGCAACGCCTCGATCGTTCGCCCGCCGGGAATGAATCCCGCCGGGCTCTTCTTGATCCGCTCCGCGGGCGGGCGCCCGCCCGCCTCGGCTGCACTCTCACCAGCTCTCGCGACGAAGTCTGGCAAAAGATCCGGGTTACGATTGGGTCCATGTCCCGCGACACCGCCCGAAAGGTTCTCGAGATCGAGTCCGAGGCCATCCGGGAGCTGATCCCGCGTCTCGACGAGAGCTTCGACCGGGCCGTGGAGGCGCTCCGATCGTGCCCGGGACGCGTCGTCGTGACAGGGATGGGCAAGAGCGGGCTCATCGGACAGAAGATCTCGGCGACCCTGGCGTCCACCGGCACGCCGTCGCTCTTCCTCCACCCGGCGGAGGCCACTCACGGTGACCTGGGGCGCCTCGTGAAAGGCGACGTCCTCCTGGCCCTGTCGAACAGCGGCGACACGGGAGAGCTCCTGGCCCTGGCGGCCTGGGCCAGGCGGCTCGGCTCTCCGATCGTGGCCCTGACCGGCAACCCCGACTCCGCCCTCGCCATGGGCGATGCGCTGAGCATGACGCTCCTCGAGGAGCGAGGCTTCACCGTCGAGGACTTTGCAGTCCTCCATCCGGGTGGACGGATCGGGAAGAGGTTTCTTCGGGTCGAGGACCTGATGCACACGGGGGATGCGATCCCGAGCGTCCGGCCGGACACCATGATGAAGGACGTCCTCTTCGAGATGACCCGCAAGCGCCTGGGTCTGACCACCGTGACCGAGGAGGACGGCACGCTCGCCGGGATGATCTCCGACGGGGACCTGCGACGTCTCATGGAGGGGCACGGCTACTCGCTCCTCGACCGCGCCGCCACCGACTGCATGACCCGGGAGCCCGTCCTCGTCGGACGCCGGGAGCTCGCCACCGGTGCCCTCGACCTGCTCGAGTCGCGCAAGATCACGTCGCTGCTCGTGGTGGACGAGAAGGGACGCATCGAGGGGGTCCTGCATCTCCACGATCTCTGGAAGACGGAGATGATCTGAGTGCAGATCAAGTTCCGCCTTCGCCCAGAGCCATGACGGATACGGCGCTCCTCGCCGTGCTCATTGCCGTGGTGGGCGGGACACTGGCCGGCCGGGCCTGGGCCGCAAGCCGCAGCCGCGGTCCGCGAAAGGGCCGAGAGGCCTTTCACTCCTCTGCCCACTACACGCAGGGGCTCCACTACCTCGCCACCGGGCATCTGGACCCGGCGACCCACGAGTTTGCCAAGGTGCTTCGGGAGCATCCCGATGCGGTGGAGGTCCAGCAGGTGCTCTCTCACCTACATCGCGAGGTGGGTCACGTCGAGAAGGCCATCGAGCTGCACCGGACGCTTCTGGCCCGCTCCGACCTCACCCGTGCGGAGCGCGTCCACACCCTGGCCAGCCTCGGCACCGACTATCGCAAGGCGGGCCTCCTGGACCGGGCGGCACAGGCCTACGCCGAGGCCCTGGAGGTGGATCCCGGGAACCTCCAGGCCCTCGAGGGAGAGCAGAAGCTCTTCGAGGACCAGAGGGACTGGCGCCAGGCCTACGAGGCGCAGACCCGCATTGCGCGGCTGCGCAAGTCGGACGACGGCCTCGTGCTGGCCTACCTCCAGACCGAGATGGGACACGAGGCAGCCCGGGCGGGGCTGTGGGACGAAGCGGAGGCGGCCTTTCGAACCGCGCTCTCGCTGGACCAACGGGCGACACCCGCCTACCTGGCCCTGGCGAAGCGCGACACGAATCGGGCCGCGTCGATCCTCGAGAGCGCCATCGCCGCGGTGCCCGAGCGGGCGTACCTCGCCTTCGATCCACTGGAGAGGGCGTATGCCAAGAGCGGCGAGCTCTCGCGGTTCGTGGCGTTGTGCGAGCGCCTGATCGAGCAGGACCCCCGGGACTGGCGGGCCCGATTGGCCCTCGCCCGACACCTGCGGGCGGAGGGACGCCCCGGGGAGGCCCTCGGACTCCTCCTCCGAGCGCTCGAGTCCAACCCTCACGTCCTCCTGGTACACCTCCAGGTCTGGCGAACCCTCAGGGCCCTCGGCCAGCTCGGGCCCGAGGGGCAGCGCTTCGCAACGACCGTCGAGGAATCAGCCATCTACGTCGACCCCCACATCTGCACGGCCTGTCGCTACCGTGCGGACGACATGCTCTGGCGCTGCCCCCATTGCCACGAATGGAACACCTTCGTGGAGGAAAGGGTGGGCCTGGTCACTCCGGGAACGCGACTCTGAGCAACGTTCCCGGAGTAGTCCGTTGGTCCGTCAATCCGTTCGTTAGTTCGTTAGTCAGTCCGTTAGTCCGTCCGTCCGTTCCCTCCCCCCGCCGCTCGCATCACCCCGCTTCCAGCCGCCTCACGCACTCCACGAGCGCCGACTCCGCATCGTCCTCCCCCGCGCCGGCCACCAGACCCACCAGCCCTCCGGCGAGAGCCGGCTCCGCGTCGTTCGCCGCGGCGGTCTCCCGAGCGGCCGGCGGATCGTCCGGGTGGGCGACCGCCGCGTCGAGCGCCCTCTTCACCCGCGGCGCGGGCACGGCCCCCCCCCAGCGGCCCGCCCGATCCGCCCACTCTCCTATTCGCCCCTCGAGACCTCCAAGGCCTCCGGACGTGGCCACGGCCCGGACCGCAAGCGCGGCCAGCCCGGCTCCCGCCACCGCTTCACCCTCGTCGTGAGTCAGCCGGGCCACGGAAGCCGCTGCGCCCAGCGTCCACTCCTCGTCACGCCCCCGAGCCAGCGCCCAGAGCGCGATCGGTGCGGCCAGCGTCTCGGGCCACGGGCGCGGCTCGTTCGGGCGGGCCGCGCGATACCACGGACCCGGCGCCGAAGGCTCGAGGCCCTTCGCCAGGGCCGACAGCTCCACCTCGCCCCGCTCGGTGACGGTCTCCAGAAACCTGCGCGGCTCGAGCCCCCGTGGTCCGGCGGTGCCGCCGTGCACCAGCGCCCCCAGGAGCCCGTGGCCACGAGGAGCGGGGGTCTTCCGATCCGTCCGTGCGGCCAGCGCCTGCAGAATCCCGGCGAGCTCCGCGGCCGACGCGTCGGTCTGCTCCAGGGAGCCCGCCGTATCGATCTCCAGGTGAGCGAACCGGCGCTTCTCGACAGTGGGCATCTGTGCGTCGAGTCGGGTCCGGGCCGCCGAAGCGGGGAGGCCGTCCCGGGCCACGAGTCGCTGCCTCTGCACGTCCGGCGGGCAATGGACCACCACGAGTCGGTCGAACCGCAGGTGAAGGCCGGTCTCGACCAGGAGAGCGGCGTCGCTCACCAGGAGCGCCTCCCCCGCCGCCTCGAGCCGCGACGCCTGCTCGACCTCCTCGGCCCGCACCCTCGGGTGCACGAGCTCTTCGAGCCGCCCGAGGGCCTCGGGATCGGGGAAGACGACGGCGCCCAGCGCTTTTCGATCGATGGACCCATCCGGAGCCAGGACCCGCGAGCCGAAGGCCGCCACGACGTCGTCGTAGGCCGAGCCCTCGGGCGCCATCACGTGATGGGCCAGGGCATCGAGATCGAGAGTCGCGATGCCGAGAGCCCCGAGCCGGGCCAGAACTCGCGACTTCCCGCAAGCAATTCCACCGGTCAGGCCGACCCGGAGCATCAGGTCACCGAGGCGGCAGCCCTCACCGTGTTCTTGAGAAGGAGGGCGATCGTGAGCGGTCCCACCCCCCCTGGAACCGGGGTGAGGGCCCCGGCAACCGGCGTCACCGACGGCGCGTGGACGTCGCCCACGAGAGCGCTGCCCCTCTTCTCGAAGCCGGGCAGCCGCGAGGGCAGGAGCAGGTCGGCTGCCAGGGCGGGGTCCTCCACCGTGTTCATACCGACGTCCACCACCACCGCCCCGGGCTTGACGAAGTCGGCGCGCACGAGCCCGGGCCGGCCGATTGCGGCCACGAGGATGTCGGCCTCGCGGGCGACGCCGGCGAGGTTGCTTGTCCTCGAGTGGCACACCGTGACCGTCGCGTTGGCGTGCATGAGAAGGAGTGCCATGGGCTTGCCGACGATGTCGCTGCGGCCGATCACCACCGCGCGCTTGCCGGCGACCTCGATGTCGTGGCGCTGGAGCAACTCCATGATGCCCGCCGGCGTGCAGGGCACGAACCGCGGGCGCTTCTGGACGAGCCGCCCGACGTTGTCCGGGTGAAACCCGTCGACGTCCTTGGCCGGATCCACGGCGTCGAGCACGCGGACCGCATCGACCTGGGGCGGCAGCGGCAGCTGCACGAGGATGCCGTGGATGTCCCCTCGACGGTTGTAGTCGTCCACCACTGCGACGACGTCCTCGGTCGTGGCCCTGGGCGAGAGGCGTCGAGTCTCGTGGTGAATCCCCAGCTCGTCGCACGCGGCGGTCTTGCTGCTCACATAGACCGCCGAGGCCGGGTGGTCGCCCACGAGCACAACCCCCAGGCCCGGCCGTGCGTCTTGGGCGGTCAGTCTCTCCACGTCGGGACGAAGCTCCACACGAATCTGCTGCGCCATGGCCTTCCCATCGAGCCTTCGAGCCGTCAACCCGCCCTCCTTAATCGTGGCGCTGTCCACCCATCGTGATCATAGGCGGACGATCCCTGCTCCTCAACGTCCGTCTCCGCCCGCGCGAAGGATCCACCGGGAGGCGGGTGGTGGCTTGTCCCTTTCGACACGCTCGAGCGGCGCATACAGGGCGCCGGGAGGCAGCGGCGGCAGCTCCCCCTCCGGCCACTCGTCGACGATCTCGAGGCCACCCCACTCCGAGGCCCGCGCCACGACCAGGGTGCTCCACGGGTGGAACGAAGGCTCGGCGTCCCAGGCGTCACGAATGGTGGCCCACGGTGTGATCACGACACCTTCGGGGGTGAAGGACCACGGGTACAACATGTCCGCGCCATGGGGGACGAGGCCCGCGGCCTGGCCTGGGTAGAGGTGGGCCACGGCATGGCGGAACGTAAAGCTCATCGGCCAGATCCGGCCTCCGTCGAGGAGCACCACGAGGGTGCCCGGCTCGAGCCCCGGCGCACGGCGCACCAGATCGCTCAAGCTGCGGTGCTGCTCGGCGTAGACACTCCGGAAGCTGTCCCATTCGCCTTGCATGGCCACAGTGCGACCTGTGCCCACGGCAACGACCCAGGCGCCCAGGGCCAGCCCTCCGGCGCGCGCGAGCCTCCCTGGCAGCAGCGAGCTCATCAGCACCACCACCCCGGCCAGAGCGAGGCCGAAGCCGGGTCCCGAAAGGATCTGGGTCCGTGCCGGCGTCGAGATGGAACGGCTCAGGGCCAGTCCTGCATGACCGGCAGCGGCCAGCGTCAGGCCCACGCCGGCCGCCCGCAAGGCCGCCGCCCGGGCCGAAGGCACGGCTGGCAACCCACGGCGCCAGGCGATTGCCATCCACCCCAGCACCACGAAGGCAGCCACGGCCAGCGGCACAGCAGGTGTGACCAGCTCGGAGAGTGCCGTGGTCACCAGGGGGGTCGCCTGCATCTCTAGGAGTTGCAGGAGACGCCCGACCACGCGGAGAGGGGCCGGGTCGAGGCCCAACGCCCCTTTCTGATAGGAGGGGCTGCCGGCCACCAGCGGGCGGAGGGCCAGGGCGACCTCGAGGGCGACGACGCCGAGCCAGACCGCGAGCCACTTGAAGGCGCGACGCCGGTCGGCAACCGCCTCCGGCACCACGAGCAGGGGCGCAACGAGGAGAATCGGGATCACGCTTTCGACCCCTCGGGCCGCCACGAAGCCCAGGACGGCACCCAGAAACAGGAGGTCGAGCCTCCGGCGGTGCCAGGATTCGAGGAAGAGCATGAGCGCGGCCATCGTACAGAGGGTGAAGCCGGAGTACCCGCAGCTCAGGACCCCCGAGAGGCGCAGGCCGTCGAGAGGTGCCCAGACCGCGGCGAAGACGCCGGCGAGAAGCGCCAGGAGCCCAGCCCCGGGCAGGAGCCTGCGGGTCAGCAGGACGGTCAGAAACGCCGCTCCGCATAGGTAGAGACCGTTGAAGAGCCAGTACGATCGCAGCTCGTTGGGCCACGCCTGGGCCGCAATCGTGGTCCACAGGAGGACGAGCGGACGATTGGCGTAGGGAAAGTCGAGGTTGCCTCGGGAGCTGAGATCGATGAGGAGCCACTCGTCGGCGCCCCCAAAGTTGGTCGGCCGGACAGCCGCATACCCGATCCAGAAGACGGCGGCCACGGCGACCAGTCCGAGGAGCGGTCGCCAACGAAGGCCGCTTCCTCCCGGAGTCACGTTCGGCGCAGCGCTCACCGCGCTCCTTCTGGGCGGGTCGCCAGGGCGATCAGCGACGAGCCGAACGGCAGGGTGCCCACGCGCAGCCACAAGCGCTCCAGGGCAAGAGCCGCGGTGAGCACTCCGTTCACGACGGGCACGACCCGCAACTCCAAGACCTGCCTCTCGCGGCTCATTCGACGCCGATAGGGCAGGAAGCGAGTGAGAGTCTGCAGCACCATGAGCGGCGGCACGAGCGACGCTCCGAAGTGCGTCAGCGACCGAACCGAGAAACCGGCCTCCTCCAGCTTCGCCTGCAGCTCGGCCCGGCGGTAGCGCCGGCGGTGACAGGCCAGCTCGTCCCTCTCGTTGAAGAGAAACGGGTGGGCGGGCACCGTGATGACGAGAACGCCCCCGGGGACCAGGACCGAGTGGAGGAAACGCAGCATCTCCCGATCGTCGTCGAGGTGCTCGAGCACGTCGAAGAGCGAGACGAACGTGTGGCCCGGACCGAGGGGAGGCAGACGTCCCTCGTCCACGAGGACGAGAGGCGTGGCGACTCTCCGGTGGACGAGCCCCAGGCTCTGGGCATAGGCGTCGCAAGCGCCGGCCACACCGACACCTCGTGACACCAGATGGTCGAGCAGGCCGCCGCTGCCGCAGCCGATGTCGAACAGCCGGCGCCCGTCCAGATCGGGTATCCCTCGACGGAGGGCCTCGAGCACGATCTCGCGGCGCGCGACGAACCAGAAATGCCGGTCCTCGACCGTCTCCAGGCTGTCGAAGTAGTGCGGATCGTAGTTGGGCTCGCCTTCACGGCCCGCGGTCAGATGTAGGACCCCCTCCTCCAGCGGATAGCGGGCGCCGCAGCCCGCGCAGGTCCGGTCCCCGACCCCGACAGAGAGGGCCTCGCGACAGCGGGGACACACGAAGGGGAGCGCTTCCCAGGACGGCTCGGGCTTCGCTTTCATGAGGAGCGCCGCCTGGCCGGGGCGCCCCTCACCCAGAGCACCAGGCCCGCGACAGCCGCAAAGATGGAGAGCCAAAGGCCCATCCGGAACCCCGGCGGCTCGTACTGGAGGACGACTTCGTGCTCTCCAGGGGGTACGGGCACGGCTCGGTGCTTGCCGTTGGCCCGCAGCACCGGGGCCTCCGTGCCGTCCACGAACGCCCGCCAGCCCCGTGCAAAGCTGTCCCGTGTCACCAGGTAGCCGGTCCCGTCGGTCTGGACGAAATAGTGCTCGCTTCCGGGCAGGAACTCCCCTCGGCGGACCCGGCCCTCGGTGCACTCAACTGGAGAGCCCCCTTCGATTGCGGCCTCGCCCGAGGGATCGAACCCCTTCCGGTAGGGCGCCCCGAGAGCCCTCTCGCCAGCCGGAGCGGCTTCGACGGTGCACGCGACGTAAGCTCGCGGCCAGGGCTTGGCCAGGGCGTAGACGTGCAGTGCCAGCCCCGACGCCCCGGTGGGAATCCTGGCCAGCTCCTCCAGTTCGGGGTGCACCAGGGCGTCCAGGCTGACCACCCGACCAACGGCCGCGTTTCTGAGCCACGGCATGAGGCGGCCGACATCCGCCGGGGCGTAGTTCGCGGGTCCCAGCTCCCGTGCCCGGGGCACGAAAGCGGTGAGATCCGTCGCCTCCGGCGTCTCCACCCGATCGAGAACGTTGCTGTAGGGAGCGAGACTCTGCCGGCTCACATACGTCCCGGTGAGAGTCAGCCCGGGCTCTGCCCGGGAAAGGAACTCGGCGAACGCCGGGCTCTGGTCCAGGCCGAAAGAGAAGAGCCTCTCCCCCTCGGGGACCTGGAGATGCGGCGCCTGCATCTCGGGCAACGGGTCGTAGAACGACGCTCGAACCTGGGGGTTGAGCCCTGCACCGGCGCGCACGAGGTCGACGACCACGAGGGCTGACACCAGGACCGTGGCGACACCGAGACCGAGACGGCGGCGCCGAGTGGCGAGGGCCAGGCCGCCGGCGGCAACGGCCAGCGTCACGACGAGAGCCGCGTCACGAAAAACCACCTCCACGAGACGGGGCCAGAAGCCGCGGACGACGCCTGTCCACACCATGAAGCCGGGCGTCGCCATGGCCACGCCCACAGCCACCAGAACCGCCAGAGCGGCAGCGGCTCCGGCGGCAGCCGCCAGACGCGCCCACGCGTGGGCGTCTCGCCGCAGCGCATCGACGCCGAAGCCGGCGGCGAGCGTCACCGACAGGTAGGGCAAGAGCAGGGCCTTGCTCGGAAAGCGGAACGCATCCGCCAGGGGAAGACGCGCCACCAGGGTGGCGAGGCCGCCCGCTTCGCCCAGGGCGTACCACAGCCCCACGCCCCCGAGACCCAGCAAGGCCACGCGCAGCCTGCGGCCCATCGCGCCAAAGCCAACGGCAGCCACCGCCAGCCCGAGGGGCCCCATGTACAGGCTCAGGAAGTAGGGCAAACCCTTGCTGAAGAAACGGCCGCCCCACCAGGCCTCGGCCGGCGCCTGGGGGACTCCGAAGAGGTTGGGCAGGACCGTCTGAAGAAGAACGGCCGGGTGCACGGCATTGCCCAGGCTCACCTCCGCCGCGAACCCGGTCCCCCGTATTGTCTCGGGCAGGAGGCCAAGAGTCATGGCGAGGGGGAGCCCGGCAAGGCCGATCCCGAGGGCCATGGCCACGATCAGACGCCGCCCGCTCGCCCGGACGTTGCCCTGCAACAGACCAAGCACCGTGCCGAGAAGCACCGCCTGGCCTACGAACTCCACCGTGAGGGTCGAGAGGGCGAGCGCGAGGCCCACGCCTGCCTCGACCACGCGACGGCCTCCGTCGAGGCCCGCCCGCCGCAGCAACCCGGCCACGAGCGGGGCGAGCGCCAGCGCCTGGAGGAACACGTAGAGGTTCAGCGTCGAGAGCGCCAGACCGCCGAGCGCATAGAGGGCGCCTGCCAGAAGGGCCCCCTCCCGCGAGGCACCCACCTCCCTGGCCAGCCACCACGCCCCGAGGGCCGCCAGGGGCAGGTGCAGGGTCAGCAGCCACGAGAACCAGACCGGGCTCAGCCAGAGCACGTGGAGGAGGTCTGGGAGGTAGAGGGCGGGCACCTGGAACGATCCCTCAAAGATGAAGGGGTTCCAGACGGGGAAACGACCCTCCCGAAGCTCCCGCGCCGCGAACAGACGCAGGGGGTAGAAGGTCGCCGTGAAGTCCCGAAAGAAGTACGTCCGCAGAGGGAGGGCGGCGGCAAGGTCCGGGAGAAGTACGACGGGCACCAGCAGGGCCGGCAGCCACCGGCCCCAGCCACGGCCAGGCGGGGAGGGCTCTCGGGGCACCCCGCGATTCACGAAACCACGGGCGCCTTCTTGGGGACCAGGAAGCGCTCCATGAAACGGGTATCGATTCGTCCCTCGACGAAGTCGAGCTCCTCGAGGATGCGCTGATGCAGTGTGATGTTGGTCTTGATCCCCTCGACGACCATCATCTCGAGGCACCGCTTCATCCGGGCGATGGCCTCGGGGCGGGTGCGTCCGTGTGCCATCACCTTGGCGATCAAGCTGTCGTAGTACGGCGAGATGTCGCACCCCTCGTGCGCGAAGGTGTCGACCCGCACACCGGGGCCGCCGGGCTGGTGAAAGTGCCGAATCGTCCCCGGGGAGGGAACGAACGTGACGGGATCCTCCGCGTTGATTCGGCACTCGATCGCGTGGCCGTCGATTCGGATGTCCTTCTGGCTGAACGAGAGCGGCTCACCCGCGGCGACCAGGATCTGCTCCTTGACCAGGTCTCGACCCGTCACCAGCTCGGTCACGCCGTGCTCCACCTGGATGCGGGTGTTCATCTCCATGAAGTAGTAGTTCCCGTCGGCGTCGAGGAGAAACTCGATGGTGCCGGCGTTGACGTATTGCAGCGCCGCGGCGGCCTCGACGGCGGTCTTCCCCATCTTCTTGCGCAGCCTGGGAGTCACGATCGTCGAAGGCGCTTCCTCCAGGATCTTCTGGTGCCGCCGCTGGATCGAGCACTCGCGCTCCCCCAGGTGAACGACGTTGCCCTTGCTGTCCGCCATCACCTGGATCTCGATGTGCCGAGGTCCCTCCATGAACTTCTCGACGTAGATGTCGGGAACCCCGAAGGCGGCCTCGGACTCGGCCTGGGCCGCCCGATAGGCCTGGGCCACGGCTCCGGGCTCGCGCACCATCCGCATGCCGCGGCCACCGCCGCCGGCCGACGCCTTCAGGATCACCGGGAAGCCGATCTCCCGGGAGATCCGTACCGCGGCCTCCTCGTCCTCGAGGACCCCTTTCGATCCCGGCACCACCGGGACCCCCGCCTTCACCATGGCCTTCTTGGCCCGGCTCTTGTCCCCCATCAGGCGGATCGCCTGCGGTCCGGGTCCGATGAACTTCAGGTTGCAGGCCTCGCAGATCTCGGCCAGATACGCCGACTCCGACAGGAACCCGTAGCCCGGGTGGACCGCGTCCGCCCCTGTGATCTCGGCGGCGCTGATGATCGCCGGAATGTTGAGGTACGAATCGATGTTCCTCGGGGGACCGATGCACACGGCTTCATCGGCGTAGCGGACGTGGAGACTGTGGGCATCCGCCTCCGAGTAGACCGCGACGGTCTTCAGGCCCAGCTCCTTGCACGCCCAGAGGACGCGGAGGGCGATCTCTCCGCGGTTGGCGATCAGGACCTTCTTGAACATCGTCTTGGGACGGGGATCCGCGATCTCAGGACGGCCGGATGGTGAAGAGCGAGTCCCCGTACTGCACGGGCTGGCCGTTCTCGGGATGGATCTTCACGATCTCGCCGGCCATCTCCGCCTCGATCTCGTTCAGGAGCTTCATGGCTTCGATGATGCAGAGGACTTGACCGACCTGCACACGATCCCCGATGTTGACGAAGGGAGGCGAGTTGGGGTCGGAGGACCGATAGAACGTCCCCACGATCGGGCTCGGAAGGTTGGCGCCTCCGGCTATCGCCTCATCCTCGACCGGAGCCTGCCCTGCCCCTTTCTCCTCGGGGGCGGCCGAGGAGGACCCGGCAGTCTGAAGGGTTGGACCAGGGGTCGACTGCGGCGCCGGGCTGGGTGCCGAGGGCTGAATGGACACCGTGGGGGGAGCGGTGCTCCCGACGGAGCGGCAGATCCGCAGCTTCACACCGTCCTGCTCGAGCTCGAACTCGGTGACGTCCTGCGCTTCAAGGATGCGGAGTATGTCCTTGAGCTCGGAAAGATCCACGCGGCCTCCTTGCGTGTCCCTGGCGGGCGTATCTTGAACAGCAAGCATTATTTGCGCCGGCCTAGGCCTTGTCAAGAATCGCCCGTGTCGGGGCTGGTCGAACTCGCTTCGGAGGCTGAGGCCTGCGAGTCGCAATGCCAGACGGGCCCTCCCGACCAACGCCCCGGGGCTCAACGCGGCGAACAGGAAATACTCGGGGGTGATGGCCACGAAGAGCGTCGTCATGCGGTCCGTGACCACGGCCAGCTCCTGGAGCGCCCCAAGGCCGGTGTCCGCAGCTGACGATACGCTCGCCAGGAGGAGCGTGGTGTGCTCCGCGGCCACCGCCTCGACATCGGCGTTCGGGCGCACGGTCAGCTTGTCGATGGGGATGCCGTCGGTCCCGATGATCATCAGCACCTCGGCCTCCGGCACCCGCTTCGCGATTTCCTCGAGAGCGTCTGCGAACGTGGCCACCTCTACCTCCGCTGCACGATCGCGAGGAGGGCCTCGAGCCGGCCGATCGTCCGCTCCAGCGCCTTGCGTTTCGCCACGCGCTCGTCCCCCAGGTCTCCAGGAGGCGTCGGGGCCTCCTCGGCGGACGCCCGCAACGAGGCCTCGAGCTCCGCCAGCCGGGAACGGGCGCCGTCGTTTGTCGGCTCCCCTTCGAGCACCTCCCGGTAGACTTCGATCGCCCGCTCGAGGAGCCCCTGCTCGAGGTAGAGCTCCGCCAACGTCGCTGAAGACAGGGGCTGGCCTCCGCCCTCCCCCACGTCCTCGCTGTCGGCTGGGGCCTCCGGTGCCACGGGCGGTGGGGCGGCGGGCTCCGAGTCACGCGCCACTCTCGTACTCTCGGGACTCTCCGCAAAGACCGGCGGGGTCGTGATGTCCTCGACGCCGGGAGCCAGGGGCGGTTCCGTGACGTCGCCTGCGGCCTCCCGCGCGCCCTCGGCGGTCACGAAGGCCGCGGACCCGGTGCTGGAGACCACTTCCGGGCTCGCAGCGCCCGCCTCCGACCCGGGCGTCTCGGGCTCCTCGGGCCGGGCGCCGACGCCGTCCGGCGTGGTGACCAGCCCAGGCGGCACCGTGGGTGAAGGCTCGTCGGGTCCGACGAGCGGGCCATCGAGCGGTGACTCGTCGGGATCATCTTCAGGGTACGGCAGCCGAGGAATTTCGTCAGGCACGTTCGAGGCGGCCTGGACCGGCCGTATTGGCTCCCCGGCACCGCTTCCCGAGGGCTCCTCGCCTGTGGCCTCTGCTTCCGGGCGAAGCGTGGCCTCCACCACCGGCGGCTCCCCTGCCGGGTCCTTGCCCCCTGCCCTCTCCCGCTCCACTGCGTTGGCGGAGCCGGGAATCGGCGGCATCGGTGCTCGGTGAGCTCCCAGCGGGTCGCCGGGCATGCGGATTCGGATCGTTGGGGGAAGAGCTCCCTCCTCTTCGTCCTCCTGCCCGCGGGCGCCACTCGAGACGTCTGCAGGCGGCACCGGCGCTTCACCCTCGGCACGCTCCCCCGCCTCGGTCGGTCCAGCCCCCTCGTCCAGCGTCACGGCCGTCATGGGCTTCGTGTGGTCCTGCCGCCCCACATCCGCCGAGGGCGCCCGGGGCACGGCGGGCTTCGCCAGCTGCTCTTCGATCCCCTTGATCCGGGCCTCGATCTGGGCGTCCCCGGGGGCCATCACCAGGGTGGCGCGGAGCTGCTCGACCGCTGCCTTCAGCTCGCCGAGCGTGTCCAGTGTTTCACCCAGCAGCCGGCTCGCCAGGATGTTGTCCGGGGCGCCCTGAACGACCGCGGCCAGCTCCGCTCGAGCCGCTGTGGCGTCCCCGGAGTCGAGAAGAGCCCGCCCCAGGGTCAGGCGGGCCGAGGGGTAGGTCGGGTGCTTCTCCAGGCCTGCCCGGGCGACGCCGATCGCCTCCTCGAGCTCGCCCTCTTTCCGGAGCTGCTCGGCAAGCTGCGCGAAGAGACGGGACGCCGGGTCCTTCTCCAGCCGCCGCCGTAGCTCGTCGAGTCGGCTGTCAGCCACGGGTACCCTAGAGGCAGCCGCCCCGACTCCCCGTCGGGCGGGCCTCGCTCTCTTCATAGGCGCCGATGAGCAGGTCGAATCGCATCGGGTCGCTCGACGCGCCGCGAACCAGAATCTAGGTCTGTTGAATCCTCACGGACCGGAAGAACAAGTTGGTTGCGTCGATCCCATATGGACGGACGGAGATCGTGACCACCGTGAAGGCATATCCGGCCACGTACACGACCTGCGCCATGCCGGCGCTGTCGGTGGCCATCACCAGCGACGTCTGCGCCGGCCCCACGAAGGTGGAGCCCGCGGCTGGAAATAGCGTCCCATCCCCCGAGGAGGAGAACTCCACGGCTTTGTTGCCGATGGGTGCGCCGTTCTGGTCCCTGAGGATTAGCTCCACAAGCACCTGGCTGACGCCGTCGGCGTTGACGGTGTCCGGCTGAGCGAGGAGCTGAACGGAGACGCCGAGGTCCGACGGGCCGCCCAGGGCTGGCGCCTCCTGGTCGTCCAGCCCGCAGGCGGCAGGCGCGAGAGTCAGGCCCACCACAACCAGGGAGGCGCCCAGGCGGCTCAGGCGGGAGCGGAAGACTTGATCTCGCATGGCGCTTCTCCTAATTGCTCGGACATTGTGTGTCTGTGTCGCCAAAGTCAGCGAAGTCGATCTGGAGCAGGCCCGAATCCGAGACGGTGTCTCCGGACACGGTCTTCCCGTACACCGTGATCTCCGCCTGGACGGTCAAGATCTGAGCTTGTTGGATGTTGCTCAGCGGCGGCTCCAGCTTCGCCTGCCGCCTGACCACCTCGATCGGGATGTCGACGGTGCCGGATTCCGCCACGTCGACCGCCATCGTCAGGGTGCCGCTGACATTGAAGGGGACGTCGACCCCCTCTGTGCTGCGCCCGTCCGAGCGGAAGTACCGGATGTCGTACCGGTTCAGGATGACCGCTCCCGAGACACTTGGCGCCGGGGCGTTCGGGTTCTTGTTCCGAACCGCCACCGCGACCGGGACCTCATTCTCGCAGATGAAGGTGCTGAACTCGCCGTTTCGGACGTCCGAGTCCAGCTGGGCGCCGTCGTTGATGGCGGCGATGATCAGAAGAACCGAAGCCTGACTGCCCGTCACGTAGTCTGCAGTGCCGCACCCGGGCAACGCCAGTGTCAGCAGTGCCATCACCGGGCCGCCGATTCTCACCGGCCACCCCTTCATCTGTCGCCTATTGAGCCTGGAGGTCAACATACGTTCCTCTCACTTCCTCTCACCTCTACGATTTGACGATGCGCGGCGTGATGAACAGCAGCAGCTCGTTGTTCTGGCTGTTCACGGCCCTGTTCTTGAACAGGAACCCGAGAATCGGGATCTTGCTGAGGAAAGGCGTCTGGTTCACGGTGGTGGTCTCGGTGCTCTGGTAGATGCCTCCGATGACCGCCGTCTGGCCGTCGCTCACCTGCACGATGGTGGTGGCCGACTGGGTGTTGATGGGCGGAATGCCGTTCACCAGGTTGGCGAAGTCGGCCGCGTTGTTCTCGACGGACAGATTCAGGATGACCGTGCCGGCGTCCGTGATCTGGGGTGTCACCTTCAGGGTGAGGACCGCGTCCTTGAACTGGACCGTGACGGTGTTGTTCGCGACGGTCTGGATCGGGATCTGGAGACCCTGCTTGATCTCGGCCGCTGTGTTGTTCATCGTGGTGACCTTCGGCGTCGAGAGCAGACGACCACGGCCCTGGCGCTCGAGAGCGGTGAGAGCCAGGTCCAGGTTGAAGCTGCCCAGGATGTTTCCGGTGGAGATGCCCAGGGCGCTGTTGAACCCGTTGGCGGGCAGGTTCACCGCGTAGCCGCGGGTGGCGGCTCCGATGCCCGCCGCCGAAGCGAGACCGCCCGGACCCAGGTTGTCGGCGGGGAGACCGAGGTCGCTCGGCACCGCGCTACCGTTCAGGACGATCTGGTTGGGATAGGACTGGTTGGTGGTGTTGCCGTAGCGGGTCGTCCGCTCCTGGCTGAAGCCCCATTGGATCCCCAGGTCCCGCGTGAAGTTTCGCGAGGTCACGACGATCCGAGCCTCGATCTCGACCTGCGGAGTGGCCGTGTCGAGGGTTGCGATGAGGCTCTCGGCCTGCTCGATGAAGTGCGGCAGGTCGCGGATGATGATCGTGTTCGTGCGCTCGTCGATGTTGAGCTGACCGCGGGCGGAGAGTGCACCGGTCCGCTTGAGGACATCGCCCAGGGTCGCGGCCTTCGCGTACGAGATCCGCTTCGTGTAGTCCGTCAGGTCACCGGCCAGAGCCTTGGCTTCGTCGAGCTTGCGCCGGTCTTCCTCCTCACGTGCGAGCTCGGACAGCCGGGCGATCCGGATGACGTTGCCCTCGAGGACACAGCCCAGGCTGTTGGTTTTGAGGATGAGCTCGAGCGCCCGACCCCAGGGAACCTCGTTGAGCTTGAGAGTGACCTTGCCGCTCACGCCGGGGTTTACGACCACGTTCAGTCCCGAGATGTCGGCGAAGAGGCGGAAGATGTCCTGCAGGTCGCCGTCCTTGAAATCGAGGCTGATCGGGGTGCCGAGGTGGCCGGTCTCACCGCAGGCCGTCCCGATGGCGTCGTCCTCCGGCAGGGGAGGCAGATCGACAGGCGGCAGTTCCTCGGGCAGCTGCGGCTCGGGCAACGGTGGGAGCGAGAGCGGCTCGAGGGCGATGGGTCTGGGAGCGGCCTCGGCGACTCGGATCGGCTCCGGGTCGGGCATCCCGACAGGCTCCGCCGGCCGAAGCGCCGCCAGTGGAGCGTGGGCCGGCGGCTGGGGCTCGCCCTCTTCCCCGAAGACGATGCGGATGCTGTCCGCACCTTCCACGATGCGATAGGGAGCCTTCTCGGTCAGGTCGACCACGAGGCGGGCCACCCTGGGGGACGCCGCGCTGAACTGACCCAGCCGCACGCGCCGGACAGGTCCCTGGTTGATGTCCAGCGAGCGGAACTCGGAACCGGCCGAGACGTCGGCAAAATCGATGACCACCCGGTCCGGGCCCGGAAGGGTGAACGTCTGGAACTTCAGTCGGCCGTCGGCCTTCACGGTGATGGCCGGCAGGTCGCCTCCGCTCTCCTGGGCGACGGCCAGGATCTCGGTCGCTCGCGGGCTGTCGGGGAGAACCGGTGTGGGCGGCGGGTCGGCAGGCACCAGCGGTGCGGGCGCAACCGGCGCCGGTGGAGGTGTAGCCGTCGGAGCGTCGACCGGTGGGGCGACAGCCATCCGAGCTTCGGCCGGAGGAGGAGCTGGCGGTACCTCGAGCGCCGGCTCCGGCTCGGCAGTGACCGCGGCCACCGCTGGGCGCTCGAAGACGAGGTTCAGGTCCCTGTCCCGCGAGAAGATCTGGTAGGGCACGAGCGTTGCCAGGCGAATCTCCAGCCGCGCCAGGTTTCGCCCGTCTGCCCTCGCCAGGCTGGTGATGCGGAGAGATTCCACCTCGCTTGTCCCCACGTCGATACGAGCAGGGACTTGCGAGGCGTCAACCTCGGGGATGTCCACCACCAGGGTGAGCGCGTCCGGGCTGTAGTACGTGTACGCAATCGGGCCCGTGCACTGGATGATCAAGCGGGTGGACCGCTCGTCGCTCTCCTGGCGGATGTCGGTGATCGTCGTCGGGGTTCCGTCCTGCGCGGACACAGACGGTGCCAGCGCAAGGCCGGCCGCCGCGATCAAGCAGACCCCAGCGAGCTTCACTCTCATTACCTCGCCTCCTCGGACGCATGCAGACTCTTACGAATCTCGCGTGACTTCACCGGCGACAGGGGATCCGTCACGTCCTGCCGGAAGGTCACCGAGGTGGCATCCACGGCGGTGATCACACCGTCATAGAGCCGCTGCCCCAACCTCACGAAATACGACTTGAGGTCGGCTCCGACAAACGTCGCGATGAAGCCGGGCTCCAAGGCGACTCCGGTGCCGCCGCCGGCCGTCCTCACGACACCCTTCAAAGCCACTTCCTGGATCAGGAAGCCCTCCATCCCCGGCTTGCGTGTCTTCGGACCGCGGTCCGCCGCCACCGGTCGTTGCAGGCTCACGAAGGGGTCTCTGCGACCCTCGGACTGGTACGAGAAGCCGCCCGTCTCCATCTCCGCGTCGAGCGGGGGCCGTGACAGCTCCGCGGTGTCCGCCGCCGGCTGCTGGGCCGCGGCCGGCCCAGCCAGGGCCAGCGCCAGCGTCGCCAGCATCAGCAGCCTCAGGGTGTGCGCGCTCATCGCTGCCCTCCGGCTGCTCCCTGGGCGGCGACCGGTGGGGGCTCCTGATACACGTACGTCGTCGCCACCGCCGTCACGGCAATCGTGTTGTTGATGACCTGCTGGGACTGGGCCTTGATCTTGACTTCCCCGATGTTCACCAGCCGGGACATCCGACTGATTCGATCGAAGAAGGCGCCGAGGTTGTGGTAGGTCCCCTCTACGTCGAGGTTCACCGGAACCTCGACGTAGAAATCACGCTGCGCGGTCGGCGCCGGGTTGAAGCCGCGAATGGCCAGACTCGACTGGGCCGCGAGATACTGCACGCGACGCATGAGATCCGGCATCTCCTTCTGCGGCGGAAGGATGCGCTTCAGCGTCTCGAGGCGCGCCTCGAGGGCCTGGACCTCTCTCTGGAACTCGGGCAGTCGATTGGCTGTGGCCTCCAGCGCGCGGATCTCCTTCTGCAACACCGCCAGCGCAGCCTCCTTCGTCTTCTCCTGCTCCAGGGCCTCCGCGTAGGAGAACCAATAGAAGGCGCTGCAGATCAGCGCGGCCACCAGGAACGCGACCCCCAACTGACCTGCGAGCGGGAGCTTTGTGAGGGCGTTGTCGGCCATCTCCGTCTCCCTCCTCTACCGCCCGCCCTGGGCGGGGGCCACTCCGGCGGCAGCGGCAGCCTCGGCGGCGGCTTTCTTCTTGGCGGCAACCTCGGGGTCCGTGAAGTTTCCCCGGAGGTTGAAGGTCAGAAGTGATTTTGCTTCCTTGCTCGAGACCAGCTCGACGACGGGGAACCAGCCGCTGGTCTGGAGCGCGCTGATGAAATCGGCGACAGCCGCCAGGCTGTTGCTCTCCCCGCCAAAGGCCACGCTTCCTCGCGTCTCGTCCATCTTGGTGAGCCAGACGTAGTCAGGAAGAGCCTGGGAGACCTCGTCCAGCATGTGGACCGGGCTCTTCTGGGCGGCGCGCAGCATCTCGATGACGGCCACCTTGTTCTCGAGGGTCGCCTTCTTCTGCTGGAACGCCTTGACCTGCGCTTCGATCGCCTGCAGGTCCTGGCGCCGCTTCGTGTCCGCGGCGATCCGTGTGTCGAGGTCCTTGAGCTTGTTGCTCTGGAACCACCACAGCGCACCGCACGCAACCAGAGCCAGCCCGGCGAACAGGACCAGGAACAGGTAGCTCTGGAGAGCGTCCCCCGAGAGGAGCGACGGGCCGCCGCCGGACTTTTTCTTGGCCGCCCTCTCGGGCGCGAGAAGGTTGATGCGGATCATCGATCATCCACCCTGCGCACTGCCAGGCCCACGGCGATGGCGGCCGAAGGCCCGATGTCGTCGAGAAAGGCCGGGTCGAAGTCTTTCGCGTTGTAGCGCACGTTGAGGAACGGATTGAGCAACTCGATCGGGGCGTCCAGCCGGGAGGCCAGAAGGTCGCGAAGGCCGTGGACCTTGGCCGCACCGCCGGACAGGTAGATCTGGTCCACCCGATCCTCCTGGCTCGTCGCGCGGAAGAAGTCGAAGGTCCTCTGGATCTCGGTGGTGATGTTCTCGGAGACCCCCTGGAGAATCGGCTCGAGGCTCTCGGGCGAGGCGCCTTCGACCTGCTCTCCGTGCTTGAGCGACTCCGCCTGCTCGAAGGACAGGTTGAGGTCTTTCTGGATGGCGTCCGTGTACTGGTTTCCTCCCACCGCGATGTCGCGGTTGAAGACCGAGGAGCCGTCCCGCACCACGTTGACGTTCATGGTGGAGGCGCCGATGTTGAGCAGCGCCACCACCCGCCCCGGGTCGGGCACGTAGTTGATCTCGTAGCAGTTCTGCAGGGCGAAGACGTCGACGTCGACGATCGTCGGGTTTCGCCCGGCCTGCTGGATCGCCGAGGTGTACTCGCTGATCTTGTCCTTCTTTACTGCCACGAGCAGCACGTCCATGTTCCCCGCCGTGGCTCCACCCTCGACCACCTCGTAGTCGAGCTGTACGTCCTGGATGTCGAACGGGATGTACTGCTCGGCCTCCCAGTGGATCGACTCGGCCAGCTCTTCCTCGCTCATCTCCGGAAGGCTGATCTTCTTGACGATCACTGCGTTGCCGGAGACACCGGTGGCACACTCGGTCGTCTTGATCCGGTTGTCCTGGAACAGATTCTGGACGGCGTCGATGACGGCACCCGAGTCCATGATGGCCCCGTCCACGATCGCCTCGGGAGGCAGGGGCTCGAGGCCGATGTTGAGAAGCTGGTACTCGTCACCGCCCTTGCCACCGACCTTGAGCTCCACTGCCTTGACGGCTGAGGAGCCAATGTCGACGCCGACCAGTCCCTTCTTCGATCCGAAAAGACCCACGGGCGTCTCTCCCTTTACTGAACCGTTCCGCTCCGGACGTCGTGTGCGGCTTTCCGACTTTGCAACGTTTTTCGCATCCGATCTCTAGAACTCAATTTCGAAAAGTACTTACGCGGCATAGTTAAAGTGCCGCGTTAGCCTACCATCGCCCCAGACCATGTCAAGCGCAAAGTGAGGGTTCGGGCCGTAACCTCCCTCCAGCGCTAGCCCCGCAGCCGCGCTGTTGGGGGTTCTGCCTCTGGGACGGACTTCGCTGGGCCAGAATAACCATTAACGGCCCAAACTGCCGGGGACGCGGTGTCGGGTATCACAAAACGTGAACGAACAGGTCAGATGGGGCTCAGGGTCGGACCGCGGGGCCGGGTCGATCAGGGCTCGTAGCGCGGAAGCTCGACTCGACGAGGCTTGTCGTGCCGATACCCCAGGGCGTAGTCCGCCTGCATCAGCTTGTGCACCTCGCGGCTGCCCTCGTAGATCACCGCCGCCTTGCAGTTGCGGTAGTAACGCCCGACCGGGTACTCGTCCGAGTAGCCGTTGGCGCCGTGGATCTGAACCGCGTCTGCGGCGGCCCGCTCGCTGGCCACCGTGGCGAACCACTTGGCCAGAGAGGTCTCACGGGTGTTGCGGCGGCCGGCGTTCTTCATCCAGCCCGCACGCAGCCACAGGAGCCGCGAGGCGTCGTAGTCGGAGACCATCTGGGCAATCATCTCCTTGACGAGCTGGTGCTGGCCGATGGGCACGCCGAAGGTCTTTCGCCCCTGAGCGTACGAGACCGAGGCGTCGAGACAGGCACGGATGAGGCCCGTCGCCCCGGCCGCCACCGTGTAGCGGCCGTTCTCCAGGGCGAACATCGCGACCTTGAACCCCTCGCCTTCCTCCCCGATCCGGTTCTCCACGGGGACCTCCACGTCCTGAAGGGAGAACCCTCCGGTGTTGCCCGCGAGGATCCCCCACTTCTCCTTCAGCGAGTAGGAGCTGAAGCCGGGGAAGCTGCGCTCGACGATGAACGCGGACATCCCGGAGTGGTCTCGATCCTTCTTCTTTTCCTGATCGGTCCAGGCGATCACCAGAAAGTTGTCGGCTACGTCTGCCAGGCTGATCCAGATCTTCTCGCCGTTCAGCACGTAGCGGTCGCCCTTGCGCACTGCGCTCGTCTGGATTCCCACGGCGTCGGAGCCGGCGTTGGGCTCGGTCAGGCCATAGGTCGCGATCTTCTCCCCCCGGGCCTGGGGGAGGAGGTACTTCTTCTTCTGCCCCTCCGATCCCCAGCACAGGAGCGTCATGCAGTTGAGCCCGACGTGCACCGACATGACGACCCGCAGGTGGGTGTCCACGTATTCCAGCTCTTCGCAGGCCAGGCCGAGGCTCACGTAGTCCATCCCCGCCCCACCCCACTCCTCGGGCAGGCAGATCCCCAGCAGCTGAAGGTCGGCCATCTGGCGAAGGAAAGCCGGCTCGAACCGGTGCTCGCGGTCGAGATCGTGGATCTTCGGTGCGACCTCCCGACCGGCCCAGTCGCGGACGGTGTCGACGAGGGCTTCGTGCTCCTCGCTCAGATCCAGATCGATCACACCGCGTCACCGGCATCGCCGTCTTCGAGTGGCTCCAGCCCTTCCGCGAGGAGCCGCCGCGCTTCCTTGGCATTCTCGGCAGGGACATAGACCCGCACGATGGCAAACGCGCGCACGCTCGGCAGCGGCTCCTGGCGGAAGCTCTGGTCGATCACACGGGCCTCGAGGCCATCGCCCCTCAGGCGAAGGGCGATGAACTCGGCCTCGTACACCTCGGAGACCTCGGCGACGACCTCCCAGTGGTCGGCGGCGCCCTTTTCGGCGTCCGCGCTCAACGACCCTTCCAGGCGGGCTTGCGCTTCTCGACCACGGCCTTCAGCCCTTCTTCCACGTCCTCGGTGCTCAACAGCGTGTTGAGATAGATGTCCTCGGCGTGGCTCACGGCCTCGTACAGAGGCAGGTCCAGCCCGCCGGCAATCGCTCGACGGACGAGTTGGACGATGGGAGCACTCGACTCCGCGAAGCGCTGGATGATGGCGGCCGCTTCGGCCTCGAGCTTGTCGTCGGGTACGGCCCGGGTGATGAGACCCGCACGCTCGGCCTCGGCCGCGCTCAGCGTGGTGCCGAGCATCAGCATCTCATACGTGCGTTTGCGACCCACGAGGCGCGGCAGCAGGGCCGCGGCCATGGTGTTGAACACCCCGCCGCGAATCTCGGGGTGGCCGAACTTGGCGCTCTCTCCGGCCAGTACGATGTCGCATGCGGCCGCGAGAAGACACCCTGCACCGAGCGCCGGGCCTGCGACGATCCCGAGCGTCGGCTTGTCGGTCTTCAACAGGGCCTCGAAGATGCCCCGAAAGCCCTCGAGCATCATGTAGGCACGATCGCCCAGGTGATCGTTCAGCTCGAAGCCCGGCGAGAAGTACTTCCCAGCGGCGCTCAGAACGACGAGCTGGACTTCTCGCTGATACTCGACCGACTCGAGCGCCCGCCCGATCTCCTGGAGCATTTCGACCGAGAGGACGTTGGCGGGAGGACGGTTCAGCGTGATCCGAACGATCCCCTGCTGTGTCTGGACCTGGATGTGCTGGAAGGTCCGGTCGTCCTCGGGGGCGAAGGCATCGACATCCTGCCGGCCTTCGAGGTCTTCCACCATGCGCGTGTCGGCCCCCTTTCTGCCCGCGGGCGACGCCTCGCGGCTGGCGACAAACCCCACTCTCGTCAGAGTTTACCCCTGCGGCAGTCTAGCACAGTCCGTTCCGTCGGGACCGCCGACAGCGAGGGCGATCGAGCCCGGGAGGGCCCCACCGGCGCCTCCCAGCCGGCACCGCCGCGAGCGCTCCCCCGGCCATGTGTCGCATGATGAGCCGAGCAGGGGGGGAGCATGTCTCGCGTTGCCGACGTCTACCGCACCTCGCTCACGCTGCTCACCGACCTCTACGAGCTCACCATGGCCCAGGCCTACTGGGCCTCGGGCAACGGGGACAAGGAGGCGGTGTTCCACCTCTTCTTTCGGGAGAGCCCCTTCGGCGGGGGCTTCGCGCTGTGCTGTGGCCTCGAGCGGGCCCTCGATTGCCTGTCGGCGTTCCGCTTCACGCCGACGGACGTCGACTATCTGACTTCACTTCTCGGCAACGACGAGCGACCTCTCTTCGAGCCGGCGTTTCTCCGGGAGCTCGCGGCCGTCGAGCTGCGCCTGGACGTCGATGCGGTGCCGGAAGGAACGCCGGTCTTCCCCCACGAGCCCCTGGTGCGCGTGCGGGGACCGATCCTCCAGGCCCAGCTCGTCGAGACCGTCCTGCTCAACGTCGTCAACTTCGAGACCCTCATCGCCACGAAGGCGGCGCGAGTGTGTCTCGCCGCGGACAGGGACACGGTGATCGAATTCGGCCTCCGCCGGGCGCAGGGAATCGACGGAGGGTTGAGCGCATCGCGGGCCGCGTACGTCGGTGGCTGTGCGGCCACCTCCAACGTGTTGGCAGGGCGCCTCTACGACATCCCGGTCCGCGGGACCCACGGGCACAGCTGGGTGATGTCGTTCCCGTCGGAGCGGGAGGCCTTCGAGGCCTATGCGAAGACGCAACCCAACAACTGCGTGCTTCTGGTCGACACCTACGACACGCTCCAGGGAGTGCGCCACGCCATCGAGGTCGGGCGCTGGCTTCGCGACCGGGGACACGAGCTGGCCGGCGTCCGCCTCGACTCGGGCGACCTGGCCTCCCTGAGCATCGAGACCCGGAAGATGCTGGACGCCGAGGGATTCACGGGCGCCGCCATCGTCGCCAGCAACGACCTCGACGAGCACGTGATCGCCAGCCTGAAGGAGCAGGGTGCGGCGATCACCGTCTGGGGCGTGGGAACTCGCCTTGTGACCGGCGGAGAGGAGCCGGCACTCGGCGGCGTCTACAAGCTCGGGGCGGTGCGTCGTCCCGGAGAGGAGTGGCAGCACCGGCTCAAGATCTCCGAGCAGGCGGCGAAGACCACCAGCCCCGGGGTCCAGCAGATCCGACGCTTCGAGACGGACGAGGGGCTCGTCGCCGACATCATCTATGACGAGGGGCAGGGCCTCGGGGCCGACCCGGTGCTGGTGGATCCGGTGGATCCCACACGTCTCAAGCGAATCCCCCCGAGCGCCCGTGGGAGCGACCTCCTCGAGCCGGTCATGCGCGGGGGACGCGTGGCGCGAGAGCCGCCGCCGCTCAGCGAGATTCGCTCGCGCGCCGCACGACAGCTCGGGCGCTTGCACCCGGGGATCAAGCGGTTCTTGAACCCGCACCAATACCCGGTCGGACTCTCCACGGAGCTGCGAGAGCTCAAGGCCCGGCTCGTACTGGCGGCCCGCCAGCCTTGACCGGTGCACGCACCACCTCTATAACCACTCCCATGCTCTCGCCCCAGGCGGCGCCGCTCGCCCGTATCGCCTTTGTCTCCGTCCTGGTCATGTTCCTGGAGATGCTCCTGATCCGCTGGGTCGGCACCGAGCTGCGCGTCTTTGCGTACCTGCAGAACGGGGTGCTGGTGGCGGCCTTCCTCGGCCTGGGCCTGGGAGCCCGCAACTCCCGCCGCCCGGCACTCCTGCTGCCCAGCATGCTGGCGCTGACCTTTCTCGCGGTGGTCATACGCGACCCCTGGGGTTGGCAGCTGGGAGAAGGCGTCACCCAGGGCCTCGCCGCCTTCCAGGATTCGGTGGTGTGGTACCAGACGCTGGGCGCTGACTGGCCCCAGTACGTGCGCACGGCGCTCGTTGCTTTCTCCCTCCTCATGAGCCTGGTTCTCCTCGCCGCAGTGGCTTTCACGTTTCGTCCCCTCGGCCAGTGGCTGGGAGCCTGGATGGACGCCTACCCCCGACCGATCGCGGCCTACACGGCGAACATCCTCGGCAGCCTGTTCGGGATCACGCTCTTTGTCGGGGCTACGGCGCTCCTGATGCCGCCCATCACGTGGCTGGCCGCGGCCGGCGTCGGCCTCGCCATCTGTGCCGTGTGGGCCCAGGACGGGCGGGCCGCCCGTGCCACCGCGGTGGGTCTGGCGATGGCGTTGCCGCTTTTCGCGTGGGGAGACTCTCTGCCCACACTGTGGTCCCCCTATCAGAAGCTGAGCCTTCTCCCGCTCATGCAGCCGATAGAGGGCGGCGTCGAGCAGTGCGGCGAGCTGCTCCAGGTGAACAACATCGGCTACATGTCGCTGCTGGATCTCGATCGTGAGACGGTGGTGGCGCGACCGCTCCTGTACCCGCCGAACGAGATCCGCACCTCGCACTATTTCCTGCCCCACGCGATCGTGGGGCCTCGGGAGCGGGTCCTGGTGGTGGGCTCCGGCGCGGGCAACGACGTGGCCGCGGCTCTCGAGGCGGGCGCCCGGCACGTCGACGCGGTGGAGATCGACCCCGCGATCGTGAGCTTCGGTCGGGCACGGCATCCCAATCGGCCGTACTCCTCCGACCGGGTCACCGTGAGCATCGACGACGCTCGCGCCTACTTCAGAAAAGCCACCGGCCCCTACGACCTCATCTGGTTCGGGCTGCTCGACTCGCACACCAACCCCTCGGCCTACTCGAACGTGCGCCTCGACCACTTCGTCTACACCCGCGAGAGCTTCGAGGACATGAGCCGCCTCCTCAGCCCGAGCGGTGTCGTCGTCTTGTTCTTTGCCCCCGAGGCCGACTGGATCTCGGGCCGCATGGTCCGCCTCATGACGGAGACCTTCGGCGCGACGCCGCTGGCGGCGACGATCCAATCGAGCACCGTCTGCACGGGCTGGGGCGGGCTCCTGCTCGTGGGCGGACCACCCGAAGTCCTGTCCGCCATTCGAGCCAGAACCGAGGCCGACCCCGAGCTGCGCGCCAGGCTCATCGATCCTGCGGCCTATCCCCTGGACACCCGGATGACGACCGACGACTGGCCGTATCTCTACCTGCCTGCGCCCGGCGTACCGCGCTACCATCTCCTCGTCGGGCTGGCGTGCCTCGCGCTCGGGCTGGCTCTCCGGAAAGCGCTCTTCCGGGCAGGCGAGCCCATGAACGCACCGATGCTGCTGCTCGGGATGGGTTTCATGCTCCTCGAGGTGGTGGGCGTGAGTCGAGCGGCGCTCTACTTCGGCACGACCTGGACCGTCAACGCCTACATCGTGGGAGCGATCTTCGCGATGATCCTTCTGGCGAACCTCGTGGCGAGCCGGTTCCCGGTGTCGGTCACGGGCTGGCCGGCGGTGGGCCTCGTCACCAGCGTGATCGCGGTGGCGCTGGTCCCGACGGGAGGGCTCGCGGCCCTGCCTTTCGCTGCCCGCGTCGTCGTGGCCGGCGGCTTCCTGGCCCTGCCGGTCTTCTTCTCCGGGTTGATCTTCGTCACGGCCTGGGCTGCCACGGAGCGCAAGGACCTGGCCTTTGGCAGCAACCTCCTCGGCTCCTTGATCGGTGGTGTCGCGAGCATGCTCTCGATGGCGATCGGCTTCCGCGCGCTGATGCTGGTGACGCTCGTCGTATACAGCGCGGCGCTCCTGCTCCTCGCGCGGGAGCGCACGCCGGGGCCGGCTGCCGCCGCCGCTCCAGGCTCCGGAGAGTGAGGCCGGCATGAAACGCATCTACCTCGACCACAACGCGACGACCCCTCTCGCGGCCGAGGCCCTGGACGCGATGTTGCCGTTCATGCGCGAAGACTACGGGAACCCCTCGAGCATGCACTGGCACGGCCAGCGCGCCCGGAGCGCGGCAGAGCAGGCCCGCAAGCAGGTGGCGAAGCTCATAGGCGCCGAGGCCTCGGAGATCGTGTTCACTGCCAGCGGGACCGAGTCCGACAACATGGCGCTGCGGGGTGTCGCCGCAAGGGCGAGCGAGCCTCGCCGGCGGATCCTGACGACACCCGTCGAGCACCACGCGGTGGTTCACACGGTGGGGGCGCTCGGCGACGAGGGCTACCCGGTCGAGTTCCTGGCGGTGGACGGCGACGGCCGGCTCGATCTGGACGCGCTCGAGCGCACCCTCGACGAGCGGACGGCGCTCGTCTCCGTGATGCTCGCGAACAACGAGACCGGAGTTGTCCAGCCGGTGCGCGAAGCGGCGCGGCTCGCGCACCGCGCCGGTGCGCTCGTGCACTGCGATGCGGTGCAGGCCGCCGGCAAGCAGGCCGTGGACGTGGGCGAGCTCGATGTGGACCTGCTCACGCTCTCCGCGCACAAGATCTACGGACCCAAGGGCGTGGGCTCTCTCTATGTCCGCCGCGGCACCGCCATGGCCCCGATGGTGCGAGGCGGCAGCCAGGAGCGCAACCGGCGCGCCGGCACGACCAACGTGCCCGGGGTGGTGGGATTCGGCCGCGCCGCCGCCCTTGCACGCGAACGGCTCGAGGCGGACGGTCCCCGTTTCGCGGGGCTCCGGGATCGCCTGGAGGAGCAGCTCCTCGCGATGCCCGGTGCGACCCGAAACGGCGCCGCCCCCCGCGTCCCGAACACAACCAACGTCTCCTTCGAGGGGTGTGAAGCCGAAGGCCTGCTCATGGCCCTGGACCTCGCCGGCGTCGCGGTGTCCACAGGGGCCGCCTGCGCGGCAGGCGGAGCCGAACCTTCCCACGTCCTGAAGGCGATGAAGCTGGACCCCCTGCGCGTCCAGTCCTCCCTCCGACTCTCCCTCGGACGCTCCACCACCGAAGAAGACGTGGACAAGGCCGCCCGCATCATTCGCGAGTGCGTCGAACGACAGCGCGCGCAGTAGTCGCCTCGAGGCATAGGGCTCAGCGCTTCGCCACGTGCTCCTCCGCGTGGTACGACGACCGCACCAGGGGCCCGGACTCGACGTGGTCGTATCCCAGCGCCAGGGCGATGTCGCGAAGGCGGTCGAACTCCTCCGGAGCGTAGTACCGGACCACCGGCAGGTGCTTTGGTGAGGGCCGAAGGTACTGCCCGATGGTCAGCACGTCCGTGCCCGCGGAGCGGATGGCCTCGATCGTGTCTTTCACCTCGTCCCACTCTTCTCCGAGGCCGACCATCAGGCCGCTCTTGGTGAGAAGGCCGGCCGATTTCGAACGGCGAAGCAGCTCGATCGAGCGAGAGAAGCTCGCCCCGGCCCGAGCCTGGCGATACAGGCGGGGCACGGTCTCGGTGTTGTGGTTGAGGACGTCGGGTCGGGCGTCGAGGACAATCCGCAGGGCCTCTTCGCTCCCCTTGAAGTCGGGGATGAGGACCTCGACGGCACAGCCCGGGACGCGCCGGCGGATCTCGCGGATGGTCGCCGCGAAGAGGGACGCGCCGCCGTCCTCCTGATCGTCGCGGTTTACGGAGGTGACAACGGCGTGCTTCAGGCCCATCCGGGCCACGGCGTCGGCCACACGCGCCGGCTCTCCCTGGTCGGGAGCCCGACCGGGCAGGCCGGTTTTGACCGCGCAGAACCCGCAGGCCCGTGTGCAGACGTCGCCGAGGATCATGAAGGTGGCGGTGCCGCGGGCCCAGCACTCCCCCAGGTTGGGGCAGTGGGCCTCCTCACAAACCGTGTGGAGCTCGAGGCCCCTCATGAGGCCGACGAGGCGGTCGTACCCGGGGCCCTGGGGGGCGCGGGCTCGGATCCAGGACGGTCGGGGGGGGCTTGGCGTGGGAGTGCTAGCGCTCACTTGTCCTCGTTCTCGTGGTCCTCATGGGCCTCGAAGTCGTCTTCCTCGTCAAAATCGTCCGGGTCCTCGGCATCCCAGCCACCCACGTCCCCGGGGTCCTCGTCGTCTTCGGCGACGTCACTGCCCCCGAACCCGTCTTCATCGTCGAAATCGTCCACGTCGTCTCCCCGGACAGCACCCGGATCCTGCATCTTCATTATGCTATGGCCGCTCGATTCGTATTATCCTTCTCCCCAGTCCGAAGGCGGGGTCGACGGATCCGCTCGGGCCCGGGATGAGCTGAGGAGAAGAGATGATCATCGTCTGCCCGAGTTGCCAGTCGCGCTACCGCTTCGACGAAGCCAAGCTGGGCGACCGGCCCAGCGTCAAGACGCGCTGCGCGAAGTGCAAGGGCACCATCGAGATCCAGAACCCCATCTCCTCGGCCACGATGCCACCGGACATCCCGGCTCCGGCTCCCGAACCCCCGGCCGCGCCGGCACCCCCGCCGGCACCCGAGCCGCCGCAGGCGCTCGAGCCACCGCCCACCCCCGTGCCGGCCGTTTAACGCACCCAGGAGACGGCGGTCCAGCACGAGTTCACCCCGTCGACGTCTGCGCGAGCAGGCGGCTTGGCCCCGGGTGCGGTCACTGTCGCCGGGGGTGATGCACACCAGATGGGGTTGCTGCAGCTCCCCACCGACCGGCGCTTTTCCCTTGCGATCATCCAGGGTCCGGCCACCGGCCAGATATTCCAGATCTCCAAGACCCGCACCGTGATCGGCCGGTCGGGCACCGATATCAACCTCGAAGACCCGGAGGCCTCGCGCCAGCACGCGGCCCTCGAGATCGTCGGTGACATCGCCGTTCTGCGTGACCTCGGCTCGACGAACGGCACGTGGATCGAGCTCGAACGGATCGAGCAGCACCAGCTGTCGAACCAGCAGGAGTTCCGGATCGGGAGCCACGTCGTGATGTTCATCGTCACCGAGGTGGAGTAGCCGCCTGCCCGGCGACGTCGAGGTCGAGGCCTTCCGCGAGGAGGGTCGGCGCCTCGTCGACTGGATCGCCCGCTACCTGGCCGAGGGCGAGCGGTTCCCGGTGCTCTCGCGCGTCCAGCCCGGCGAGCTGAAAGCGGCGCTTCCCGCCGAGGCCCCGGAGCTCGGGGAGTCGCTGGGCACGATCCTCGCCGACGTCGATCGGCAGATCATCCCTGCCATCACCCACTGGAACCACCCCGGCTTCTTCGCCTACTTCTCGGTCAGCTCCTCCGCGCCGGGCATCTTCGCGGAGATGATCTCCGCCATCCTCAACGTCAACGGCATGCTCTGGCGAACCTCGCCGGCCGCGACGGAGCTCGAGACCGTGGCCCTCGGCTGGCTCCGGCAGCTCGTCGGGCTGCCGGAGGGTCTGTTCGGCGTCATCCAGGACACCGCCTCCGCATCGACGCTGGTGGCCCTGGCCGCCGCGCGCGAGGCGGTGCCCGGGCTCGAGGCACGGCGGCGGGGCCTGGTGGGCCAGGCTCGGCTCCGTCTCTACGCGTCCGAACAAGCCCACTCCTCCATCGAGAAAGCGGCCATCATCCTTGGCGTGGGTCAGGACGGCTATCGGAGAATCCCCGTGGACGGCGCGTTTCAGATGGACGCGGCGGCCCTCGCCAGGGCCGTGGCCGAGGACCGCCGCTCCGGCTGGACACCCTTCGCGGTCACGGCGACCGTGGGAACCACGTCGACCACCAGCGTCGATCCCGTTCCGGCCATCGCCGATGTCTGCGAGCGGGAGGGGCTCTGGCTCCACGTCGACGCGGCCTATGCCGGCGCCGCCGCGGTCCTTCCCGAGTGTCGTTTCGTGCTCGAGGGATGCGAGCGAGCCGACTCCATCGTCATCAACCCCCACAAGTGGCTCTTCGTGCCCATCGATCTTTCCGCCCTGTACACCCGCCGGCCCGAGGTCATCCGTTCGGCATTCAGCGTCGTCCCCGAATACCTCCAGACACCCGAAGACTCTCTGGCGCCGAACCTGATGGACTACGGAGTCAGCCTGGGACGTCGATTCCGGGCCCTCAAGCTGTGGATGGTCCTGCGCGCCTTCGGCCGCCAGGGCATCGCCGAGCGGATCCGGGAGCACCTGCGGTTGGCTCGTCTCTTCCGCTCCCGGATCGAAGACGACCCGGGCTTCGAGGTCGCCGCCCCGACGCCGCTGTCCGTCGTGTGCTTCCGCGCGTGCTTCCCCGGGCGGAGCGACGAGGAGATCGACCGCCTCAACAGCGAGGTTCTCGAGGCAGTGAACCGGACCGGGGAGGTCTTCCTCTCCCACACCCGTCTTCGAGGCCGAACGACGCTTCGTCTCGCCGTCGGAAACATCCGCACCGAAGAGCGACACGTCGAGCGCGCCTTCGAGCTCCTCCGCGAAGCCGCGGCAGGACTGCGCTAGCGCGAGGCGCCTGGCGTCTCGATCCAGCCCCCGCCGAGGCAGACGTCGTCGTCGTAGAAAACGACCGCCTGCCCGGGCGTGATGGCCCGCTGCGGCTCGTCGAAGCGCACCTCGGCGCGGCGCCCGGGGAGGGGAGACACGGTGGCGGGCGCCTCGGAGTGCCGGTATCGGATCTGGGCGAGCACGCGGCGGGGCTGGTCGGGCTCGGGAGCCGACAGCCAGTTGACCTCGCGGGCCACGAGGCGATCGCCGAGCAGCGCCTCCTTCTCCCCCACCACGACGGAGCGGTCCTCGGGCTGAACGGCAAGCACGTAGAGCGGACGGGGCGAGGTCAGGCCCAGCCGGCGTCGCTGGCCCACGGTGAACCCGTGAACGCCGCCGTGGCGCCCGAGCTCCCGACCGGCGGTGTCCACGATGGGTCCGTCGCGTCCCTCGGCCGGCGCCTGCCGCTCGATGAAGGCCGCGTAGTCACCGTCCGGGACGAAGCAGATCTCCTGGCTCTCGGCCTTGTCCGCCACCGGCAGATCACGCTCGCGAGCCAGCCGCCGCACATCCTCTTTCTGCAGCTCGCCCAGCGGGAACAGCGCCAGCCCGAGCTGCTCCTGGGTGAGGCCGAAGAGAAAGTACGACTGGTCCTTGTTGCGGTCGCGCCCGCGGAGGAGGCGGTAGCGACCGCCCTCTCCCTCCCGATCCTTGCGGGCGTAGTGACCCGTGGCGACTCCCACGGCTCCGAGAGCCCGGGTCTTCTCCACGAGGCTGGCGAACTTGATCTCGGTGTTGCAGCGGGCGCACGGCAGCGGCGTCCGCCCCTCCAGGTAGTCGCGCACGAAAGGCACGACGACGCCGTCGTGGAACGAGTCCTCGAGTCCCATGACGTAGTGAGGAATGCCGAGGAGAGCCGCAACCGTCTTCGCGTCGTGAAAATCCTCGAGGGCGCAGCAGCGGCCGAACGACGGGCCCGCGCGCTCGGTCATGTCGTGAAGCTGCATCGACACGCCGACGACCTCGCGCCCCTCCTCGGTGAGCAGCGCCGCCGCCACCGAGGAATCGACGCCTCCTGACATGGCCACCACGACTCGCATCGCTTTAGTATAGATCCCGTACGGGTGGCGCTTCAGGACCCGCCGCGCAAGCGCTCCAGCGCCCGCCGGGCTGCCTCTTGCTGGGCCGTTTTCTTCGAGGAGCCCTCGCCCCGGGTGACGAGGCCATCATCGAGCCTGCACTCGATCCGAAACCTGGGCTGGTGGCTCGGCCCTTCCTCGGCCGCGACGACGTAGTCGGGCAGGGGTCTCCCCTGTCCCTGGAGCAGCTCCTGCAGGGCGCTCTTGGGGTCCTCGACACCGGCGGCGGCCTCGACGTCGGCGGCAAACTCGTCGCCGACGAAGCGGTGGGCCGCCTCGAAGCCGCCGTCGAGGTAGAGGGCGGCGATCAGTGCCTCATAGGCGTTCGCCCAGAGTGCGGACTTGCCCCGGCCCCCGGTCTTCTCCTCGCCCCGGCCGAGCAGGAGAAGCTCGGGCAGCCCCAGCGCCTCGGCACGACCGGCGAGGCTGGGTGCGGAGACAAGCCGGGCCCGGTGCTGGCTCTTGGGACCCTCGGCCCCGTCGGGGTCGCGGTGGTGGATGAGATCGGTCACCACGAGCCCGAGCACGGCGTCCCCGAGAAACTCGAGGGCCTCGTTGTCTGTCCGGCCGTGCGCGGGCTCTTCGTTGGCGCGGCTGGCGTGGGTCAGGGCGCTCTCGAGAAGGCTCCGGTCCGCGAAGCGATACCCGAGGCGTTGCTCGAGCTCCTCGAGCGTCTTCTCTCTTTCGTCCGTCACGAGGGCGACTCTTCCTCGACGACCTTCAGCACCACCATCGTCAGATCGTCGTGAGGCGCCGCTTCCCCGACGAAGCTCTCGACCTCGCCGAGTATGCGTGCCCGGAGCTGCTCGCTGCTCAACCCTTCGCTCTCCTCGAGGATTCGGCGGAGCCGGGGCTCCCCGAACAGCTCCGCCCCTTCGTTCATCGCCTCGGACAGCCCATCGGTGAAGAAGAGGAAGAAGTCGCCGGGCGCGAGCGGGACCTCCTTCTCCTCGAGGATCTCTTCGAACGCTTCGCCCCCGTCGAGACCGAGGCCGAGACCAGGCGGCGTGTAGACGTGCGTCGTGCCGCTGGCGGCCTCCAGGTGGATGAGCGGGTTGTGGCCGGCACGGGCAAAGCGCATCGAGCGCGACGCCCTGTCCACAACGGCATAGGTCATGGTCACAAAGGTGCGGGAGTCCATGGCATCGGCCAGGATGTGGTTCGCCTTGACGAGCAACCGGGCCGGCGAGTCGTGGATCCGGGACAGCGAGAGCACGAGTCCCTTGAGCTCGGCCATGTAGAGAGCTGCCGAGGTCCCCTTGCCGGAAACGTCGGCGACCAGGACCCCCATGGCGAACAGGAGAAGATCCGGGAGGGTCGTCGCCCCCGTCTCGCGAGGCAGCAGACCCGGCGACAGTCTCCGCACGAGGTCGAGGGGTCGGAACTGGAACGTGAGCGGCCTATCACTGAAGACGCTGGTCTCCCCCGTTTCCCAGTTCGTCCGCGTAGGGAACGCGACGAACGTCAGGCCGGAGTCGATGGCCCCTGCAGGTGTGGTCGGCCCGTCCGCGATCACAATGTGCACCTCGTGATCGTCGGGCTCGGGGTCGGGCGGCTCCCCGTCAGACTCGGTGACGATCAAGACGCTTGGCGGGATGACGTTGGCGCCGGTCCTCCCCTCGAGCCCGGCGAAGGAGTGCTCGTCGGCGGGCACGTCGATCAGCAGCGCCGACGAGCTCTCCGCCCAGACGGCCCGGACGACATTGTCCCTGGAGCCGTTCTGCCCCGGGGTGAGGGGCACGAGGCCGGCGAAGCCAGGGCCCTGCCACCACGAAGGCAGCTCTCGCGGCGCGTCTCCGGAGGCTCCGACGACACGGCCGTTGCGCAAGAGAGTCCAGGACATCCCGGGGTGGAGGGCCTCGGCCGGAGCGAGCCTCCCCGGGATCGCCGCCGCCGCACGGGCATCATCCTCGTCGAGATCGGCCAGCGCACTGCGGGCCGTGGCGCGCAGGACGTCCCCGGCGCGATCGATCTTACCCGTCACCAGTCGGGAGGCCACGAGACCCATGAAGAGAATGGCGCCAATGCCCAGGAACAGGCTCAGCAGGACGACGGGCACGAGCGCCACAAACAGGTAGGACAAGATCAGCTTCGTCCTGATCCTCCAGAGAAAGTGGGCCGACAGCCAGCGGAGCCCGCGCCAGGTTCCCCAGAGCGCAAAGATCGCCAAGGCGAAGTTGGCGAAGCCCCGAAGCGACGCCGGGGCACCCAGCCTGACCAAGCCAAGGAGCCCGTCGAGGAGCCACACGCCCAGGGCGATGGTGAGGATCCGCCCTCTCCACGTGTCGAGCAGGAAGTGACGGAGTCGCTTCAGCAGCGGAGGAGAGGGGAGGGCGGGCGTCTCGGAAAGGGCGGGGCGCACCATCCGGCCGAATGTAGCACCGCGGCGGGTTCGTTGACAGGGAAAGGCGGGTCTTGCTAGCGTGGTTTTCAGCCATGCTGGCTGCCTGTCTCCTCCTGCTCGTCGCGTCAGGGCCTCCGGACCTGGCGGCCGTTGGCGTGGTCGTCGCCAGCTCCCCCGAACGCTCGGCAGCGATACTGCGCTCCGGCGGTCGAACACGTGTGGTATCGGTCGGCGACGCCGTCTTCGGCGGCCGCGTCGTGGCCGTGGGGAGGCGCCGGGTCATTCTGGACTTCGACGGTGAGCGCGTGGACATCGCCGTTCGAGGCCCCGGCCCGGCGCACACTCCCCCGCCGCGGACCGCCAGCGTGCCGCCCCGGCCACCCGCCGTCGAGGAGTCCGCGCCGCGGATCATGAAGCGCGAGGACGTGCAGAAACGGCTGGCAGGTGAGATGAACCGCATCCTGTCCGAAACGGCGATCCGACCCTTCACCGAGGACGGCCGGGTGGTCGGCGTTCGGCTCACCCGGGTCGCGCAGGACAGCCTCCTCACCGAGGCCGGGCTGCGCTCGGGCGACGTTCTCACCAGCATCAACGGAACCGAGATCGATGGGATGGCCACGCTCATCGCCCTGTGGCCGCGCCTCCAGGGAGCATCATCGCTGGAGGCTCACGGCCTGCGCGACGGACGCCCCTTCTCGATCTCGCTCAGCCTGCAGTAGTGCTGCAAGCGAGCCGGGTGCGCGAGAGAGGGACGGCCCTCCTGATCGTCGCGTTTCTGGCGCTCCCGGCGGCGGCACGGGGATGGGGCGACGAGGTCCACCGGCTCGTCAACCAGAAGGCCGCGGGAACCCTGCCGGCGCCGCTGGAAGAGCTCTTCGCGGGCAACGTCGCCTTCCTGCGCGCCCACTCCGTCGACCCGGACCTCTGGCGGGTTCACCGTCAGGGCGAGGACCGGAACCACTCCCTGGACATCGCTGGATTCGACGATCTCGTATCCGGCGAGGTGCCCCGCTCCGAGAAGGCGCACCTGTTGCGCCATGGGCCCGAAGCCGCCGAGCGAGGACGGCTCCCCTGGCGCATCGCGGAGGTGCACGGCGAGCTCGTCGCCGCCTTCCGCGCCCGCGACGAGAGACGAGTGCTCGAGCGGGCCGCGGTGCTCGGGCACTACGCCGCCGACGCCTTCGTTCCGCTCCACGCCGCCGTCGACGGCGACGAGCCCGCGGGCGTCCACGCACGGCTGGAGACGGAGCTGTTCGTGCGGTTCGAGCATCAGATCGAGCCGCTCGTCACTCCCGGACCGGCCGAGGCGTCCGGCGATCCCGTGGCGGCGACCCTCATGGCCCTTCGGGACTCGCTCGCCCGGGCTCCGGCGGTCCTCGAGACGGACCGCGCCGCTGCCGGGGAACGAGATTTCGTGGAGACCGACGCCGACGACCGCTACGACGACGGCTACTACTCGCGGCTCTTCGAGCACGAAGGCGAGAGATATGCGGCACGACTTGCCGCGGCTGCCCAGGCGGTCGGCGCCCTCTGGCTCTCAGCATGGCAGGAGGCCGGCCGGGCGAGGCTCGACTGGTCCTTCCGGGCGTCACACGTGCGCGGTCACTCGCGACTGGTGGTGGCGGTCCTCGAGGGCGCGGGAGCGGAGCTCGTCAAACAGGCCGTGGACCGCGGCGCCATGCCCCACCTGGACGCCCTCCAGCGGGAGGGATCCTTCGGCCGTATTCGGCCCCCCTTTCCGGCCCGCCGCGCGGCGGCACAGGCCACCCTCTGGACAGGGGCGTGGCCCGACACTCACGGGGTCGTGGGCGACGGGGTCCCGAGAGCGGCCGGAAGCGTTCTCGAGACGACGGCCGGCGACCGGTCAAGCGCACTCGGTGCCGAGCCACTGTGGGTGACGGCGGCTCGCGAGGGGGTGCCCACGATCGTCGTCGGAGTCTCTCAGTCCGCCCCGTTCGGTCCCTTCCTGGGCGAGAAACGCCATGGCGGCGATTTCGCACGACATCTCGTCTTGCTCGCGCCCGCGGCCGTGGGCATCCCGACGGCGATTCTGACCGCGCGGGATCTGACCCGCCGGCCGGCCGCGTCGTGGACCGGAGCCAAATCAGATTCCGCAGCGTTCCAAGTCGACATCCCTGTGGGCGAAGGGACGCTCCCAGGGCTCCTCTTCGACGATCCCAACGACCCGGCGAGCGGTCTGGACACTCTCGCTCTGTCGGCGTCCCGCGACCTCTCGGCGGCGGTCCGCTTGAAGCCGGTGCCGGCAGGTCGGGGCGAAGACGCGTCCCGGGCGATGCCGTTCCACACGGCGGAGGGAACGGCCTTCGTCCACTTCCGCCTCTTCTCGCTCTCGTCCGATGGGCGGGAGATCGTCCTGTGGCACTCGAGCGGCGCCCGCACAATCGCCAGCCAGCCACGTGTCCAGGCCGCCGCGGCCGCCGAAGAGGGTCTCCTGAATGGAGGCGCCCACCACCTCTACGCCGAAGGAAGCTTCGGCGCACTGCTGTGGGATGGCGGTGACGGCACCGCCGAGCGGCGCTACCTCGAAACGGTCCGGATCGCCGTGCGACAACGCATCCGTCTCGCCTCCTTCGTTCTGGATCGCACTCGCTGGAGCCTCACGATACTCGCGCTTCCCTTCCCGGCCGAGACGTTGAGCCTCTGGATGGGACGGCTCGATCCGACCCGGACGGACCACGACCCGGCGGTGGCCGTGCGCTTGCGAATGCTCCTGGACGACGCGCTGCGCCTCGCGGACACCTGGGTCGGCGAGATCGCCCGACGGGTTCCCTCGGACGGCGCCCTGGCCGTCGTGGGCGACCGGGGCCTCGCGGGGGTCGACCGGGTGGCGAGACCGAACGTCGCCCTGGAGGCGGCGGGCCTCCTGAAGACCCGCGACGACGGGAGCATCGACCTCTCCCGGACGAAGGTCGTGTACGCTCCTGCCAACGGGGGATTTCTGGTGGTCAACCGCGACTCGCGACCGGAAGGCATACAGCCTCGCAGCGGCGAGTCGCTCGTCCGCGCCAGCTCCATCGGTGTGACCCGCGAGATGCGCGATCCGTCGACCGGCGACCAGGTGATCGCCGAGCTCCTGGTGCCGGACGACCGTGGCGCGCCCCCTGGGATCGGCGGAGCGAGCGGCGGCTTTCTCTACCTGCGACCCGCGCCCGGCGTCGTGCTGTCACCCGAGACGAGGGGACCGGCGGTGGGCCCGGTGGAAGCCAGGGGAGACTCCTTCGATCCCGGTCTGGCGTCGTCCACCGGCCTTCTCGTCCTGGACGGTCACGGCGTGGCCACGGGGCGCAGCCTGGGCGAGGTCAGGAGCATCGACGTGGCTCCGACCTTTGCCTGGCTGCTGGGCATTCCCGCGCCGAAGCAGGCCCGGGGAAAGCGGATCGAACGCGCGCTCCGCCCCGAGTCGGCCCACTCCAATAGCGAACGAGCGCCACAATCGAGGTGATTCTGAACATGGGCTTCGCCACAGACTGCATTCACGCGGGACAGGAGCCGGACCCGACGACCGGAGCGATCACCGTCCCGATCTATCAGACCTCGACCTACGTCCAGGACGGGCTGGGACGGCACAAGGGCTTCGAGTACGCCCGCACCCACAACCTCACTCGGCGCTCTCTCGAGAAGAACCTGGCCGCGCTCGAGGGCGGTACGGATGCCTACTGCTTCGCCTCGGGCATGGCCGCGACCCAGGCGGTGCTCACATTCGTCAAGCCGGGACAGCGGGTGGCGGTCTCCGACAACGTCTACGGCGGCACCCACCGGTTCTTCACGCGGATTCTCGCGGAGTACGGCATCGAGTTCACGTTCCTGGATGCGACCGACCCCGGCGGCTTTGCCGCCGCCGCCGGCCCGTTCGACCTCCTCTGGATCGAGACGCCCACGAACCCGTTGATGAAGATCTGCGACATCGCGGCCCTCGCCGAGATCGCCCACGGACAGAGGGCGCTCCTGGCCGTCGACAACACCTTCATGAGCCCGTATTTTCAGAAACCGCTCGCGCTGGGCGCCGACATCGTCGTCCACTCGACGACGAAGTTTCTGAACGGGCACTCCGACAGCGTGGGTGGCGTCGCCGTGGTCAGGGACGAGGCGCATGCCGAGCGCCTCCGGTTCGTCCAGAACGCCGCCGGTGCCATCCTGTCCCCGTTCGACTCCTGGCTCGTCCTCCGCGGAACGAAGACACTCCACCTGCGAATGCCACGGCACGAGGAGAACGCCTGCGCGGTTGGACCGTTTCTCTACCAGCACTCGAAGGTGGGAGCCGTCTACTGGCCCGGTCTGCCCGAGCACCCCAACCACGACGTGCACCGGAAGCAGGCAACCGGGTTCGGGGCGCTCATCTCCTTCGACCTGGGGGCGCTCGATGCAGCGAAAGGCTTTCTCGAGAGCCTGGAGCTGTGCTCCCTCGGCGAGAGCCTGGGGGGAGTCGAGACGCTCATCTCCCACCCGGCCACCATGACCCACGCGGGTTACACACAGCAGGAGCGCGACACGCTGGGGATCACCGACGGTCTTGTACGGATCAGCGTCGGCTGCGAGGACGCGGACGACCTGGTGGCCGATCTCGAGCAGGCACTGCGCGCCGTCTGAGGATCGCCGAGCCCTAGTCGTCGCGCGCAGGCTGCCGGCGCCGAACTCTTCAAGCAGGCGGAGGTCGATCAGGCGGAGGCTCAGCCGGCTGTGGATCCGCCGACGCTCCCGTCGATCCAGTCGAGGTAGGGCGCGTGGCCTTTCTCGATCGAAAGCGCCACGACCTCGGGCACCTCGTAGGGGTGGAGCTCCACGAGGGCATCCCTCAGCGCTTCGAAGCCGTCGGCGGTCGTCTTCATCACCATGAGCCACTCGGTGTCACGCGCGATCTTTCCCTTCCAACGATAAAAAGACGTCACGCCGGGCACCACGTTGACGCAGGCGGTGAGGCCCCCTTCGACCAGAGCCCCTGCGATGCGCTCGGCGTCCTGCTCGGAGCCGACCGCGGACAGCACGACGAGCCGGCCGCTCACGCGCGGGTCCACTCCTCGATCGTCCTCCACTGCTTTGCCGTCAGCGGCACCACGGACAGGCGCCCCTGGCGCACCAGGGGGCTTCCCTCGAACACGGGCAGGGCCTTGATCTCGGCGAGAGTCATGGGCCGTCCCAGGCGCCGCTCGGCCTTGATGTCGATGACGACGAGCTTCGGGTTCTTCTGCTCCGGGTCGGGATAGGCGGCTTTCACGACCTCGACGACTCCCACGACGGCTTTTTCCTTGCCGGTATGGTAGAGGAACGCCCGGTCGCCTGCCTTCATCTCACGGATGTTCTTGAGGGCGGCGGGGTTCTTCACCCCATCCCAGCAGGTGCGTCCCTCCTGCTCGAGCTGGTCGTACGAGTAGTCGTCGGGCTCCGTCTTCAGCAGCCACATGGCTCGGTCCTCCTGGGTCTCTTTGGCGATCTCGGGATCTTGGGGATCTTACCCCCCTTGTTGTTCCCCTCCCCCTGTCCCTTCCGACGCTGGGGAGTGCCGGGGAACGTCAGCGCGAGCGACGCTCAGGGGGGGCGCCCAGAGGAAGCCTGTTCGGCTGGAATCTCTCCTCCAGCTCAACCCCCCGTTCGTCTCTTTTCTGTTGCGCGCGAACGAGCTGGTCGGGTGAGCAGCGCTCGCGCACTAGAAAACTCTTGACGGTGGCAGGCGCAATGATTATTCTTACAGTGTAAATAGAAAAAAGCACTGTAAGACATGCCGAGCTTGACGCCAGATACGATTCGCCAGCGGGTTCGGACCCGGCTTCGGCAGCAGAGGACGCTCGTGGAAGAGCTGCTGCGGAAACGGGAGCTGCTCTCGGGCTCGCTGTTCATGCGCTTCGGGGTGTGCGGGAAGAAGGGCTGCGTCTGCCAGAGTGGCCAGAAGCACGGTCCCTACTACGTCCTGTCCAACCGCAGCGGTGGGCGGGGCGGGTTCGCCTATCTCGACAAGACGCAGGTGCGCCCCGCCCGGGCACTGGTCAAGGCCTACCGGGAGTACCGGGCCGACCTGGGGCGCCTCCGCAAGGTCAACGAGCAGATCGTGGCGCTTCTGAAGCGCTACCAGGAGGCCACGACGCGGCGGGGCGGCAGGCGCGTGGGCGTGCCTCTGAGATCGACGGCTTTAAAAAGTGAGATATACTCGCCAGTTAACGCCAATTATTAAAGCAAAGGATCAAGTCTTGGCGCGAGAGGACAAGTTGAGCGACGAACCAGGGCTCCGAAGGAAGGCTTTCGTCCTGGGCACCGTCATCGCCCTCATCGCGCTGGCAGTCGGATCGGTTTTCGGGGACCGGGGCCTCTTGACCCTGCTCGAGAAGAGGCGGCAGGTCGAGGTCCTCCGAGTGGAAATCGGGGTCCTGCGGGGTTCGAACACACGACTGGGCAGGGACATCGCCGAGCTCCGGCAGAGCCCGCGGGCGATCGAGCGGCTCGCCCGGGAGGAGCTCGGCCTGGCCCACCCCGACGAGACGGTCTTCCTGATCCGCGAGGACGGCGGGGGTCGTCGCCCTTGAGCGAAGGGGCTTCGGGCCAACGCAGCCGCGGCGATTGTGAGCCGCGCCCTTGACAGGGCCGCGACGAAACGGCGTATACTGGCGCGCGTTCTCGCAGATCTCACTTCAAGGACAACACACTTCAGTCGGCCCGACTCTGAGGAGGATTGAGCTCTATGGCAAACCCCATGACCAAGACGAAGATTGTGGCGGCCCTGGCCGAAACTCTGGGCCTCACGAAGAAGCAGGTGACTGCTTTCTTTGAAGCCCAGGCAGATCTCGCCTACAAGGAAGCCAAGAACGGCTTCACGATCGCGGGGATCGGGAAGCTCGTTGTCCGCAGCTACAAAGCCCGGATGGGCCGGAATCCGCAGACCGGTGAAGCGATCAAGATCCCGGCTCGGAGACGACTGAAGTTCACGATCGCCAAGGCGGCCAAGGACGCGGCCCTCCCTTCCTAGGCACAGGCTCTTCAAGAGCAAAGGGCGCGGGACAGGGGCCCGCGCCCTTTGTGTTTCTCGCTCCCTGCACATCGCGCCGACCGGCCCTGGCCGTCGCAGGCCAGAACGGTGGTGCGGCTCAGCTTCCGCCGGCCGTCCTGATCTCAGTTTCCAGTCCGGACACGAAACCCTCGAAGTCCTCCGCATCGACGACGATCTCGATCTTCCCATTCGGCATCTTTTGGACTCGGCCGGGGCGTCGGGGAAGAAGCGGGATGACCAGCATCTCGCGGGAGAGCCCCATCGCGTCCGTCACCGCGAAGATGGCGGTCATCTCCTTCATCGTCACTTCCTCAAGCATCAGCACCTCCGCGGGCAGCATCGCCGGTTGTCCTGAGCGGGTCAAGGCGCCGAACGGCAGGAATACCAGGAGTATTCCGAAGTTCGGCAACGAAGAGCTGGCGGATAAAGATTCGGCCTCGACGCGGTCGGACTTTCGCTACGGGCTGCTAGAGTGACGGCGGTGCCCCCCCCACGACATTTCGCCCGCCCCCCGGCCCCGGATGCGGACGAGCTCCTTGCCTCGGTCCTGGCCATCGTGCGTGGGCTCGCCCGTGAGGTCGGCGGGCCCCGGGCCGAGCGCGCGGTGAGCCCCGACGCGTCTCTCGACCGGCAGGTGGGCCTCGGGAGCCTGGAGCGGGTGGAGCTTCTGACGCGCCTCGGGAAGACTTTCGGACGTTCTCTCGACGACGGCTGCCTCCAGATCGACACCGTGGCGGGTCTTGCCCGGGCGGTGGTCGAGGCGGCCCCCGAGACGCCTCTCGAGCTGCCGGAGCGGGCCCCTGGGGACGTGGCCGGCGTGGCCTCTGACATCGGACCCGGCGTCCGCACGCTCCACGAATCCCTCTGGCGACACGCCCGGCTCGACCCCGAGCGGACCCACGTGTTCCTGCGCGAGGAGGACGGGACCGAGCAGACGATCACATACGCGTTCCTCTACGGCGAGGCGGCGGCCATCGCCGCCGGCTTGCGGGAACGCGGCATCCGCCCAGGCGACACCGTCTCCTTGATGCTGCCCACGGGGCTCGACTTCCTTCGGTCCTTCTTCGGCATCCTGATGGCCCGAGCGGTTCCCGTCCCGATCTACCCCCCGGTCCGGCTCGACCGGCTCGAGGAGTACGCCTCCCGCCAGGCGGGAATCCTGGCCGACGCCGGGGCGCGTCTCCTGGTGACGATCGCCCGGGCACGCCCGGTGGCCAGCCTCCTGCGTCCCCGGGTCCCTTCGCTGGAGGACGTGGTGACCGCGGACGAGCTGGCCGTCCCCGGCGCCCCTCCGGACGAGCCGACCGACGAGGCCGGCGACGCCGCTTTCATCCAGTACACGTCGGGAAGCACGGGGCAGCCGAAGGGCGTGCTGCTCACCCACGAGAACCTCCTCGCAAACATCCGGGCGATCGGCGCCGGGTTCGAGGTCCAGCCCACCGACGTGGCCGTCAGCTGGCTGCCCCTCTATCACGACATGGGCCTCATCGGATCGTGGCTGTTCTGCCTTCACCAGGGGATACCGATCACGCTCCTGCCGCCCACGGCCTTCCTGGCCCGACCCGAGCGCTGGCTCTGGGCCATTCATCAGCGGCGAGCCACCCTTTCCGGTGCGCCCAACTTCGCCTACGAGCTGTGCGCCCGCCGAGTGCCGGATCAGGGCCTCGAGGGGCTCGACCTCTCGTCATGGCGTGTGGCCCTCAACGGCGCGGAGCCCGTCAGCCCCGGCACGGTGGAGCGGTTCACGAAGCGGTTCGAGCCGTTCGGTTTTCGCCCCGGGGCGCTGCTCCCGGCGTATGGCCTGGCGGAGTGCTCCGTCGCACTCGCGCTGCCTCCCGTCGGCAGCGGAGCGCGGTTCGACAGGGTCGCACGCCGGCCTTTTCAGGACCAGGGGCGAGCCGAGCCCGCAGCGGCCGGTGATCCGTCCGCTCTGTCGTTCGTCTCGGTCGGCCGCGCCCTGCCCGAGCACGAGGTGCGGATCGTCGACGACGCCGGCTCCGACGTCGCGGAGCGGGTCGTGGGCCGTCTCGTCTTTCGGGGCCCATCGATGACGGGCGGCTACCATGGCAACCGGGAGGCCACCGCCGCCGTCACGCTGCCCGGCGGCTGGCTCGACAGCGGCGACCTCGCCTACGTCGCCCAGGGCGACGTCCACATCGCCGGACGCCGCAAGGACCTGATCATCAAGGGGGGGCGCAACCTGGTGCCCCAGGAGATCGAGGAGGCCGCCTCCGAGGTGGACGGCATCCGGCGAGGGTGCGTTGTGGCTTTTGGCACTCCGCACCCCGAGTTGGGGACCGAGGCCTTGGTTGTGGTGGCCGAGACCCGGCTCACCCATCGGGCCGAGCGCGAGCGGCTCGAGAGGGCCGTGATCGAGCGCGTGAGCGCCGTCGTGGACGTTCCCCCGGATCGCGTCGTTCTCGCGCCACCGGGGGCGGTCCCGAAGACCTCGAGCGGAAAGGTGCGTCGGGCCGCCACACGGGAGCGCTTCCTGTCCGGAGCCCTCGGGCGGGCCCCACGCACCACGACCGCCCAGAAGATCCGCCTCGCCTCCGCGGCCGGTCGCGAGGCGCTCGGCCCGTGGCTACAGCGAGCCGGGCGCGCCCTCTACGCGCTCTATCTGGCCGCCGTGCTGCCCCTCGTCCTCCTGCCTTCGTGGCTCCTGGTGGCCCTCGTGCCGAGCCGGCGTTTTGCGTTCGTCGCGGAGCGCTTCACCGCCCGATGGGGGCTCCGCCTCGCCGGGATCCGACTCTCGGCGGAGGGACTGGATCGACTCCCCGCCCGGGGGCCCGCGCTCCTGGCGTGCAACCACGCCTCCTACGCGGACGTGCTCGCCTTGATCGCCCTCCTCCCCCTCGACGTCCTCTTCGTCGCCAAGAAGGAGGTGGCCGGGTACCCGATCATCGGGACCTTCATCCGACGCCTCGGGCACCTGAGCGTCGATCGGCACGACTTCCAGAAAACCGTCGCCGACGCGGAGCGTGCGGCGGAAGCCCTGGCCGCAGGAGAGGTCGTCGCGCTCTTCCCCGAGGGCACGTTCTACGCGGCCACGGGGCTGCGGCCGTTCCGGCTCGGAGCGTTCAAGCTGGCTGCGGATGCCGGTCTCCCGGTCGTGCCGCTCATCCTCCGAGGAACGCGGCGCATCCTGCGCGATGGTGCGCGGCTTCCCCGCCCCGGGCGGGTCCACCTGCGGGTCGAGGATCCCATTCCGATCAACGGCACGGACTTGCGCGCTCTCGTCGAGCTCCGCGACCGGGTCGCCGACGTGATCGCGGCCCACTGCGACGAGCCTCGGCTCGATCTGGTGTCCGCTGGAGCGGAGCCCGAGCCCAGGAAGGAAGTCGGAGAATGACGGGGACAGGGTCGGGGGTCGACGAATGAACACCCGACTGACCCTCGATGACGTTCGTGCCGCCGAGGAGCGGATTCGTCCCCAGCTCGCTCCGACGCCGCTGCGCCCGAGCCTCGCGGCGCCGGACCACGATCTGCACCTCAAGCTCGAGTGCTGGCAGCCGACGGGCTCGTTCAAGGTGCGGGGCGCCCTGAGCGCCATGGCTGCATTGAGTCAGGCCGAGCGCCGCCGCGGCGTCGTCGCGGCCTCTGCCGGCAACCACGCCCTCGGTGTGGCCTGGGCCGCACAGTGCTTCGGCGGGGCGATCACGGCCACCCTGTTCGTGCCCACGACCGCACCAGGCGCGAAGATCGACAAGCTCCGGCGCTTCCCGGTGGACGTGAGGCGCGCGGGCGCGACCTACGACGAGTCCGTGGAGGCGGCGGCCGCCTTCGAGGAAGAGACCGGCGCCACACCCGTGCACGCCTTCGAAGACAACCGGACAGCCGCCGGCCAGGGAACCGCCGGGCTCGAGGTCCTCGAGGACTGCCCGGGGTTGGGCACCCTCCTCGTCCCCGTGGGAGGGGGCGGCTTGATCGCCGGCGTCGCCGTCGCCGTGAAGGAGCTCGACCCCGGCGTTCGGATCGTGGCGGTCCAGCCCGAAGCCTCGCCCGCGCTCAGCGAGTCGCTGCGCCTGGGCCGCCCGCTGCTCACCTATCCGGCGCGCCCCACGCTGGCCGACGGTGTCGCCGGGGGGATCGGAGAGATCGTGTTCGAGCACCGAGACCTCATCGACGAGGTGGTGCTGGTGACGGAAGAGGAAATCGAGGATGCGATCGTGGCGCTCCTCTCCGCAGATCAAGTCGTGGCGGAGGCCTCGGGCGCCCTGGGGGTGGCCGCCGTCCGCTCGGGGCGAGTCGCGCAGGCGGATGAGCGGCCGATCGTGGCGGTGATCACCGGCGGAAACATAGACGTCACTGTTCTCGCCGGTCTCCTCGCGGCCCGCTCGTGAGGGTCGAGCGCCCGGGCGACCGGCGCTATGCCCGGACCATGGGCCTGGTTCTCGCGGCCTCGGCAGGCATCCTGGGGGCGCTGGTGGGCGGCTGGGTGGGCGCCGCTTCCGGGCTGCTCTCCGGCGCTCTTCTCGGTCTCGTCCTCCACCGCATTCTCGACCGCGGCACAGCCCACAGGCAGGCGGCGCTCGCGTCGCCGTTTCCGGAGCAGTGGCGGAGCCTGCTGATCGAAGCCTACGATCATTTCGAGCGCCTGCCGGCCGACTGGCGCCCCCGCTTCGAGACCGACCTCCGTCTTTTTCTTGCCGAGAAGCGCATCACCGGCGTGGGCGTGGACGTCACCGACGAGCTCCGGCTCCTCGTGGCGGCCTCCGCGGTGACCTTGAGCCTCGGGTGGCCGGACTACGAGTGGGGCCAGCTCACCGAGGTGCTTCTCTACTCCCACGACTTCGACCGCGACTACACCGTCGGGCAGGAGAAGCTGGCGGGACAGGCCCACCCCTGGGGTACGGTGATCGTCTCGGTGCCGTCGCTCTTCCAGAGCTTCGAGCACCCGGACGACGGCTTCCACGTGGGGATCCACGAGTTCACCCACATCCTGGACGTGGACCACACCCATTTCGACGGCATCCCCGTGGGCCTGGACGGCCGACGGGCGCAGGAGTGGGTGGAGGCGGCGGAGAAGGAGATGGTGCGGCTGCGACACGGGCGATCCGCATTCGACGACTACGGTGCTCACGATCCGGTGGAGTTCCTCGGAGTGGCCGTGGAGGCCTTCTTCGAGATCCCCCAGGAGGTGCGCCGGCGCCACTCCGAGATCTACTCGATCCTGTCCAGCTACTTCGGCCAGGACCCGGCGGCGTGGGACGACGCGCGGGGCCTCAGGGAGTAGCGGGAGCCGTTATGCGCCTCGACCTTGCTCTCATCCGGCTCCACCCGACGCTCTCCCGCCGGAAGGCGCGGGCGGCCATCGAGAAGGGCCAGGTGAGCGTCGACGGGGCGCGGGTGCGCGAAGCGGGCCACGAGGTGACAGAGAGGGCCAAGGTCGCCTGGGATCCGAACCGGCCGAGCCTCCCTCGAGCCCGCTGCTCGTTGCCCATCCTGCACGAGGACCGACACGTCCTGGTCGTCGACAAGCCGGCCGGGCTGCTGTCGGTGCCCACGGGCCCACGTGAGCGGCCCGAGGACACCGTCCTCAGCCGCGTGCAGGAGTACGTGGCCCATCTTCGGCCTCGGGGAGGGTTCGTGGAGCGGGTGCACCGCCTCGATCGCGACACGAGCGGAGCCCTGGCATTCGCGCTCTCGCGGGAGGCCCGGGCGGCGCTCATCCAGATGTTCCGTGCTCACCGGATCGAGCGACGCTATCTGGCGATCGTGGCCGGGTCACCCCGGGCCGAGCAGGGCGTCGTCGAGGCCCCGCTCCGCGATGCCTGGGTCAGCGGGCGACGTGCGGTCGCCCGGGGGGACGAGCCACACAAGCCGGCGCTGACTCGCTGGACGGTGCGGGAGCGCCTCGCGGACGCCGCGCTGCTCGAGGTCGAGCTCGAAACGGGCAGGCAGCACCAGGTCCGAATCCACCTGGCGCACATCGGGCTCCCCATCCTCGGCGACGAGATCTACGGGACGCCCCGTGTCGGGCGCATTGCGGCGCGACGCCCCATGTTGCACGCGTGGCGCCTGGAGTTTGCTCACCCCTTGACCGAGGGGCGGGTGTCGGTGAAGAGCGCCGTGCCCGCAGACATCTCCAGAGCCTTGTCCCGGCTACGCCGGGGCGTAGTTTCCTAGGAGAGCGCGGCGAGGATTTCGAGAAGGCCCGTCGGCGAGTCCTCGAAGTGGACTCCCACCTGATACGAGAGTCCCTCGAGCCGTCCCCAGATGGCCCGACCCGGGACCTCCACGGCCGGCTCCCTGGTCCCTTCGGTCGCCGGGGCCTCGAAGACGACGGCAACCTCGGAGCCACGAGCCACGTCCTCCCCCACGCGCAACCGGCAGCCGTAGGGAGACAGGTCCATCGCCGTGGCCGGGCGCCAGTCGGCGCTGGCCTTGTAGCGCACGGTCAGCAGGCAAGCCTTCCGCGCCGTGATGCGGCGGTTGCTCGGCGTGGTGTCGATGGTTTCGCTCATTAATCGGGGCCGACGACTGGTACGCTGTACGAAGGGATGCAAAAGTATAGCTCCGCTCACGCGAGCGCGGCAAACCCCATGATATTCTCGGAGGTCGTGAGGCACTTGAACACTCTAGCTTTGCTCGCTCTGCTCATCCTCCCCGCCTGCGGGGGAAGCTCGTCCTCCCCGTCGAGTCCGGGACCGCCGAGCACCACCCCCGGGACGGGTTTCGGGGTGAGCGGCGTGGTGTTCTACGACGAGAACGCCAATGGCCTGCTCGACCCGGACGAGGTGGTGCGGCTCCCAGGGGCCACTGTCAACGTTGGTGGGCGGACCGGGCAAGCCGGGGCGGACGGCCTCTTCACGGTCGCCGGTGTCCCTGCGGGCTCGCAGACGGCCCAGGCCGACGGCGCCAGCCTTCCCTCCTACTACGTGCCCGGAGCGGCGGTATCGGTGAGCATCCCCCAGACGAATGCCTCCTCGGTCGCCGTGCCGGCGGTCCTCGACATCGGGGGCAACCTGCCCAACCATTACCTGGCCTTCGGCGACAGCATCACCAGCGGAGACGGCAGCGGCAGCAGCGGTGGCTACTTGTCCTACCTCACCGCGGACCTGCGCTCCCACCTGGGCGACGCCTTCATCGCCAACGCCGGAAAACCGGGCACCAAGAGCGTCGAGGGCGAGGCACGCCTGACGCGGCAGCTCGGGCGACACGATCCCGCCTTCACGCTCACCCTCTACGGGACGAACGACTGGAACGCGGCGGTCTGCCGGACCGAGTTCCCCTGCTACACGATCGACGCACTGCGCTCCATGATCCTGCAGGCCAGGGATGCGGGCTCGAACCCCATCCTCGGAACCATCCCTCCGGCGAACCCGGCTTGGTTGGACAAGAACGCCACGGAGCGCAACATCTGGGTGGACCAGATGAACGATCTCGTTCGTTCGATGGCCCGGCAGGAAGGGGTGCCGATCGCCGAGATCCACGGCGACTTCCTCGCCCAGCCGAGCCTCCGGGATCTCTTCTTCGACCACGTGCACCCGAACGACTCCGGATACCAGATCATGGCGCGCTCGTGGTTCGACGCCATCACCTCCTCCTCGTCCCCCGCGGCGTCGGGCGGGATGAGGACGAGCGGCATGGCTTTCGGATTCGACCCTCCGGGTGGCCCGTGAAGACAGGGCGCCTTCTCAAGTTCCAGCGTCCCGGCGGCGAGGTGCACGCGTACTTCTACGACGACGGCGGTGTCGTCCGAGCCTCCCTCTATCTTCTCGCCAAGGGATACGAACGCTCGCCGGTCCACGAGGTGACGGGCCCGGAAACGGAGAAAGTCGAGGCCGAGGTGCGGGACTGGATCGACTGCTACTTTCCCAAGGCCTGATGGCCCCGTCCCCATCGACGCCGAGGGACTGGTGATGGCCTGGGTCGAATCGGTCGGGGCGCCGACACCGAAACGGTCGTGAAGATCACCTCCGCCCTCAGGCATCTGCTGCTTCCCCTGGTGGTCCTCGTGGCCCTCCCGGTGGGAGGCACGCTGGGCTACAAGCTCATCGGGGGCTGGGATTTTTTCGACGCCCTCTACATGACGGTCATCACGATCACCACCGTGGGCTTTCACGAGGTGAAGCCACTGGGCACCGCGGGCCGCCTGTTCACCATGGCACTGGCCCTGGGTGGGGTGTTCACGGCCTTCTATGCGGCGGCAGCGTTCATTCGCGCCATCGTGACCGGCGAGATCCGGACAGTCTTCGGGAGGCAGCGCATGGAGAGTCAGCTTTCACATCTTGACAACCACCTGGTGGTCTGTGGCTTCGGGCGAATGGGTCGCCTGGTCTGCGAGGAGTTCTCGGCGGCGGGTCTCCCCTTCGTGCTCATCGACCGGAATCCCGTCGTGCTCCAGGACTTCTTGATCCCCCATGGCATCGCCCTCGCGGGGACGCCACCGCCGACGAGGTGCTCAAGCAGGCCGGGGTCGAGCGTGCCCGAGCCCTGGTGAGCGCCGCGGCCTCGGATGCGGACAACCTCTACATCACCATGAGCGCCCGGTTCCTGAGCGAGGACCTGTTCATCGTGGCACGGGCCGAGAGCGACGGCGCCGAGCGCAAGCTGGTGCGGGCCGGCGCCAGCCGGGTGATCTCGCCCTACGCGATCGGGGGGCATCGGGTCGCGCAGGCGGTGCTTCGGCCACGCGCGATGGACTTCATCGAGCTGGCGACACGCAGCGCCCACCTCGAGCTCCAGATCGAGGTGGCGGAGCTGCGGACGGACAGCACGCTCGTCGGCGACTCGCTCAAGACGAGTCCGATCAAGAGCGAGCTCGGCATCATCGTCGTGGCCATCAAGAAGCCCGACGGGAAGATGGTCTTCAACCCCGCTCCCGAGACCGTGCTGGAGGGCGGCGACGTCTTGATCTCGATCGGCCACCGCCAGCAGCTGGACCGACTGGCAGAGCTGGCCAGCGCGAGTCATTGAGCGACCTGGCGACGACCGAGCCGGCGATCCGGATCGCCCGCGATCATGCGGACATTCAGGCCTGTGTCGAGCTGCAGCGGGGCGTCTGGGGGCTCAACGATCTCGACGTCACCGGTCCCAGCCAGTTGTTGGCGACGGTGTACGCCGGGGCGATCCTCCTTCTGGCCGAAGACCCGGAGGGGCGGGTCTTCGGCTTCTCCTACGCCTTCCCTGGCCTGCGGGGCGGCGAGCCCCACCTGCACTCGGACATGCTCGCCGTCCTTCCCGAGGCCAGGGGCCGAGGCCTCGGACCCCGGCTGAAGTGGGCTCAGAGGGACGAGGCGCTCCGCCGCGGGCTCGCGCTGATCACCTGGAGCTTCGACCCACTCCAGGCCGGAAACGCCCGTCTCAACCTTCGTCGTCTTGGCGCCACCGCAACGGAGATCCTGCCGGACCTCTTCGGAACGACGAGCTCGAAGTTGTACCACGGCCTTCCGACGGACCGTCTTGCGGTGCGATGGGAGCTTCAGAGCCCGAGCGTAAGGGAGCGCTCGGGTGGGCAGGTGCCGCTCCCGGCCGCCCGCCTCCTGGATGCACCGCGCATCAACGACGTCGACGTGGAGAACATCACGGAAGAGGTTCGTCCGTTCGGCGCCGCGTGGGATACCCACAAGGCGATCGGCGTCGGGCGTATGCCCGTCATCGAACTCGGCGGAGTCTACGACGACACCGCCGCGACCGGACCCGACGCTCTCTTCGGCGGCCGTGTTCCCGAAACCGCAGCGACCGCGACGCGTACTCTCGCGATCACCTGGGGATCGACGAAGATCACAACCGTCGAGACGCTGCTCCTCACATATCGCCGGACGGCTGACAAATCGGGCCTGACGAAGTGGTTGGCGCGTTTGCAACCGACCGGGGCAGTGGTCGAGGCGTGATCCTCACGCCGGCGCGACCGCGTTAACCGATCAGGTCGACGAATCGCGCGACCTGATCGGATCGCGCACCCTATAGCGTCAACGTCCGCCGCTTCAATGTCGCAGCGGCGCTACAGCGGGAGGGCAGCCAGTGAAGGACGAAACGGGCGTGCCGGCGTGGCGCGAGCTGGCCGCCGACCCGCTCTCAGGCGAGAGCGATTCGACCCGGACGAGCTGGACACCCCGACGGGGGTGAGAGATTACCCGGCAACCTGCGCTTTTCCTTGGAGTGTGGGCGTCCACATACGTGCGATTCCCTTTGGGGACGCCACTCCTGATGTCGGCTCACCGTTGTGGTGGTCATAACCGATACGAGCCTTGGGTGTGGGGTGAATCTGGTCTCCGACATCTGCCCCATAGGTCTCAGGCGGGACACGTCCCCCATACCGGGTGATCCAGAGCCCACGAGGTCGCCCCAGTAGCGAAATTAGTGGGCTCGGATTCGATGTTTGTGACACACCAGCCACTCAAATCCTGGTTGAACGACTCGGCGTAGGCGAACATGTAGCCCATGTTCGTGACGCTGCTGACGTCCCACGAACTGATGTCTCCGTTGAACGCGTCGGCATAGCGGAACATGTAGCGCATGTCCGTGACGCTGCTGACGTCCCACGAACTGATGTTTCCGTTGAACGCGTCGGCACCGTAGAACATGTAGCGCATGTCCGTGACGCTGCTGACGTCCCACGAACTGATATCTTCGTTAAATGAAGACTGACCCTGGAATGCGTCCTCCATATCGGTAACAGCAGACACATCCCAGTTACTGATATGTCCATAGGTTGAAGTCGCGGTACCTTCATCAGAAAACCATAAGGCCACAGCAGTAGAGAAATTCTCATCCGTGAGG
>Ga0310121_10000005_pt1:75000-176420 | contig 176420 bp, 157 predicted proteins | sample CB27_Tmax_986_MG_FD_203504 | JGI IMG/M metagenome (GOLD analysis project Ga0310121, IMG submission 203504) | Marine microbial communities from Western Arctic Ocean, Canada - CB27_Tmax_986 | ecosystem: Environmental > Aquatic > Marine > Oceanic | place: Canada: Western Arctic... | reverse complement strand
TGCTCACGTCGATCGGAGATGTGCCACCGGTGGAGTACGAACAGCAGTACTATCGGGCGCAAGAGGCTCCAGCCATGATGGCCGGAATCAACTAACGAGCACTCCGGAGAACCCGGAGCGGTTCAGTTCGGGAGATCATCCTGGTGGTGCGCGGCGCGATTGCCCGGCAGTATCAGACGACCTTCAAGAGGAAGCGAGTGCATGTCGCGTCTCTCGAGGAGGGCTTCCGCGTGCACTTTCACCGTCGCTCGGACCCGCGCCCCGTGGAGATAGACGCGGCCAACTTCGAGTTCGGTCTCGGGGCCACCGGGTCGAGCCGACTCGAACTCAATGGCTGGGTCAAGGAGCTGGGCGACGACCTGCCCAGGGACGACGACTTCCGCCTGCTGCCCCCGGCTTTCGGGGTGGCAGCCGCCGAAGTCAAGGGGCCGCTGGCGGCCGCGACAGCTCTCCGGGGCACGACCCGGGGGAGCGACGCCAGCCGCGACGGCGAGAGCGTCATCCTCGACAACGCTCAGCAATTCAATTTCTACTCAGCCTGGCGCGGGGCTCTCGCTCGTCTCGGGACGAAGTCCGGCAGATAATGTGGACCAGGATAATCGGGATGGCGGCCGGGCGCTGGCGTGATCTCCTCCCGATCCTGATCCTGGCCGTGCTCCCGGCCCTCGCCTACGCGCCCGCGTGGCACGAGGGACGGCTGCTGGCGCCGGGTGACGGGGTGACCCTTCACCTCCCGCTGCGCACCGAGGTCTGGCGTGCCCTGGATCGGGGCGAGACTCCCTCGTGGAATCCCTCGGCCTTCTCGGGGGCCCCCCTCCTCGCGGCGTACCGGCCGGGCGCTTTCCATCCACTCATGATGGTTCTCACGCCGCTGGCCCCCTTCACAGCCTTTCAGCTCCTCGTCGTCGTCTCGCTGGGGCTTTGCGGTCCTCTGGCCTTCCTCTACGTGCGCCGCCTCGGGGCGGAGCCGGTGGGCGCGCTCCTGAGCGGCGCAGGCTTTGCTCTCGGCCCGTATCTCGTCGGCCACCTGGGAGACACCCCGACCCTCGTGGCCGCCCCCGCTCTCGTGCTCGTTCTGCTCGCTGGCGAGACGGCCCTCGCTCGCCCGCGTGCGACGACCGGCGTGCTGCTGGCTCTTGCGGTGGCTCTCCTGCTCCTCGCCGGCTCGCCCGAAGCGGTCGGGGCAGGGGCCATTCTTCTGTCGGCGCAGCTCGTCTTCAGTTGGCGCGGCCGCGAGGGGCCGAAGGGGGAGCTCTCACGTTGGCGTGTCGTCCTGGCCTCGGTGGCTGCAGGCGCGACGCTTGCTGCGCCGCAACTCCTGCCCACGCTCATCGCCCTGGGCGAAGCCGGACCGGCGACGGCCGGCTTTGGCGCCGGCGACGGACTCTCGGGAGCGGCAATCGGGCTCACCGGCTTCCTGGCGGGTCTGATCACTCACACCCCGGCCCCGCTGTTTGCCCTGGCGGCCGTCCCGCTGCTCGTGGCAAACCCCGCGCTGCGCGCGGCAGCCGGCATCACCCTGGGGCTGGGCGTCCTCATGGTGTGGCGCGGACAGGGCGGCCTCGGGGGTGCGGTCCCCCTGGCGTTCGATCTCACCCTCGCCGTTCTCGCGGGGCTGTCGCTGTCGACCCAGTGGAGGGTTCGACACGAGACCGAGGGCCGCCGACTGCGTCTGCTCACGGCGGTCGTGGCGGCTCTGGCGGTGGCTGGCCTGTCGGTGATCACCAGCACCACTGGCCCGCTCCCCTCTGAGCTCACAGGGCCGGTGGGCCTCCTGGCTTTGGCCCTCATCCTGTTCCTTCTTTTCGGAGGATCCCGGCGCGCCGTGGCCGCCCATGTCTTCCTGCTCCCGCTGCTGGCCTCGTTTCTCCTCCAACCCTGGGGCCGGAGGGCCTGGGAGGGGGCGCCGACGCCGGCAACGCTCATGGAAGGGACGCCGACCCGCCGCGCCATCGATCGCGTGATGGGCCCGCGGCGGCATGAGCGGACGCTGACGGTGGCTGAGTCCTGGCCACGCGAGCTCTCGGAGGATCTCGGCTGGGCAAACCTCGCCACCTTTGGTGAGCGGCACAACACCGAGGGTTACGATCCGCTGGTCCCGGCCTCGCGCCGCGTCGTCCTGGACGGCATGCGGGAAGATGGAACGCTGCCCCGGGCGTTCCTGACGACCGACCCCGGGCGGCTGGAGCTTCTGGGCGTGCGGTGGGTCCAGGTGCCGACGCGGTCGCTGGTGGTCCGGGCGGACGAGGAGGGGCTCGGTGATGCCGTCGACGTGATCCTCGAGCCTCCCCGCCCGAAGCAGTTCTCCTTGCCCTTCACGTACGCGACCGAGGTGCGCATCGCGTCGTTTCTCGCCGGTGCGGTCGACGTGCCCCAGGGTGAAATCGTGGCCGAATGCGTCGCCCGGCTGGCCGGCGGGCGTGAGATCCGGCTCCCGATACGCGCTGGAGTGCACACCGCGGAGTGGGCCTGGGATCGCCCTGACGTCCGGCCGGTGGTGCGGCACGAGCGCCCGAGGATCCTGAAGAGCATCTCCACCCGAGAGGGCTTTCCGAGCCACCAGTACCTGGGAGTGCTCGATCTCCCGGCGCGCTACGCTCTGGTGGGCCTTCGCTTCCGCGCCGCCCCGGGCGCGCCACCCTTGTGGCTTCTCCGTCTGGGGTTGCACGATGGGGCGACGGGCCGAGACATCGGCGTGGGCCTCGCCTCTGGATACCTGAGCGACATGGTGCGCTTGAGAGAGGCCGGGGGCACCCCGCGGGTGACGCTGTTCGAGGTGCGACGGGGCGTGGGACCGGCCTGGGTCGTGGACTCGCTGCGTCGGCTTCCTGACGCCGCCCGGGTGAGCGACTTTCTCCGCTCTCCGACCCGCCTCGGCGTGGACAGCCGGCGCGAGGCCCTGGCCGTGGCCCGGGACGTCGAGGGCGTGACCCTGCCCCCCCAGAGCCGGTCCTCCGGGGCGGTCCTGGCCCGTGCGATCGGCGGGCGGATCGTCCTGAGGGCGGCGGGACCCGGACTGCTCGTCCTCGCCGAGGGCTGGGACCCGGGCTGGGCTGTCCGGGTCGACGCCGATCCGGGTCGCGTGTTGAAGATGAACGGGGACCGCCTCGGTGTGGTGCTCCCGGAGGGCACGCACCGGGTGGTTTTCCGTCACAGCGCGCGAGGGCTCGACTGGGGCGTTCTGCTGGCCCTTCTCGCTGGCGCCGGGCTCGCCGGGGCGCTCCTGCGCGAGCGGACGAGCCGCGCCGGCTCGGTGCCCGTTTGACCATCGTCGAAGCCGCGTGAAAGATGGTGAATAATGTGGGCTGCTTGGTCTGTTTCTCACCGAGGGTCCGATGAGCGCAGCAAAGCCGGGCCTCAGCATCTTCTTCCCCGCCTACAACGACGTCGGGACCATCGCCAGCCTGGCCCTGGTGGCCCACATGACGGCGCGGCAGGTCACCGACGACCACGAGGTGATCGTGGTGAACGACGGGAGCCCCGACCACACCGGTGGGCTCCTGGACGAGATGGCGCGGCACTTCTCCTGGCTCCGGGTGGTGCACCACGAGAAGAATCGCGGCTACGGGGGAGCGCTCCGGACCGGCTTCGCCTCGGCGTCGAAGGAGCTCGTCTTCTACACCGACGGGGACGCGCAGTACGACCCCCGGGAGATGACGCGGCTGCTCGATGCCTTCTCTCCCGAGGTGGACTTCGTCAACGGATACAAGATCGCGCGAAACGACCCACTCCACCGCGTCGTGATCGGTCGCCTCTATCACTGGTTCGTCAAGCTGGCGTTCGGGCTGAAGCTGCGTGACGTCGACTGCGATTTCCGCCTGATGCGAAGAAGCATCTTCGAGAGAGTCCACCTCACCCGCTCATCCGGCGTCATCTGCGTCGAGCTCATGAAGAAGGTACAGGACCAGGGCTTCCGGATCGCCGAGGTGCCGGTGCACCATCACCACCGCAGCTACGGCAAGAGCCAGTTCTTCAATTTCCCCCGGGTCGCTCGAACGCTCGTCGACCTGGCGAGGCTCTGGCTCGAGCTGGTGCCCGGAAAGCAGCACATGAGGGCGGGCACGCCCCATTCGCCGCCATCGCCCCCCCAGCCGGATGCATCCTCGCCGGCCAGGACTCCGGCCACTCCGGAAGGCGAGCGGTCTTGAGCGCCGACCACCGCGACTTCTACCGCGACCGCAGGGTGCTCGTCACCGGTGGGCTCGGCTTCATCGGCTCCAACCTCTGCCGCTCCCTCGTCGACCTGGGAGCACAGGTCACCGCGGTCGACAGCCTCCTCCCGGACTACGGCGGCAACCTCTTCAACCTCGCGGGCTACGAGGATCGGATCCGGATCAACATCGCCGACGTTCGTGGTCATGGTATGGAGCACCTGCTGAAGGACAAGGACGTCCTCTTCAACCTCGCGGGCCAGGTGAGCCACATCGACTCGATGCGCGATCCAGTGACCGATCTGGAGATCAACTGTACGAGCCAGCTCAGGGTTCTCGAGGCCGTGAGGAGGGGGAACCCGGAGCTCAAGGTCGTCTATGCGGGCACGCGGCAGATCTACGGGCGTCCGCTCTATCTCCCGGTGGACGAGAAGCACCTCCTGCAGCCGGTGGACGTCAACGGCATCAACAAGATCTCGGGCGAGTTCTACCACCTCGTCTATCACCAGGTGTACGGGATTCGCGCTTCGTCACTACGACTCACCAACACCTACGGCCCACGGCAGCTCATCCGTCACAACCGCCAGGGCTTCGTGGGCTGGTTCATTCGCAAGGCCGCGTTCGGAGAGGAGATCCAGATCTTCGGCGACGGGAGCCAGAAGCGCGACTTCAACCACGTGGACGACGTGGTCGACGCGTTCCTCCGGGCCGGGGCCACCGACAGCTCCGACGGCCAGGTCTTCAACCTGGGGGACGGGACACCGGTCTCTCTTCTCGAGCTGGTGAAGCTCCTGATGGAGGTCGCGGAGGGCGGCAGCTACACCCTCGTGCCCTTCCCTCCAGAGAGGAAGCGGATCGACATCGGGGATTTCTATGCCGACATCTCGAAGATTCGCGCCACGCTGGGCTGGGCGCCCCGCCGGCCACTGCGCGAGGGCCTCGGGGAGACGATTCGTTACTACCGGGAGCACCGGGACCGCTACCTCTGATGCCAGAGATTCCGTTCGTGGACTTCAAGGCCAGGGTCGCCGCGCTGCGAGACGAGCTCGACGAGGCCATGTGCCGCGTGGTCGATTCGGGGTGGTTCATCCTCGGCCCCGAGGTCGAGGCGTTCGAGCAGGAGCTTCGGGCGGCCTTCGGCGCCGCAGAGGTCGTGGCGGTGGCGAACGGGACCGAGGCGCTGCAGCTGGGTCTCGTCGCCGCCGGCGTGGGCCCGGGGGACGAGGTGGTCACGACCTCGCTCACGGCTGCGTTCACAGGCCTCGCCATCCTCTCCGCTGGAGCGAGGCCGGTCTTCGTGGACGTGGATCCCGAGACCCTCAACCTCGACCCGAGCGCCGTCCGAAGCGCGATCACCCCTCGGACAAGAGCGATCGTCCCTGTGCATCTCTACGGCCAGCCCGCGGACATGGATCCGATCCTGGCCTGCGCCACGGAGCACGGGATCGCAGTCGTCGAGGACGCATGCCAGGCTCATGGTGCGACCTACAAGGGCCGGACCGTGGGAACGCTGGGCGCGTGCGGCGCGTTGTCGTTCTACCCGACCAAGAATCTCGGCGCTCTCGGGGACGGGGGCGCGCTGCTGGTGGGCGAGCCGGATCTCGCGGCCCGGCTGCGGCGGCTCCGCAACGGCGGCCAGAGCGACCGGTACCACCACGACGAACCCGGGATCAACAGCCGCCTGGACGAGATCCAGGCGGCCATCCTGCGGGTGGGCTTGAAGCACCTCCCGAGGTGGACCGAGAGGCGGCGTGAGCTCGCGAGTTTCTATCGGCGTGAGCTGGAGGGCGTCGGCGTCAGGCTCACCGCCGTTCTGGACGAGACCCAGCCGGTCCATCACCTCTTTGTCGTGCGCCACGCTCGGCGCGACGCACTGGTGGCCGCGCTACGGGAACGGGGGGTCGGCACCTTGATCCACTATCCGATCCCGCTGCACCGTCAGCCAGCCTTCGCCTCGCAGGCGCCCCTGCCGGAGACGCTGCCCATCGTCGAGAAAGCGGCGGACGAGATCCTGTCGCTGCCCCTGTATCCCGAGCTCACCGACACACAGGCCGAAGCGGTGGTGGCGGCCGTGCGGGACGCGGCAAGGGCGCTCTAAGAGTCCTCAGCGGCTCCTTCGCGTCGTGCTAGCATCCCCCTGCTCATGACTCCGCGAGAAGAGCTGCTCGACAAGATACACACCCGTCACGCCAAAATCGGAGTGATCGGTCTGGGCTACGTCGGTCTTCCGTTGGCGCTGCTCTTCGAAGAGGCAGGCTTCGAGGTCGTGGCGTTCGACATCGATCCGGCGAAGCCGGAGGCTCTCCAACGAGGTGAGTCGTACATCCGCCACATCGGTGCGGAGAGAGTCGCCCGCGCCTTTGCCGGCGGGCGTGTGGTCGCCACGACCGATTTCGACCGCCTGGCCGAGTGCGACGCTATCTTGATCTGCGTCCCGACACCCCTCGGCAAGCACCGTGAGCCCGACCTCTCGTTCATCCGCTCGACCGCCGCGGAGGTGGCAGCGCGGCTCAGGCGTGGTCAGCTCGTGGTTCTCGAGTCGACGACCTACCCGGGCACGACGCGTGAAGAGCTGCTTCCACCGTTCGAGGCGCGAGGCCTCGAGAGCGGCACCGATTTCTTTCTCGCCTTCTCGCCCGAGCGGGAGGACCCCGGCAACCGAACGTTCCACACTCAGAACATCCCCAAGATCGTGGGAGGACTTGACCCGGCCTCGCAGGAGCTGACGACGGCACTCTACGGCGCCGCGGTCGAGCAGGTCGTCCCCGTGTCGTCCCCCGAAGTGGCAGAAGCGGCCAAGCTGCTCGAGAACATCTTTCGCGCGGTGAACATCGCCCTCGCCAACGAGATGAAGCTCGTGCTCGACCGTATGGATGTCAACGTCTGGGAGGTGATCGAGGCTGCCCGGACGAAGCCCTTCGGCTTCATGCCGTTCTACCCGGGGCCGGGCCTCGGGGGGCACTGCATCCCCCTCGATCCGTTCTACCTGACCTGGAAGGCCGCGGAGCACGGCGTCTGGGCGCGCTTCATCGAGCTCGCGGGCGACATCAACACCTCGATGCCGAGTTACGTCGTCGACCGGACCGCGAAGGCGCTCAACCGCCACAGCAAGAGCCTGAAGGGTGCCCGGGTGCTCGTCCTGGGCCTCTCGTACAAGGCCGACATCGACGACGATCGCGAGTCGCCCTCGTTCGAGATCATCGAGCGGCTGCAGGAGGAGGGAGCGGAGGTGGCCTACTGCGACCCCTACATCCCTGTGTCGCGCCCGGGCCGCGAGCACGACCTGGGGCTCGCCTCGGTTCCGTGCACCCCGGAGGAGTTCGAGCGCCACGACGTGCTCGTCGTCTCGACCGCCCACTCCGATTTCCGGGATCCCGCTCTTTACCGCGGGGTCGGGCTCGTGGTGGACACGCGGAACCTGATGGCGCCGATGGGCTTCGGTGCGAAGAGCTCGCTGTCTGCCGACACCGGGGGCTCCCGGGAGTCGGCTCATCGGGAGGGTCCCGAGGTCGTGAGGGCGTAGGCGGCAACAGCGGGTCGCGAACCGCGGCCGTGGAGGTGATTCATCCCAGGGCGGGTCCTCGTCGTCGTCCCAACCTACAACGAGCGTGAGAACGTCGCTCCCCTGATCAGCGAGCTCCTCTCGCTCGACGAGCAGATTGACGTCTGGGTGGCCGACGACAGCAGCCCGGACGGGACCGCCGAGGCTGTGCGCGAGGCCATGGCCACCCATGGAGGGCGGGTCGACCTCCTGCTCCGGTCGGAGAAGGCGGGTCGCGGGGCAGCGGTGATCGCCGCGTTCAGGAAGGGCCTCGACGATCCCAGGGGGTACGCCACCTTCGTCGAGATGGACGCCGACTTCTCCCACCACCCGAAGGAGTTGCCGAAGCTCCTGGAGAAGCTCGAAGAGTGCGACATGGTCGTCGGCTCTCGCTACGTCGAGGGTGGCGGGACATCGGAGTGGGGGAGGTGGCGTCCGGTGCTCTCGTGGCTCGCCAACAAGTACGTGGCCATGGTGGCGGGAATCCCCATCCGCGACACCACCAGCGGATACCGGGCCTACCGACGCACCGTACTGGAAGAGACGGAGTTCGATCGCATCAAGATCCGGGGATACGTCGTGCACGGAGAGATGGCCTACCAGGCCTGGGTTCACGGCTTCCGTCTCGGCGAGGTGCCCATCCACTTCAAGAACCGGGCCAGAGAGGCGTCGAAGCTGTCCTCGGAAGAGATCTACACGGCACTCGTCAACTTTGCCCTGCTGCGATTCCGATACGGACTGCGCCCGCGCACGCGCGGGGCGCCCGCGAGTGGGGGGGCGCCCCACGCCTGAGGCTGCACGAACTCTGATGATCTGGGGCGGGGGCCCGTGGGCCCCGGCACGGAACCGCCAGCAGGACGGGGCAGAGGTGATCGCCTGGCCAGGGGCCGACGCGGGCGGGCGGATGTGGACACGTCTGTGGGGTCGGCTGCCGCTGGTGGACGGGATGAGCTTTCGCGAGCTCGCGACCTGGCGCGACATGTCCCTGCTGTGGCTCGCGGAGGGTTTCATCCGGGCGGAGACCGCAGGGCCCCGATGCGCGGAGCTCGTGGAGATCGCGCTGCGACTGCTCGAGGCGACCCGGGCCTCGGAGGTCGACGTGGCGGGTCTCTCCGGCCCGGACGCCGTGCTTCTCGACCGGGCCTGCACCGCCAGCGGTGTGCTCTTTCATGGCAAGCCACCCAGGGCGCGCCCCCTCCGTCCGCCCCTGTCCTCTCGCCCGGGCAGGCTTCGAACGCTCCAGCGGGTGCTCGCTCCGGCCACGCCTCCTCCCCTCCCGAGCCCCCTGGGCGAAACCGGCCCCCCGCCGGTCCGCCCGCTCCTCGTCCTCGTACCCGCGGACGACGATGGGGCGCTCCGCTCACTCTTCGATGCGGTGACGAGAGAGCTGGCGCTTCCGGTGGTGATGCTCCCCCTCCCGGACCTCGCGAGGTGGCGCACGCGGAGAGTCGTCCACGAGGCGGCCCGGGCAGCCGGCCCGCTTCGGGAGCTCTCGAAGCGGTTGCGTGGAGCGACCGGAGTCCTCGACTCCTACCGTCATCGGGAGGTGAAGTTCTCCGATCTGGCTGCCGACAACCTGGATCGAATCCTCCACACCCACCTCCCCGGTGCGATCCTGCGCCTCGAATCGGCCATCGAGCTCTTCAGCGTGGCACCCCGACCGCTCGCTGTGGCCCTGGCCGCGGGCGGGCTCGACGAGCGACGGACCTTGCTCGCGGCGTGCGCCGTCACCGGCCTCCCGAGCCTCGTCATCCACACCAGGCCCGTGGGGCCCGACGAGCGAGAGCGGGCCGACGGCGGACCACAGGCCGACGTCACCCTCGTGTGGGAGCCGGGCTCCGACACCGCACCCGTGCCGGATCGGCTCCGCGAGGTGGTGCGTGCTAGGGTGGAGCGCGAATGAAGGCGACGACACTGGGGCTCGGATCGCGTCTCATTGGAGAAGGACAACCCTGCCTCGTAGTGGCCCATGTCGGTGCGGCACACGAAGGCTCGGGCGACACGGCGCGGCGCCTGATCGACGCCGCGTTTCAGGCGGGCGCCGACGCGATCGCCTTCCAGCTCTTCCGGGCCGACGAGCTTCTGGTGCGACGGCACCCGGACCGCGCGGAGATGGAGGCTGTCGAGATACCGGCGAAGGAGTGGCTCCGCGTGCTCGAGGCGGCGCGAGCTTCGGGTCTTGCCGTGGTGGCCGAGGTCCTCGATGTCGCCTCGCGGGACATCGCGGGGGAGGCCGGCGTCGACGCACTCCAGGCCAACGCGAGAGACCTGGATCACCCCGAGCTTCTGAAGGCGCTGGCCGACGGGGCCCGGCCGCTCCTCATCGGAATCGGGCCCGCGCCCGAGCGGCTCGTCTGGGAGGCTCTCGACGTCGCCGGGGAGAGCGTGGCGCTTCTGGTGTGCCCCCCGGCGACTCCTGCGGCGGTGGAGGAGCTGAGGCTGGACGAGCTGTCGGCTCGGCGGGAGCGTCACCGGGTGCCGGTGGGTCTTCTGGACTCCACCGACGGAAGCTCCTCCTTCGCGCTTCTGGCGCCTGCCCTCGCCGCCGCTCATGGCGCCAGCTTCGTGGAGAAGCGACTCACCCTCGACCGCAGCCGCAAGGGCCGGGACTGGGCGGCGGCGATGAGCCCGGAGGAGTTTTACAAGATGGTGGAGCTTCTCCGTCAGGCGGAGCGGGCCCGGGGCGAGACGGCACTCGGCCGCGAGGCGCAGACGCCAACGCCGCTCTCACGGGGGCGCTCGATCGTGGCGGCGATGCTGGTCGGAAGGGGTGACGTCCTCACAGCGGAGATGCTGGCGTTCAAGCACGCCGACCCCCCTGTCGACCACGGCCTCGCCCCGCGAGAGGCGGACCGGGTCCTGGGCCGCCGGGCGGCGCGGCCCATCCAGGCTGACGAGACCATACGGGAGGACATGCTCGAATGAAGGCTCTGATCACCGGCGGCGCGGGCTTCGTGGGAAGTCACCTCGTGAAGCGGCTTCTCGAGGGAGGAGACGAAGTCTACGTGATCGACAACCTCTCCACAGGCTCCATCGAGAACATCCTCAATGAACCGGTGCTGGCCGAGCTGGTGGACCGCGTGGACGTCGTCTTCCACCTCGCCGCTGCCGTAGGCGTGCGCCTCATCGTCGAGAGCCCGGTCAACACCATTGAGACGAATGTTCACGGAACGGAGAAGGTGCTGGCGCTCGCCAACAAGAAGAGGAAGAAGGTGGTGCTCACATCCACCTCCGAGGTCTACGGCAAGGCCGACACCGTCCCGTTCCGTGAGGACGGCGACCTGGTGCTGGGGCCGACCTCCAAGGGGCGATGGAGCTACGCGTGCAGCAAGGCCATCGATGAGTTCCTGGCTCTCGCCTACCACAAGGAGAAGCGCCTGCCCGTCGTGGTGGTTCGTCTCTTCAACACCGCCGGCCCGCGCCAGACCGGACGCTACGGGATGGTCATCCCGAACTTCGTGAAGCAGGCGATCCTTGGCCACCCCCTCACCGTCTATGGCGACGGGATGTAGACTCGGTGCTTCACCGACGTGGGTGACGTAGTGGGCCAGCTCGCCGCCCTAGCCACGGAGCCCCGGGCGGTGGGTGAGGTGTTCAACGTGGGAAACGATCGCGAAGAAATATCGATCCTCGATCTGGCGAAGCGGGTGAAGGCACGAGCTGGCTCGAAGAGCGAGATCGTCCTCGTGCCCTACGAGAAGGCGTACGAGGAGGGCTTCGAGGACATGCAGCGCCGCGTCCCCGACCTCTCCAAGCTCCGCGCACTCACCGACTACCGACCGCAGGTCCAGCTCGACGAGATCCTCGACCGGGTCATCGCCTACTTCACGTCGGACGCCACCCGCCTGTGAAGCCGGGCGAGTACCGCCGGATGTTCGAGGCCGAGGAGGCCCAGTGGTGGTACGTCGGCCAGCGCGCGATAGCCCACGCCATTCTCGAGCCGGTGCTGGCCTCTCGCTCGGCGACTGCGGAGCGTCCCCTCACCATCCTCGACGCCGGGTGCGGCACCGGGGGCAACACTTTTCATCTCGGGCGCCTCGGCCGTCCGGTCGGCCTGGACCTCGTCCGGGAAGCGACCGTTGCGTGTCGAGGAAGAGGTCTTGCGGCAGTCCGCGGCGGAGTCCTCGCGCTGCCCTTCCTCGATGACGTCTTCGACCTAGTCACCTCGTTCGACGTGATCTACCACGCCTGGGTCCCCGACGACGACGCTGCGTTGAGGGAGATGGCGCGCGTTGTCCGCCCCGGTGGCCTGGCGTTCGTGCGCGTCCCGGCGCTCAAGATTCTCTGGGGTGCCCACGACGAAGCTGTGCAGTCGCGTCACCGCTACACGCGCCCCGAGCTCGTACGTCTCCTCGAGGCCCAGGGGCTGAAGGTCGAGCGCTCGACGTATTGCAACTCGTTCCTGTTCCCGTTGCTCCTCGCGCGGAGGACGGCGGACCGGCTCCTCGGACGCCAGGGGTCGGATGTGGGCTTCCTGCCAGCGCCGCTCGAGTGGACCTTTCGCCACCTGATGCTCTTCGAGGCTGCGCTCATACGCCGCGGCGTTTCCATGCCCATCGGAGCGAGCGTCGTCGCACTTGCCCGCAGGCCCGGGGCCTGAAGCGGCTCAGCGCGCGGTGAGCGGCGCTTCGTCGAGCGGGGCGAAGAGAAGCGAGCTCGGGTCACCGGGTGTGGCCCGGATGCGGGTTTGGCTTAGAATGCGGTGTTTCAGGATGAGATCAGCGTGAGCAACGAGTGCGATTCGGTGACGTTTTCCCAGGAGCAACCGGATCCAGGGCCGGGCGTAGATCGGCTCCTGGAGCGGATCCGGTGACGGCACCCGCGCTCTCCGTCGTCATCCCTGCGTACAACGAGGCCGATCGCCTGCCGAAGACGCTGGCACGACTCCGTGCGTGGCTGTCCGACTCGTACCCGCTGCACGAGATCGTCGTGGTGGACGACGGCTCCGTGGACGGCACGGCCGACGTGGCGCGCGAGGCGGGAGGAGAAGCGCTCGTCCTTCTCCGGCACACGCCCAACCGGGGCAAGGGCCACGCCGTTCGCCGGGGGATGCTCGCAGCGACGGGACAGCGGCGGCTCATGACGGATGCCGATCTCTCCACACCCATCGAGGAGCTGCCGAAGCTCATGGCCGAGCTCGACCGGGGCGTCCAAGTCGCCATCGGCTCCAGGGCCGTCGAAGGCGCGCGCATCGAGGTTCACCAGCCCGTGTTCCGGGAGGCCATGGGGCGTCTCTTCAACCGGCTCGTGCAGGCGCTTCTCCTCCCGGGCCTTCTGGACACGCAGTGCGGCTTCAAGCTGTTCACCGGACCCGCTGCCGAGCTGGCCTTTGGTGCGTCACGACTCGACGGGTTCTCCTTTGACGTGGAGGCCCTCTACATCGCTCGACGACGGGGCTTGCGTATCGCGGAGGTGCCGGTCGTGTGGCGCAACGACGAGGCCTCCCGGGTGAGCCTGGGCGGGGGGAGCGCCGCCTTCGTGGATCTCGTCCGGATCCGGATGCTCGCCTGGAAGGGGGCCTACGGATCCTCCGGGGGTGGCGGCGAGCCGGGGCCTTCGACGTAGCGGACCTCGGCTCGCTCCCGAAGGCCCTTCACCCAGTCCTCGATGCGCTCGTCGAGAGCGCGGCGTTCCAGGCGCGCGCGCAGCGCCGGGACCGCGTCTTCGAATGGGGGGCCGTCGGGCTTGCCCCCAAGCTCCTCGTTCCACGCCGCGCGCAGCGCCTCCTCGGTGATCCGGATCTGCGGCCGAAAGCGAAACTCGACGTAGCGCAAGATGACCGCCTGGCGTCGAAGCAGTCGCAGCAGCTCCGCCTGAGACCAGAGCGCCAGCTCGGGGCGCGTCTCCAGGAGCGTCCCGAGTGCGTCCTCCGCCTCTTCGCGGGAGACAGCCGCCTGGGGCAATCGCAATGCTTCCTGGTGCATGAGACGCTCGTCGATCGAGGCCTCGAGGGCCGATCGGCGGGCGAGCCCGCGCACTGCCTCCACCGCCCGCACCTCGGAGAGCAGCAGCGGTCGTTCATCCACGACGGCGAGGACGCGTTCGGCGATTCGGGAGACGTCCTCACCTGAAGCGAAGCTGGCGAGACCGAGCGCCAGGACGAGACCCCGGCTAGAAGGCATAGCCGATGGTGAGGTGGAGCCGGCCCGGAGTCTCTCCCGGGAGACGGTGGATCTTGTGGCCGTAGTCGAGGCGGATGGGTCCGATGGGCGTCAGGTAGCGCACCCCGAGACCCACGCTCTTGCGCAGGTCGGCGACCGAGAGATTCCCGACCTCGGGGTACACGTTGCCCATATCCAGGAAAGTGGCGACCTGGAAGGACCTCGTGAGGTCGTAGCGCAGCTCTGCGCCTCCCAGCAGGAGAGCGTTTCCTCCGGTGGCGAAGGGCTCGCCCTCCGGCGTGATCACCTGTGGACCTACACCGTCGACGATCCAGCCCCTCAGACCGAAGGCGCCACCGGCGAAGAACCTCTCGGGCAGCGGCAAGAGCGAGGGCGAGTCCTTCCCGTAGGTGGCCGCCAGGCCGAGTCGGACCGAGAGCACGAGAGCCAGGTCGGCGCTCAGACGCCGGATGTTGGCGGTCTGGAAGAAACCCTTCACGTAGCTCACGCCCCCGAGGGGCTCGAAGGAGAGTTGGATGTCCGACCCGAAGAACGCCCCGCGACGAGGTTCGAGGGGATCGTCCCGCATGTCCCACACGATGGAGAACGCCGGACCGGAGACGGTGTACGTGCGGAACTGTCGGTCGATCTCCTCTTCCGGGACCCCGATGTTGAAGACGTTGGTGTCCTGGTAGAGATACCGGTAGATGAGCGTCGTGCGAGTGTCGACCTGCTGGCCCGCCTGGACGACCAAGCCCTTGCGATTGTAGTCGAAGCTGGAACGATCCTCCTCCTCCCAGAAAGCGGTCAGGAACGAGTCGAGATTCTTGCCGAACAGCCACGGCTCTCGCACGTTCAGCAGGAAGCGGCTGCCCCGGAAGCTGCCCCGGGCGAAGATCGAAGCGGTCCGCCCGAGCCCATTCAGGTTGCGGCGGGTGAGCTCCACACTGCCTCGCAGCAGATCCTGCTCCGAGTAACCGATTCCATAGGAGACCGTCGTTCGCGGTGCTTCCTGCACCCTGACGACCACGTCCCGCTGCTCCTTGTTCGACGGATCGAGCTCGCTGATGGTGACCCTCTCGAAGATGCCGAGGCTCAGGAGGCGGCGCTGACTCTCGAGAACGCGCTCGAAGGAGAAGAACTCCCCGGGATGGAGGTCGAGCTCGCGGCCCACGGTCACCTCCCGCGTCTGGCGGAGCCCGGCGAGTACGACGCTCTGGACGATGGTGCGGGGCCCGGGTGCGATGAGGAACCGCACACGCACCTTGGTTCGATCGTCCGAGAACTCGCTCAGCGGCTCGACTGTCACGTCGAGAAAGCCGGCCCGACGCCAGGAGGAGAGGAGCGCCTCGCGGCTTGCCGCCACGTCGCGCAGGCGGTAGGGACGACCCGGCCGGACCGCGAGCTCCTGCAGATCCTCGTTCTCCCGGGAGGGAGGAAGGGGTGGACCCTCGAGCTCGAGCTCGACGACGGTCGCTTCGGGCCCGGGGCGGGCGAGAAAGGCGACGGGCAGAACTCCTCCTCCTTCCGCCACATCCACATCGACCGAGGCCTCGAAGTGCCCCAGGTCCTCGAGCCGGCGCGTCAGCGTCTGCGTGTCCTCTCCGAGGGCGGAATCCTCGATCGGGTCTCCGGGCACGGTCCGGAGATCGGACAGGAGCGCGGCGTCCGCACCCTCGAGTGCAACCGATGCGACGAGGGACTGCGGCCCTGGCTCGGCGTCGAACACCACCGACTCGCGCTCCGTCTTCTTCCCACGCGGCTCGATCAGGGGCCGCACGCTCGCTTCCCTGTGCCCCAGCCGCCGCAGATGCGACTCGATGCGCTCCGCTCCGGCCTCCAGGACGTCGCGCCCGATGCCGCCCTCCCGAAGCAGGCCCCGGACGTCGCCCAGGAGTCCCTTCGGAATTGTGGCGCCTCGGATCTCGACGTCCATCGGCCCTCCCGCCGTGACCTGGAAGACGAGCCCCATCCGCGCGGGTCCCGGGGCGTACTCCTTCCGAACCTCCACGCTCGCCCGCCAGTAGTCGGCCCGGGCGAGGCGCTGGCGCATGGACTCCTTGGCCTTGATGGCGCGGTCTCGCCGATAAGTCCCCCCCGGGCGCGGTCGGATGAGATCGTCGAGGAGGATGCTGGGCGCTCCGGACACCGAGGCCGACCCAACCCGGACGAGAGGACCCGAGCGCACACGGAAGACGGCGTCGGCGCCGCCCGGCACCCTCTCCGCGGCCACCTCGACCAGCGCCTCGAGATAGCCCCGCTGCTTGAGGGCGAGACCGGCGTCGCGCCCTGCCCGCTCGCGCCTGGACTCCCAGAGGGGCTCGCCCCTGCGGAGCCGGGTGATGCGGCGCAGGGTCCTGGCGCTCAGCACACGGTCCCCTTCGACCCGTGCGTCAACGAGGAGGGGCGCCTGGAGGGCGCGAATGACGACTCTCACCCCACCGTTGCCATCGCTCTCGACCTCGACCCGCACGTCCTCGAACCGGCCTGTGGCGTAGATCAGCTCGACGGTGCGGCGCGTGGCCTCCGGGTCGAGTGGCCGACCCGCCTCGACCTCCACGAAACGCTCGAGGCCCTCCGGGTCGGGAGCCTCGAGGTGGACCTGGCTCACGAGGTCCGCCCCCTCGGAGGGGGCGGCGCCGCCGAGGGCACCGAGAGCGGCAGCGAGGAGCATCACGGCGTGCATCAGTAGGATTTCCGGATCCTCAGATCGAAGCCCCACCCGCGCTCGACGCCGGTCTTGGCGGTGCCGGGATCGGTACGGGTGAGCCGCAGCGAGAGGCGGTCGGAGAGGTTGTACTCCACCGCCAGGATGCGCTCCTCGGTCCCCCGCAGATCCTGCGAGTACAGCACGTTCAGGTCCGGCGACAGCCGTTTGCCGACGGTGACCCGAGCGGTCGGAGTGGATCCCGCCCCCCGCAGCAGAGAGGGGTCGATCGAAAAGCGGTTCAGGCCGAACAGCCGTTCTGCCTCGCGCTCCAGCCCCACCGACTCGGAGAGCCGCCCCGCGGCCAGCGTCGCCGCGCCCGCGGCCGCGAGCTGTGCCTGGTTGGCCTGCGCCTGGCTCTGAGTGAGGTTCGCGACGGCGCTCTCATCCTGACCTGCGAGCAGCGCGAGGATCTGCAGCGACGAGAGCGGGGGGTCCGAAGTCAGCGTCGGGGTGACGCGCTCCAGCGTCCCGCTGGCTCGCAGGGTCACCCGGTAGGAACGGATCAGCGTGTCCGCCTCGATGTCGAAGAGCGGGTCGAGCTTCTTCGGGTTGACGAAGTCGAGGGTGCCCCGTTGGATGATGTAGGTCCGTCCCTGGAAGTAGAGCTGTCCGCTCTCGATCTCCGCCCGCCCCGTGACCACCGGGGCACTGCTGGTGCCCTGGAGAAGAAGATCGGCCCTCGCCGCGAGGGTGGCAAGGTTGTTGTCGATGCGGACAGTGCCCGGGGCCCGGATCTCGAGGTCGAGGCGGGCACCCTCGTCGAGCAAGTTGGGAGCCACCGTCCCAAGCGTCCGCCCGGCGGCCAGCAGCTCGGACGCTATGTCGTAGCGACGGCTGTAGAGCGCCTGGCGGACATCGATCGTGCCTGTGATCCATTGCTCGTCCGCATCGCCGAACAAGCGCAGCTCGGCATCGAGCAGGCTCCGGAGGCCTTCGGGATAGCGCAGCGACAGGCGCCGGCCGCGGGGCCGGATGTCGTACGAGACCAGCCGACCCTCGGAGTAGGCGGCCTGGCCATCGATCGAGAGCTGCCCGCCGGCAAACGAACCGCTCACGCTCTCGAGCTCGGCCACGGCCTCGGTGAACCGCACCGTGCCGGTGAGATCCTCCACACCGTGGGGAAAGCCACGCACGCGCAGGCCGGCGCCGTCGAGGTCGAGGGTCCCCTGGACGCGGGGGCTGGACCGCGTGCCGGTGACCTCGACAACGAGGCGAGCCGCGCCGGTTCCGCGCAGTCGTCGGGTCACCACGGAAAGGGCCCGCAGGTCCGCCTGCCCCTTGGCAGAGACCGAGAGCGGGCCGTCGCCCAGGAGGTCAACGCTGCCGGTCACTGCGAGATCGGTGCCTTCGCCTGCGAGCTGGAAGTCGGCCAGACGCAGGCGGCCTCCCTCGAGACCGAGCCGGACCGGCCCTCGGGACCGGATGGGGTAGTCGGGAAGGAGCAGACGCAGGTCGGACACGCTGGCTTCCGCCCGAAGCTCGACCGGGCGAGCCAGCGGTCCGGTGATCTGCATCTGTCCGGACGCCACGAGGCCGATCGTCGAGGGCAGGGCCGGCTCCACCGCACGAAGGAAGGGATCGATGCTGGTGTCCCGGGCGTTCAGCTGGAGAGCCACGTCGTAGGGCGGGAGCGTCCGCGCGGAGCCCGTGACCGCCAGATCCACCCGCCCCGAATGGCACGTCCCGTCGATGGACAAGGTGCCGTCCCCGGCACCGACGACGCTCGCCTCGAGTGCACAAATGCCCTCGTAGCCCAGAAAGAGCCGGGGTGAGCTGAGGCTCGCGCGCACCCGTGGGCGTGCCAGCGTCCCCTGAAGCACGAGTCGGCCATCGAGACGTCCGGCGAACGCCACGTCGGGGACGGGACGGGGGAGGAAGACGGCGGCGTCGACGCCGGTCATCTGCGCAGAGCCATCGAGGACTCCGTCGTCCGACAGGGTCCCGCGGAACGAGGTCGTCCCTCCTCCGAGCGTCAGCTCCCCCGAGGTCACTTCGGCTGCTGTGCCGTGCCAGCGCGCGGTGATGGCCGCCCGGGCGTACGGAACGCCGTAGAAGCGGCCTCCGCGGAGTGTCACGCGGGCGTCGCCGGCAAGGGCGCTGCGCCGGCCCCGGACTCGCGCGTCGCCGCTTAGCGTGCCGGTGGCGTCGATGTCCCGCTCCAGGAAGGTGGCGATGTCCTCGACAGGCCAGCGGGAGATACGGGCCTCCCCCGACAGGGCGTCGCGCAGGCCGAACCACCCGATCTCGGTCGTGCCGTCCCACCAGATCTCCGCGTCGCCCTTGCGCACCTCGAGCGACCGTGACTCGATCGACTGCAGGCCGCTGTCGAACGTTCCCGCCCATTCCGCCCGGCCCCAGTCGACCCCGACGAAGCGGATGTCCTCGCCCGTGAAGCGACCGCCGAGGATCGGCACCGAGGTGCTTCCGCCCCAGTGCCCGCGGAAGGAGCCGGAGCCCAGGAGGCCCACCGGGTGCGCCTCCGGATTGCCGAGGGCACGGCGCACGCGGGTGAGGAGCTCGTCGGTCGCGACGAGGTCGGTGGTCTCGGCATCGATCGTCAGCTCCGCGCCGCCGTCGGCGTCGATCCGGCCCGCGATGTCGCCTCTCATCTCGGCGGTGCGCAGCTCGACGCGGTCGAGCATCTGCACTCCATTCGCGGCGCTCCATTCGAACCGGCCCAGAAGCGGCTTGCGTCCGTCGTCTCGCTCCTCCAGGTCGACGGCCAAGTGGCCGCTCACCATGCGGTTCCGGCCCCTGGGCCAGGTCACGTCGACCTCGCCGGAGGCTGCGGTGCCCACGCCCAGATCGCCCCAGCCGAAGAGCATCTCGAGCGCCCCGGCCCCGTCGACCTCGTGAACGGTCCCGCGCACGTGGATCGGCCGGCCCGTCTTCATGGGCGGCACGTCGAGAGCCAGAGAGGCGGAGCCGCCGAGGACCTCGGCCTCGACGTCGCGCATCACGAGCCCGGAGGTGCCGTCGTACGACAGCCATGCGGCAAAGCTCGGCAGGGGGCTACCGCGAAAGGTGCCGCCCGTTCCACGCGCCCGTCCCTCGATGCGCAGGCGCGATCCGTCGACGGAGAGAAGCCCGTTCCAGGTCACGGACCCGCTCAGCCCGAGGCCGGAGCGGAGAATGTGGCGTTCCAGCAGCGCGAGGTCGATCGGGCCCTCCAGGCTGAACTGTCCCTGGGGGCGGCCCGAAAGCCGGAGCCGCCCGCGACCGGCGAGGTTGGTCCGCTCGCCGGTGATCCTCCCACCGAGGACTCTCAGCAGGCCGCGGTGGATCACGAGGTCGACCTCGATGCCGATGGGCATCCTCGGTGCATCGCTGAACTGCAGAGCCCCGGGACCGAAAGACACGTGGCCGGCCACTCCGCCTTCGGGACGACCGGCCAGGCGCCCCTGGAAATTCGGCAGATCGAGATCGAGCGGCACCCGCTCGTGGTTCAGGATGAACTCGCCGCCGACGATCACGAGCCGCTCGATGCTCAGCCGCAGGCCCCGCCCGCCGCCGTCGCCCCCGAGCTTCGGGATGTCGTCCCCACCGGGGCCCTCCGGGGGATTTGGAAAGGCATTGACACGGAGCTGCAGCCCCTCGACCCTCACCCGCGAGAGGACGAGGCGGTTCCCGCGCAGAGGCGCCAGGCTGGGACGCACTCGCGCGCTCGGTACCTCGAGAAACGGCGGCGCGTCGGCGCGGGCCCCGTCCACGCGGAGACCCCGCACCTCGACCTCGAAAGGAAATGCTGTGAAGCGCAAAGCCTCGACCCGAACGGGGCGATGGAAGTAGCCTTCGAGGGAGTGCTCGACGAGCCGCGCCCCCCATTCCGGGGCGCGCCAGGCCGCGTAGCCGGTGGCGATGGCGAGAACGAGCACGACGACAAAGAGCGTCCTTCGGCGTAACACCGGGTCTCCCTCAGGTCACGACCAGGAGCAGCGCCCCGGCCTCGACCGCCTGCCCCTCGCGAACCACCACCTCGCGCACGCAGCCCCGCCGCGAGGCCTTGAGCTCATTCTCCATCTTCATGGCCTCGATCACCACGAGGCCCTGTCCGGGCTCGACCTCGTGACCCTTCTCGGCCAGCACACGCACCACCCGTCCAGACATGGGGGCGGTGAGCCGCATGGGGCCCGTCGACATGTCGGGGCGAGCAACACCGTCCCGGAGCGGATCGACGAGCAGGACAGACACAGCGTCCTCTCGCAGATGGACGCGGTAGCCTCCGGGCACCGTTTCGAAGCCGACGTCGTGGCTGCGGCCGTCCACGATGAGGCTCGCGAAATGACGTCCCGTGAGGATGAGATCCACCTCGAGGATCCTGCCGTCGAGGCTCACGGTGAACCGGTTCGCGGCGCGGCGCACCTCGACTCGGATTGGCTTTCCTTCGACGTTCGCCTCGAAATGCACCTATTGTCCTCTCGCCCGGCCATGGGCCTCGCGGAGCCCGGCCGCGTGCCACGCCGAGCCGCCCGTACCGTCGCGCCGCGCGTGAAGCCGAGACGCCTCGACGTCCTGGAACGCGCGTATGGCGGCAGCCGCCACGGCCACGTCCACGGGGCGGGCCCTGTCACCGTCGTCCCCGGCGAGGACGGTGTCCACGAAGGACGTGTCGACATCGCCGGCAACGAAGGCGGGGTGACGCAGGACCCGCTCGAAGAAGGGCAGCGTCGTCCGGATCCCCAGGATCTTGTACTCGCCCACCGCCCGGCTCATGCGTCGAATGGCCTCTCCGCGCGTCCCGGCTCGCACGATGAGCTTGGAGATCAAGGGATCGTATTGAACCGGCACTTCCCAGCCCTCGTACACCCCGGAGTCGTCACGGACGCCGGGACCGTCCGGCGTCCTGAGCGCCAGGATCCGCCCGGGACTGGGCAGGAAACCGCTGTCGGGGTCTTCCGCGTAGACCCGGCACTCGATCGCGTGCCCGAGCTGCCTCAGGTCGTCCTGACGAAACGGGAGCTCTTCACCGGCGGCGATGCGGATCTGGGCCTTCACGATGTCGACCCCCGTCACCTCTTCGGTGACGGCATGCTCCACCTGCAGCCGGGTGTTCATCTCGAGGAACCAGGGGTTGTGCTCCCGGTCGACGAGGAACTCCAGGGTCCCCGCGCCCACGTAGCCCACCCGGTCCACCAGCGCCATGGCCAGGGCCCCCATGCGGTCGCGGAGCTCGGTCGTCACCGCCGGGGACGGGCTCTCCTCGACGACCTTCTGGTGCCGCCGCTGGATCGAGCACTCCCGCTCGAAGAGGTGGACGGCATTGCCGTGGCGGTCCGCAAGCACCTGGATCTCGATGTGGCGGGGGCGTTGGATCGCCTTCTCGAGATAGACCGAGTCGTCTCCGAATGCCCCTTGCGCCTCCGAGCGCGCCCGTTCCAGGGCCGATGACAGATCTGCCTCGGACTCGACGAGGCGCAGCCCCTTGCCTCCACCCCCCGCGGCGGCCTTGATCATGATCGGATAGCCGATCCGGGCCGCCTCGAGGGCGATATCATCCTCTCCAGCGAGGGGCTCGAGCGTTCCAGGCACGACCGGCACGCCGGCGGCGACCGCCTCGCGGCGTGCGGACGTCTTCTCGCCCATGAGCGCAATCGTCTCGGACCGGGGACCGATGAAGGCGAGCCCTCGGTCCTCACACGCTCGGGCGAACGCGGCGCTCTCGGAGAGGAAGCCGTAGCCGGGGTGGATCGCCTCGGCCCCGCTGGTCGTCGCCGCCTCGAGAAGTCGGTCGATGCTGAGGTAGGACTCCGCGGGGGCGGCCGGCCCGATGGCGCGGGCCTCGTCGGCAAGCCGCACGTGGAGAGCCGCCCGATCGGGCTCGGAGTAGACCGCGACCGTGCCGATGCCCATCTCGCGACAGGCGCGGATCACCCGCACGGCGATCTCGCCACGGTTGGCGATCAGCACCTTCTCGAAGACGCGCCCGTCTTCTGCCACGTCGCCCCGGGCTCGCTACTCCCCGCTCACAGCGGGATGCTTCCGTGCTTCTTCGGCGGATTGTGGATCCGCTTGGTGCGCGCCATCTCCAGACCCGCCGTGATCTTCGCCCGGGTCTGGCGTGGTTGTATGACTGCGTCGACGAACCCTCTCTCCGTGGCCACGAACGGGTTCGCGAACCTCTCACGAAACTCGGCCACCCTCCTGGCGCGAAGAGCCTCGGGGTCGGTCGCCGCCTGCAGCTCGCGACGATACAGGACGCCCACCGCGCCCTCCGGACCCATCACCGCGATCTCCGCGGAGGGCCAAGCGTAGTTCAAATCGGTGCGGAGATGCTTGCTCGCCATGACGCAGTAGGCCCCGCCGTAGGCCTTGCGGGTGATCACGGTGATCTTGGGAACGGTGGCCTCGGCGAAGGCATAGAGGAGCTTCGCGCCGTGGCGGATGATGCCGCCGAACTCCTGGGCGGTGCCGGGCAGGAAGCCGGGCACGTCCTCGAAGGTGACCAGCGGGATGTTGAACGCGTCGCAGAAGCGCACGAACCGAGCGCCCTTGACCGACGCGTCGATGTCGAGACACCCGGCGAGGTGAGCGGGCTGGTTGCCGACGATCCCCACGGTTCGTCCGCCGAAACGAGCGAAGCCGACGACCAGGTTCGGTGCGAAGTACTCGTGAACCTCCAGGAAGCGACCCTCGTCTACGACGGCTCGGAGCAGCTGCTTGATGTCGTAGGGCTTCATGGGATCGACCGGCACGAGCTCGTCCAGCTCCGGGGCCTCCCGGTCCAGCGGGTCGTCGGTCGCGCGCAGCGGGGGCTCTTCCAGGTTGTTCGACGGCATGAAGGAGAACAACTCCCGGATGAGCGCCAGGCAGGCCCGGTCGTCCTCCGCGGCGAAATGGGCCACACCCGACTTTGCGTTGTGGGTCATGGCCCCGCCGAGCTCTTCTTTCGTCACCTCCTCGTGGGTCACCGTCCGGATGACCTCCGGCCCGGTGACGAACATGTACGAGGTGTTCTTCACCATGATGTTGAAATCGGTGATCGCGGGGCTGTAGACCGCACCCCCGGCGCAGGGGCCCATGATGGCCGAGATCTGCGGCACCACCCCGGAGGCCAGCGTGTTGCGCAGGAAGATGTCGGCGTAACCGCCCAGCGAGGCGACACCCTCCTGGATGCGCGCGCCGCCGGAGTCGTTGAGACCGATCACCGGAGCGCCCGTCTCCATGGCGAGATCCATGACCTTGCAGATCTTCCGTGCGTTGGTCTCGGAGAGGCTGCCCCCGAACACGGTGAAGTCCTGAGCGAACACGTAGACGAGCCGTCCGTCGATCCGGCCGTAGCCGGAGACCACCCCGTCGCCGGGGATCTTCTGCTCGGCCATTCCGAAGTCGAGGCAGCGGTGCTCGACCAGTTGATCGAGCTCTTCGAAGGTGTCCTCATCGAGAAGCAACCCCACCCGCTCCCGGGCGGTCAGCTTGCCCTCGCGATGCTGGCGCTCCCGGCGTTCCAGACCGCCCCCTTCCTCGGCTCGGCGAACCTTGTCCCAGAGGGTGGGGGTCATGAGCTAGCCGGCCTTCGCTGCAAGCTGGGCCTTCACCGTCTCCCAGTCGTCGAGGAAGCGCTGGAGACCGCTGTCGGTGAGCGGGTGCTTGAGCAGCATGGAGAAGACCTTCTTCGGCATGGTGGCGATGTCCGCACCGATCCGCGCCGCCTCGACGATGTGGAGCGGGTGCCGGAGGCTGGCGGCCAGGACCTCGCAGTCGAAATCGTAGTGATCGAAGATCTGGATGATGTCGGCCACGAGCTCCATTCCCGGTGTTGCGATGTCGTCGAGCCGCCCCAGGAAGGGCGAGACGTACCGCGCTCCCGCCTTGGCCGCGAGGAGCGCCTGGGTGGGGCTGAAGATCAAGGTCATGTTGACCCGCTTGCCCTCCCCCGAAAGGACTTTCGTCGCCTTGAGCCCCTCCCAAATGCAGGGGATCTTGACCACGATGTTCTCGTGGAGCGAGGCCAGGTGACGCCCCTCCTCGATCATCTCGTCGGCCTCGGTGGCCACCACCTCGCCGGAGATGGGCCCGTTCACGGTCTTGCAGATCTCCACGAGGATCTCCTCGGGGTCTCCTGTCTCTCTCGCGAGAAGACTCGGGTTCGTGGTGACGCCGTCGATGACGCCCAGGGCCGCCGCCTCTCGGATCTCCTCCAGGTTCGCCGTGTCCAGGAATATCTTCATCTTCTTCTCCCTCTAGCCCGCCACCACCGGATTCGCGAGCGTCCCCACGCCTTCGACCTCCACCTCCGCAACATCCCCGGGACGGAGCGGCCCGACGCCGGACGGGGTCCCTGTAGAGATGATATCCCCGGGCAGGAGAGTCATCACGCGGGAGACCGACCAAATCAAGTTGGCCACGTCGAAGATCAGCTGCTCGGTGGACCCCTGCTGGCGCTGCTCGGCGCCCACTCGGCCCAGGACCCGGAGCCGGCCCAGGTCGAGCCCTGTGGCGATGCAGGGCCCCACCGGGCAGAAGGTGTCGAAACCCTTCGCGCGGGTGAACTGAACATCCTTCTTCTGGAGCTCCCGCGCCGTCACGTCGTTGACACAGGTGGCACCGAAGACGTGCTCGAGAGCCGTATCCGGGTCCGGGAGGCGGCTGGCCTCCCGACCGATCACGATCCCGAGCTCGGCCTCGTGGTCCACGCGGCCCACCCACGCCGGAATCCGGATCTCGTCCCCGGGCCCGATGAGAGCGGAGGGCGGCTTCAGGAAGACGAGAGGCTCCTTCGGCACCGCCTGGCCTCTCTCTGCCGCGTGAGCGGCGTAGTTGCGCCCGATCCCGATGATCTTGGATGGGCGGACCGGCGCCAGGAGCCGGGCCCCCTCGAGGGGAAGCGCCTCGTCCAGCTCGGAAGGCGTCGCCCAGGGCGCCCGGTCCAGGAGCCGCAGCGATTCGCCGTCCTGGCGAGCCCATGACGACGACGAGCCGTCCCCCGTCGCCACGCGGAAAAAGCGTTCGACCTTCACGGACCCCGGCCCTGGGCGGCGCCGGAGGGGGGGCCCTCATTGCCGGCGGAGTCGAACGCTGTGACCGTGTAGCGGTAGAGGACGCCCTTTCTCGGCGTCTCATCGAGCCAGGCCGTGGTGCCTGCGGGGACCTCGCCCGCTCTCTCCGGTTCGGCGTCCCCCACGGCGCGGTAGATCCGATACCCGCCGAGGTCACTCTCGGAGGAGGGGCTCCAGACGACCTCGAGGCCTCCGTCCCTCGGCACGACAGCCAGACCGGTGGGAGACGCGGGTGGAGAGATGTCGCGCACGTCGAGGCACACCTCGTTCGAGGCCGCGCTCTCGACCAGGGGCTCCGTGGACCCCACGGCACGGATCACATAGCAGACGCTGGTCCCCAGGGGGGCGTTCGTGTCCGTGAGGAGACGCTTCTCCTGCGGTTCGTAGTTGAGGGGGACTCCGTAGGGCAAGGTGGCACGGCGGCGGTAGACGCGGAAGCCGTGGCTCCGCGCCCTGGGCGCCTCGGGCTCGGTGTCGAGGTCCTCGGGAGACCCAGCGGCGTCGGGCTCCTCGGCAGCCGCCTTCCCCGGGATGGCTTCCTCGGCGGTGGCCTTCGAGGCCGGCTCTGCCTCGCTCGAAGCCGGGGGCTCCGCGATTGACGGTCGGTCGCTCGACGAGGCGAGTGTCTCGATGTCCGCGGACGTTTCGGCCTCGTCGGCCTCGTCCGAGACTCCCACCGTCCCCTCTGGCGCATCGGGGTCCTCCCCGAACGGGGTCCTCGTTCCGAAAGGAAGCCTCTCGCCGCCGATCGGGCCGAGGTCGGGTGGGGGAAGCTCCTCGGGCCGCGGACCCCGCCAGTTGAGCCCGACGCCGTTGGGGCGAAGCCGCGCGGTGAGATCGTAGGGCGGCGCCACGGGCACATGGGTCTCCAGGGCGAGGATCAGGCTTCGCTGACCCTTGTCACGTCCGGACACGGCTCGAGCGGCGGCTCGGACGATCGTCCCGGGTTCGGGCAGCGGAACCGTTTCCACGACTCGTTGTCCGGGCTCGGCCCGCACCTTGCGCCGCTCGCCCTTCTTCTCCAGATCGATCCACCCCTCTCCCCAGAAGAGCTCGATGTCGAGTCGCTCGAATGCAACCCCGTCCACCGACGTCCGAGGAGCGGAGACCGACATCTCGAGGGCGTCCCCGCGTTGCGCCAGGCGAAAGTCCACAAGCGTCGGGGGCGTGTGTAGGCGGGGTGGCAGCGGCGGGCCCTTGTGACCGCAGGCGGGGGCGACCATCAGCGTGAGGGCGAGAAGGGGAGCGAGTCGGACCATCAGAGAATGTAGCGAGAGAGATCCTGGTTCTTGACCACCGGCTCGAGGCGACGGCGGACGTAGGCCGCGTCGACCGTGACCTCGAACGGGGCGGTTCCTCCGGCTTCGAAGGAGACCTCGTCGAGGAGCGTCTCGAGGATCGTGGCCAGTCGACGGGCACCGATGTTCTCGGTCTGCTCGTTGACAAAAGCCGCGAAACCGGCGATCGCCTTCACGGCGTCGTCGGTGAAGGTGAGGCCGACGCCCTCGGTGCCCAGGAGTGCCCGGTATTGCATGACGAGTGCGCTCTGCGGCTCGGTCAGGATGCGGACGAGGTCTGCCTCGGTGAGCGCCTGCAGCTCCACCCGGATCGGGAAGCGGCCTTGCATCTCGGGGATGAGATCCGTGGGCTTTGAAACGTGGAACGCCCCGGCCGCAATGAAGAGAACGTGGTCGGTGCGCATGGGACCGTACTTCGTGGAGACCGTGGTGCCCTCGACGATGGGGAGCAGGTCGCGCTGCACCCCCTCGCGGGAGATGTCGGGGCCCTGGGCGGTCTCGCGGCCGGCGATCTTGTCCATCTCGTCGAGAAAGATGATTCCCGACGACTCGGCTCTCTGCACCGCCTCGCGAGCCACCTGCTCCTGATCCACGAGCTGGGCCGCTTCGTCTTGTCGCAGGACCTCACGGGCCTCGGAGACCGGGAGGCTGCGTTTCTTCGTGCGGTTTCCGAACAGACCCGGGAGAAGGTCGCGGAAGTTCACGTCCATCTCCTCGGTCCCCTGGTTACCGAGAATCTGGAAGCTGGGCATCGTGCGCTCGGGGACCTCGACCTCCACGGTCCGCGTCTCCAGCTGTCCGTCCCGCAGCTGAGCCCGGAGCTTCTCGCGAGTGTTTCGAAAGGACTGATCGCCGGCGGGATCGGACGGGGCATCGTCCAAGCCCGGCCCGGGCTGGGGTGAGCGGCCGGACGCCGAGCCCGGCCAGGGCAGCAGGAGCTCCAGCAGCCGCTCCTCGGCCCGCTCCTCCGCCTTCTCGCTGACCTCGGCCTGCTTCTCCCGTCGAACCATGTCGACCGCCGCGGCCACCAGGTCGCGGACCATCGACTCCACGTCCCGTCCAACGTATCCGACCTCGGTGAACTTCGAAGCCTCGACCTTGATGAACGGGCTTCCCGAGAGCTGGGCGAGGCGTCGTGCGATCTCGGTCTTGCCCACACCGGTCGGCCCGATCATCAGGATGTTCTTCGGGGTGATGTCGGCGGCGACCTCGGGCGAAAGACGTTGGCGCCGGACCCGGTTCCTGAGCGCGATGGCCACCGCCCGCTTGGCGGCTTCCTGGCCGACGACCCACAGGTCGAGCTCGGCCACGATCTCGCGGGGCGAGAGGGTGTCGAGACGGCCGGGCTCCCGCCGGTCCGGAACACTGAGCACGGACATGCCCTAGAGGATCTCCACCTCGATGGCATCGTTCGTGTAGACGCAGATCTCGCCGGCGATGAGCATCGCCTCGCGGGCAATCCCCCCGGCGTCGAGGTTCCCGTGACGCGCCAGTGCTCGAGCGGCGGCAAGTGCCATCGGTCCGCCGCTGCCCACAGCCACGATCCCGTCGTCTGGAGCGATCACGTCCCCGGCGCCGGAAAGAAGAAACGTCGCGTCCCGGTCCGCCACGATGAGGAACGCCTCGAGCCGACGCAGGCTCCGCTCCGTTCGCCACTCCTTGGCGAGCTCGACGGCGGCTCGCTGCAGGTTTCCGCGGTACTCGTCGAGCCGTGCCTCGAAGCGATGGATGAGCGCCATGGCGTCGGCGGTGGAGCCGGCAAAGCCGGCCAGCACCTTGTCGCCGTGCAGCCGCTGGACCTTCTTTGCCCTGTGCTTGACGATCGTCTGCCCCAGGGTCACCTGCCCGTCGCCGGCGAGGGCACAGGAGCCCTGATGCCGGACGGCGAGGATCGTGGTTCCGTGCATGGGGGTGTCGTTGCGCATGAAACGTCCGCCTGGCTGGAGGCCAGAGGGCTAGTATAACGCCCACGGCCGGGGCAACGGTTGGCCCCCGGGGGCCCAAACGGTGTCTCGACGCCCTTTCGCAAGAGCTAGTACTCGATCACCTCGACGTGCGCGCGCAGCTCCTCCGCGGTGATCTTGCCGTCGGCCCGCGCCGAGAGGTCCCCCTGCCGCGCGCGTACGATCAGCGTCCGGGTCGGGCGCCGGTGGGACGCAAAGAGGCCACCCGGGACGAAGTCGACGGCCACAGTGACGAATTCGTCCGCCTCGAGCCCCGCGACGCCGGCGCCTCGAGACTCCAGCGCCTCGATCAATGCGCTCCGTACGTCCTGCACCACGCGATCCGCGGATCGCTCCTCCTGCAGGGTGTCGCTCCCGAACCAGAAGCTCCAGGGAGGCGACGTCGGCCCGGGCGCCGATTTGTCCACGAGGACAGGGCGCGATCCTTCCCCGGAGATGTCCCCGACTCTCCTGGCCGTCGGACCGGACAGGCGGATCCGAACATCCCGCACGATGCGCTCGTGATCCTCCTCGGCAGCCCGACGCTGGGCCTCCGCCGCGTGCTGCAGGATCAGTACCTGGTGCTCGAACGCCTCGACTTCGATTTCCGTGACGTCCACGATCGCTTCTCCACGAGCATGAACGTCGACGTGTGACGGGGTGTCTGCTCCTCGACCCCGGAGAACGAACACCGCCCGCTCCCCTCCGGGCAGTGCTCTGGGCGTGAGGACGAACACGATCCCGTAGCCCGGCAACCGATACCCTCGGGAGGCGTTCGTCCGCCCGAGCAGGATTCCCGCGTGGGGCACGCTCACCTCGGCCACGGCGTGCTCGAGATGCAGCTCGAGCGATGCCAGCTCCTCACGACCCGGGGGCGCGAGGCGAGACCCGGGAGCCGCGCCTGTGTCCCCGGCCGGTTGAGCGACCACGTGGGAAGCGGCGAGGAAGGCCGCCATCAGCAAGCCGGCTGGCCTCATGATCATCTCTCCTGGGCCGTCGCTTCGAGGACATAGCCCATCAGCTCGTTCGTGCGGGCGAGCTGGCGACCCTGCCGTCCGTCGAGATAGCTGAGCCCCGCCGCCACACGCGCCAGGTCGACCCGGCGCCGGGCCTCGATCCGCCCGCTCCAAGCGGCGAAGCTCGCCTGAGTCTGCTTGCTCTGCCTCTCCTCGCTGCTCTGGACCCCCTCCCGCACGCGGTCGTCGACACGAGCGAGGAAGCGCTCGGCGTCGAACCTGCGGGATCGCTCCGCCAGCTCCGTCCGCAAGGCCGCAATCTCCTCCTTGTACTGCCGGTCCCGCGCCCGCGCCCGAGCCTCCTGTGTGGCGAGGTCTCTGCGCAGCCCGAGGTGACCGACGAGCGCCAGCCCCAATCCGGTGCCCGTAATAAGGATGAGCGCCGCCGCCGCTGCGGTGAGCCAGGCCGGCAAGGGCCTCCGGGTCGCTATGGTGACGGCCGGGCCGCTCTCTTCGAGCGTCCACGCCTTGAGATCCTGGCGCAGGCGAGCGAAGGATGCCATCTCCTCCTGGCACGCGCCGCAGTCACCAAGGTGGCTCGCGACGCTCGCGCGCACTTCGGCGTCCGCCTCACCGTACAGGACCTCCAGCTTCTGTCCCGCGAGCTCTTCGTCCTGGATTCGACTGCACTGCATGGTCACACCTGTTCTTCCCTCTCCCTCGCCCTCGTCCTCACAACGCAGGCGCGGGCAGAGCCGCCGCGCTCTTGATGCCCTCGTCTTCGAGACGGAACCGCAGCTGGCCTAGGCCCCGGTACAGCCGCGTCTTCACCGTCGAGACCGGCAGATCGAGGGCCTGGGCGATCTCGAGAAACGTCAGACCCTGGTATTCCTTGAGGATCACGACTTCTCGCTGCTCCTCGGACAGCTCTCCAATGGCCCTGCGAACCGCCCGGCGCAGATCGAGTTGCAAAACAAGATCGAGGAGGTCGGGCTCGCGACCTGCAGTCACGGGCCCGACCTCCTCGAGTGCCTCGAGGCTCACCATCGTCCGTCCCTTCCGACGTCGGAGTCGGTCTCGACACAGGTTGAGGGCGATCTGGTAGAGCCACGACGAGAACCGCGCCTCCTGCTTGAAGCCCGGAAGCCCTCGATAGACCTTGAGAAACGCCTCCTGCGCGGCGTCCCGGGCCTCCTCCTGGGAACCCAGCAGCCGGTACGCCGCCCCCCGGATCTTGTCCTCCCACCGCGCCACCAGGATGTCGAAGGCAGACGACTCCCCCGCCTGGCACGCCCGGACGAGCTCCTCGTCACTCCGCCCCATTCCGCCTACCCATTCTGACGAAACCAAGCCTCCCATGGCCTCACCCCACCCCGACTTTCTCGGCAAGAAGAAGAGACACCAGAACGCAGATGCGGCTGAGTCAGGCAGGCGCACATGGCCTTTTCGAGGGCATGTGGGCCTGCGGGCCATCTCGGGTGGTCCCAGCCTGCTGGAGGCGGCCGTCTCCCCCGACCCTCACGCCCGCGGATGGGTCTTCTTGTAGACCTCAAGCAGCTGGCGGGTGTCGACGTGGGTGTAGCGCTGGGTCGTCGAGAGGCTCGCATGACCGAGGAGCTCCTGGATCGCCCGCAGGTCCGCCCCCCGGGCGAGCAGGTGCGTGGCAAAGCTGTGGCGCAGGGTGTGGGGACTGCAGCGACGCGTGAGGGAGACCGCGCGGACTCGCCGGCCGACCAGCGCACGAACGCTGCGGTCAGACAGGCGCCCTCCCCGGAGATTGATGAAGACGGCGTCCGTCTTCGGCCGCAGCCCCGCCCGGGCGGCGAGCCAGGCCCGGAGCGCCGTTCGTGCGCGGGTGCCAAAGGGCACGATGCGTTCCTTGCTCCCCTTGCCCAGGACCCGGACCATGCGAGCCTCCAGGTCGACCTCCCCCACGTCGAGGCCCACGAGCTCGGCCGAGCGGATCCCGGTGGCGTAGAGGAGCTCGAGAAGCGCTCGGGCGCGAACCGCTGACGCGTCGTCGCCGGGCACGTCGAGAAGCCCGTCGACCTGGACCTCGTCGAGAGGCGTCGGAATCCTCTTCTCGAGGCGCGGGGACTGGAGCGCCCGGGCGGGGTTCTTGTCGAGGACACCCTCGCGACACAGGAATCGAAAGAAGGTCCTGACGCCCGCCAGCTTTCGGGCCGAGGACGTCTTCTTGAGGCCGCGGCGGTGCAGCTCCGCGAGGAAGCCTCGGATGAGAACGTGGTCCGCATCCTCAGGCCGCGCCGCTCGTCCGAGCACGCCGTCGAGATAGTCCGAGAGCTGGTTCAGGTCGTCGCCGTATGCGCGGATCGTGTGGGGTGAGGCGTTTCGCTCGCGCTCGAGGTGACGGAGGAAGGCCTGTGTGGCGGCGCGCATGGCGCTCGTCTCCGCTATGGGCCGGTGGAGGCCGTGGCCTCCGCGCCGGGTCCCGGGGCCGCGTCCGACCCGATCTGCGAGCGAAAGCGTTCGAGGCTCTCGAGGGCTCGATGTGCCACTGCCAGGCGTCGCCGCGACCTGTCGCGGATCCGCCTGGGGAGCTCGGGAAGAAGCCCGAAGGCGATGTTCGTGGGCTGGTAGTTGTCGGCAGGGCTTCGGGCGATGTAGCGGCCCAGCGCCCCAAGAGCCGTGTCCTCCGGGAAGGCGAGAGGAGCGCGTCCCTTCACCCTGAGGAATGCGCCGATGCCGGCGAGGAGCCCCGAGGCCGCGGACTCCACGTAGCCCTCGACACCGGACATCTGTCCGGCAAAGAAGAGCCCGCTGCGCCGGCGAGTCTCGAACGTCGGTTCGAGGACCAGGGGGGCGTTGACGTACGTGTTGCGGTGGATCATCCCGAAGCGCACGAACGCGGCCTCTTCGAGCCCGGGGATCATCTGGAAGACCCGCTTCTGCTCACCCCACTTGAGGTGGGTCTGGAAGCCGACGATCGAGTAGTGGCTCGCGGCCAGGTTGTCCTGCCTGAGCTGCACCACAGCGTGGGGGCGTTGCCCGGTGCGGGGGTCGGTGAGGCCCACCGGCTTCATCGGTCCGAAGCGGAGGGTGTCCCGGCCCCGGGCTGCGATGACCTCGACGGGCAGGCAACCCTCGAAGAACCGCCCCTTCTCGAAGGCGTGACCGCTCGTGCACTCCGCGGCTACCAGGGCATCGTGGAACCGGTCGTACTCCCGGTCGCTCATGGGGCAGTTGAGATAATCGTCGCCGCCCTTGCCGTAGCGGGAGGCTCGAAAAGCGGTCTCCAGGTCGATGCTGTCCGCTTCGATGACCGGGCTCACGGCGTCGAAGAAGTAAAGGTGACTCTGGCCAACGAAGGCGGCCACGTCCTCGGCCAGGCTGTCGGAGGTGAGCGGACCCGTGGCGACAATGGTGACCGGGTCCTCGGGGATCCGGGACACCTCCTGACGGTGGATGCGGATCTCGCCTCGGGACTCCACCTCTTCGGTGATCCGGCGTGCGAACAGGCCCCGGTCGACGGCAAGGGCCGAGCCCGCGGGAACCCTGACCTCCGCGGCCACGCGCAGGATGAGCGAGTCCAGCCTCCGCATCTCCTCTTTCAGAAGGCCCGCGGCCTGATCGAGAGCGTTGCCACGCAGGCTGTTGGAGCACACCAGCTCCGCCAGGTCCCCTGACTGGTGGACCGGGGTCTGTCGCACCGGCCGCATCTCGTGGAGATCCACGGCCACCCCGCGCCGCGCGAGCTGCCACGCGGCCTCACAGCCGGCGAGGCCTCCGCCGACAATCGTCACCCGGGGTGTCATCGAGGCCAGTATAGCGAACCGTGGGGTCCGGCCCTGTCAGGCCGCGCGCTTATAGTGGCACTCCTCGTTGGCGCAGAAGACCACCTTGCCCTCCTTCTTCGTCTCCTTCTGGAGGAGGTAGGGCCGGCCGCAGTCGGGGCAGGTCTCGGCGATGGGTCGGTGGTAGGCCGTGAACTTGCAGTCCGGATAGCGGGTGCAGCCGTAGAAGGAGCGGCCCCACCTGCCCTTCCGCTCGACGACCTCGGCCTCGTGGCACTCAGGGCACGTGAGGCCGATCTTCTTGGCTTCCCTCTTCTTGATGTACTTGCAGTCGGGATAGTTGCTGCACGCGACGAAGGGACCGAAGCGCCCCCGGCGCCACATGAGATCGTTCTTGCACTCGGGGCACTTCTCGTCGATGGGCTTGAGCTGCTCGATCTGGAGCTTGCCGCCCTCCCCGCGCACGAGACGGCGCGTCTCCTTGCAATCGGGGTATTTCGAGCACGCCAGGAAGGGTCCGTAGCGACCCTTCTTGAGGATCATCGGCTCGTTGTCCTTCGGACAGGTGGCACCGGCGACGTCCTCGTGCACCTCGGGCGTGTCCGTGCCTTCGCCGCCGGCGAGCTGACGGGTGTTCTTGCAGTCGGGATAGCCCGAGCAGGCCAGGAACTTCCCGTAGCGACCCCACTTGATGACCATCTGGGAGCCGCACTTGTCGCAGGCCTCGTCCGTCTTCTCCTCCAGGCGCTTGATGTCCTTCATCTCCGCCTGGGCCTTCTCCAGGTCCTTCTCGAACTTCTTCCAGAACTTGTGGAGCGTGTTCAGGAAGCTGTCCCGGCCCTCCTCGATCTCATCCAGCTCCTGCTCCATGGCCGCGGTGTACTCGACGTTCATGATGTCGGCGAAATGGTCGATGAGGAGGTCGATGACCACGAAGCCCAGCTCCGTGGGCCACAACCGCGCCTCGCGCTTCTCGATGTACTCGCGGGTGGCAATGGTGGCGATGATGCTCGCGTACGTGGAGGGGCGACCGATGCCGTTCTCCTCCAGCTCCTTCACCAGGCTCGCCTCGCTGAAGCGGGGTGGGGGCTGGGTGAAGTGCTGGTCGGTGTCGAGCTTCTTGAGGGAGACGGACTGGCCCTCCTCGAGGCTGGGGAGCTGGTCGCCCTTCTCGGGCTCGGTGTCGTCCGATTGAAGACCCGATTCCTCCACGGGCTTCTTCGTCTCGACCTTCTCTTCGCGAGTCTCCTCGTAGACCGCGAGGAAGCCCTTGAACCTGAGGATGGAACCCTTGGCGCGCAGCACATACAGGGGCCAGCGCTCGGGTGGAGTCGCGCCAACGTCCACCACCGTCTCGTCGTAGACCGCGGGCAGCATCTGTGAAGCCACGAAGCGGTTCCAGATGAGTGTGTAGAGCGCCAGCTGGTCCTTGGTCAGGAAACGCTTGATCGACTGCGGGGCTCGGGACATGTCGGTGGGCCGGATGGCCTCGTGGGCGTCCTGGGCACCCTTCTTGGAACGGTAGACGTTGGGTTTCTCCGGGACGTACTCGGCCCCGTAGGTACCGGTGATGTGCTCACGGGCTGCGGCGAGCGCATCCGGGGACACCCGAGTGGAGTCGGTGCGCATGTAGGTGATGAGGCCGGAGCTGCCCTCGCCACCGAGCTCCATCCCTTCGTAGAGCTTCTGGGCGACCTGCATGGTCTTGCGTACGGGGAAGCGCAGCTTGCGGAAGGCATCCTGCTGGAGCTTGGAGGTGATGAAGGGGGGCACCGGCCGGCGCTTGCGCTCCCGGGCCTGGATCTTGTCGATGCGGAAAGCCGCCGCCTCGAGGTCCTTCCGGACGGTGTCGGCCTCTTCCTGGTTGCCGATCTCGATCCGCTTCTTGTCCCGCCTCAGGAGGTTGGCGCCGAAGACCGGCGGCTGTCCCGCGTCGAGGTGCGCCTGGACGGTCCAATACTCCTCGGGCTCGAAAGCCTTGATCTCCCGCTCGCGGTCGCAGATGAGCCTGAGCGCCACCGACTGCACGCGCCCGGCGCTCAGGCCCCGGCGCACCTTTTCCCAGAGAATCGGGCTGACCTTGTAGCCCACCAGCCGATCGAGCACGCGGCGGGCCTGCTGCGCGTCCACCTTCCTGGTGTCCACGGCGACCGGGTTCTCGAAGGCCGCGAGGATGGCGCCCTTTGTGATCTCGTTGAAAACGACCCGGCGGAACTTGGCCTTCGACTTCTTGGTGCGACCGCCCAGCTCCTCGGCCAGGTGCCAGCAGATGGCCTCGCCCTCCCGGTCGGGGTCCGCGGCCAGGTAGATCGCATCGGCCGCCTTCGCGGCCTTCTTGAGCTCGTCGAGCACCTTCTTGCGGGCCGGCAGCGGCTCGTAATCCACGGCGAACCCGCGCTCGACGTCCACGCCCAGCTTCTTCTTGGGCAGGTCGCGCACGTGTCCCATGGAGGCTTTGACCGTAAAGCCCCGACCCAGGTATTTGTTGATGGTCTTCGCCTTCGCGGGCGATTCGACGATGACCAGATTCTTCGCCACGGTCCTAGCTTCTCACGAACAGCGGCCCGGGCAGGCGCCGGACCCGTTGGGCGAGCTCCAGCTCGCCGAGCCGAGCCAGCAGCCTGGGCAGCCCCTGGCCGCAACGGGCGGCGATCTGCTCGACACTGGACGGCGCGTCCCGTCGCAGCGCCGCGAGAACATCGTCTCCCGTGTCTTTCTCTTTCTCCACCGCCCGCCAGGGGGCGCGCCGCAGCTCCTCGAGGACGTCGCCGGCGTCGCGGACGACCGCCGCCCCGGACCGGAGGAGCGCGTTGGCTCCCGAGGCACCGGGCCACGTGGGGTGGCCGGGCACCGCCATCACTTCGCGTCCCTCGTCCTGGGCCTCCTGAGCGGTGATGGGGGCGCCGCTCTTCTCGCCCGCCTCCACCACCACCACGCCCCGTCCCCAGCCCGCAATGACGCGATTGCGTCTCGGAAAGTTCCCTTTGGCAGGCGCGGCGTGGAGTGGGAACTCGCTGACCACCGCTCCCTGGCGCCTCACGATGCTCAGGGCGAGCTCCTGATTCTCACGGGGGTACACTCGCCCCAACCCGGAGCCGAGCACGGCGACAGTTCGACCGCCTGCGTCCAAGGCCCCACGATGGGCCGCGGCGTCGATGCCCCGAGCCAGTCCGGAGACGACCGTCAGGCCGGCCTCGGCGAGATCCCGGGCGAGCACCCGGGCGAAGGCGAGACCCTGGGGGGTGGCCGCCCGGGAGCCCACGAGAGCCACCGAACGGTTGCCCTCGCCCGGGACGAGCGTACCCTGGACGTAGAGGGCCGGTGGCGGATCGAACGTTTGCCCGAGCCACGCCGGGTACTCGGGCTCACCCAGGCCGATGAGCCTGATTCCCCGTGCCTCGGCACGGGTCTGCTCCGCCTCGGCGAATCGACGCGCTTCTCCACTTCTCAGCCGAGCCCTGGCGACCTCGGGAAGAAGGCCCTTGTGGGCGTCGGGATGGGCGAGTGTCTCGCCGAGGCGCCCGCCGGCGAGGAGCGCCCTGCGGCCACGCGGGCCGAGACCGGGCAGCTGGGAGAGTGTGAGGCGGTCGAGAATCGTCTGCTCCATTCTGGGCGTGTCCTTTGATGGGTGTCCCGGGGAGAGCGCCTGATTCTAGAGCCGAACCCGTGCCTGTCAAGGTCCGGAGACTCCGGGCTTTCTGTCCGCAGAGGTGATCAGCCACTGTCCCCCCGGGGCGTCAGCCCGCGCCCGGGGCGCACCAGACCGGCTGATTTGCAATGATTTGACATCCGAATCGGCCGGTGTGAGGTATGCATAGAGCATGGGATTGCGCAGCAGCCCGGGCCCCAGGCAGCCACCTGCACGCCGCCGGCGAGTCCTCTGGCACCTGCCTTGCTTTGCCCCGAACCGACGGCTACCATCGATTGGATTCCCTTTGATGAGGAGGCTCACGGTGAAGCGGGCGCTTTTACTACTCCCCTTCTTCTTCCTCGGCCCTGTTTCGGCTCCGGCGGCGAGCAAGTCCGCCCTGGAGGTGAAGTTCGGGATCGATGTCGCGCAGAAGGGCATGTGGCGCGAGGCGCTGTTCCGCTTCGAGAAGGCCGTCCAAGACGACCCTCAGAACTCATCTGCCCTCAACAACCTGGCCGTGGCACTCGAGCAGATGGGCGACTTCCAAAAAGCCCGCGAGAACTACGAGCGGGCACTCGAGCTCAAGCCCAACGACCTCTACATCCAGCAGAACTACGACCTCTTCCGCGAGGCCGACGACAAGCGCAACCGCAAGAAGCGGAGGAGGAGGCGCTGACCATGCGTGGTGTTGCCCTGCTCTTTGCCGTACTCGTCTCCGGCTGTGCCTCCTTCGTCGAGGTGCCAGTCGAGACACCGCTCAAATCCAAGCTGGACGTCAGCCGCTTCAGGCGGATCCTGATCGCCGGCTTCGTGACCAACCTGCAGGACGTCGACGTCGACCTCTCCGCAGAGACCTCGCGACTGCTGCAGAACCAGCTCCGATCCAACACCCGCATCCAGGTGCTCGAGCCCGACCGGCCTCCGTTGCAGGACGCGCTCGACAACATCCTCGCGCGGTTGGACGAAGAGGGCTCCTACGTCAGCGAAGAGAAGGAGCAATACGCTCTCGAGGCCGATCGTCTCCTCGAGGACCCGGAGTTCTGGCGGAAGATGGGAGAGGAGTACCAGCAGCCTCTCATCGTGACCGGACGGCTCGGCTTCCAGGGCCAGAACCGCTCCGGCTTCCAGCCGGAGGAGCGGGTCGTACGGGACACGGGCGGGAGCCCTCGCCTCGTGCGCGGCAACCGGTATGCAGAGCGGAAGGGCTTCACCCTCAGCGCCGAGCTCTACTTCATAGACTCCAAGACGGGCGAGCTCATTCACAAGGAACGCTTCACCGAAGAAGTGCTCTACGGAGAGCGGCAGCGGGTTTCCCCGCTGTCCTCCTATTTCGAGCTCATGGACCGCCTCCTGCCCAACTTCCTCGGGGTGATCACGCCCCAGAGAATCCGCGGGACGCGCGTCCTTCTGCGTTAGGGGATCCCCGATGCGTACGATGTTTCGAACCAGGAACGGGTGGCGTCGTTTCGGCGCCACCCCTGTGCTGCTGAGCTTGGTCGCTCTTGCCGCACCGCCGGAGATTGCAGCCCAGTACATCCCGTACTACGGAAAGAACAAGGTCAAATACGACAACTTCGCGTGGCGGATCTACAAGAGCCCCCACTTCGAGGTCTACTACTACCCCGAGTTCGAGCAGCACCTCGGGCGGCTGGTCTCGTACCTCGAGAGCTCCTACCTCCAGATCTCGACCGGGCTCAAGCACGAGATGTCGGCCCCGATTCCGGTCATCTTCTACAAGACCCACTCCGAGTTCGAGCAGACAAACCTCTTCCCCGCCTTCGTCCCGGAGGGGGTGGCGGCGTTCACCGAGCCGGTCAAGAACCGCATCGTGCTCCCCATCGACGAGCCGCCCGATCAGCTCCAGGGGCTCATCACACATGAGATGGTCCACGCATTCGCCTTCGACCTGATCCCCCGGGGGATCGGCTTCGGCATCTCACAGAGCCCCATCCCGCTGTGGGTGGACGAGGGCCTCGCAGACTATTTCCGGGGCATCTGGGAGCCCCTCGACCTGATGATGGTTCGCGACGCCGCGATCACCGACCGTGTCCCGAAGCTGTCGCAGGCGGCGTTTCAACCCCTGTCCGGTCGGCTCGTGTACAACCTCGGCCACGCCGCGTTCGAGTTCATCGAGAGCCGCTACGGCAAGGAGGGAATCCGCCAGTTCCTCTACGCCATGCGCAAGGGGCTCCTCGGCGGCTCGACACAGAACCTCTTCCGGCAGGCCTTCCGCACGACCCCCGAGGAGTTCGACAACGACTTCGAGCGATGGCTGAAGGAGCGGTTCAAGCCCTATCGGGACCTTCAGCGCCCCGACGACTTCGGGCGCGATCTCTCGCCCGACATCCGGAAGGGTCCCTACACGCAGGCCTACGGTTTCACCCCGAGCCCGTCGGGCCAGATCGCGGCGATCATCACCGTCAACACGAAGGATTCCGAGGCTGACATCGTGCTGATCTCGACCCGAGACGGGACGGTGGTCAAGAACCTGACGCCCGGCTTCTCTTCGGCCTTCGAGGGGCTCTCGCTGAACAGCGAGTGGGTGGCGGGCCGCTCGCTGGCGTTCGATCCGGGGGGAGACCATGTGGCGTTCTTCGGACGGACGGGCAAGGGGCGCAGCCTTTTTCTCGTCTCGGTGCTGGACGGGAAGATCAAGAAGAAGATAAGAGTCCCCCTCGACCAGCCCCAGGCGCCGGCGCTTCTCCCCGACGGCCGGCACGCGGTCTTCGCGGGCCTCCGCGAAGGGGTGGCCGACATCTGGAAGCTGGACATGGAGACCGGTACGGTCGAAAACCTGACCAGGGACGACTTCTACGACAACAACCCCCAGGTCTCGCCCGATGGCAAGCTCATCGTGTACGAGCGCAACGTCAGCGGCAATCGAAAGATCTACGCGTTCCCCCTCGACGACCCTTCCCGCAAGACGCAGCTGACGTTCGGCCCCTTCGACGACACGGCTCCCTACTTCTCGCCGGAAGGCAACACGATCTACTACTCCTCGGACGAGGACAACGACATCTTCAACCTCCGGGGCCTCGACCTCCAGACCGGGGCGATCCAGCAGTACACCGAGGTCTTCGGGGGCGCAATGGCCCCGGCCCCGGTCTCCGGGCCCGAGGGTGACCGCCTCGCCTTCATCACGTACTTCAAGGGCGAGTACAGGCTCCACACACAGGACACGGCAGATCCGATGAAGGAGATCGACCAGGGGGTGCGCGCCGTTTCCGAGGGGATCCTGGACTTCCAACCCGACATTTCCCATGACGTGATCCCGGAGAACAAGCGGCGAAAGGGGCTGTTCGAGGGGCTGTATCTGGCCAACCGGCCGCCGATCAACGTGGGCGTCACCTCGAGTGGCGACTTCTACGGTGGCACCGCCGTGGCCATGACCGACGTGCTCGGCGATCAGCTGTTCACCTTCCAGGTCCTGTCGATCCGGAGCTACCGCTCGTATGACGTGCGCTACACCAACCTGGCCAGCCGTTTCCAGTACGGTGCGAACGTCTTCGATTTGACGCAGTTCTTCTTCGCCAACCCGTACGGCACGTTTCCAGGGACCGGGTACAGGGACATCACCCGCGACGCCACGATCGCCACGCAGCGCCTGACCGGCGCGCAGTTCTTTGGACAGTACCCCCTCGACAAGTTCCGCCGCGTCGAGTTGAGCGTCGGGGTCATGCGGACCGACACGGGCTACAACAACCCCGCGGTCGAAGGGCAGGTGTGCGCCAACGCGATTGCGCTCGGGGTGCCGTGCTTCATCAACAACGGCTGGTCGACGCCCGTCTCCGCGTACCTCGTCCAGGAGACGACCCGCTTCGCCCGGTTCGGCCCGATCAGCGGGAGCACCTACCGGGTCGGAGTCCGCCTGGCCCCGGGCGTCGGCAGCCTCCTGCAGCGGCAGACAGTGGACGTCGATCTCAGAAAGTACCTCCGGCTCGGCTCGACGTCGTCGCTCCTCGCCATCCGCGCCCGGGGCTTCTACTCGACCGGCGACAACCCGGATTACTTCTACTTCGGCGGCAACGCGGAGCTCAGGGGCTATCCGAACTACAGCTTCGCCGGCAACCAGGGCTTCTTCGCCAACGCCGAGCTCCGCATCCCCATCATCGACCTGGCGATCACACCGATCGGCGTGATCGGGCCCATCCGTGGCACCGCCTTCATCGGGATGGGTGGGGCGAAGTTCCAGGGCGAGCCCTACCAGTTCTCGTCGAGTGAGCCGGGCTTCTCCTTCATCAACGACCCTGTCTTCGGCGAGCCGACCACGGGCTGGCGTCTCGAGGACGGCCGGGCGTCGTACGGCTTCGGGCTGCAGCTGTTCCTCCTCGGCTACCCGATGCACTTCGACTGGACGAAGCTCACCGACTTCGCGGTCACGAGCAACAGCTGGGACTTCGGCTTCTGGATGGGATACGACTTCTGAGCTGAACTCTGGGAGCTCGTCACCGGGCTCGGTTTGACGACGCCCTGCACCCCGGATATAGTTACCGTTTCGTGGGTGGACCGTAAGGAGACCTAGACGGTGTACGCGATCATCAGGACTGGCGGAAAGCAGTACCGGGTCGTGCCCGGGGAGGTTGTGCGTTTCGAGCTCCTCGACGCCGAGGTCGGCGCCAGCGTGACCCTGGACGACGTTCTCTTCGTGGGCGGGGAGGACGACGTTCAGGTGGGCGCCCCCCGGCTGGAGAACGCCGCGGTCGTGGGCACGGTGGTCGAGCAGGGCCGCGATCGGAAGGTCCGGGTCTTCAAGCACAAGCGGCGGAAGCACTATCGGCGGACGAAAGGACATCGCCAGTCGTTCACGGCGGTGAAGATCGAGCGGGTCGAGGCCTGAGGCCGGCGGCGGTCCCGCGTCTGGCGAGCGGCGAGAGACCGCTCCCACCCTCCGACAAGACCCCTTCGGGAGCGAGTGACGAGAGATGGCGCACAAGAAAGGTCAAGGTTCCAGCCGCAACGGCCGTGACAGCAACTCCCAGCGGCTCGGCGTGAAGGCCTTCGGAGGCCAGGCGGTCCGGGGCGGGGCGATCATCCTCCGCCAGCACGGCACCCGCTGGAAGCCGGGGCGAAACGTCGGGCTGGGTAGGGACCACACGCTGTTCGCCCTTGTGGATGGGTTCGTACGCTTCGAGGATCACGGCTCGAGGGGGCGGCTCGTAGCTGTGCTGCCCGCCGCGGGCTAGCCGGTCCTCCCGGGCCGCCTCGCGCGGCCGGTCGCCGATGTTCGTCGACGAGGTTAAGGTTTTTGTCAAGGGCGGGGACGGCGGAAGCGGCTGTCTGAGCTTCCGGCGTGAAGCTCACGTGCCCCGTGGGGGCCCCGATGGCGGAACAGGGGGCAAGGGGGGCGACGTGGTGCTCTTGGGCGTCTCCCACCAAAACACCCTCCTTCCATTGCGATACCAGACGGAGATCCGCGCCGAGCGTGGGCGCCACGGCGGCCCTGCCAATCGAACGGGCCGAAGCGGTGTGGATCGAGAGATCCAGGTCCCACCGGGCACATCTGCTCGAGACAAGGAGACGGGCGATCTCGTGGGAGAGGTCCTGCAGGAGGGGGATCGCCTCATCGTGGCCCTGGGCGGACGCGGCGGCCGGGGCAACCGGGCCTTCCTGTCCAATCGGAATCGCGCCCCGCGGGAGACAGAGCCGGGAGGCGAAGGGGAGGAGCGGTGGCTGCGCCTGGAGCTGCGCCTCCTGGCCGACGTGGGCTTCGTGGGGCTCCCCAACGCCGGCAAGTCCACTTTGCTCAGCCGCCTCTCCGAGGCCCGACCCCGAATCGCCGACTACCCGTTCACGACGCTCACGCCGGTTCTCGGGGTGGTCGAGATCGACGATCAGACATTCGTGGCCGCCGACATCCCCGGCATCATCGAGGGCGCCCACGAAGGAGCCGGTCTCGGACTCCGTTTCCTGCGCCACGTGGAAAAAACCCGAGTCCTCGTCCACGTCGTCGACGCCTCGGGCACCAGCGAGCGGAATCCGGTGACAGACCTCCGCCTCGCCCGCGAGGAGGTCCGGCGCTGGGACGCCTCCATGCTCGAGCGACCGCAGCTCGTGGCCGCCACGAAGAGGGACGCGGTCGGAGACCAAGACCCGCTCCCTGGGTTGCGCGCCGAGGCGCTGGAGCTGGGGCTCTGTGTGGTGCCCGTTTCGGCGGTGAGCGGAGAGGGTCTCGCTGTGTTGAAGCGCGAGCTTCTCCGGCTGATCGCCACGGCCCCTGCGACTCACCTCGGGAAGAACCAATGAGAATCGGGGTTCTCTCCGGAACGTTCGATCCCATTCACCTTGGACACCTCCGGGCAGCAGAGACCGCTCGGGAGGAGCTCGGCCTGGAGCTCGTGACGTTCGTACCCTCGGCGGTGCCCCCGCACCGAGCGAGTCCCCTCGCTGACCCTCTCGATCGCTTCGCGATGGCGTGCCTCGCCTGCGCCGGGCATTCGCACTTCGTCGCCTGGGACACCGAGCTGAAGCGGCCCGGGCCGAGCTACACAGTCGACACCCTCGAGGTCCTCAGCAAGGAACGACCGGGCGACACGCTCGTCCTGGTGGTCGGCAGCGACACGTGGCCGGAGATGATCGGCTGGAAGGAGCCCGAGCGCTTGTTTGCGCTCACCGAGGTCGCGGTGGTGAGTCGGCCGGGACAGGCACCACAGAACCCCGTCCGGCCCTTCCCCTCCGCTCGGGGGGTCGTCCGGGTCGAGGGGCCGGCCCTCCCCATCTCGGCGACGGGTGTTCGGGAACGGATTCGGGAGGGCCGGAGCGCCCGCTTTCTGGTTTCGGATGCGGTCTGGGATTACATCACCAAGCGAGGACTCTACAGGTGAGCCTTCCAACGGTCGTCGATGCCGCCATTCGAGCGGCGCAGGCCAAGAAGGCCGAAGACACGATGGTCCTCGACCTGCGCCAAGCGGCCGACTTCACGGATTTCTTCGTCCTGGTCTCGGGGACCAACCAACGCCAGCTCGTGGCAATCGCAGACGCCGTGAGGGACGCCCTGCGCGAGGACGGGTACCGGCCGACACACGTCGAGGGGTACCCCCGTCACGAGTGGATCCTTCTCGACTACGGTGATTTCATCGTTCACATATTCACGCCGGCCACCCGGGCGTTCTACGACCTCGAACGATTGTGGGGCGGCGCCTCAATGGAGCTCGAAGAATGAGCGGCCGGGGTAAGGAGAGCATGGCGGGTGTCGTGGCGCGCTCGCGGGCCATGCGTGAGCTCTTGCCACTGGTCACCCGCCTGGCCGACACCCGCAGCCCCGTCCTCGTCGAAGGCGAGAGCGGAACCGGCAAGGATCTCGTGGCGCACTGGCTCCACTACGGGGGCGTTCGCAGCACGGGACCGTTCATCAAGGTTCACTGCCCGTCGATTCCGGAAGAGCTCCTCGAGTCGGAGCTGTTCGGTCACGAGCGGGGGGCTTTCACCGACGCCCGCCAGGCCAAGTTGGGGAAGATCGAGATGGGCGAGGGCGGCACCGTCTACTTCGATCAGATCCATGACCTGACGCCGGCCATGCAGGCGAAGCTCTTGCGGGTCGTGGAGGAGCGCAGCTTCGAGCGGGTGGGCGGCACGCAGTTGATCGAGGTGGACGTCCGGTTCGTGGCGTCCTCGAACATCGATCTGGCTCAAGCGGTTCGCACCGGACGGTTTCGGGAGGATCTTTTTCACCGCTTGAACGTCGTGCCCTTGCGCTTGCCGCCGCTGCGCAGCCGACGGGAGGACATCGTCCCCCTGGCGGAGTCGTTCCTCGCGCGTGAGCGGGAAAGGGGGTCGACCGAAGCGTCCGGCTTCGCCACGGAGACCGCGGACCTTCTCCGGGGCTATCTCTGGCCGGGGAACGTGCGGGAACTGCGAGCGTTGGTCGAGCGGATCGCGCTGATGACCCCTTCGGGAGAGATCACGCCCGCCGCATTGCCCGCGAACGTGTTCGAGCAGCCGGCCACGCTGTGGGCGGGTCGCAAGCGCCGGCCCACGCTCAAGGACGTGGAGCTGGCGTACATCCGCTACGTTCTCGAAGCGGAAAAGGGGAATCAGACACGAGCAGCGGGAGTGCTGGGCATCTCTCGCAAGGCTCTCTGGGAGAAGAGGCGCCGGTATGGAATTGGGTAGCCCCGGCGCACTATCGCGCGTCGCAGCAGAAGGTCCGGGCGAGTAGTCCGGGCTTGAGGGAAGGACAGCTCATGGACAAGAAGAAGATCGCAGTGTTTCGCGAGAGGCTGAAGGTCAAGAAGGAGGAGATCCTCGAGGCGTTCACGAAGAACAAGAACTACGGCAAGGAGGCCAACGGCGAGTCTTCACAGGACATCGCCGACCAGGCGGCAGACTCCTACACGAAAGAGTTCCTGTTCAGCCTGTCCAGCTCCGAGCGGAAGCTTCTCCGCCAGGTGGACGAAGCGCTGTCGCGCATGCAGGCTCGGTGCTACGGAGTGTGTGCGTCGTGTGAGGATTCGTTGAACCTCAAGAGACTCCAGGCCGTGCCATGGGCGACGCTTTGCATCAAGTGCCAGGAGAAGCAGGAGATAGGGTTGCTCTAGCCGCGAGCGCCTGTCACCCCATGAGTCTCACGACCGCCGCCGCCGCCGCCGCACGCAGGTTCGTCGAGCCGATCCTGACCGTCGTCTTCCCGGCGAGGTGCCCCGCTTGCGAGCGTCCCCTCGCCCAGCCGACCCGCGGACCGTTGTGCGGCCCGTGCTGGCAAGCCGTACCGAGGCATCAGACACCGTCGTGCCGCTGCGGTCTTCCCATGTCTCCGGGAGGGTCCAGCTGTGGGAGATGCCGGCGTGGTCGCCAGCCCCTGAGCGCAGGCGTGAGCCTCGGGCCCTACGAGGGGCCGCTGCGTGTCGTCATCCACGAGCTGAAGTACCGGGGGCGACGGCGCGTTGCCGGTCGGCTCGCCGGCATGCTTCTCGAGGACGAGCGGGTCCGGGCGCTGGTCGAGGGGAGCCACGTCCTCGTACCGGTTCCGCTGCATCCGCGCAGGCTCAGGGAGAGGGGCTTCAACCAGGCGGCGCTCCTCGCCGAGGAGCTGGGGCGTCGGACCGGGCGGCCCTGTGGCGACCGGGCGCTCGTGCGTCGGAAGGACACCCTCCGCAAGCTGGGCTCTCCGCTGCCGCGAGACGCAGAAACGTCGCCGAGGCGTTCGCCGTGCGTCGGCGCGGGCTCGTGGCCAGACGTGTCGTGACTCTCGTGGACGATGTCTTGACGACCGGGGCGACGGCTCACGCGTGTGCACGTATGCTGAAGGAGGCGGGAGCCTGGGAGGTGCGGTTGCTCTCGGTGGCCCGGGTGGTCTAGAGCAGGCAAAGGAGGTCGTGGACATGAGGGCAACAAGCACTGCCATCGCGGCTCTGGCCGTGGGCCTGGTGAGCGTCACGGTCGGGGTCATTCCCGCGGGGGCACAGCCCGGAGGCCGTCGACCCGAGAGGGACGCTCGAGCACAGCTGCTGGAGCTCGCCCACCGGGTCGTTGTCGAAGAGGCCATCGACGCCCTGCCGAAGCGGCTCAAGAAGTTCTACAAGGACCACAGGATGGAGATGCCGTCCCAGGGGCCGGAGCCCGACTTCCCCGAGCGGGGGCCGGACCGGCGGTTCCAGGTCGATCGCCTGTTGCCTTTCCCCTTCAAGGGGCTCCCCCGCTCGGAGAAGGCGCTCAAGTCGAAGTTCGGAGAGGAGGCCGAGAAGGTGGGCCGCCTTCCCTGGCTGGTACACGCATCTTACAACCGGCTCCTCGATGCCTACCGCGCCCAGGACAAGGGGGAGATCCTTCTCGGCTCCGACGAGATGGCCGGCTTCATGATCGATCTGAACGGCCCCCTCAATCTGACTCGTAATTTCGACGGGCAGAACACGGGCCAGCACGGGCTCTGGCTGCGTCTCACCGAGAGGCTGCCACAGGCCATGGGCAAGGACCTGAAGCTCCGCTCCGACGCCGCCAATTTCCTCGACAAGCCCCAGGAGTACGTTTTCTCCGTCATGCTCGAGACCTACGTCTGGGTCGACAACGTCCTCTATCTGGACGCGCTGGCGGCGCGGGGAAAGAGCGGATACAGCGCGTACTACTTCGACGACTTCGCACGCCGCGCAGGTCCGATTCTTCGCGAACGCCTCTCTCACGCCGCCGAGGACACGGCCAGCTATTGGTACACTGCGTGGACGGCGGCCGGGCGCCCAGAAGTTGACAAGAAGTGACACCGGCGCTGATTGACCCGCTCGCGGCAGAGCCTCTATGATTTCTCTCCCGGCGACAATCGTGACGTCGCAGCCTGCCGCAGGAGCGAGGCCCTTGCACGACGGGAAGATCTCCCCTTCAGACACGGAGCTCATCGAGCGATGCCTGGGGAAGGACGATGCGGCCTGGGAGATGGTGATCGTGCGCTTCCGGCGCAGGGTCTTCCACATCGCCTACAAGTTCACCGGGAAGCACGATGAAGCCGAGGACCTGACCCAGGAGATATTCCTCAAGGTCTTCAAGAGCCTGGAGAAGTTCCATCGGGATGCCGACTTCAGCGCCTGGCTCTCCAGCGTCGCACGAAACTACTGCATCGACCACTATCGGGCCAGGAAGCGGGAGAAGGAGGTGCTGGTCGAGGACGCGCTTGCGTTCGACCTCGCTCCGGCTTCCTACGGAAACCCCTACCGGGCCCTGGAGGACCAGGACCGGCGGAGCCTGATGCGGGAGGGGCTGGACCAGCTCCCCGGCAAGCTGAGGGAGGCTGTGATCCTCCGCGACCTGCAGGGGCTGACCTACAACGAGATGGCGACCGAGCTGGCTCTTCCAGAGGGCACGGTGAAGAGCCGTATCAACCGAGGGCGGGAGGAGCTGGCGCGGCTCTTGCGGCGGGCGCAGCAGCCGGGCCGGCGGCCCCGCGGTCGTACGAGGGCCGGCCGGCGGGAGGTGAGGTGATGCAACTCGTGTTCGACGCTCGCGGCGACGTGACCCTCGTTCGCATCCAGGAGGCCAAGCTCACCTACCCGTTGTTGTCCTCCTTCTTCAGCGAGGTCCAGCAGCGGGTGGAGGGGGGCGCACGCAAGATTGTCATCGATCTGGGGGCGGTGGGCTATCTCGACAGCGCGTCGATCGGGTGCCTCATGGACATCCACCGGCTCCTGCAGGAGAAGGGCGGTGCTCTCCGTCTCTCGGGGCTACAGCCGCGAGTGGAGACGATGATCTCCATGACCGGCGTCCACAAGATCGTCCCCCTCCACCGGGACGAAGAGGAGGCACTGGCAGGCTTCGGTGCGACCGGGGGAGAGGAACAGTGAACAGCGCCCGTCTCTCCACAGGACACGAGCTGGCGCTCGACGGGGACCTCCTCGGTGTGCTCGAAGCGCTCTATCGAGAGGTCACGCTGCGCCTCCAGCTCAAGGGGTCGTTCGAGGACATGATGAAGGAGATCGAAGGTCTCGTGGACCAAATGAGCGAGGAGGACCGCCGACGCTACCTGATCGAGAGCCTCTTCCTCAACTCCGTGACCTACGAGAACGAGATGCTCGACGCCTACATGCGGCGACTGACGGAGTCAAAGAAGAAGCCCCGCGGACGCGCCGCCAGCGGGACGTCGTCGTGAGAAGCCTCTTCGCAGTCGTCGGTCTGTGCCTGGCCCTGGGAGGCACGGCTCTTGCCGAGGAGGCAGAAGGACCCCGCATCAGAGTCGACCCCACGACCTTCGACTTCGGCAAGGTGCGCCCAGGGCGATCGCTCCGCAAGGAGTTCCGTCTGCGCAACCTGGGCGACGAACCGCTCGTGATCGAGCGCATCTCCAAGTCGTGTCGCTGCACCAGCGCGGAGGTCGAGGAGCCCTTCCTCAAGCCGGGGGCCTCCACGCCCTTGCGGGTGGGCCTCGAGACCCCAGGGGTTCCCGGTCGGGTTGAGGAGCGCGTCCTCCTGCGCTCGAACGACCCGGACACGCCACTCCTGGAGATCCGCCTCCTCGCGACCGTCGTCGAGTAGATACCGCTCAGGCTTCGGCGGGGCGGAGTCCTTGTTCGGGCGCTGGCGCTGGCACCGGCGCATCCAGAGCCGGTATGCCGGGCCGCGGGACGAGCTCCCAGGCGGCCGGCGTCGCCATCAGCTTCTGGGCCACCGCGGCGTGCAGCGAGTGACCCGCTTTCGTGGCCTCCAGACGTCCCAGGAGGGGGTGGGCCAGAAGCGTCAGGTCTCCCACAGCGTCGAGGATCTTGTGGCGCACGAACTCGTCGGGGAAGCGCAGCTTGTTGTTCAGGACGCCCGTCTCCCCGATGACCACGGCATTCTCGAGGCTGCCGCCGAGAGCGAGGCCGCTCTTGCGCAGCATCTCGACCTCCCGCAGGAAGCCGAATGTCCGAGCCGAGGCGATCGCCTCGGTGAAGCTTCTGGGCGTCACCCGCAGCGAGAGGGACTGGTGCCGCAGCAGCGGGTGATCGAACCCGATGGCGTAGGCCACCTCGAAGTGGTTCCCTGGCACGAGGCGAACGCTCTTGGCTCCCCGCACGACCTCGACCGGCTCGAGGACCTTGATGTAAAGGCGGGGGACTGCCAACGGCTTGAGACCCGCCTCGTGGAGAAGCATGACGAACGGGCCTGCGCTGCCGTCGAGAACGGGCACCTCGTGAGAGTCCACGTCGACGAGGACGTCGTCCACGCCGAGGGCGCCCAGGGCAGCAAGCAAGTGCTCGACCGTGCCTATGGAGACGCCGTCGCGGGTGAGAGTCGTCGCGTGATCCTGCCCGCCCAGGTACTTGAGGGTCGCCGGGATCTCGACCCCCACGTCGGAGCGGAGGAAACGGATGCCATGCTCGGCGGGTGCGGGCCGCAGACGAAGACGAACGGGTCGGCCGGAATGAAGGCCAATCCCCGTGCATGCGACCTCTCGCCTCAGTGTTCGTCGGTATCCCATGTTGCCTTGGCGCCCGGGCGACCGCTCCAAACAATGCACGGCGATGCCCCATGCGGGCAAAGCAACACCGATGCCAACCCGGCTCCTGGTCCAAGTGCTGATGAACAAAGGCCTTCTGGGATCACGGGGCCAAAGGGTGCGTGGTCGAACAACCACGCCTGGGACACCGGAGCGTGGTTGGTCAGCCACACTCGACGGCGCAGCGACGCGGCTCTCAGGCCCCGCGGCGCTGTGAATGCCGCTTCAGGGCGGGCCGCAGGTAACGTGCCGTATGGCTGCGGCGGGAGCGGGCCACGGCCTCCGGTGTCCCGCTGGTCACGACCCTGCCGCCCCCGGCGCCGGCCTCGGGACCCAGGTCGATGACCCAGTCCGCGCACTTGATCACGTCGAGGTTGTGCTCGATGACCACGACCGTGTTGCCCGCTTCGACGAGGCGCGCCAGGACGTCGAGGAGGCGTCGGACGTCGTCGATGTGGAGCCCCGTCGTGGGCTCGTCGAGCAGATAGAGGGTGCGTCCCGTTTCCCGGCGGCCCAGCTCCCGGGCGAGCTTGACCCGCTGGGCCTCGCCGCCGGACAGGGTCGCGGCGCTTTGACCCAGCCGCAGATAGCCCAGACCGACTTCGCTCAGCGTGCCAAGGAGGCGCGCCAGGTGGGGGTGAGACGCCAGGGTCTCCCGGGCTTCGTCGACGCTCATCTCCAGAACATCGGCGATGCTCCGACCATGGTAGAGGATCTCGAGTGTCTCCCGAGAGTACCGCCGGCCGCGGCACGACTCGCACTGCACGAACACATCCGGGAGGAAGTGCATCTCCACCCGGCGGACGCCGTCCCCCTGGCAGCTCTCGCACCGACCCCCCTTCACGTTGAAGGAGAAACGGCCGGGACGGTACCCGCGAGCCCGGGCCTCGGGCACGAGAGAGAACATCTCCCGAATGAAGGCGAAGGCCCCGGTGTACGTGGCGGGGTTGGAGCGGGGCGTCCGGCCGATCGGGCTCTGGTCGATAGCCACGACCTTGTCGATCTCGTCGAGGCCCTCGATCTCCCTGTGGGCTCCGGGCTCGGCGGCTGCGCGGTAGAGCCGGCGAGCGAGTGCGCGGTGAAGGACGTCCTCGACCAGCGTGGACTTGCCTGCCCCGGACACACCCGTCACGGCCGTGAGCGCCCCGAGAGGGATGGTCGCGTCGATGTCCCGAAGGTTTCGGGCTCGGGCGCCGAGAATCCTGAGGGCCCGCTCCGGGGCGCGGCGTGTCTGCGGTACCGGTATCTCCAGCTCGCCCCGCAGGTACCGCCCGGTGAGGCTACCGTCCATCAAGTCCGGGGGACCCGCGTACATGAGCTTCCCACCCTGGGCGCCCGCCCCCTCGCCGAGATCGACCACCCAGTCGGCCGCTCGGATCGTGTCCTCGTCGTGCTCGACCACGATGACGGTGTTGCCGGCGTCGCGGATCGATCGAAGCGTCTCGATCAGCCTGGCGTTGTCCCTCTGATGCAGCCCCACCGAGGGCTCGTCGAGCACGTAGAGGAGCCCCTGCATGCGGGCGCCGATCTGCGTGGCGAGCCGGAGACGGTGGGCCTCACCTCCTGAGAGCGACGTCGTGGCACGGTCGAGGGTGAGGTAGCCGAGGCCCAGCGAAAGGAGAACGTCCAGGCGACCCAGCATCTCCCCGACGAGCCGCTCGCCCACCGGGCGCTCGCGCTCGTCGAACGACAGTGAGCGAAGGGTCTCGGGTGCCTCGGCCAGGGGCAACCGGACGATGTCCGCCAGGGACTTGTCGCTCACCCGAACCGCAAGGCTCTCCGGGCGCAGCCGCGTTCCCTTGCAGGACTTGCATGCTTCCTCGGTCAGGTAGGGCCGAAGATCGTCGAAGGCTTCTCCGCCGTCGTGACCCTCCTCGTCGGACGGCGAGGGGTCCAGGTGGAGCAGGCGCTCCATCCGGCGACGCAGATACGGGACGACCCCGGGGAAGCCTTCGTCGTCGCCGTTGAGCAACACCCCGCGGGCCTTCCTGGGAAGATCGCTCACCGGGGTCTCGAGGAAGAACCCCTGGCGAGCCGCCACCCCTTCCAGAGCGTCCCGCAGGAGCCGAGGCCCGTGGCGATGCCATGGGCGAATGGCTCCTTCCAGGACGCTGCGGCTCTCGTCCGGGATCACGCGGGAGGGGTCGACGACCCAGCGCCGGCCGAGGCCGTCGCAGCCCGGGCAGGCCCCCTGGGCGCTGTTGAAGGAGAACGCTCGGGGGCTGAGGGGTGGGACAGAGACGTCGCACTGGGCGCAGGCCAGCTTTCGGCTGTACAGGCGCTCTCCGTGTCCTTCGATGGACACGAGAACGACGCCACCCGCCAGGTCGAGGGCCTTCTCCAGGCTGGCTCTGAGGCGCGACTCCGCTCCCTCGCGCAGTGCAAGACGGTCGACGAGCACGTCGATGCGGTGCCCCTTGCGGGGGTTGAGCTGGGGCGGCTCGTGGAGATGAGCGGCCTGACCGTCGATGCGGGCCCTGAGAAACCCGGCAGCCCGCGCCGCGGCGAGCGCCTTGCGGTAGCCGCCCTTGCGTCCCCGGGCCACCGGGGCTGCGATGACGGCGACGGCGGAGGGAGCCTGAGCCAGCAGACGCTGGGCGATCTGCTCGGCGCTCTGAGAGGAGATGCCGTGGCCGCACTTCGGGCAATGTGCCCGTCCCAGGGTGGCGAAAAGGACTCGCAGGTGGTCGTAGATCTCCGTGACCGTACCGACGGTGGAGCGCGGGTGCGCCACGGTCGTTCTCTGCTCGATGGCCACCGCAGGCGAGAGCCCGCTCACCGACTCGACCTCGGGCCTCTCCATCTGTTCCAGGAACTGCCGGGCCCACGGGGAGAGACTCTCCACGAAGCGGCGCTGTCCCTCGGCATAGATCGTGTCGAAGGCCAGGCTGCTCTTGCCCGAGCCGGAAGGACCGGTGATCACGACGAGGCGATTCCTGGGGATGTCGCAGTCGATCCCCTTGAGGTTGTGGACCCGCGCGCCCCGAATTGCGATCGGCTCGTCCCTGAGGTCGTTCTTCACACTCAGCCCAAAAAACCATTCTAGCGGACACGGTTGCCGCGAGTGTCGTTGCTCACTGCGAGGGCCCGTGCTATGTTCGGGGGCTTGGAGCCTTTGGTGTGACCGCGTGAACGAGGAGGCTTATGCCCAAGAAGGCCGCAGGCGATCGGCGCTACCGGCAGGCGGTGGACCTCTTCGAGAAGGCCGTCAAGGCCTTCGGACGCAAGGACTTCGGTCGCGCCCAGGCCCATCTGGACAACCTGATCGCGACCCACGGGGATCAACCCGATCTCGTCGAGCGGGCCCGTTCGTATCTCGCGATGTGCCAGCGGGCGACGAGCCGCAAGCCGGCCCGCCCGAAGACGTTCGAGGAGATGTTGAACTACGGCGTGGTGCTCCACAACCGGGGCGAGTTCGACCAGGCGGTGAAGTGTCTCCGCCAGGCCGTCGCCAAGCACCCTCGCAACGAGCACGCGCTCTACTGCCTGGCCGCCGCCCAGGCCCGCGCCGGCGAAGCGGAGGCCGCCCTGAAGGCCCTGCGGTCGGCGATCACCGCCAACCCGACAAGCCGGAGCCAGGCTCGCCAGGACCCGGATTTCGAGCCGCTGCGCGGGGAGGCGGAGTTCCAGGCCCTGGTGGCGCCCGCGCTCTCCTGAGCGGCGCCGCCTCGGGGGCATGGGAGTAGAGATGGAGCCCGATCGTCGCTCAGTGCCGGGCCACGAGGGCCACACGGACGCCGCGCGACAGCGACGAGCCCTCTCGCTTCTCGACGCCGGGGTGGAGATCGACGACCCCTCCACCACTCGAATCGGGGGGGAGGTCGTGGTCGAGTCCGGCGCGAGACTCCGGCCGTTCACGATCCTCGAGGGGCGGACGGTGATCCGGAAGGGGGCTTCCGTGGGACCCTTCGTTCGCCTCGTCGATGTCGAGGTCGGAGCGGAGGCGGAGATCCTCGATCATTGTCTGCTGCGCGAATGCCTGGTGGAAGAAAAAGCCACCGTCGGGCCATTCACCCACGTGCGCCCGCACAGCCGCATTGGCGCCGGTGCACGGGTCGGCAACTTCGTCGAGTTGAAGAAGGCCCACCTGGGTGCTGGCTCCAGCGCCGCTCACCTGGCCTACCTAGGCGACGTATCCGTCGGTCCCCGGGCCAACATCGGCGCGGGCACGATCACCTGCAACTACGACGGCCACCAGAAGCACCCGACCCGCATCGAGGCGGGGGCCTTCGTCGGAAGCAACGTGACGCTCGTCGCCCCGGTGACGGTCGGGGAAGGGGCCTATGTGGCCGCTGGGAGCACGGTGACAGAAGACGTGCCCGGGGACGCCCTCGCCATCGCCCGTGGGAGGCAGATGACCAAGCCCGGCTGGGCCGCCCGACGACGGGCGGAAGAGGCCGCGGGGGAGAAGAAGGGCTGAGGCGCCTCCCTGGGGACGGTGCGTGAGTGAGCCCTCATCTCTCCTGAGCGGCCTCAACCCACGCCAGAGCGAGGCGGTCCTGGCGGTCGAGGGGCCGGTCCTGATCCTCGCGGGCGCCGGGAGCGGCAAGACCCGAGTCATCACCCACCGGATCGCCCACCTGGTGCTGGATCGCCAGGTGCGCTCGGAGAGCATCCTGGCCGTCACGTTCACCAACAAGGCGGCGGCGGAGATGCGGACACGGGCCGAGGCCCTGCTGGCGGGCCACCCTCTGCGCAGCTGGGTGTCGACCTTCCACAGCTTCTGCGTCCGGCTGCTGCGAAGAGAAGCCGTGGCGGCAGGGCTCGATCCTCGATTCCAGATCTACGACGCGACCGACCAGCTCGGGGCGGTGAAGGAGGCCATGCGCGCCCTCGACCTCTCGGAGAAGCTGCACCCGCCCCGCCGGCTGCTCGCACGGATCTCGGCCCGGAAGAGCTCGGGCCAGGGCGAGGAAGAAGAAGACGGATCGATCGCGGGAATCACGGCCGAGGTGGAGGCCCGCTACCGACAGGTCCTCGAGGCCGCAGGGGCCCTGGACTTCGACGATCTCCTGCTGCGGGCGGTGGCTCTTCTGGGCGACAACAACGCAGTTTGCGAGGCCTGGGGTCGACGATTCCCCTACCTCCTCGTGGACGAGTATCAGGACACCAACCGCTCCCAATACGAGCTCGTGCGGCTGCTCGCTCGCCAGCACGGCAACCTGACCGTCGTGGGAGACGAGGACCAGTCGATCTATTCCTGGCGAGGCGCTCGAATCTCCAACATTCTCGACTTCGAGCGTGACTTTCCTGGAGCGCGCGTCTTCCGTCTCGAGGAGAACTACCGCTCGACCCAGGCGATCCTCGATGCGGCCTCGGCTCTCGTCGAGAGAAACGTGCGCCGCAAAGGCAAGGTGCTTCGCGCGGTACAGGACGGGGGCGAGCCGGTCCGCCTCCACGAGTCGGTGGACGAGTACGCGGAGGCAGCCTGGGTGGTCGAAAGGATCGCCAGCGAGCAGGATCGGCCCCGGGCCGCCATCCTCGTTCGGATGAACGCACAGAGCCGCCTCTTCGAGGAGGCACTCCTCCGAGCGCACCTGCCGTACCTCGTGCTCGGTGGGGTCGGCTTCTACGACCGCAAGGAAGTGAAGGACCTCCTGGCCTACCTGCGGCTCGTCTCAAACCCGTCCGACTCGGTCGCCTTCCACCGGGTCGTGAATGCCCCGCCGCGTGGCATCGGGGCACGCACCGTGGAGACGATCGACCGGGCGGCGGCCGAGAGCGGCATGGCTCCCTGGCACGGCATGGTTCGACTGCTCGACGAAGCGGCCCTCCCGTCCCGCGCACTGGTCTCTCTCCGGCGATTCCGAGAGATGATCGAGGGCCTGCGGGAGGAAGCCACGGTTCGGGGCTTGAAGGCGCTCCTGGAGCGCACTCTGGATGTCACCGGCTATTCTGCCGTGCTGGCTCGGGAGGACACGCAGGAGAGCCAGGACCGACTGGAGAACCTGGCCGAGCTCCTCACGGCGGCCGCGGACTACGAGGCCCGGGGCGAGCTCGAAGAGACGCCTGGCCTGCCCGGGTTCCTGGACCGTGCCGCTCTCCTGTCGGACACCGATCGCCTCCGCGACGACGTGCCCGTTCTGCTGATGACGCTTCACGCAGCCAAGGGGCTCGAGTTCGACTCGGTGTTCCTGGTCGGGCTGGAGGAGGGCCTCCTGCCGCACTCCCGCAGCCTCGCCGGAGCCGATGCGTTGGAGGAGGAGAGACGGCTGTGTTACGTCGGCATGACCCGGGCGATGCGGCGCCTGCATCTAAGCTGGGCCAGAAGTCGCCAGATCTTCGGGCAGCGGCGCCTCTCGGAGCCCAGTCGTTTTCTCGAGGAGATCCCTCGAGACCGCGTCATCCGGACGGGCGGAGCGCCCGCGGCCCCCGGGCGGGCCCCGGCCAGGCCCACCGGCGGTCCGGCCTCGGCGCCCCAGGCTCTGTCCCCGGGGCCCGCCCCGGACGAGGAGGCACTGCGCCCCGGGGTGCGGGTCCGGCACCCGCTGTTCGGTGTCGGCACAGTCCTGCGCCGCGAGGGCGAGGGACACGACCTCAAGGTGACGGTCTCGTTCCCGGGAGTCGGGGCCAAGAAGCTCGTCGCCCGCTTCGCTGGCCTCGAGCTTCTCTAGGTCTTTTCGCTAGCTCCTCGGGTCGAGGCTGTAGACGACCCAGCGCGAGGTCATGCGGGCGCCGGAGCCGTCGTCCTGCAGCTCATACTTGCGCAGGCCCATCGTGTAGGGCTGAACCTGGCCATCGATGGTCAGGTCGAGCGCTACCGTCTTGGAGACGACATCACCGGCGAGCGTCTCGATGGCCTCACGCGCGCCGACCGAGAGCCGGGCGTTGCGCGTCTCTGTGTTGACCGCCTCTTTGGCGTCGGCCACCCCCGCCTTGAGCTCATCCCTCTTAGCGTTGAAGCCGTCCCACGTCTCCTCGATCGGCAGCAGGGACTTGGGGATCTTCTTCTCGTCCTTCCGTAGCGCGCGAACGCGTTCGAGCTTCGGATAGATCTCGATGTCGTTGCCCCAGGCACGATACTCTTTCGTAGTCGCCTCGAGCGCAGCCTCGAGCTCGCCGAGCTTCGCGACGAGGTCCGGCAGCGTCACCTGCCCCCGTGTCTCGTCGCTTGCGGAGACGATCTTCCAGCTGTCGACCTTCTGGCCGAGGCTGACGCTGGCAAAACCGGAGAGGGTGGTGGTGTCGTTGGCGTTCAGCGCCGTAAAGTACCGATTGACGACGCCGGTCTCGGCCCTGCCGCAGGCCAGTCCTGCCAGAGCCAGGCCCAGGGCCACCGCGAGTGATGTTGCGCGCTCCCTCATTGCTCCTCCTTGGACGCCCCGGGGGGCTCACCGGTCGGTGGTGGACTGCCCGGGCTCTCTTCGTCGTCCTCCCGCTCCGCCAGACGAGCCACGGAAACGACGCGGTCACCCTGCTCAAGCTGGATCAGGCGGACGCCCTGCGTGTTTCGGCCAATGATAGAGATGTCCGCCGTGTTGAGCCGGATGATCATACCCTTTTCGGTGATCAGCATCACCTGCTCTTCACGGGCCAGAAATCTGAGCCCCACGACCGGCCCATTCCGCCCGGAAGTCTTGATATTGATCAGGCCTTTGCCCCCCCGGGTCTGCAGCCGGTAGTCCTCGACGGGGGTCCGCTTACCGAAGCCGTCACGGGTCACTGTCAGGATCGAGCCTCCGGGCCGGACGACCTCCAGCGAAACGGCTGCGTCGCCGTCGGCGAGGTTGATGCCCTTCACGCCGTAGGCGCTGCGGCCCAGGGGCCGGGCGTCGGTTTCGCGGAAGTGGATGGTCATGCCTCTCTCGGTCCCAATCAAGAGGTTGTCCTCGCCGGATGTCACCACCGCGCCGATGAGGGTGTCGCCCTCCTCGATGGACAGCGCGATGATCCCGGAGGGCCGGGGCTTCGAGAAGGCCACGAGCCGTGTCTTCTTGACGATGCCGCGCCTCGTGGCCAGCAGCACGTGGTTTCCCGAGGAGAAGTCTCGTACCGAGCAGAAGGCGGCGATTTTCTCCCCGGATTGCAACGAGACGAGGTTGACCACCGGCTTGCCCTTCGCCTGGCGGGTCACGTCCGGGATGGCGTGGACCTTCAGCCAGTAGATGCGTCCGCGGTCCGTGAATATCAAGATGTAGGAGTGGGTCGAGGCGATGAACAGGTCGCTGACGAAGTCCTCGTCTCTGGTCCGCATGCCGACTCGGCCGCGGCCGCCTCGCTTCTGGGCGCGGTAGTTCGTGAGCGAGGTCCGCTTCACGTAGCCGGTGTGGGTGATCGAGATGGCCACGTCCTCGTCGGCGATGAGGTCCTCGATGGCGATCTCGTTCGTCGCCGCCACGATCTCGGTGCGGCGTTCGTCGCCGTGGGTGTCGCGCATCTCGTGGAGCTCTTCGGTGACGATGTGGTCGATGCGGTCGGGTGAGGCCAGGATGTCCTTGAGGTCCGCAATGCGCTCCAGGAGCGCGGCGAGCTCCTCGACGATCTTCTCTCGCTCGAGGCCCGTCAGGCGCTGGAGCTGGAGCTTCAGGATCTCGTCCGCCTGGATCTCGGTGAGCTCGAAGCGGCTCACGAGGCCCACCCTGGCGTCCTGGGGGGTGCGGGAGCCTCGGATGAGGGTGATCACCGCGTCGAGGTGATCCAGAGCGATGACATAGCCTTCGAGGACGTGGGCCCGGGCCTGGGCCTTCCTGAGCTCGAAGGCGGCCCGCCGACTCACCACGTCCCGGCGGAAGTCGAGGAAGAGCTCGGATGCGTCGAGGAGGCTCAGAACGCGCGGCCGCTGCTCGACGATGGCGAGGAAGATGACTCCAAAGGAGTCCTGGAGCTGGGTATGCTTGTACAGGTTGTTCAGAACGACCCGAGCAGGCTCCCCTCGCTTGACGTCGACCACGATGCGCATGCCCTGGCGGCCACTCTCGTCCCGCACGTCGGCGATGCCCCGGACCCGATCTTTGCGGGCGAGATCTGCGATCTTCTCGATGAGGCGAGACTTGTTGACCTGGTAGGGGATCTCGGTGACGACGATCGACTCGCGGTCGTTCTTGCGAAGCTCGATCTCGGCGCGGGCTCTCATGATGACCGTGCCGCGGCCCGTCCGGTACGCCTGGCAGATTCCCTCGCGGCCGAGGATGAAGCCTCCCGTAGGAAAGTCGGGACCCGGGATGCGCTGGAGCAACCCCTCGAGGCGCTCGTCCGGTGTGAGGTCGGGATTCTGGAGGAGGAACGTCAGGCCGTCCACGACCTCGACGAGATTGTGGGGCGGGATGTTGGTGGCCATGCCCACGGCGATCCCTGCCGACCCGTTGACCAGCAGGTTGGGGTGCACCGTGGGGAGAACGGAGGGCTCGGTCGAGCTGTCGTCGTACGTGGGCTGATAGTCGACGGTGTCCCGCTCGATGTCTTCCATCATCGACGCGCCAAGCCGGGTCAGCCGCGCCTCGGTGTAGCGCTGTGCGGCCGGGGGGTCTCCGTCGATCGATCCGAAGTTTCCCTGGCCGTCCACGAGCGTGGCACGCATGTTGAACGGCTGCGCCATGCGCACCTGTGTGTCGTAGATCGCCTGGTCGCCGTGGGGATGGTAGTTGCCCATGACCTCGCCGACGATCTTGGCGCTCTTGCGGTAGGGGCGGCCCGGCTGCAGGCCCATCTGCTGCATGCCATAGAGGACTCGTCGGTTGGCAGGCTTGAGCCCGTCGCGCACGTCCGGGAGCGCCCTGCCGATGATGACGGACATGGCGTAGTCCATGTAGGACTGACGCATCTCGTCTGCGATGTTCGTGGGGATGCGGTTGGGCGGTGGAGTTGGGGCTTCCGTTTCCATTGGGGATCAGACGTCCAGGTTTCTCACGTTCAGCGCGTTTTCTTCGATGAACTGACGACGGGGTTCGACCGCGTCGCCCATGAGCGTGGTGAAGATGTTCTCCGCCACCTCGTCGTCCTCGAGGCGGACCTGGAGAAGCGTCCGTGTCGCCGGGTCCATGGTCGTCTCCCAGAGCTCGTCGGCGTTCATCTCGCCGAGCCCCTTGTAGCGGGACGTGAAGATGCCCTTCTTTCCCTCTGCCACGATGTGCTCGACGAAGGCCTCGCGGGAGGTCACTGTCGTCTCGCCACCGTCGAGGATGGTGAGAGGGGGCTGGTCGAGCTCCCGGATCTCCTCATAAGCCGAGTAGAGAGCACGGTATTCGGCGGAGCCGACGAAGGCATAGCCCACCCGGATTTCCCGGGGGTGACCGTTGCCCTTGTGTTCAAGGACGATCTCGAAGACGCCATGCTCTTCGTCGCGCTCGAGGACGACGTCGACGCCGGCGTCTCTCAAAGGCTGAATCAGATCCAGCAGGAGCTTCCGATCCGAGAAGCTCTCCGGGTCTTTGACGCGTTCGCGCAGAAGCCGCTCGGTCAGGTCAGCGGGCACTCCCTTCTTCGCGATCCGCGCGAGGAACTTCTGGACCGTGACCATCTTTCCCACGAGATGGGCGAGCCTGGCACCCTCGAACTCCTGCCCGTTGACCAGGCGCACGCGGCGGTTCTTGGCCGCCCGTGCCAGGAGGAAGGTGTCGAGAGAGGCCTCGTCTTTCAGGTACGTCTGCCTCTTTCCGTGCTTGACCTTGTAGAGCGGTGGCTGGGCGATGTAGAGATGGCCTCGCTCGATGAGCTCTTTCATCTGCCGGAAGAAGAACGTGAGCAGGAGAGTGCGGATGTGGCTGCCGTCGACGTCTGCGTCGCACATGATAATGATCCGGTTGTAGCGCAGCTTCGAGATGGCAAAATCGTCGGTCCCGATGCCGGTTCCCAGGGCGGTAATGATGTTCCGTATCTCCTCGGAGGCCAGCGTCTTGTCCAGCCGCGCCTTCTCCACATTCAGGATCTTGCCGCGCAGGGGCAGCACCGCCTGGACCGTTCTGTCCCGACCCTGCTTGGCCGAGCCACCGGCGGAGTCACCCTCGACGAGGAAGAGCTCCGTTTTTTCCGGGTCCCGTTCCTGGCACTCGGCGAGCTTGCCTGGAAGGCCTGCCCCGTCCAGGGCGCCTTTGCGGCGGGTCAGGTCCCGGGCTTTTCGAGCCGCTTCCCGCGCCCGCGCCGCATCGAGGATCTTGCCGGCGATGCGTTTTGCCTGGGCTGGGTTCTCTTCGAGGAACGCGGAGAAGCGATCGTTGACGAGACTTTCGACGATGCCCTTCACCTCCGAGTTGCCGAGCTTGCCCTTGGTCTGCCCTTCGAACTGGGGGTTGGGCACCTTGACGCTGACAACCGCACAGAGGCCCTCGCGGGTGTCCTCACCGTCGAACCCTGTGGTTCCTTCCTTCACGAGACCCGAGGACTGAGCGTAGGCGTTGAGGGTCCTGGTGAGGGCCCCGCGGAAGCCGGCGAGGTGGCTGCCTCCGTCATGGGTATTGATGTTGTTGGCGTATGAGTGAATGGTTTCCGCATAGCCGTCGTTCCACTGCATGGCGACGTCGACGACGACATCGTCGCGCGTCCCGCCAACCGAGATCGGGGTCGGGGGAAAGACGTCCTTGTTCCGGTTGAGGTGCTCGACGAATGACGCGATGCCACCGTCGTACTGGAAGCGATGCTCCTTGTTGTCCCGCTCGTCGATCAGGGTGATGAGGATGCCGCGGTTGAGGAAGCTCAGCTCCCTCAGGCGCCGGGAGAGCGTGTCGAAGCTGAACGTGGTGGTCTCGAAGATCTGCGTGTCCGGCTTGAAGGTGACGCGTGTGCCCCGCCGATCCGTGACACCAGTGTTCTCCAGCCGGGTCGTGGGTGCGCCGCGGGAGTATGACTGGAGGTAGACACGTCCGCCGCGAAAGATCTCCAGCTCGAGGTGCTCGGAGAGCGCGTTGACGACAGAGACGCCGACGCCGTGCAGGCCGCCGGAGACCTGGTAAACCTTCTTGTCGAATTTTCCGCCGGCGTGCAGCTTGGTCATGACGATCTCGGCTGCGTCCATCTCCGGGTTGGCGGGATGTGGACCCACCGGGATGCCGCGGCCGTTGTCGATGACCGTCACCGAGTTGTCGATGTGGATCGTGACGTTGACCTCGGTGCAGTGGCCGGCAAGGGCCTCGTCGACGGAGTTGTCCACCACCTCGTATACGAGGTGGTGCAGGCCTGCTTCGCCTGTGGAGCCGATGTACATGGCCGGGCGGACGCGGACGGCCTCGAGTCCCTCGAGGATTCGAATGGCGTCGACACCGTAGTCGGCGGATGCGCTCGTGAGTGGGTTTGGCGTCGTTTCATTCATTGGTGGGTTTTGCTCATTCTTGGGGCTCAGGCTGGCTGCACCTTGCCCGCGGAGACGTGGAACAGCTGCCCTTGAGAGCGGAGGCTCTCCGCCCAGGCTGGGTGGGCGCTGGTCACGAGGGTCTGTGCTCGGCTTGCGACCTCGGTGCACAGGGCGTGGGTCCGGTCGTGATCCAGCTCGGAGTCGAGATCGTCCAGGAGCGCCACCGCGGAGCGATTGGTCTCCTCCCGGTAGATGTCGAGGCTGGCGAGGACGAGAGCGAGAAGCAGGCTTCGGGCCTGGCCGGAGGAGGCCTCGCGGGCCGCATCCCGGCCGTTGAGGAGCAGCTCGACCGTGTCGCGGTGGGGCCCGGCCAGGCTGCGTCCGGCGGCGCGCTCACGGCGCAGGAGAGGACCGAGCTCCTCGGCAAACGCCTCTCGCTGGGCCTCTTCGTTCGGCCCACCGGGAGGCCGTATGAGGATCTCGTAGCTTTCACCCGCGGGCGAGTAGCCGAGCCGCAGGGCCGCCGAAAGCCGGGCGGCGTAGGCGGCTCGACGACTTCGTAGCCGGGCACCTGTCTCGATGAACCTCTCGGTCCAGACCGAAAGGTCCGGGGCATCCTCCCGCAAAGCGGCGTTTCTCTGGCTGAGGATGCGCTCGAAGGCTCGGGCTTCGGCTCTGTATGCCGGCCAGAGGGCCGCGGCCGAGCGGTCGAGAAACTGGCGTCTTTCCCGCATGGGGCCACGGATGATCCGAAGCCGGTCGGTCGAGTAGACGACGACCTCGAGACGTCCCTGGTACTCCCGAGACATCACGTCGCGTCCATCCACACGAAACTGCCTCCGGCCCGGTTGGAGATGCACCTCCAGAGCGCTGAAGCGCCCATCCTCTCCAGCGTCGGCGGTGGCTCGGAGGCGAAGCGCGCCGTGGCGGATGACCGAAGGAGAGTCGTCTGTTCGGAAGGAGCGCCCCCGGGCAACGAATCCCACGGCTTCGAGGAGCGCTGTCTTCCCCTGGGCGTTCTGGCCCCAGAAGATGTTGAGTCCCGGGTGCAGCTCGACCGAAGCTTCACTGATATTCCGCAGATCGTTGATTCCGAGATGCCTCACCCAGACCAAACCTGGCCCCTATCCAACAGAATCTCCTAGAACCGCATGGGCATGATGACGTAGCGGTAGTTGTCCTTGTCGTCACCGTCGGGGCGAAGGAGACCCTGGCTGTCCGCATCCCGCAGTTCGAAGACCACATCGTTGCCGCCGACGGCCGAGAGAAAATCCAATAGATACTGGGCGTTGAAACCGACCTCGACGCCCTCTCCCTCGAACTCAATGCCGAGGGTCTCTTTGGCTTCCCCGAGCTCCGGCGAGGACGCGCTGAGCTCCAGATTTCCATCGGTGAGCGCGACCTTGATGGCCCGATTGCGCTCGGAGGAGAGGAGGCTGACGCGTCGGATGGCGCTTTGCAGCGCCTCCCGCCCCAGTTTGAGCTTCTTGTCCCCGGTGACCGTGATGACCTTCTCGTACGAGGGGAACTGAGCTTCCACGAGCTTTGACGCAAGGGTTCGACCCCCGACGGAGAAGAGAAGATGGCCCTCCGCCTGCTGGAAGGTGACGACCTCTTCTCCCTCGATTAGTCGGGCAAGCTCCAGGATTGCTTTCCTGGGGACGAGTACCTTGATCGCTTCCGACACCTTGTGCGTGTTAGCAGCACGCGCATAGGCCAGCCTGTGACCATCGGTCGCCACCATCGCCGCGTGGTCCGGCTCCAGAACAAGAAGGGCACCGGCCAGGTAGTAGCGAGCGTCCTCGGCGGTTATTGCGAAGCTGGTGCGTTGAATCAAGCCGCGGAGTACCTCGGTGGGAATCTCCAAAGCCTTTCCTGCCTTGTCGTCAGGCAGCGTAGGGAAGTCCTCCCGGGGAAGGCCGGCCATGCGGAAAACCGCCTGCTCACACTCGATGGTGGCCCAGGCATCGGACTGGACTGTAATGTGGACTTCGCTCTCGGGTAGCGAGCGGACAACCTCATAGAGCTTCTTGGCTGCCAGGGTGACAGCGCCCTCTTTCTTGACCTGAGCGCTGCAACCACATCGGAGTGACACATCAAGGTCGGTGGCCGAGAGGTGAAGCTGTTCGCCCCTGGCTTCGACGAGGACGTTGGAGAGAATCGGAATCGAGTTCTTTCGCTCGATGATTCCCTGCACCAGGTGCAGCTCCTTAACGAGCGCGTTTCGATGTACGAGGATTTTCATGGTCGATGTCCTCTACTTCCTTCTCTCACCGTAGTAGCTGGTTCTAAAGAAGAATAGAGAGATGGTGTGGAAAGCGTGAAACAGCCTCCATGTTGCTCATATCAGGCGTCTTGTCGTGTGCATGCTTGTGTGGGTATCTCTTTCAGGGGGGGCCATATCTGTGGATGAAGGAGAAGACGGAGGAGTGTCCACAAGGGCTTGTGGATCGAGCTGTGGAAAGCTGGCTAAGCTCATCGGAAGGCTTGTATAAAGCTGTTGATGAGCCGGTCGAACTCCGGGTCGTGCTTGCGGAGCGCGGTGATCTTGCGGACGGAATGGATGACGGTCGAGTGGTGCTTTCCTCCAAAGTTCTTCCCGATCTCGGGTAGGGAGGCGCCGGTCAGCGTCTTTGTGAGGTACATGGCGATCTGACGTGGGACGGCCACCGACTTGGAGTTGTTCCTGGCCTTGAGGTCGCTGATCTTCAAAGAGTAGTGGTCGGCGACGAACTTCTGGATCATCTCGATGTTGACGGGTTTCTCCTCGGCGTGAAGCAGATCGCGGAGGGTGTCGCGAGCCAGGGAGAGGTCGATATCCCGACCGGTGAGGCTTGCGTATGCGATGAGCCGGATGAGGCTCCCTTCGAGCTCGCGTATGTTCGTTCGGACCTTGCTGGCGATGAAGAGAGCGACGTTCTCGGGGATCTCGACGCGTTCGGCCTCGGCTTTCTTGCGGAGAATGGCAACCTTGGTCTCGATGTCCGGAGGTTGGATATCGGCGATGAGCCCCCATTCGAAGCGGCTGTGGAGGCGCTCTTCGAGGGTCGGGATTTCTTTTGGGGGGCAGTCGCAGCTGATGACGAGCTGCTTCTGGGCATCGTGAAGTGCATTGAAGATGTGAAAGAACTCTTCCTGGGTGCGGTCCTTGCCTGCGATGAACTGGATGTCGTCGATGAGGAGAATGTCGATCGCGCGATACTTCTGACGGAAAGCAGGAAGACGATCGAAACGGATGGCGTTGATCATCTCGTTGATGAAGCGATCGGTTGAGATGTAGAGAATGTTGAGCTTCTTCTGGCGCGCAGAAATGTAGTGCCCGATGGCGTGCATGAGGTGGGTCTTGCCGAGGCCCACACCGCCATACACGAACAAGGGGTTGTAGGATTTGGAAGGGATCTCCGCCACGGCCCTCGACGCCGCGTGAGCGAACTGGTTCGAAGAGCCGACGACAAAGCTCTCGAACGTGTACTTGGGGTTGAGGTGGCGCAACTCGAGCTCGGCGGAGACGCCACCGGTGGATAGGCTCGAAGAGGGGTCGGCGAGCTCCTCGAATTCGACGGCGATGTCGGGATGCCCGACCTCGTCGAGTGCCTCGGCGAGGACACCCTGGTAGTTCTTGGTCAGCCACTCCCGAAACTGCGCATTTGGGACCGCCACACGGAGCCGCTGGGAGTCGAGATCGACATAGCTGGTCGGCCGAAACCAGGTGGCGAAGCTGTGGCGGTTGATCTTCCCCTCCACGCGGGCCAGAATCTGATCCCAGAGATCTGCAGACATCGATCCTCACTCACCGCCGGTCCAAAAGCCGGCCATGAGCAATAAGGCCATTGTTACCAATACATTACGGACACGGGTACAGAGGAAGGCACATCAGCCGCCCTTGGGCCCTCTTTCACACAAAGATTTCAACAGCTGTGGAAAAGCCGGGCCAGGCATCCTGGGAAGGCTCTACGCTGTTGGCTGTCCGTAACCCTGTAAGACTAGCATAGAGACGCGGAAGCACACAAGGAGAGGGGGACCCAACTCTTTGACAAAAGAGGGGTTTGTCCGTTACCGTAACCGTTTCGTCCAGCCGCCCAGTCGGAGTCGTGCAGCCGCGAGCCCGGCGTCGGGACCGCCAGGATTGAGAGGATCAGCATGAAGAGGACGTTCCAGCCCAACAACCGGAAGCGGAAGCGCACCCACGGCTTCCTGGTCCGGATGCGGACGAAGGGCGGTCGCCTTGTCTTGAAGCGGCGGCGCCAGAAGGGGCGCAAGCGGCTGGCGGTCTGAGGTGTCGCGCGTCACGAGGGCATGGGCCTCGAGTTGCAGCGTCGCCGCCGGCTGCGTGCACGCGCTGAATTCGATCGGGTGTTTCGGAAGGGCCGGCGCCTCCCGGGACGCCAGTTCGTGCTCATCGCTCTTCAAAACGGAAAGACGGAACACCGACTGGGAATAGCGGCAGGGCGAAAACTCGGAGGAGCCGTGGTGCGCAACCGGGCTCGGCGTCTCCTCCGGGAGAGCTTCCGACGGTTGGCTCCAGCGACCGGACGAGGCTTCGACGTCGTGCTCGTGGCTAGGGCGGATATTGTCGGACGGACACAGTCCGAGGTGGATCGTGAGTTCAGTGAACGAGTCCGACGGCTCAACAGCGATGGGCCTCGGGGCTCGTCTGCTTCTTCTCCTCATTGAAGGCTATCGACTCCTTCTGGCGCCGCTCGTGGGAGGCCACTGCCGCTTCTGGCCGAGCTGCAGCGCCTATGCGGACGAGGCCATCCAGAGACACGGCGCCGCACGGGGGAGCCAGTTGTCCATCCTCCGCCTGCTGCGCTGCCATCCTTTCAGCCCCGGGGGAGTAGACCCGGTCCCCTAGAGATCCATTCATGGAAGAACGTCGCCTCCTTCTTGCCGTCGCGTTGTCGCTTCTCATCCTGACGGGCTACAGCCTGCTCTTCGGGCCAGGCGACCGTCCGCCTGCGGAGACCCCTGCGTCTGAAGCGCCAGCCTCATCGGACGGCTGGCCGCTCCCCGCGACCCCATCAGAGCCCGAAGCCAGCTCGCTCGCCGGGGGTGAGGCCGAGATCGCGGAGGAAGCCGGCGCGAGGGTGACACTGAAAGTGGCCGCTGAACGGGAGCAGCGAGTGGAGGTGCTCGGGCCCGACTTCACCATCGCGTTCAGCAATCGCGGAGCGCGACTCCTCTCCTGGACGCTCGCCCACTATCGCACCGCCGCGGACAAGCCCGAGGAGATGGTGCCCGCGCTCACTCGTGGACCGAAGCCGCTGGACATCGAGACCGGAGATCCGAGCGTGGACGAGCGGCTCAGGCAGGCGCTGTTCGTTCCGTCGACCCACACGCTGCGGCTGAGAGGAACGTCGCCTCGCACCTTGAGCTTCCGATACGCCGACGGGCAGGTCGAGGCCGTGAAGGCCCTGACGTTCCAGGGTGGGGGCCTAGTGTCGATCTCGGTTTCGGTGACGTCCGGTGACCAGCCGATCCAGGGCCGTCTCCTCTGGGGGCCGGGGATTGGCAACCCTTCGGAGGAGGAGAAGGACGTTCGTGGCTTCGTGGAGCCGCAGGCGGTGTTCCTGGCTGGCGGAGATGTCGAGCGCGTGGCCGCCAGCGACCTGGCCCCCGCTGGCCAGCCCCTGCCCGCGGTGCGCTGGGTGGGCGTCGCCAGTCGCTACTTCGCGGCGCTCCTCATCCCAACCGAGGGGTCGGGCGCCGCGGAGATCAGACCGGCGACGCTGCCCGCCGGCCCGGAGGAGGAGCCGACGGTCGCGGCCATCGCCCTGGTCGAGGCGAGCCGCGGGGCGCCGGTTCTCCTCTATGTGGGCCCCAAGGATCACCAGGCCCTGAAGGACCTCGGCTACGGCCTCGAGCACGTGGTCCCGATCGGGGACTGGATCGGCCCGATCGTGGTGCCCCTGATGCGGCTGCTCCGCTGGGTCCACGCTCAGGTAGGGAACTGGGGCTGGGCCATCGTGATCCTGACCGTGCTGATCAACATGCTCATGGCGCCGCTCAGGCACTACAGCATCGCCAACTCCATGAAGATGGCGAAGATGTCGCCCGAACTCAAGGCGATCCAGGGGCGCTACCGCAAGGTCCCCATGATGGACCCCCGCCGGCAGAAGATGCAGGAGGAGATGGGAGAGCTCTACGCTCGCCACGGCATGAGCATGAGCACCCAGATGCTCGTCGGCTGTCTACCCCTGCTCCTCACGATGCCGTTCCTCTTCGCGTTCTATCGTGTGCTGGACATCTCGGTGGAGCTGCGAGGGGCATCGTTCCTCTGGATCCCGGACCTCTCGCACAAGGACCCGCTCTTCATCACACCGGTGCTCATGGGTGTGTCCATGTACGCCATGCAGAAGATGATGCCGTCGATCATGGACCCCGCCCAGCAACGAATCATGATGCTCATGCCCGTCGTCCTCGGGGGGATGTTTCTCGCGGCCCCGGCCGGGCTGAACCTGTACTGGCTCACGGCCAACCTCTGGTCGTTGCTTCAGCAGATCGTCGAAATGAAGATCCTGCAGCCGAAGGCGGCGGCGACCCCTCCGAAGAAGGGACGCAAGAAACGATGAAGGACCGCGTCTTCACCGGCCCGGACGTTCCCGCAGCCCTGGCCGAGGCGGCCACGGCCCTCGGTCTGCCCGCGGCCGAGCTTCGCCACGTCGTTCTCGATGCCGGCTCGGAAGGCGGCCGGGGGCTTCAGGCCACTCCCGCCCGGGTGGCCGTGCTCGCCGAGAAGACCCAGGAACCCCGCTATGAGGATGAGCCCGTGCCGCCGCCGCCGCCCTCCGATGCCCGAGCAGGCATCCGGGCGACCGTTCGGGCGGTGGCCGAAGCTGCGGGAATCGACGTCTCCGCCGAGATCTCCGAGGGCGAGGAGCGGGTCATCGTTCAGCTCGTGGGCCCCGATCACGCGTTTTTCTTCGGACAGGACGACCGGGGCGATATCCTTCGTGCGGTCGAACACCTCATCCAGCGAACCTATGGCCGGGACTTTCTTCCCCGGTCCCTGCGCGTGGAGTGCGAGGGCTTTCAGGAGAAGCGGGACAAGGCTCTTGGCGACGACGCTCGGCAACTGGCCGACGCGGTGCGCGGCGACGGCGTGCCGCGGACGACGGAGCCCTTGAACGCCTACGAGCGCCGCATCGTGCACATCGCGCTCAGCGAGACGCCCGACGTCACGACTCATAGCGTGGGCGAGGGCCCTGCCCGCCGGGTCACCGTGACCCTTGCCGAAGAGAACACCCTGGCGGATGCAGACGAGTTTGTCTCGGCGGCCGCGGACCCCGACGAAGAGTCCCGGTGAAGCGTGGGCGTGAGCCCCCACCTCGCCCCGCTGGAGGCGCTGGGCCTCACCACACCAAACGTGACGCGCCTCGCCGCCTATCTGGACACCCTCGGCGCGTGGGGTCGCCGCATCAACCTCACCGGAGCCAGAACCCCCGGGGAGCGCGTGGAGCGTCTGGTGGCGGCCGTCCTCCCGGTGGCGGCCGTGCCCGAGCCGGGCACGCTCATCGACGTGGGCTCGGGGAACGGCTCCCCCGGCCTCGTTCTCGCCCTGCTCCGCGACGACCTCCAGGTCACACTCCTCGAGCCCCGGATGCGCCGTTGGGCCTTCCTCCGAGAGGCCGCGCGAAGCGCCGGGCGTCCTGAGATACGTGTCCTGCGGTCCCGTCACGACGCGTATGCCGGAGAGCCCGCCCGGACAGTCACGGTGAGGGCCCTGGCCTTGCCCCTCGGCGAGCTTCAGCCCCTCTTGCGACCCGCCGGCCAGGTCGTCGTTCTCGGCCGCCCTCCCGTCCTCCATGCGGCGTTCGAGCCGCGGGCCGAGGCCTGCGGCGGCCGTCCGGACGTCCACGTCTTCCGCCTCCGTGGCACGCTTGTTCCACGTGGAACACCAGGGAGCGACCAGGAACACTGAGACCGCCCCGGGACGCCTGGGCGCTTGTGCTATCCTCGCGGCCTTCTGCTGGGAGAGAGCTGAGAACTTGGGACGCATCATCGCCATCACCAACCAGAAAGGCGGGGTCGGGAAGACCACGACCGCGGTCAACCTCGCAGCCAGCCTGGCGGCAGCCGAACGCCGGGTCCTGGCGGTGGACGCCGACCCGCAGGGAAACCTGACCTCCGGCCTCGGGCGAAAGACACCAGAGACCCAACGGAGCCTCTACGAGGCCCTGATCGGGCAGGAGCCCCTCGACGAGCTGATGGTGCCCACCGATCTCGAGCACCTCACCCTGGTCCCTTCCGATCGGAATCTGACCGGCGCCGAAGTGGAGCTGGTCCCCCTGATGGCACGGGAGTTCCGCTTGAAGGAAGCGCTCGCACCGGTCTCGGGGGAATTCGACTACGTGATCATCGATTGTCCCCCGAGTCTTGGTCTGCTCACGGTCAACGCTCTCGCCGCGGCCGACAGCGTGCTGATCCCCCTCCAGTGTGAGTACTACGCTCTCGAGGGGATCTCGGAGCTGACCGCCACCCTCGAGCGGATCAAACAGGCCCTGAACCCCGCCCTCGAGGTCGAAGGCGTCCTGCTCACCATGGTCGACGAGCGCACGAATCTCACCCAGCAGGTCATCGCCGAGATTCGCAACCATTTCCAGGACCAGGTCTTCGAGACCCAGGTGCCTCGCTCGGTGCGGCTTGCCGAGGCCCCGAGCTTCGGAAAGCCCGCCATCCTCTACGACATCCGCTCCAAGGGAGCGGAGGCCTATCTGCAGCTGGCCCGAGAGCTCCTCTCCCAGGGCCAGCTCGCTCTGTTCGCCCCGTGAGCGCCAGCCCGAAGAGAAAGGCCCTCGGCAAGGGCCTCGCGGCGCTCCTGCCCGAGCCGAAGTCGCCATCCACTCCCGGATCCCCCGCCGAGGTGCCTGTGGATCGGCTGGAGCCCAACCCGCACCAGCCCCGCTCCTCCCTGGATCCGGCGCGTCTGGCCGAGCTCGCGGCCTCCATCCGCCAGACCGGTGTCATGCAGCCGATCCTGGTGCGACCCCGGGGTTTGGGCTTCCAGATCATCGCCGGCGAGCGCCGCTGGAGAGCCGCTCAGCAGGCGGGCCTCCCCACGGTTCCAGTCACCGTTCGAGACGTGCCGGACCGGGAGATGCTCGAGCTGGCACTCGTGGAGAACATCCAGCGCCAGGAGCTCACCGCCCTCGAGGAGGCCCAGGCCTTCCAGAAGCTCCAGGCCGAGTTCCACCTCACGCAGGAGGAGATCGCCCGCCGCGTCGGGCGGGAGCGATCCACCGTGGCCAACATGCTGCGGCTCCTCAGGCTGCCTCGGGAGGTGCGGGAGCTCGTCGGGACGGGCCGGCTCGATGCGGGCCACGGCCGGGCACTCCTCGCCCTGGACCGCGCCGAGGAACAGCTTGCCCTCGGGCGCGAAGCGGCACGCAAGGGTCTCTCGGTCCGCGAGGTGGAGCGGCGGGTCGCCCTGGCGCGGGCTCCGGAGAGAAGAACCGCTGGTTCCCGCAAGGACGCGAACACGCGAGCTGCCGAGCAACGCCTTCGGGCGGCCCTCGGCTCTCGCGTCGACGTGACGCGCAAGGGCCGGGGTGGCACAGTGCGCATCTCGTTTTCCAGCGAGGCGGAGTTGCAGCGACTGTTCAAGCTGTTGCTCCGCGCCGGGCGCCGCCGCTGAGGCGTGCTAGGCTTCGGGAGAATGGCCAAGATGAAGAGTGCCGATGACCTCAACGGCTTCCTCGACGAAGGAACCGAGTTCTCCGGCGAGCTGCGTTTCCGGGACGTGTTGAGGATCGACGGTCGCGCCAAGGGTCGCATCGTCTCCGACAACATGCTGATCATCGGAGAGACCGGGGTCGTCGATGCGGAGATCGATTGCGGGATCGTCTCGATCCGGGGTCGCGTGAACGGCGAGGTCCGAGGTCGGCAGAGGATCGAGCTTCTGTCCGGCTGCCGGGTCGAGGCCCGGCTCGTCTCCCCGAAGCTGCTGATCGAAGACGGGGCTTTCTTCGAGGGCGATTGCCAGATGGGCGAGCCCCCCGAGGGCTTCAAGCCCATAGGCGCGTCCCACGCCCCCGATCGGCCGCGGCCCTCTGGCCGGCATACAGAGCCGAAGCCCGAGCCTTCGAGCGCATCCTCGTAGCAGAGCGTACAGTATAGTTCTTTGTATACTTATAGCGCGGCCCGAAAGCCTCGATTCCTCATGGAGAGCGTGGGGCCGAAGCCGTTGATTGTAAGGGCCTAAGGGTGTTTTTGACCGGCTTGGCGCGGGCGTGGTATCGTGCCCCGTTTGCTTGTTTGGTGAACCCCTTCGGAGAACAGGCCCGCGCCTTGGAACGGATGCTTCTAGCCCTGAGACACCTGAGGTTCGTTGTTCCCTCGAGGTGGCCCCGGTGAGCGAGGTCTCGCACAACCAGGCCCGCCACTACGCCCGGGCTCTGTTCCAGATGACGGAGGAAAAGGGCAGGGACGAAAGCACGCGATTGCGCGTGGAGCTGCGGGACTTCGTCTCGCTCCTCGAGAGAAGCAGCGACCTCCGAAGCGCCGTCGAGCACCCGGCGGTCGCGCCGAAAGCTCGAGGCAGGGCCCTCCGCGCAGTGTCCGAGGGGGCGGGAGGATCGCTCCTCCTGGGACGCCTGCTCGGTCTTCTGGCCGAGCGCGGCCACGTTGCTGTTCTGCCCGCCCTGTCCGAGGCCTTCGCTCAATTGGTCAACGCGGCCGAAGGTGTCGTCCAGGCGTGGGTGACGGGGGCTATCGCCTTGGAGACGGAGCAGGAGCAGGGTCTGGCGCAGGCCCTCCGGAGGAGCACCGGCTCGGAGGTCGAGATGACCGCCAGGGTCGATCCAGGGGTCCTGGGCGGGTTGCAGGTCACGGTCGCCGGCAAGACCTACGACGGCACGGTTCGTGGACAGCTTGCGGCGCTCGGTCGCCGCCTGGCGTCCGGCAGTTGATCGGGGATTAGGAAGGGATCGGGAGTGGAGATTCGGGCCGAAGAGATCGCGAGGATCCTGCGGGAGCAGGTGGGGGACTTCGAAGCGGGCATCGACGTCGCAGAGGTGGGGACCGTCCTCTCCGTCGGAGACGGGATTGCGCGCATACAGGGTCTCGAGCGCTGCATGGCGGGAGAGCTGCTCGAGCTGCCTCACGGTGTCATGGGCCTCGCCCTGAACCTCGAAGAGAGCTCGGTGGGTGCGGTGCTTCTGGGTGAGACGCACCGGATCAGGGAGGGCGACGAGGTCCGCCGGACCGGGCGCATCATGTCGATGCCGGTGGGCGAGGCCATGCGGGGCCGCGTGGTCAACGCCCTCGGTCAGCCCATCGACGGCCGCGGTCCGATCGAGACCACCGAGTTCATCCCCCTCGAGCGGCTCGCCCCCGGCGTCGTCGACCGCCAGCCCGTCAGGGAGCCCCTGCAGACCGGGCTCAAGGCAATCGACGGGATGGTGCCCATCGGCCGGGGTCAGCGCGAGCTGATCATCGGCGACCGGCAGACCGGCAAGACGGCAATCGCCGTCGACACCATCATCAACCAGAAGGGCACGGGTGTTGTCTGCATTTACGTGGCCATCGGCCAGAAGCAATCGACGATCGCACAGGTCGTGAGCACTCTCGAAGAATTCGGGGCGATGGAGCACACGATCGTGGTTGCTGCCGCCGCGTCCGAGCCGGCCCCGCTCCTCTATATCGCCCCCTCCGCCGGCTGTGCCATCGGTGAGTTCTTCCGTGACAGCGGGCAGCACGCCCTGTGCATCTACGACGACCTTTCCAAGCACGCCGCCTCCTATCGGGAGATCTCGCTGCTGCTGCGCCGTCCTCCCGGGCGCGAGGCCTACCCCGGGGACGTCTTCTACCTGCACAGCCGCCTGCTCGAGCGAGCCGCCAAGCTCAACGACAAGCGGGGCGGGGGCAGCCTCACGGCGCTCCCCATCATCGAGACGCAGGCCGGCGACATCTCGGCCTACATCCCCACGAACGTCATCTCCATCACCGACGGTCAGATCTTCCTCGAGGCGGATCTGTTCCACTCCGGCATCCGTCCGGCCATCAACGTCGGCAACTCCGTCTCACGGGTGGGCGGCAGCGCTCAGGTGAAGGCGATGAAGGCGGTGGCCGGTCGGCTTCGGCTCGACCTCGCCCAGTACCGTGAGATGGCGTCGTTCTCCATGTTCGCGTCCGACCTGGACAAGTCGACCCAGGCGCTCCTCGCGCGTGGCGAGCGAACGACCGAGATCCTCAAGCAGGATCAGTACAAGCCACTTGCCGTCGAGAAGCAGATCATCGTTATCTTTGCGGCCAACAATGGCTTTCTGGACCCGCTCCCCCTCGGCGACTGCCGTCGCTACGAAAAGGATCTCCTCACCTTCCTCGACGCGCACAAGCCGGACCTCCTCACGGAGATCGCAGAGAAGAAGGACATCAAGGGCGAGCTGACCGAGAAGATCAAGACGGCCCTCACCGAGTTCGGCGACACCTTCCAGCCGACCGAAGAGGCCTAGGCCCCGGACCCGCCATGCCCGCCCTCATCGACATCAAGCGCCGCATCCGCAGCGTCAAGAGCACACAGAAGGTCACCAGGGCCATGAAGATGGTCTCGGCGGCGAAGCTCAGGCGCGCACAGGAGGCGATCCTCGCCGCGCGCCCCTTCGCCCGGGAGATGATGGCGGTCCTCAACCGCATGGCGTCCCGCGCCGAGCCCGATTCACACCCGCTCCTCGAGGACCGTGGCGAAGGTGAAAAAGTCCTGGCCGTCGTCATCACCGCAGACAAGGGCCTGTGCGGGGCGTTCAACGCCAACATCATCCGAACCGTCAGCCGCTTCCTTGCCGAGCGTCCCGAGGTCGGCGTCACCTTCTCGTTCGTGGGCCGCAAGGGCAGGGACTTCTTTCGCCGCAGGGACGTGGAGATCCGCTCCGACCACGTCGGCGTCTACCAGCCTCTCCGCTACTCGACCGCCCGGGAGATCGCAACCGACCTCATCGAAGCCTTCACGTCAGGCGAGGTGAACCGGGTCTTCCTCATCCACAACGAGTTCAAGAGCGTGATCGAGCAGCCCCTCGTGGTGGACCGCCTGCTGCCCATCCCGCGTCACGAGATCCAGCCGGAGGAGCCCGAGCGCGACTACCTCTACGAGCCGGACCCGGCGGTGATCTTCGAGAAGATGCTCCCGAGGCACGTTGAGATCCAGGTGTGGCGTGCGCTCCTCGAGTCGGTGGCGGCAGAGCACGGTGCCCGCATGACGGCTATGGACGCAGCGACGAACAATGCATCGGACCTGATCGATCGCCTGACGCTGCACATGAACAAGGTCCGTCAGGCCGCGATCACCAGGGAAATCATCGAGGTCGTTTCGGGCGCGGGAAGCCCGTCCTAGGAGAGCAGGAAGAAGATGGCATCTGAGAACGTTGGTCGGGTGGTTCAGGTCATCGGTCCCGTGGTGGACGTCGAGTTCGAAAAAGACGTCCCGCCCATCTACCAGGCCCTTCACATCAAGGACGATGGTGCAGACGGCGGGCAGGCGATGGACGTGGTGGCGGAGGTGCAACAGCACATCGGCGACAACCGGGTGCGCTGCGTCTGCATGCATCCCACCGACGGCATGGTCCGGGGGATGAAGGCCCACGACACAGGCGCGCAGATCACCGTACCGGTTGGCAGCGCCACGCTCGGCCGCGTCCTGAACGTGGTCGGGGAGCCGGTGGACGAGCTTGGTCCGGTGAACACGGACAAGCGACATCCGATCCACCGCCCCGCTCCCACACTGATCGAGCAGTCGACGGAGCTCGAGATGTTCGAGACGGGCATCAAGGTGGTCGACCTCCTCGAGCCCTATCTCCGCGGGGGCAAGATCGGGCTCTTCGGTGGCGCCGGGGTCGGCAAGACCGTCATCATCATGGAGCTCATCAACAACATCGCCAAGACCCACGGCGGTGTCTCCGTCTTCGCCGGGGTGGGCGAGCGCACTCGCGAGGGGAACGACCTCTGGCTGGAGATGCAGGAGTCGGGAGTCGTGAACATCAAGGATTTCGAGAAGTCGAAAGCCGCCTTGATCTACGGTCAGATGACCGAGCCACCGGGGGCACGAGCGCGGGTCGCCCTGAGCGGCCTCACCGTGGCCGAGTACTTCCGTGACGAGGAGGGCAAGGACGTTCTCCTGTTCATCGACAACATCTTCCGATTCACGCAGGCCGGCTCGGAGGTCTCGGCACTCCTCGGCCGGATGCCCTCGGCCGTCGGCTACCAGCCCACCCTCCAGACCGAGATGGGGGAGCTTCAGGAGCGCATCACCTCCACGAAGAAAGGCTCGATCACCTCGGTCCAGGCCATCTACGTCCCTGCCGACGATTACACCGATCCGGCTCCGGCCACCACCTTCGCCCATCTCGACGCCACCACCGCCCTCTCCCGCCAGATCGTCGAGCTGGGGATCTACCCGGCGGTGGATCCGCTCGCTTCGAGCTCGCGCATCCTCGATCCCCGCATCCTCGGCGAGGAGCACTATTCGGTGGCCCGCGACGTCAAGGAGATTCTCCAGAAGTACAAGGACCTCCAGGACATCATCGCGATCCTCGGGATCGACGAGCTCAACGAGGACGACAAGCGGACGGTGGCGCGAGCACGCAAGATCCAGAAGTTCCTTTCGCAGCCCTTCCACGTGGCCGAGCAGTTCACGGGTATTCCCGGGAAGCACGTTCACCTGGAGGACACTGTGCGGAGCTTCAAGATGATCGCGGAAGGCGAGCTCGACGATCTTCCCGAGCAGGCCTTTTACATGGCCGGGCCGATCGAGGACGTCTTCGAGCAGGCCAAGGCCCTCAAGGACTGACCCCGACCATGGCGCTGCCCGAGCACCTCACCCTCGAGATCGTCACCCCGGAGGGCCTCCTCCTGCGCGAAGAGGTCGACGAGATCGTCGCCCCGGGTGAAGAAGGGTACTTCGGGATCCGGCCCGGGCACACGCCCTTTCTCTCCACGCTGGGTGTGGGCGCGCTCTCCTACCGCAAGGGCGACCAGTGGCACTACCTGAGCTCCTTCTGGGGATTCTGCGAGGTGCTCCCCGACCACGTCAGCGTCCTGGCCGAGATCGGGGAGCGCGGGGAGGACATCGACATCGACCGGGCGGAGACGGCCCTGAAGCGGGCCGAGGCCCGTATGAAGGAGATCAGGGGCGAGGAGAACTACCTGTCCGTCCAGGCGCCCTACATCCGCGCGGTGACTCGCCTCGGTGTGGCCCGCAAGCAGAGGGGCCGCTGACGAGGGGCCACGCTCGCGCGGCGAGGCCCTCCGTCTCCAGCCCATGATCGGCGAGATCCGAGTCCTTTTCCGACATCGGGCCCTCATCCAGAGCCTGGTCTCGCGCGAGCTGAAGGCGCGCTATCGCGGCAGCGTCCTGGGCTTCCTCTGGAGCTTCATCAACCCGCTGCTCCTGCTCCTCACTTACACCCTCGTCTTCACGCTGATCCTCCGGGTGCCCCAGACTGAGCGCATGGCGCCCTACTACCTGTTCTTCTTCTGCGGCCTCCTGCCGTGGACCTGGTTCAGCTCCTCCCTGGCCGAGGCTTCAGGAGTCTTGATCTCCGGCGGGAACCTGATCAAGAAGGTCCTCTTTCCTGCCGAGGTGCTGCCGACGGTCACCGTCTTTGCCAACCTCGGCCACTTCCTGTTCGGCCTGCCGATCCTCCTCGCCTTCGTCGCCTACGAGGGCCGCATCGGCTGGAGCCTCCTCCTGCTGCCGCTGCCGATCTTCGTGCAGCTGGTCTTCTCACTGGGGTGTGCCCTCTTTCTCTCTGCCCTGACCGTTCACTTCCGCGACGTGGGAAACATCCTGGGCCACGTCCTTCAGCTGTGGTTCTTCGCCACGCCCATCCTCTACGACGTGGAGATACTGCAGGGCACGATGCGCCAGCTGATGCGCCTGAACCCCATGGGGCACGTGATCATCTCGTACCAGCAGATCTTCTTCTTCGGTCATTTCGACCACTGGCGCGGCCTGGGAGGCGCTCTCGTGGCAGGTGTCGTGACCTTCGCGATCGGAGCGTTCGTCTTCGACCGTCTCCGGGACACTCTCGCGGAGGAAGTGTGAGCCCCCCGGCCATCATCGCTCGCGACGTGGCCAAGCTCTACCGCCGCCACACCCAGCGCAACCAGTTCAAGACCCTGAAGAGCGCTTTTCTGAGCGGAAGTCTCGTCTCGGATCTGACACCAAGCGAGACCTTCACCGCGCTGGACGGTGTGTCCTTCGAAGTGCCGCGTGGCTCGACTTTCGGGGTGATCGGAGAGAACGGCTCCGGCAAGTCCACCCTGCTCAAGCTCGTTGCGGGCATCACGAAACCCTCCCGAGGCACCCTGACTGTGGACGGCCGCGTGTCCGCCCTCATCGAGCTGGGCGCCGGCTTTCACCCGGAGATCTCCGGGCGTGAGAACGTCGTCATCAACGGCATCATGCTCGGCCTCAGCCGTCATGAGGTCGACGACCGTTTCGACGAGATCGTGGCGTTCGCGGAGCTCGAGGACATCATCGACGCTCCGGTCAAGACCTACTCCTCCGGCATGTACATGCGCCTCGGCTTCGCCGTGGCGATCCACGTCGAGCCCGACGTCCTTCTGATCGACGAGGTTCTCGCGGTGGGCGACGAGGCCTTCACGCGCAAGTGCCTGGACAAGATCTCCGAGTTCCGCCGCCGGGGGAAGACCATCGTCTTCGTCACCCACAGCCTCGGGCTCGTCGCGAAGATGTGCGACGACGTCGCCTGGCTGCGCGACGGAAAGCTCGCCGGCCACGGAGACCCCAAACGCGTCGTCGATGCGTACCTCACCCATGTGGCCGGCGGCGAGGACGCACGGCTGCTGGCAGGTCAGGATTCCGCGGCGGCCCAGGCGCTGCCCGAGCGGTCCGCGGAGGAGGACGCGGCGAGCGGGCGGTATCAGGCGGGACGCTGGGGCAGCCGCGAGGTGGAGCTGACCGCCGTCCGTCTCCTGGACTCCAGTGGAAAAGAACGGCGCGTGTTTGCCCCGGGCGAGACAGTCACCGTTACCTTGTCCGTGCACGCGGTGAAGCCCGTGACGGACTTCGTCTTCGGCATGGGTCTCTTCAGCGCCGACGGCGTCAACATCTACGGGACGAACACCGGCATCGAAGAGCTCGAGCCACGGCGCCTGGCGGGCGACGGTGAGGTGCGCCTGGTTCTGGACGAGCTGCGACTGGTCGAAGGCACCTACCTTCTGGACGTGGCCGTCCATCGTGACGACGGGACTCCGTACGACTATCACCGCGGCCTGTACTCCTTCCGCATCAAGAGTCGCCTCGGGGACACCGGGCTCTACCGGCCCGCGCACCACTGGGAGTTCGACGGAGGCGTCGAGATGGACGTGCCACCGGCTCGGGACGAGCTCGCTCTCGGCCAAGGCCACGGCCCCTCCTCCTGAGGGAGTCCCGCGACACGGGAAACGACCGGCTATGCTTGGGGAGATGCCTGCTACAGATCTCGCCGCGCGCGTCGCCGAGCGTCGACTCTGGCGAGAGACCGGCCGGGCCGTGGTGCTCACCAACGGCTGCTTCGACCTCCTCCATCCCGGGCACATCGCACTTCTCGAAGCCGCCCGTCGGGAGGGGGACGTTCTCGTGGTGGCTGTCAACTCCGACGCATCGGTGCGAGGTCTCAAGGGAGAGGGACGTCCCCTCGTTTCCGAGAACGAGCGCGTCGAGATCCTGCTCGCACTCGAGCCCGTCGATCGGGTGCTCGTCTACGACGAGCCCACGCCCCTCGAGACGATCCTCGCGCTCGGCCCGGACGTGCTCGTGAAAGGCGAGGACTGGGCCGCGGACGAGATCGTCGGCGCCACCGAGGTGGAGGCCGCCGGGGGTCGCGTGGTGCGGGTCGCGCTCCAGCCCGGCCGCTCCACCAGCAAGCTGGTGGAGCGTATCCGCCGGTCGTGACCAGATCCTCCCTTGGCTGGCTGGCGTCCCTGGGCGCCCTCGGCGCCCTGGCTGACGCCCGTGCGGCTCTGGCGGAGCGGGACCGGGTGGGTCTCTCCGGTCTCGTCGGGGCCTCGAAGGGGCTCGTGCCCCTGCTGATCGCCGAAGGCCCGCTCCTCGTGATCGTGCCCCGGGAGCGGGACGTCGAGGAGACGGTTCGAGACCTGCAGACCCTGGCCGCCGAGGCCGGCCTCGAAGGGGCCGTCTTGGGCTTTCCCGCGCCGGGTCCGCCACCGTTTCGAGGACTTCCCCGCCACCTCGACGCGTCGGCCCGACGGGCGGCCACGCTGCTCGCCGCTCGGGCCGGGAATGTGCGGGCCGTGGTGGCGTCCCCGGCGGGTCTCCTGCGCCCGAGCCTGGCCCCGCCTCTCCTCGAGACCCGGGTCCTTCACCTCCGGGTGGGCGAGGAGATGACGCCCGACATCCTCCTCGAGGCCCTGGACGAAGGGGGCTACGTGCGGGAGGACCCGGTCAGCGGGCCCGGGCAGATGGCCCAGAGAGGGGGCATCCTGGATGTCTTCCCCTCCGACCGCGACGAGCCGATCCGGATCGAGTTCTTCTCCGACACCATCGAGAGCCTCCGTCGTTTCGACCCGGACACGCAGCGCACCGTGGGCCCCCTCGATGAGCTCATCGCGCTCCCCCTCTCCGACGTCTTCGCCCCCCGCTCCGTGCTCGCCTCACTTCGAACGGTCCTGGGCCAGCGCTTTGCCGACCAGCGCCGGGCTCGTTCGGTTCTCGACTCTCTCGACCGCGGTCTCGTCCCCGAGACCCTCGTGGACCTCGTTCCCCTGGTCGAGGGCGCCACGGTGCCGCCCTGGGAGCACTTGCCCCCGGGCCCGGTCGCGGTGATCGAGCCGGAGAGGGTCGCAGAGGAGACGGCCGGCTTCTGGCGTCGAGTCGAGGAAGACTGGCAACGCCGTATGGAGGGCGAGCCACCCCGACCCGAGGCGATCCTCATCAGCCCCGACGCCCTCGCCGCACGCCTCCAGAAGGGCCCCCTGATCGAGGTGCGTGAGGTCGACACGGACGGAGCCTCCATTCACGTGGCCGCTCGTCCGGCGCCGACGTACGCCGGCGATGTCCGACGACTGGCCGAAGACCTTCGCCGATCCCGCGCCCACACGGTGATCCTGTTGGGCAACACCGGTCGGGCGGACCGCCTCACCGACGTCCTGCGCGAGGACGACATCTCCGTCGGGCCGGGCGAGACGATCGAGACACGGGTGGGGGTGTTGTCCCGAGGCTTCGAGCTGCCCGAAGCGGGTCTCTGTGTGCTGGCCGACGGAGACGTCTTTCCGGAGGAGGTCCACCTTCACGCACGCGGCCGCCGGGGCGGCCTTCGGACCTTCCTGTCGGACTTCCGCGATCTGCGGGTCGGCGACCTGGTCGTGCACGAAGAACACGGGTTCGGGCGCTTCCTCGGCCTGGAGACGATCGAGCTCGCGGGTGGCGCCCGGGAGTTCATGGTGCTCGGCTACAGGGGGGGAGACAAGCTCAAGGTCCCCATCGAGGCCTTCGACAGGATCCAGAAGCACACGAGCACCGAGGGAGCCCGCCCACAGACCGATCGCCTGGGCAGCGGCAGCTGGGAGCGGGTCAAGAAACGGGCGAAGAAGGCCATGCGCGACATGGCCCAGGAGCTCCTGCGGCTCTACGCCGAGCGCAAGGCTCGCCCGGGCCATGCCTTCGCCGGTGAGAGCCCGTGGCAGAGCGAGTTCGAGGAGGCCTTCGAGTTCGAGGAGACGCAAGACCAGGCCCAGGCCATCGACGAGGTGGCTCGGGACATGGCGGTCGCACAGCCCATGGACCGCCTGGTGTGCGGCGACGTGGGCTACGGCAAGACCGAGGTGGCCATGCGGGCGGCCATGCGCGCGGTGCTCGACGGCAAGCAGGTGGCGCTGCTGGCGCCCACCACCATCCTGGCCTTTCAGCACTGGAAGACCTTCCGGAAGCGCTTCGCGCCCTTCCCGGTGGTCGTGGAGATGGTCTCGCGGTTCCGCAAGCCCCGGGAGATCAAGGCCGTCCTCGGCCGTGTCGCCGAGGGAGGAGTCGACATCCTGGTGGGAACCCACCGCATCCTCTCCAAGGACATCGTGTTCCGCGACCTCGGCCTCCTGGTGGTCGACGAGGAGCAGCGCTTCGGCGTGGCGGCCAAAGAACGACTGAAGCACCTCAAGACCACGGTGGACTCGTTGACCCTCTCCGCCACTCCCATCCCACGCACGCTCCAGATGGGTCTCTCCGGCATCCGCGACATGTCGATCATCGAAACGGCGCCGAAGGACCGGCTGGCGATCCAGACGTCCATCGTGAAGTTCTCGACCGACGTCATCGCCGCGGCGATCCGCCAGGAGCTCGCCCGTGACGGGCAGGTGTTCTTCGTCCACAACCGGGTCGAGTCCATCCACGCGCTGGCGAGCATGGTCCAGCGCCTCGTCCCGGAGGCACGGGTGACGGTCGCTCACGGTCAGATGCCGGAGACTCACCTCGAACGGGCGATGCTGGCCTTCGTCGAGGGGCGGACCGACGTCCTGGTGGCGACCACGATCGTCGAGAACGGTCTCGACATCCCCCGGGCCAACACCATTCTCATCAACCGGGCCGATCGCTATGGGCTTGCCCAGCTCTATCAGCTGCGCGGGCGGGTGGGGCGTGCCGACCGGCGCGCCTACGCCTATCTCCTGGTCCCGCCGGGCACCGTGCTCTCCGAGATCGCACGCAAGCGCCTGGCGGCGATCCGGGAGTTCTCGGACCTGGGCGCCGGCTTTCGAATCGCCGCCCTCGACCTCGAGCTGCGCGGGGCCGGCAATCTCCTGGGGGGACAGCAGAGCGGTCACATCCAGGCCGTGGGCTTGGACCTCTACGTCAAGCTCCTCGAGCAGACGATCCTCGAGCTGAAGGGCGAGGCCCCGAAGGAGGCGCCGCGAGCTGCACTCAACCTCGGCCTCGAGATGCGGATCCCCGCCCCCTACGTTCCCGAGGTCCATCAGCGTCTCTCGCTCTACAAGAGGGTCAGTCAGGTCCGCCGGGAAGACGAGCTCGACTCGCTCCGCGAGGAGCTTCGCGATCGGTACGGCCCCTGCCCCCTGGAGGTGGAGGGACTCCTGCGCTACGCCGGGGAGCGTCTCTCGGCCGAGGGGCTGGGAATCACCCAGGTCGATCTCTCCTCGGGAGCTCTGCACGTGCGGTTCGACGAGACGACCGCCGTCGTCCCGGACGCGCTCGTCCTGCTCACCCGGGAGCGAGCGGGGGCCGGGCTTCGGCCGGACGGCCTCGTCTGGCCCCTCGAGAGCGCGGAGACAGCCCTGGACGGCCTGGGCCTGCTCCTCGAAAAGCTCCGCGCCGGCCTATAATCCGTCGCGACACCGCCATGAACTCCCGTCTCCTCGCTCTCCTCGTCACCATGACCGTGGCCCTGGGCGCCTGCCAGGAGGTCGACCCGGTCATCCTGAGCCTCGACGGGGAGGAGGTCCGCCACTCGGACTTCGAGCGGCATCTCGCCACCGTCGAGGCCCGGGGGCTCGGCCCCCTCGCCCCCGAGGCCCACCAGGGCCTCCTCGACACTTTTCTTGAGGAGCAGGTGCTCCTCATCGAGGCGCGCCGGCGGGGCCTGCTGAGAGCGGACGCCCCCTCCGAGGAGGGACCTCACGCGGTCGCGCGGCTCCTGGCCGAGGAGATCCCCACGACCGAGTTGTCGAACACCGAGATCGAGGCTTACTACGAGGCGCATCTCCCGGACTTCAGTGTCTCCGAGACGGTGACGGTCCGCCAGATCCTGGTGGACACGCTGAACGAGGCTCGGGATCTCAAGAGGCGTCTCTACCGCGACTCCCGGGCCTTCGAGACGCTGGCCGGCACACGCTCGAAGGGTCCCGAGGCCGAGGTGGGGGGCTACATGGGCACCTTCGAGCGGGGCCAGCTTCCCGAGGAGCTCGAAGAGATTGCCTTCACCCTGGCTCCGGGCCGGACGAGCCAGCCCATCCGCAGCTCCCTCGGGTATCATGTCCTGAGAGTCGACTCTCGCCAGCCGGCCCGCGAGCTCTCCCTCGAGGAGTCCCGCGGCTGGATCCGCGCCCGCCTCATCCGGGAGAGGGCGGACGCGGCTGCGCGGGCATTCGTGGCGGGACTCCTCTCCCGGGCCAGGGTGAATCATGAGGCGGCTTATCGTTCCAGCACTTCTTCTCCTCCCTAGCGTCCTCGGCACCGGGGCGCCCGCCGGGGCGGAGATGATAGAGCGCATCATCGTCAAGGTGAACGGTGACATCATCACCTACAGCGAGTTCCAGGAACGTCAGCTCGCCGCTGCCCAGGCCGCTCGCATCCCTCCGGAGCAGATCGGCGCTTTTCTCCGGCAGAACAACGCCAAGCTGCTCCAGGACGCCATCGACGAAGTCCTCCTCGTTCAGCGCGCGGTGGACGGCGGCCTGGGTCTGCGCCCCGAGTTCATCGACGAGATCGTCGAGTCTGTCAAGAAGGACAACGGGGTCGAAAACGAGGAGCAGTTCCAGGCCGCGCTTGCCCGAGAGGGGATGACCCTCGACGAGCTGCGCAAGACCATCGAGAGGTCCTGGACGAAACGCATGATCATCCAACGCGAGGTCCGGCCTCGGATCAGCGTGAGCGAAGACGAGTTGAAGGAGGAGTACGAGAAGAAGAAGGCCACGGAGTTCACGAAAGCCGCGACTGTCACCCTGCAGGCGATTCTCATCCCGGCGGACGCCGGTGGAATCACCCTCGCCCGCGACATCGTCGCAAGGGCCCGGGCCGGAGCCGATTTCGCGAGCCTGGCCCGCACTCACTCCGCCGGCCCCACCGCCGACTCGGGTGGCGATCTGGGCGAGATCGCCGAGGGGAACCTGAGCCCCGATCTCGAAGAAGTCGCTTTCTCACTCCCGGTCGGCGCGGCGTCCGACCCGATTCCCTCGGAAGAGGGATTCAGGATCCTACGGGTGGTGGCCAAGACCACGGGAAGCGTCGTGCCATACGCCACGGCGAAGGGACAGGTGCGGGAAGAGCTGATGGCGGCGCGCTTCGAGACCGAGTACGACATCTACATGGCTGAGGTCCGGGATGAGGCGGTGGTCGTGCTGCGCGTGCGCGAGGTTCCCTTGACGTTGAGCGGCCCCGTCCCGGACGACATGCTGCTGGGCGCCGTCGATCCCTTCTCATTGGACCCGGTCGGGTCGGCGCCAGCCCTTCCAGGCGCTCCCGGAGCGTCTCCAGTCACCGGATCGACATCCACCGCTCCGATCTCCCCCACGGCGAATCCCTTCGCGGCGCCGGCCGCCGACGACGAGTTCGTCACCACCCCCCAGGCGGCGCCCGAGCGCATCGTTCCGGGGGCCGATCTCGACGACGAGATCAGCACCACCCCTCAGGCCCGTCCGGAGCGCGTGCCGCCTCCGGAATGACCGCGCTTCCGCCCCAGTGAGGGGCAACGAGGGCTTCTTCGATCGGGTCTACGACCTCGTCGGACAGATCCCGCGAGGCCGTGTCGCCACCTACGGACAGGTCGCGACCCTCCTCGGCGTCCCCCGAGGGGCCCGAGCCGTGGGCTGGGCGCTTCGGGCCCTGCCTCTGCGTCGCCAGAACGCCGTCCCCTGGCACCGGGTGGTGGCCGCCGGAGGTCGGATCTCCCCCCGCCTCGGCATGGGCCCTCTCGTCCAGCGCCGCCGCCTTCGCGCCGAAGGCGTCCGCTTCCTCGGCGGCCGTGTGGACCTCGATCGCCACGGCCTCCTGGGCTAGCCCAGCGAGACCCGGGGCAGCTGCAGACGTTCCCGGGCGAGCTGGCGCACCAGGCGCTCCACCGCCTCCGCCAGCGACCGGTCCCCCACGCGGCCCCGGCGCCTCTCCGCCGCGCGATTGGCATCGGCGCGCAGCTCCCCGAGGTCGCCCTCCTCGAGCGCGTCGATGGCCGCGGTGGAGACGAGATCGTCGATACGGTCGAGGCGCTCGGCCAGGTATTTCCAGTTCGGTCGTGACGCCACGGCCACCAGATCGGACACCGCTTCGACCTCCTGAAGAGGCAGCGCCGCCGCTCTCGGGGGCAGCTCCTGGAGTTTGGAGCGCAGCTCCTCCAGCCGCTCGCCCAGCTCAGGCAGGTTCGGCCGCCCGGGGTCGTATGGGCTCGGCGCGCCGCCACCGCCGCCCGTCCCCGCCGCCAGCTGCTCGACCCGTCGTCGACAAAACGCCAGGCTGGAGATCGAGGGCTCGGCGTCGAAGGCGAGATCGATGGCCAGAAGTACCGTCGCGAGGGCCACACCGGCGTCGTGCCAGCCCCGAGCGAGGGCGAACTCGCGGGGTGAGAGCACGTGGTCGACACCGCGCCGCGTCCTCAGGTGGGCCTCGATCGCCTCGGCGAAGGCCTCCAGGGCCAGGTCCCTCTCACCGCCCGCGTTACTCATGACGCATGACTCCATGACTCATGCTGACACCATGTTCATGCCGGCACCACGTCGAACTGCTCCTGGTGGAGCAGGGGATCCCCCTGCACGGCGATGTCGCCGCCCACGAGCCCGGAGAGGCTGGCGAGCATCCCGGCCTGGCCTTCGGCGAGCGCCCGGGCCACATCCGGGTTGACGCGGAGCACCAGGCGCTGGCCCCGCATGTCCGCGGCGAGCTTGCGCACCTCATCGTAGATCTCCGAGCAGACCGTGGAGACGCTCTTCACCTGACCGCTGCCCGAGCAGTAGGGGCAGGACTGCATCAGCAGCCGCTCGAGGGACTGCTTGACGCGCTTCCGGGTCAGGATGATCAAGCCGAAATCAGCGACCGACAGGAGCTTCGTCGGCGAGCGGTCCTTTCGGAGCTCTTGCTCGAGGGCGCCTAGCACCTCCCGTTGGCTCTTGCGTTGCTCCATGTCGATGAAGTCGATGACGATGATTCCGCCGAGGTCCCGGAGGCGGATCTGGCGCACGATCTCCCGAACCGCATCGAGGTTGGCCTTGAGCAGGGTCTCCTCGAGCTGCGACTTGCCCACGAAGCGACCCGTGTTGACGTCGATGGCGACGAGGGCCTCGGTCTGGTTGATGACGATATAGCCACCAGAGGGAAGCCAGACCTTGGCGCGCAGCGCGCGCTCGACCTCCGCCGCCACCCCGTACTCCTCCATGAGACCGACGGGGCCGGCGTGTCGGCGGACCCGCGGGGCCAGACCGGGCTCGAGGGCGCGCACGATGTCGAGCACCCGCTCGAACGCCTCGTCGTTGTCGAGGCGGATGGACGACACGTCCTCGGACAACAGATCGCGGAGCAAGCGCTCGACCAGAGAGGGCTCGCGATAGAGAAGCATGGGGGCCGAGTTTCGCGACCCGACGGCCCGCACCTCATCCCAGGTGCGGAACAGGTATCCGCCGTCCCGCTGGAACGCCTCCGCGCTCTTGCCCTCACCGGCCGTCCGCGCGATGAGCCCGCCCCCGCCGCGCTCCTGGCGGATCTCCTTCAGGGTCGTCTTGAGTCGCCGCCTCTCGCCGTCATCGGTGATCTTACGGGAGACACCCACGTGCTCGACGGTCGGCATCAGCACCAGGTATCGCCCGGGGAGCGACACGTGGGACGTGATGCGTGCTCCCTTGGTCCCCAGCGGCTCTTTCGCGACCTGGACGACGACCTCCTGCCCCTCTTTCAGCCGGTCCTCGATGGGCGCGCGCCGAGCGGTGGTGACCTCGTCTGCGGTCAGAAGGTTCTCGGGGAGCGCCTCGAAGACATCCGTGGCGTGGAGGAAGCCGTCTCGCTCCAGGCCGAGGTCCACGAATGCAGACTGCATCCCGGGCAGGACCCGTGTGACTCGCCCCTTGTAGATGCTGCCGACGATGCCGCGCTGCGCCTCGCGCTCGAGGAAGAGCTCGGAGACGACGCCATCTTCGAGGAGAGCGACGCGGGTCTCCTCCGGGCTCGTGCTGACGATGAGATCTCTGGGCATTTGGGTCTCTGGCCGGCGGTCGAAGCCGCCTGGTATGTGGGTGGGACGCTTCGTTCCAACACTGTCAATTCGCGAAGCGTCGCATCCGGACACTGAGGATCAGCCCGACACCCATCAAGGTCGCGAGCGCGGAGGAGCCACCGTAGCTCAGCAGTGGAAGCGGGAGGCCCTTGACGGGCACGAGTCCAGCGACCATCGCGACGTTGTACACGACCTGAAAGGCGAGGCTGGCGGTGATGCCGGCGGAGAGAAACACTCCGAGACGGTCCCGCGCGAGGCGGGCGGTCTCGAGCATTCGCCACAGCAGCAGGAGATAGAGTCCGAGCACGACGAAGACGCCGATGAAGCCCATCTCCTCCGCCAGGACGGAGAAGATGAAATCGGTGTGCCGAGCGGGCAGGTAGCCGAGCTGTCCCTGGGTGCCCTCGAGGTACCCGCGTCCGAGCAGGCCCCCGGAGCCCACGGCAATCTGCGATTGGATCTTCTGGTAGCCCGCCCCCTGCGGATCGAGACTCGGATCGAGGAAGGTGTAGATCCGGATCTTCTGATAGTCTCGCAGGAGAGGCCAGGTGAGCGCCGAGGCGACGAGCATCACGACGACGAGAGCCGCCACCGCTCGCATGCGCAACCCGGCGAGAAAGGCCACGGTGAGCAGCATGGGCACGAGACACGCCGCCGTTCCCAGGTCGGGCTCGCCGGCGATGAGAAGGACGAGCAATCCCACGGCTGCGCCCGGCCAGACCAGGTCGCGCAGGCCCAGGCTCTCCTGTCGGTACTCGGAGAAAAGCTTCGCAACAAAGATGGCTGCCGTGAGCTTGACGAACTCCGAAGGCTGGAGCTGGAACCCGCCGATCATGATCCAGCGGCGCGTCCCGGCGATGAGCGGGCCGAAGCGCAGCACGTACACGAGGGCCGCGGCCGAGAGGACGTAGAGAAGCACCGAGCGGTCCGCCAGGCGGCGGTAGTCGGTGGCTGCGGCCACGACGAGCCCAAGAAGCCCCGCCCCGACCAGCACGAGCTGCTTGACGTGCAGGCCGGGGCTGCTGCCGGAGTGGGTGGCGGAGTGCACCATTGCGACGCCGACGAGTGACAAGAGGAGGGCGGTCCCCAGGAGCACCCAGTCCACGTTGTAGAGCAGCCGCCGGTCGATCCCGAGGGGCATTGCTCAATCCCCCACATCGACGGAGGGTGCCGTTGCGGGCGGCTTCTGCCCTCTGAAGAAGCGCGCCAGGATGGCGCGGGCGACCGCTGCCGCTACGCCGCCCCCGCCCCCGTGCTCGACGATGACGGCCAGGGCGACTTGCGGCTCATCCGCCGGAGCGAAGGCCACGAACCATCCGTGGGGCTGGATCGAGGGGTCGTCCGGCGTGCGCTTGAGGCGCTCGCGGGACACCACCTGGGCCGTGCCCGTCTTGCCACAGACCGGGACGGTGCTCAGTCGCGCCCTCCAGCCGGTCCCCTCGGCCACCACTGCCCGGAGGCCCTCCTTGACCGTTGCCACCGTCTCCGCCGAGATGACGATGGGTCGGGGCGGCTCCGCGGGAATCCGGGTCTCACCTGCGCTCCGGACCAGGCGTGGCCGGACCAGGCTCCCCCCGTTGGCGATCGCGGCGGCGACCCGGGCCATCTGGAGCGGCGTGACGGTGACCTGGCCCTGGCCGATCGCCACGGACGCCGTCTCGCCCGGGTACCAGGGGACGTTCTGCACCCGGCGCTTCCACTCCGGGCTGGGTATGAGGCCCCTCGCCTCGTGGGGCAGATCGATCCCTGTCGGGGAGCCGAGCCCCAGCCGGGTGGCCCAGTGGGCGATGCGATCGATCCCGAGGCGGACGCCCACCTGGTAGAAGAAAACGTTGCACGATATGGCGAGAGCCCGTCGGATATTGACGATGCCGTGCCCGCCGGGGAGGTGGCAGTGGAAGACCTTGTTGTAGACCCGAAGGTGCCCCGGACAGTAGAAGGTGGTCGACGGGGTGATGACACCCTCTTCGAGCGCCGCCACGGCCATGACGATCTTGAACGTGCTCCCCGGCGCGTACTGTCCCTGGATCACCCGGTTCATCAAGGGAGTCTCGGGGTCGTTTGTGAGCATCCTCCAGAGCTTCGGGTCGATTCCCGTGGTGAACTCGTTGGGGTTGTACGCCGGTGTCGACGTCATGGCGAGGATCTCGCCGGTCTCGGGGTCGAGGACCACGGCGCCTCCCGCGCGGCCCGCGAAGGCCTGCTCCGTGGCGGCCTGCAGCGAGGCGTCGAGGCTGAGGGTGAAGCTCGGACCGTCTTCGGGAGGGTCGCTCTCTGCCTCCGCGACCTCGAGACCCCGGCTGTTGACGATCACCCGTCGGAATCCGTCGCGCCCCACGAGGGCCCTGTTGTACTGAGCCTCGACGCCGGCCAGGCCGACGAGGGCTCCCGGTTCGAGGCCTTCGAATTCGGCGGAGCGCAGCTGCCTCTCGGTGATCTCGCCGACCCGGCCCAGCGCGTGGGCGGCGGCGGAAGCCAGGGGATAGTGGCGGAGCGGGACGACCTCGATGCTGACCTCGGGAAGCTCGAGCCGCCGCGCTTCGATCGCCGCCACCTCCCCGACGTCCGCGTCGGCCAGAACCACCACCGGGCGGTACCGGGCGCGCCGTGCCAGCCGCTCCCGGAGCCGGGCCTCCCCCATGCCCAGCGTGCGGGCGATGCGGGTCACGACGCCGTCCAGGTCCTCCGTGTCCTCGGGCGTCAGGACGATGTTGAAGGAGGGACGGTTTCCCACCAGCAACTGCCCTTCCCGATCGAGAAGCATCCCCCGTGGGGCCGCCACCTTCACCACGCGGGAGCGATTGTTCTCGGCCAGGTCGCGGAAGTGACGAGCCCTCAGAACCTGGAGGTTCCAGAACTGCAGGAGCAGCACGGCCACAAGGAGCACCGTGGTGCCCTGCACGACGGCGAGCCGCGACTGGACCGGCCGCAGATCCTCGTAAAGCCTCACTGTCGCTCCCTCACAGCGAAGCCCGCTGCAGCCGGCGGTCGATCAGCGCGAAGAGGACCCCACCCACCACGGCCGTGAGGGACGCGCGCGAGGCCAGTGTCACAGGGCTCATGGGTGCCGCCTCGATGGCGAAGACCGAAGCGAACCACAACACGAGCAGAACGTCGGCGACCGTGGCCAGGAGCAGCACGAGAGTGCGAGCACTCGTGCTCGCGATGAGGAGGTGGCTGCCTGCGGCACCGATCGCAAAGCCCACGAGCAGCTTCGAAAGTGCCGAGAGCCCCAGCACTTCTCCTCCGAAGTGGACGTCCTGCACCCAGCCCGCCGCCACGCCCGCCAGCATCCCGCGACTCTCTCCCCCGCTCAGGGCGCAGTAGACCACGACGAGGAGGAAGGGGTCCAGGTAGCGGCCGGGCTCGGCCACGAGGTGGCTGAGGCCCGTCTCCACCAGGAGGGCTCCAACGATGGCGACGGCGGTCCAGACGAGGCGTTTCATTCCACCGTTTGCAGGGTCTCATGCGCCTGAGGCGGACGCAGCACCACCAGCAGCTCTTCGAGCCGGTCGAAGCGGGCCGAGGGCTCGATCCGGATGTCCTGGAGGAGTGCGGACCCCTCCCCCACATAGCTGACTCGCCCCACCACCAACCCCTTGGGGTAGATCCGATCGAATCCCGACGTGACGACCACGTCTCCGATGGCGACGTCGGCCCGATCGGACACGTACTTCAGTATCAAGTCGCCTGCGCCCGGCTCGGACCGCGCCACCTGCCCCGTGGCGACGCCGCTCACCCGGGTGCGCTCGATCAGGACCCCGGCTCCGGCATCGCGATCGAGAAGCACCTGCACCCGGGCCGCATGGGGGCCCACCGCGATCACGCGGCCGACCACCCCCGTCGGGCTCATGACCGGGGCGTCGAGGACGACCCCGTCGCGCGTGCCCCGGTCGATGGTCAGCGTCCGAAACCAGGGCACGCCGTCCCGGCTGACCACGTCCGCAACCAGCGTCTGCATGGGCAGGATCTCGCGGAGGCCCAGCAACTCCCGCAGACGCTCCGCTTCGTGTGCCAGGTGGGAGCGCTCCTGTAGGAGCGTTTCCAGGTAGCGGACCCGCTCCTCGAGACGGCGATTCTCCGCGTAGGTCTCCCGATGGAAACCGTAACCATTCCACAGCTCCCGTCCGCCCCCGACCACGCTGCTCATCCCGATCTGGAGCGGGGAGAGCAGCGAAAAGAGCCCTCTTTGAAGGAGCGACAAGCCGTCGCCTCCGTCCACCTGGTGGCTGATCGCGGCGAAGTGCAACAGCACGAGACCGCCAAGGAGGATCCGGCTCCTGCGCGTGTCGACGGCCAGGGCCACCAGGGCTAGTCCAGACTGATCTTGCGAAGCAGGTCGAGGTTCGAGAGCATCTTGCCGGTTCCCAGGACGACCGAGCTGAGCGGGTCCTCGGCCACCGAGACCGGGAGCCCGGTCTCCTCCCGCAGCAGGCGATCGATGTTCTTGAGGAGAGCCCCGCCTCCGGTGAGGACGATGCCCCGGTCCACGATGTCCGCCGACAGCTCCGGGGGCGTGCGCTCGAGCGCCACGCGCACCGCAGCGACGATGATGCGCACCGGCTCCTGAAGCGCCTCGCGGATCTCCGCGTCGGTGACCGTCAGCGTCTTGGGGATGCCCTCGATCAGGTCCCGCCCCTTGATCTCCATGGTGATCGGCTCGTCGAGAGGAAAGGCAGATCCGATCTCGAACTTGACCTGCTCGGCGGAGCGCTCGCCTATCAGCAGGTTGTACTTCTTCTTGATGTACTGGATGATCGCCTCGTCCATCTCGTTGCCCGCGACGCGAACCGATTTCGAGTAGACGATGCCGGCCAGCGAGATGACCGCGATGTCGGTGGTTCCTCCCCCGATGTCGATGACCATGTTGCCGCTTGGCTCGGTGATGGGGAGCCCCGCCCCGATTGCGGCGGCCATGGCCTGGTCGATGAGGTAGACCTCGGAGGCCTTGGCCTTGAGCGCCGAGTCCTTCACCGCTCGCTTCTCCACCTGGGTCACCTCCGAGGGGATCCCGACCACGATGCGGGGACGCACCAGCGTCGAGCGGTTGTGCGCTCGGTGGATGAAGTGGGAGAGCATCTTCTCGGTGATTTCGAAATCGGCGATCACGCCGTCCTTCATCGGGCGGATCGCAACGATGTTGCCGGGTGTGCGGCCGAGCATCTCTTTTGCGTCTCGTCCCACCGCCTCCACCTTTCCGGTCATGCGGTTGACGGCGACGATCGACGGCTCGGACACGATGATGCCCTTGTCCTTGGCGTAGACAAGGGTGTTGGCGGTTCCGAGATCGATGGCGAGATCGCTCGAGAAAAAGCTTAGATTGATGAGGGAGCGAATGTTCATGAGGGCGTCTTCTTCTCCTGTGACAATGGTGGCTGCGAGGGCCCGGGGGCTGGTTCGCTTCTAGATAGCCGCCTCGATTCCGTTCTTGTTTCGCTCCTTGACGCGATACATGGCCTGATCGGCCTTCTGGATGAGCGCCTCCGGCGTCAAGGCATGGTCCGGATAGGACGCGATCCCGAAGGACGCCGAGATGCGCGCAGCGAGGCCCAGAGATTTCAGAAAGTGGTTCTCTTCGATCGACAGCCGGAGCCGCTCGGCGATGACCACGGCTCCTTCTGAAGGGGTCTCCGGCAGGACGGCGACGAACTCGTCGCCGCCGTAGCGGGCCAGGATGTCGGACTCGCGGACACCCTCCGCCAGGATCGATCCGACCTCGGTGAGCGTGCCCGAGCCGGCCAGGTGCCCGTACTGGTCGTTGATCCCCTTGAACCCGTCCAGGTCCAGAAAGATGATCGACAGCGGGATCCCGTGGCGCTTGCAGCGCTTGATCTCACGGCTGAGGTAGAGGTTCAGGTAGCGCGAGTTGAACAGCTTGGTCAGGTCGTCGGTGATCGTGAGCTGCTCGGTCTTCTGGAACAGGATCGCGTTCTCGAGGGCGATCGCGCAGGGCTCGACCAGCGTGAGCACCAGCACCAGATCCGAGCTCGTGAACCGCCCGTCCCGCTTGTTGATGATCTCCAGGACGCCGATGGTCCGCCCCCTCGAGACCAGGGGCGCGCAGAGGATCGAGCGTGTGGCGAACTGGGCCCACGCGTCATAGCGAGCGGTGAAGCGCTGGTCCCGAGCCGTGTCGTTGACGATCGCCGGCGTGCCCTTTTTGGCCACCCAGCCGGCCACGCCCTCGCCCATCTTCAGACGATACGCCGAAAGGTCCTGGCCCTTGGCCCCGAGCGCCGCCTCGAAGGCGAGCCCCTCGCTCTCTTCGTCGACCATCAGCAGAGACCAGGCCTCGGAGGGGACGAGCTCGCGGATCTTCTCCATGACCAGCTCGATCACCTTGCTCGGCTCGAGTATCGAGTTGGCTGTCTTCACAACGTCGGTGAGGATCGCGAGGCGCTTCGCTGTCGTCCGGAGCGTCTCGCCCGCCAGGAGCGCGCCGTCGCCGCGCCGCCGTCTCGCGCAGTTGAGGTGCGCCAGCACCGCCGCAGCAGGGGGATCTCCGGGACGCCAGATCTCGAGGACGAAATCGAACCCGAGCCGTCCGATTTGTCGCAACGCCGCCGCGTCCGGTGCGACCGCTATCCCCCCCACCGGCTTTTCGGCCAGAGCCTTGCGCACGACCCGGACGTTGCCGGGTTTGGTCTCCGGCCCTGTCTCGACCAGCGCCCCGGCAAAACGTCGGGCGTTGATCTCGAGGCGCGAGCGTGAGCCCGGGATGGGCAGGAGCTCGTACTCGAGCCCGCGCCCGGGCGCGGGTCCGAGACGACGCTTCAGAGCCGGCCTCCCAAACACAGCCACACGCGCCAAGGGCGTCCTCAGTCGGAGACCACGATCGGTCGACGCTGTTCGGTGACCCCACCGCTCACGCCGGTGGCGCGCAACAGGACCGTCGCCGTCGCGCTGGCCTCGAACATGACGAACTCGTTGAACGACCCGTCCGGCTGAACCTCGATCCGAACACCGTTCAGGGTCAGGCTGGCACCGGGAGCGGTCTGCCCCCGCACATGCAAGATGTTCCCCCGAAGCTCGAGGGTGTCCACGGCGAACGGCGGCGGCTTGGCGGCTATGGCCGGTGCCTTCAGAATAGAAAAACTCGAGACCGGGGCGAAGCTCCCCTCGCTGCCCTCCCCGCCCACCGCGGCCACCTTCCAGTAGTAGGTTCCCGTCTCCAGTCCCCGGCGCTCCATCTGGGTGCCCTTGAATCCCTGACGATCGATGAGGGGGCGAGCGAAGGTCCGGCTGAAGTCCACCAGCACATGGTAGTGTTCGGCTTCTTCGACCGCCTTCCACAGCAGTAGCGTGGTGGCTTGCGACGGGTCCGTGTAGGTGACCTCCATCTCGTTCGGGGGGGCGGTGAGAATCGGGACCACGGGCAATGTCGTCTTCGGCCCTGCGGTCCCGTCGGCACGGACCTGGATGCCTTCGTTGGACGCCAGCGAGATCCTCTGGCCGGTGCTGGTCTGCGCTTGGCCGGCGCCCTGGAAAATACGGATCCCGGTGTCCCCGCCCTTGGCCACCGTGATGTTTCCCACCGTATTCGGCTGGGTGGTGGTTTCAACGGTCGGCGTCGAGATCGTGGTCGAGCCCGGCGAAGCCCCCGGAGCGGTCCGGAAATCCGCTTCACCGGACTGGATGGCGAACGCCACCCGGTACTGCCTCGAGATCGGGTTCTGGGAGCTCTCCACGATGGTGGTGAGGCTGTCGGGCCGCAGATTGATCCGGTCGCCCCCGGCAAAAACGGTCTCCGCGGTCGCGCCCGCGCGGGTGCGGACCAGGTCGTTGCTGTGCAGGACGACCGCCGTCGTGGCCTCGAACCACTCCAGCGTCCCCGCCCGCTTGACCTCCACGCTGCCCTCGATCGCGTTGAAGCGAGCCCCCGCCTCGATCGACTGGGGCGGTGGCGGTGGCGCCGGCTGGCCCCGTCCGAAGAAGAACCACGCCGCCACGGCCCCGACGATCGCCAGGGCGACACCGGTGACGACCAGGGTGCGGTAGCGCACTGTGAACCACTCGATCCGGTCTGCGGAGATATGCGACGGCTCGTTCTTCAGTGGCTCCATCGGGCCCAAAATCCACTCTGCGCGTGACTTACGCGGACCGCAAGAGTATAAACCAACTCACGCCTCGGCCCAAGATCAGCCCAGGAGCCGCCCAAGATCAGAGCAAGCTCGGGGAGTAGGCCCCTCCCCCGACCTCGCTTGCGGGGCCCAGGTCGGGGGCATAAGATCAAAAGCTTTGCGAGGGGAGACGCCGGCCCAGAGGGGGTGCTCCACCCTTCGCGACACGGAGAAGAAATGGCCCTCGGCTACATGCGCCGCCACAAGAAGTGGCTCTACGTTTTCCTGTGGCTCGTCATTGCCGCCTTCATCGTCCTGTACGTTCCCGCCCTCGACCCCACCGACCAGGGGACACCCAACGAGGCCGTCGTCACCGTCGGCGACCTCGAGGTGAGCGTCGGCGAGTACCAGCGCGCCTACTCCAGGCAGCGCCAGCTCTACTCCCGTCTCTACCAGGGTCGGTTGGACGAGAACATGATTCGCCAGCTGGGTCTGGAGGAGCAGGTCCTCGACAGCCTCGTGATCGAACGCCTCGTCGAACTGGAGGCGGACCGGCTCGGCCTCACGATCTCCGATGAAGCGGTCGCCGAGGCGATCTCCACCTCCCCCGACTATCAGGTCGACGGGCGGTTCATCGGCGGCGACGAGCTGCGGAGCCTCCTCCAGCTCCGGGGCGTGACGGAGCAAGCGTTCGCCGAGTCGTTGCGCCGCCAGCTCCTGCGCGAGCGGCTGGAGGCCCTCGTGGGCGACGGCGTGGTGGTCAGCGACTCCGAGGCCGAGCGAGAGTTTCGGCGTCAGACGGAGCGGGTCGAGCTCGAGTACGTCCTGGTTCCCACCGAGCGGTTCCGGGACGAAATCGAGCCCACGGACGAAGCCGTGGCCAGCCACTTCGAGAAGGAGCGCGACACCTATCGCATCCCCGAGAAACGCATCGTCTCCTACGTGCTTCTCGACCGTGAGACCCTGCGCCCCCGGGTGGACGTGACGGGCCGCGACATCTCGGGCTACTACCAGGACCATCAGGAAGAGTTCCTGCAGGAGGAGGAGTTCTGCGCCCGCCACATCCTCGTCAAGGTGCGAGCCGGCGGTGACGAGGACGCCGGCCACGAAGAGGAGGAGGCGCGACGGATCGCGCAGGCACTGCTCGGGCGGGTCGAGTCCGGATCCGACTTTGGCGCCCTCGCCAAAGCCTCTTCGGAAGACCTGGGCTCCGGAGCGAACGGGGGCGATCTGGGATGCTTCCCCGCCGGCCGCATGGTGCCCGAGTTCGAGGACGCCCTCTACAAGCTCGACGAAGGTGAGACCTCCGGCCTCGTGCGCACGAACTTCGGCTACCACATCATTCGACTCGAGTCCCTCCGTGAGGAGAAGACGCTTCCCCCCGCCGAGGTCGAGGAGCGGGTCCGCGTTCTCGTCACCGACGAGAAGATGATCGAGGTGGGCGAGGAGACCTCCATCGCCCTGGCCGGAGCCCTGGCCGAGGGCAAAACCCTCGAAGAGGCGGCGGCGGGTGTGGACGTCGAGGTCCGGACGAGCGAGCCCTTCGCCCGGGGGGAGACACCCCCGGTGCTCGCCTCGCCCGCGCTCGTCGCGCGGGTCTTCGACATGGAAGCGGGCCAGGCCGAGAAGGAGGGCTTTGGGTTGCCCCAGGGTGCCGTCTTCATCGAGCTGGCCGAGATTCAGCCCTCGCGCGTTCCGGAGCTCGACGAGGCTCGCGAGAGAGTGACGGCGCACCTCGTCGCCGAGACCGCCCTCGAGCAGGCGCACGCGCTCGCCGAGCAGGTGAGGGACCGGGCCAGGAAAGCGGGCCTCGAGCGCGCCGCGACCCGCGTCGACCTCGTCCGGAAAGAGACGCTCTCTCCCACCGCGCCGGGTCAGCCGATCGGCGACTTGGGCACCGGCCTGGCCCTGGACGAAGCGGCGTTCTCGCTCCCTGCGGAGACCATCTCCGACCCGGTCCGGACGGCGGACGGATGGGCGATCCTGCGCGTCACCGAGCATCAGGAATTCGACGCCGAAGCGTTCGATCGCGAGCGGCCTCGGGTCACGGCCTCCTTGCGTCAGCAGAAGCAGAGCCAGGTCTTCCAGGCCTACATGGGCTCCGCCCGGGAGCGCTACGAGGTCCGACGGAACCCGGAGGCGTACCGCAGGGCGCTGGGGCAGGGGCGATAGTGCCGGCCGGCGCCGGGCCCTCGGGGGCGCCGCCGCGCTGACCTGCTAGAATGGCGTCCGCGATGCACCTCGAAGTCCGTCAGGCCAAAGACGTCGTCATCCTCGATCTGAAAGGCAAGCTCACCGCCGGGCTGGGGGATCAGCTGCTGCGCGAAGCCATCGACGAGCTGCTCGGGGAGAGCAAGAGCCAGATCCTCATCAACCTCTCCGACGCGGCATTCCTCGACAGCGCCGGCGTCGGCGAGCTGGTGGCGGGCCTGCGGACGGCGAAGACCTTCGGGGCCGAGCTCAAGCTCCTGAAGGTCAGCGGACGGGTCTACTCCACGCCGGACGTGGCGCGGCTTCTGCCCACGTTCGAGATCTTCGAGGACGAGACCGAGGCGGTTCGCTCGTTCGGCGCCGGCTGAGCAGTGCTCCCTACTTGGTCTCCGGCGGCACCGAGACGGTGACGGGATCCAGGCTGGTGACGCGGAGCTCGATCGCGCACTCCGGGCAGTTGATCGACTCGCCCTGGTCCAGATCGTAGCCGTCGAGGTTGAGGTCCGACTCGCACTCGGGACAGCGGGTGTCTCCGCTCGTCATGGTCGCCTCCTGAGTCATTCTAGATCATGTCCCTCCCCCGCATCTCAGGAGCGCTGGGTTCCATTGGTCCCGTTTGTCCGATGCGATAGACTCCGTTCTTCATGGATTACAGGGATGCGGGGGTCGACATCGCCGCCGCGGACGCTGCCACGGAGCGGATCAAGGCACTGGCGAAGTCCACGTTCAACCCGAACGTTCTGAGCGACATCGGCTCGTTCGGGGGGATGTTTCGCACCGATCTGTCCAGGTATCGGGAGCCCGTCCTCGTCGCCTCCACCGACGGGGTGGGGACGAAGATTCGGGTGGCCGTGGCCGCCGACGTGCACGACACGGTGGGCTACGACCTCGTGGCCCACTGCGTCGACGACATCCTCGTGCAGGGCGCGATGCCGCTCTTCTTCATGGACTACGTGGCGCTCGGGAAGCTCGAGCCCACCAGGGTCGAGGCCATCGTGTCGGGGTTCGCCCGCGCGTGCAAAGAGTTCGGCTGTCCCCTCCTGGGGGGCGAGACAGCGGAGATGCCGGGGACCTACGCCGAGGACGACTACGACCTGGCCGGGTTCATCGTCGGGGTCGTGGAGAGGGACCGGGCCCTGCCCCGGGGAGTGAGCGAGGGGGATGTGCTCGTCGCGCTGCCCTCGAGCGGGCTGCACACGAACGGCTACTCCCTGGCACGCAAGGTGCTCTTCGATGTCCTGGGGCACACAACGGGCACGGTGTTGCCGGAGCTCGGGAAGACGCTCGGCGAGGCTCTCCTCGCGACTCATCGGAGCTATCTGGCCGCCCTGGAGCCGCTGATCGAGCGCGACAAGATTCACGCCCTGGCCCACATCACAGGCGGCGGTTTCCCGGGCAACATACCAAGGGTCCTCCCCAGCGGCCTGGGTGCCCGGGTTCGGCGCGGCTCCTGGGACGTCCCGCCTCTTTTCCGCATCATCCAGAAGGGCGGCCACATCTCCGACGAGGAGATGTACCGCACGTTCAACATGGGCGTGGGGATGATCGCCCTGGTGGCCCCGGCGGACCTGCACGACGTGGAGCACTCCCTCGAGCGCCGCGGCGAGACGAGCTTCGTCATCGGCTCCGTCGTCTCCGGCTCCGGCGTCACCTGGGACGCCTGAGTCCCGTGCCCCCTGCCCCAATCGGCGTTCTGATCAGCGGGCGGGGCTCCAATCTCCAGGCCCTCATCGACGCCGGGACGCGGGGGGAGCTGGGCGGGGAGGTCGCGGTCGTCGTCTCGAATGTGGCGGACGCGCCGGGCCTCGAACGCGCCCGCAGGGCCGCCGTCCCCGCCGTCGTCCTCGATCATCGGGGCCGCAAGCGTGAGGACTACGACGCCGAGGTCGTGTCGATTCTCCAGGAACACGGCGTCGAGCTCGTGTGCCTCGCCGGGTTCATGCGGCTCCTCTCCCCAACGTTCGTGCAGGCTTTCCCCGGCCGGATCCTGAACATCCACCCTGCTCTTCTCCCGGCGTTCCCGGGCCTGCAGGCCCAGCGCCAGGCGTTCGAGTACGGCGTCAAGGTGAGCGGCGCCACGGTCCACCTGGTGGACGAGGGTCTCGACTCCGGGCCCATCGTCGCCCAGGAGGCGGTGCCGGTCCGCTCGGACGACACCGCGGAATCGCTGGCGGTGCGCATACTGGAGGTCGAGCACCGTCTCTACCCCCGTGCGGTGCGGCTCCTGCTGGAGGGCCGCAGCCGTGTGGAGGGTCGTCGTGTCATCGAGGGGGGAGAGTGAACAAGACCGACGCCTTTGACTACCTCACCAAGGGCTGTGTCGATGTGGTCACCGCCGAAGGCCTCAAGGCGAAGCTCGCCCGTGGGCGGCCGCTCACGGTGAAGGTGGGTTTCGATCCCACCGCCCCCGACATCCACCTCGGCCACACGGTCCTCATGCGCAAGATGAAGCACTTCCAGGATCTCGGCCACCGGGTCATCTTTCTGATTGGCGACTTCACCGGGATGATCGGGGACCCCACGGGGAAGTCGAAGACCCGCCCTCCGCTCAGCGGCGAGGACATCGAAGCCAACGCCGAGACGTACAAGAAACAGGCGTTCAAGATCCTCGACGCCGACAGGACCGAGGTCCGCTTCAACAGCGAATGGCTGGGGCCCCTGGGCTCCGAGGGCTTCATCCGCCTCGCCGCCACCTACAACGTGGCTCGGATGCTCGAGCGGCGGGACTTCAGAAAGCGCTTCGACGCCGGCCAGTCGATCTCGATCCACGAGTTCCTCTATCCCCTGGCCCAGGCCTACGATTCGGTCTCGCTCGAGGTGGACGTGGAGCTGGGGGGGACCGATCAGCTCTTCAACCTGAACGTCGGGCGGGACATCATGCCCGCCTATGCTCTGGAGCCCCAGGTGGTGATGACCACCCCGCTCCTCGAGGGCACCGACGGCGTCGACAAGATGTCGAAGAGCCTCGACAACTACATCGGCGTCAACGAGCCGCCGTCGCTCATGTACGCCAAGGTCATGAGCATCTCCGACGACCTGATGTGGCGCTACTACACGCTGCTCACAGACCTCGCTCCC
>Ga0310121_10000005_pt1:0-70000 | contig 176420 bp, 157 predicted proteins | sample CB27_Tmax_986_MG_FD_203504 | JGI IMG/M metagenome (GOLD analysis project Ga0310121, IMG submission 203504) | Marine microbial communities from Western Arctic Ocean, Canada - CB27_Tmax_986 | ecosystem: Environmental > Aquatic > Marine > Oceanic | place: Canada: Western Arctic Ocean... | reverse complement strand
ACCCCGTGCACCTTTACTGCACTCTAGCCTTGGGCTTGGGTGCGTTCTGCGCAGGATAGGTGGGAGGCTTTGATCCCGGGCTTTTGGGCTCGGAGGAGCCAATGGTGAGATACCACCCTTAACGTATTTAGGCTCTAACCTACTCCCCTTATCGGGGGGAGAGACAGGGCTAGACGGGTAGTTTGACTGGGGCGGTCGCCTCCCAAAGAGTAACGGAGGCGCTCGAAGGTTCCCTCAGGCTGTTTGGAAATCAGCCGTCGAGTGTAAAGGCACAAGGGAGCTTGACTGCGAGACCTACAAGTCGAGCAGGTGCGAAAGCAGGACTTAGTGATCCGGTGGTTCTGTATGGAAGGGCCATCGCTCAACGGATAAAAGGTACGCCGGGGATAACAGGCTGATCTGGACCAAGAGTTCACATCGACGTCCAGGTTTGGCACCTCGATGTCGGCTCATCGCATCCTGGAGCTGTAGCAGGTTCCAAGGGTTGGGCTGTTCGCCCATTAAAGCGGTACGTGAGCTGGGTTTAGAACGTCGCGAGACAGTTCGGTCCCTATCTGGTGTGGGCGTAGGAGACTTGAGAGGGTCTGTCCCTAGTACGAGAGGACCGGGATGGACGAACCTCTAGTGTACCAGTTGTCTCGCCAGAGGCATAGCTGGGTAGCTACGTTCGGTTGGGATAAACGCTGAAAGCATCTAAGCGTGAAGCCCGCCTCGAGATGAAGTCTCCCGCAGGGTAACCTGCCTAAAGACCCCTTGTAGACCACGAGGTTGATAGGCCCGATGTGCAAGTGCAGAAATGCATTCAGCTAACGGGTACTAATCGGTCGTGCGGCTTGACCATGGTGTTTATACTGCCGGAAACAGTTGGCGGTGCGCTCGCCCGAGCGCCCGAGTGAGTGGAATCTTCGGTTGTCTTCGGCTTGATATTTCATCCCGGTGATCATGGCGGAGGGGCCACACCCGTTCCCATTCCGAACACGGCCGTTAAGCCCTCCAGCGCCGATGGTACTGCCAGGGCAGCTTGGTGGGAGAGTAGGACGTTGCCGGGACTTTTCTTCATCTTCGATTCCTCATCTTGGTGCCCCGGTCCCTCGCGGACCGGGGCTTTTTTGTGCCCTCCGGCCGGATGCTAGACTTGCCGGAACTCGTCAGGAGAAGACCAGATGTCCGGACACTCCAAGTGGGCTTCGATCAAGCACAAGAAGGGCGCCACCGACGCCAGGAGGGGCAAGCTCTTCACCAAGATCATCCGTGAGATGACCATCGCCGCCCGCCTGGGCGGCGGGGACGTGGAGAGCAACCCTCGGCTCCGAACCGCCGTCGAGAAGGCCAAGGGCGCCAACATGCCCGCGGACAACATCACCCGGGCCATCAAGAAGGGTACCGGCGAGCTCGAGGGCGCGACCTACGAGGACCTGACCCTCGAGGGCTACGGCCCCGGAGGTGTCGCCCTCCTCATCGAGGGCTCGACCGACAACCGCAACCGCACCGTCTCCGAGATCCGCCACCTCTTCTCGAAGCACAACGGCAACCTCGGCAACCCGGGCAGCGTAGCCTACATGTTCAAGCCCCGAGGGGTGATCGCCATCTCCGCCGAGAAGACCACCGAGGACACCCTCATGGAGGTGGTCCTCGATGCCGGCGCCGATGACATCCAGAGCGAACCCCAGGGATTCACCGTCTACACCGCCCCCGCGGATTTCGAGGCGGTGCGCGAGGCCGTGACGAAGGCCGGGCTCGAGGCCGATGAGGCGGAGATCAAGAAGATCGCCGACAACAACATCTCGCTCACGGGGCCCAAGGCCCAGCAGATGCTCAAGCTCCTCGACGCCCTCGAGGATCATGACGACGTCCAGAATGTCTGGGAGAACGCCGACATCTCCGAGAAGGAAATGGAGACGACGGCGGCTGGCTAGGCCTCGACCCCCATGCTGATCCTCGGCGTCGACCCCGGCTCCCTCCGAACGGGGTACGGGGCCGTCGTGACGGACGGACGGCGGCACCAGCTCGTCGAGAAGGGCACGATCGCCCCGCCCCGCAAGGCCTCCCTGCCGGAGCGCCTGCGCCACATCCACGCCGGCATCGCCGCGGTGATCGACCGCCTCGGGCCTGATCTGCTGGCAGTGGAGGACGTCTTCCACGCCGCCAACACCCGCACCGCCCTCGTCCTCGGTCACGTCCGCGGGGTCGTCCTCCTGGCCGGTTCCGAGGCCGGGCTGGAGGTCCACGAGTTCCCGCCGGCAACGGTCAAGCAGCAGATCACCGGCTTCGGGCGGGCGGAGAAGACACAGGTGGCCTTCATGGTGACCCGGCTCCTCGGCCTGTCGGAACCCGCGAAGGCCGGCGACGCCACCGACGCCTTGGCGGTGGCCCTCTGCCTGGCGTGCCTCCGTCCCACCGCAGCGGTGTCCCCCTGATCGCCCAGCTGACCGGCCGCATCCTCCGAAAGGCGCCCCAGGAGCTGGTTCTCGACGTTGCCGGCGTCGGGTACCGCGTCACCATTCCCCTGAGCACCTTCTACCGCCTGGGTGAGCTCGGGGCCGAGGTCACCGTCCTCACCCACACCCACGTGAGGGAAGACACGTTTGCTCTCTTTGGCTTCGTCACGGCCTCCGAGCAGGCCCTCTTCGAGCGGCTGATCTCGGTGGCCGGAGTCGGGCCGCGCCTAGGCATCGGCATCCTGTCCGGAATCGAGGCCCCCGATCTCGTCGGCGCCCTCCGCTCGGGCGACCTTCCCAGGCTCACCCGAATCCCCGGTGTGGGAAAGAAGACGGCGGAGCGTCTCGTCGTCGAGCTCAGGGACAAGGTGCAGGGCCTCTCCGGCCCGGAGCTCCCGGCCGAAGAGACCCCGGCCACCACGCAGGACGACCTCGTCTCGGCCCTCGTCCACCTGGGCTACTCCCGCGCGGAAGCGGAGCGCGGCGTGGAGAAGGCCCTCAAGCAGGGTGCGGACGGCCGATTCGAAGACCTCCTCCGCCGGACCCTGCGCATCCTCTCGGGGCGGTAAGGTAAGCACACGTGAGCGACGAACGCCTTCTCACCGGCCGCCCCCTGGACGACGAGCTCGGGTACGACCAGTCCCTCCGCCCCCGGAACCTGGACGAATACGTGGGGCAGGCGCCGGTGGTGGCCAACCTCCGCGTGGCCATCGAAGCCGCTCGGGCCCGGGGCGAGGCGCTCGATCACGTCCTGCTCTTCGGGCCCCCCGGCGTGGGCAAGACCAGCCTCGCCCACGTCCTGGCCGCCGAGCTCGACGTCTGCATCAAGGCCACGGCGGGGCCTGTCATCGAGCGGGCAGGGGATCTCGCGGCTCTCCTCACCGCACTCGAGGACCGGGAGATCCTCTTCGTCGACGAGATCCATCGCCTCGACGCCAAGATCGAGGAGATCCTCTACCCCGCTCTCGAGGACTACACCCTCGACCTGATGATCGGCAGCGGCCCCGGCGCCCGCTCGATGAAGGTGCCGCTGAAGCCCTACACCCTCGTGGGCGCCACCACGCGGGCCGGCCTCCTCACCGCCCCGCTCCGGGGGCGCTTCGGCATCGTCCACCGCCTGGACTTCTACACCGTCGCCGACCTCGAGATCATCGTCACGCGCTCCGCCCGAATTCTCGGCGTGCCCATCGAGCCCGACGGCACCCGAGAGATCGCCGGCCGGAGTCGCGGCACACCGCGCGTCGCCAACCGGCTGTTGCGTCGCGTGCGCGACTACGCCCAGGTGAGAGCGGACGGGACCATTACCGCCCACGTGGCCAGGGAGGCCCTCTCCCTGCTCGAGGTCGACGCCAACGGCTTCGACGACGTGGACCGCCGGCTGCTCCTCACCATCATCGAGAAGTTCGGCGGGGGACCCGTGGGCGTGAGCGCCCTGGCTGCCGCCATCAGCGAGGAGCCCGACGCCATCGAGGACATCTACGAGCCCTACCTCCTTCAGCTGGGCTTCCTCGACCGCACCCCGCGAGGTCGCGTGGCCACGCCCCGCGCCTACGCCTATTTCGGCAAGGACGCACCACCCCCTCCCGCGCCCCAGAAGAAGCTGTTCTGAGGGGCCGCGGGAGTACACTCCGGGCCTCACATGAGCGACGGCTTCTCCATCGGGGACTACGACTACGACCTGCCGGAGGAGCTCATTGCGCAGGAGCCGCCCACCGAGCGGGGTTCGTCCAGGCTTCTGGTGCTCGACCGCTCGACCGGGACCCTCGCAGATCACGCCTTCGAGGATCTCCCCGACCTGCTTGCGCCCGGAGACCTCCTGGTCACGAATCGCAGCCGCGTCCTCCCGGCACGCCTCCTGGGCCGCCGCGCGGGGGGGGGCCAGGCCGAGATCCTCCTGGTGCGCCGACGCGAGGCCGACCTCTGGGAGGCCATGGTCCGACCGGGGCGTCGTCTGCGCCCGGGAGCGGTCGTGGAGATTGGCTCGGGCTTTCAGGTCCGGGTCGAAGACATCCCGGGTGCCCGGTCGGACGACGCCTCCGGACCGAGCCGCCTCGTGCGTCTCGTCGCCTCGAGCGCCGATCCGGACTCGATGATTCAACGCTACGGGCACGTGCCGCTCCCGCCCTACATCCGCCGTCCGGATCGTCCTGCGGACCGCGACCGCTACCAGACCGTTTACGCCCGCGAGCCGGGTAGCATCGCGGCGCCCACCGCGGGGCTGCACTTCACCGCCGAGCTGTTCCAACGCCTCGAGAGCCGGGGGATCCAGCGAGCCGAGATCGTCCTGCACGTGGGTCCTGGGACCTTCCGTCCCGTGGAGGTGGCTGACGTGCGGGAGCATCGGGTGGACCCGGAGCGCTTCTCCCTCCCCGAGGATGCGGCGGCAGCCATCAGTCGGACCCATCGCGAGGGCCACCGCGTCGTCGCAGTGGGAACCACCACCACTCGCACCCTCGAGGCGGCGGTGACCCCCGACGGCGAACTGAGGGCCGGCGACCGCGAGACGGCTCTCGTGATCACGCCGGGGCACTCCTTCCGGGTCGTCGACGTCCTGCTCACCAACTTCCACCTCCCGCGCTCCTCGCTCCTCCTCCTCGTGAGCGCCTTCGCCGGGCGGAAGAGAATTCTCTCCGCGTACGAGGAGGCGGTGCGCCGAGCGTACCGCTTCTACTCCTACGGCGACGCGATGCTCCTCCTCTGACCCCGCCGGATTGACACCCGCGGACACCCGGGGCTACCGTGCGTCTGCCCTCGCGACCGAGCGCCCCGTGCGCGCAGGCGCGGGGGCAGGAAGAGCGATCTGAATGCCCGCCCTGTCCCTCAAGCCCACGGCCGAGTGCCGCTTCGATCTCGTCAGCCTGGGCGAGGTGATGCTGCGCCTCGATCCCGGCGAGACCCGCATCCACAGCACGCGGCAATTCAAGGCCTGGGAGGGCGGCGGCGAGTACAACGTGGCGCGGGGACTGAAGAGGTGCTTCGGCCTTCGGACGGCGGTGGTGACAGCCCTTGTCGACAACCCCATAGGCCGCCTCCTAGAGGACCTCATCCTGCAGGGCGGCGTCGACTCGGCCCACCTCCGCTGGGTGGCGGACGACGGCGTCGGCCGCACGGCCAGGAACGGTCTCAACTTCACCGAGCGGGGCTTCGGTGTGAGGGCCGCACTGGGCTGCTCCGATCGGGGTCACACCGCGGTCTCGCAGCTCGAGCCCGGAGACGTCGATTGGGAGAGGCTCTTCGCCTCGGAAGGTGCCCGCTGGTTCCACACCGGCGGCATCTTCGCCGCACTCTCCGAGACGGCGCCTCTCGTGGCCCGAGAGGCCATGACCGCCGCACGGAAGCACGGCACCATCGTCTCGTACGACCTCAACTATCGGCCGTCGCTCTGGACATTCATCGGCGGCAAGGCCCGGGCCCGGGAGGTCAACCGCGAGCTGGCGCCTCTGGTGGACGTGATGCTTGGCAACGAAGAGGATTTCACCGCCGCCCTGGGGTTCGAGGTGGAGGGGCTCGACCAGGACCTCTCGGCACTCGACGTCGGAAACTTCCAGCAGATGATGCAAGCGGCCATCTCCGAGTTCCCGAACTTCAAGGCCGTGGGAACCACGCTCCGAAACGCCCGAACGGCCTCGATCAATGACTGGGCGGCCGTCCTTCACTACGATGGCGCGCTCTACACCTCGCGCCGGTACGAGGCCCTGGAGATCTTCGACCGCGTGGGCGGAGGCGACTCCTTCGCCTCCGGCCTCATCTACGGGTTTCTCGCGTCCAGGGGGCCCCAGTGGGCGGTCGACTGCGGCGCCGCACACGGGGCCCTGGCCATGACCACACCGGGCGACACCACCATGGCTCGCCTCGCCGAGGTCGAACGTGTGATGCGGGGAGACTCTGCGCGAGTCGCGCGCTAGGAGATCGTGCAGAAACAGCAGGTTCTCGACCGCATCCGGTCCACTGGCCTCATTCCCGTGATCCGTGCCCGCTCCGCGGACGAGGCCAATCGCGCCGTCGACGCGATCCAGGCCGGTGGAGTGGGCGTTCTCGAGATCACCATGACCGTTCCCGGGGCGGTGGACCTCATCCGGGAGGTGGCGGCTCGCGCCACCGACGCGGTGGTGGGCGCGGGCACGGTCCTGGATCCCGAGACCGCGATCCGGTGCATCGACGCCGGCGCCCAGTTCATACTGAGCCCGGCGTTGAACCCCGCCACTATCTCCACGTGCCGTGAGAGAGACGTGGCGATCATTCCAGGGGCGCTCACCCCAACGGAGGTGGTGGCCGCCTGGACCGCCGGGGCCGACCTGGTCAAGGTCTTTCCAGCGGGTTCCGTGGGGGGGCCGGGCTACCTCAAGGCCCTCAAGGCCCCTCTGCCCCAGATCGACCTGGTGCCCACCGGAGGCGTCGACCTGGACACCGCCGGGGATTTCATCAGGGCGGGCGCCGCGGCCCTCGGCGTGGGCAGCGCCCTCGTGGACCTGGCCGCGCTCAGGCGGGGCGAGGCGAGCGTCCTCACGGAGAGGGCACGGCGGTTCGTGGAGATCGTCCAGGCGGCGCGCGACGCCGGCTGAGGGGGGCTGAGGGGCTGTCCTTGACAGCCTTCTGAGGGCGACGGCACAATCACTCGGCTGAGTGCGCCCATGGACCAGACGCTCGTTCTCAACGCGTCGTACGAGCCTCTCCGCGTCGTTTCGTGGCAGAAGGCCATCACCCTCCTGTTCCAGGGCAAGGTCGAGGTCATCGCCGTCTACGATCGGGAGATCCGGGGCGTCACGGTCCGGGTGCGGCTGCCGTCAGTCCTCCGCCTGCTCCGTCACGTCCGTATGAAACGCTCCTACGCCGACGTGCCGTTCTCCCGGGCGAACGTCTACGGCCGGGATGATCACCACTGCCAGTACTGTGCCCGGCGTTTCCCCCCTGCCCAGCTCACCTTCGACCACGTTGTCCCCGTCGCGCGAGGTGGGCGCAAGGACTGGAACAACATCGTCACCTGCTGCATCGGCTGCAACCGCCGGAAGGGCGATCTGCTTCCCGAGGAGGCGGGCCTTCGACTGCTGAGGCGCCCACGCCGTCCTCCAGCCTTGCCGCACCTGACCTTGAGCCTGGGGCTGCGGAGGGCCCCAAAGAGCTGGCACGACTATCTCTTCTGGGATCTGGCCTGGGACGAGGGTTGAGGCGCCGCCCGACCTGTAGCGAGCCATGAGTCTCCGCAGCGACCTCCAGACGATGGGCCTGCCCGACGTCCTGCAGTGGATCGCCGCGGGACGCAAGACGGGCACCCTCCACGTGGAGCGGGCCTCGGTTCAGAAGCGCATCATCGTCCGGGACGGAAACATCTTCTCGTCCTGGTCCAACGATCCCCGGGAATCCCTCGGCCAGTTCCTGATCCGGCTCGCTCCTTCTGTCGGAGAAGATTCTCACCGAGTCCGACCTCAAGCGCGCGCTCAAGGTGAAGGCCGAGGAGACCCTCTACGATCTGTTTCTGTGGCCCTCCGGGCAGTTCGAGTGCAGGGAGGGCGAGGTCCCGCGGGACATCCGCGTCACCTACGAGACGCCGGTGACGCCGGTGATCCTCGAGGGAATCCGCCGCGTCGACGAATGGAAACGCATCCGTGAGGTCTTCTCGAGCATGGCGACCTCCTTCACCCTCGTCGACAACCCGTCCGCACCCCCGGCAAGGTCCGAGAACCCCGTCCTCGAGCTCGCCGCGGACGGCCGGACCATCGCCGAGATCAGCCTCGAGATCCGCCGCTCCGAGTTCGAGACGGCAGCGCTTCTGTTCGACCTGCACGCCCGTGGTCTCGTGAAGGTCGACAAGACCCGGGCCGAAGCCCCGTCTCGGATCCCGTCGGAGCGATCCACGCCCTGCTGGCCCTCGCGTACGAGCGGCTCCAGGAGAAGCGATTCGACGCGGCCCGCAAGGCCTACGAAGACGTTCTGGCCCTCGACCGGCTGAACCAGAACGCGAAGACGGGCCTCATCGCAACCTACGAGGCTCGCCAGCAGGAGAAGGCCCTCACCTCGGTCCCTCGAGACTCCGTTCCCCAGCTCGCGGTCGACATCGTCTCCCTGAGCAAGTAGAACCTCGACCCGCAGGAGGGCTTCGTCCTCAGCCGGATCAACGACGAGTGGGACGTCCAGTCGATCCTCAAGCTCTGCCCGATGGGCGAGGAGGAGACGCTGTTGATCTTCACACGCCTCCTCGAGCGGAACCTGATCCGTCTCCAGTAACGCTAGAGTCGGCGCCCGAGTATCGGGATGATCTGCCCGAGCTCGCCCATGAGCGTGGCGAACATCTCGGGAGTGAGCGACTGGGGCCCGTCCGAGAGAGCGGCGTCGGGGTCGTGGTGCACCTCGAGCAGCAGACCATCCGCTCCCACGGCGGCCGCTCCCCGGGACATGGGCGCCACCTTGTCGCGCCGCCCCGTCCCGTGTGAAGGGTCCACGAGGATCGGCAGGTGCGAGAGGGCCTTGACCGCGGGGACCACCGCGAGGTCCAGGGTGTTGCGAGAGAAGTCGGAGAAGGTGCGCACCCCCCGCTCGCACAGGATCACCTGGTAGTTGCCCTCGCTCAGGATGTACTCGGCCGACATCAGGAACTCCTCGAGGGTCGCGGCAATACCACGTTTCAGGAGCACCGGTTTCCTGGCCTTGCCGCAGCGACGAAGGAGCGAGAAATTCTGCATGTTCCGGGCGCCGATCTGGAGGATGTCGGCGTACTCCTCGACGAGATCCACCCCCTCGGGGTCCAGAACCTCCGTCACCACAGGCAGGCCCGTCTCGTCCCGTGCTTCGGCGAGGATCTCGAGACCCTTCTTCCCGAGACCCTGAAACGAGTAGGGGCTCGTGCGGGGCTTGAACGCTCCCCCGCGGAGGAGCTTCGCCCCGGCCTTCTTGACCGCCCGGGCCACGGTGAGAACCTGCTCGCGAGACTCGACGGCACAGGGTCCGGCGGCGATCACGAAGCTCTCTCCGCCGATGGCCACATCGCCCACCTGGATGACCGTGCCCTCCGGCTTCACCTCTCGGGAGACCAGCTTGTACCCGTGGGTGACGGGGATGACTTCCAGCACGCCGGGCAGGCTCTCGAACACGGGGCGGTCCATCGCGCCGCTGTTCCCGGTGATTCCAATGGCCGTCCGTTGTTCCCCGGGGATCGAGTGCGCCTTGAACCCTCTCACTGCTATGGCCCGCTCCACCCCGAGGATCTCGTCCCGTGTGGCGTCCTGCTTCATCACGATGAGCACCTGAACTTCACCTCCTGCCCTCCACCTTACGTGGTGAACGCTCGAAGCCGTGCCGCCCGGGGGGTGCTATCATGCCGCCCCACACCGCCATGGACCCCCCGCTCCGGAAGGCCCCCACACTCGCCCAGGCCCTTCTCCCCGTCGCCGTTCTCATCATGCTTCTGTCGGCGTCCGTGTTTCTCTTCGCGGACACGTCGTCACAGGGCCCGAACCAGAGTGCCTTGATCCTGGCCGCGGGCGTGGCCATCCTGGTCGGAGTTCATCTCGGCTATCCGTGGCGTGAGCTCGAGCGCGGGATCGTGCGTGGCATCTCGCTCTCGATGGGGGCCATGCTCATCCTCCTCGTCGTGGGGGCGCTCATCGGCACCTGGATCCTGGCAGGCGTCGTGCCGAGCATGATCTATTACGGTTTGCAGATCCTCAGCCCAGGGGTCTTCTATGCGGCGGCGTGTGTCATCTGCGCCCTCGTTTCCATCGCCACCGGCTCGTCCTGGACCACCGCCTCGACCATCGGCATCGCCCTCGTCGGGGTCGCCACGGCCCAGAACCTCAACCTCGGCCTCACCGCCGGCGCCATCATCTCCGGGGCCTACTTTGGCGACAAGATGTCGCCGCTCAGCGACACGACCAACCTGGCTCCCGCCGTGGCGGGCACGGAGCTGTTCGTCCACATTCGGCACATGATGTGGACGACGATACCGAGCCTCGTCGTGGCGCTCGTCGGCTTTGCCGTCATCGGTTGGGTGAGCCCGGTGCCGGACGGGACCGAAGACCTCGACGCGATCCTTCAGGCGCTCGAACAGAGCTTCGTCATCGGGCCGCACCTTCTGCTGCCCCTCGCTCTGGTGCTCGTGCTGGTTTGGCGCCGCATGCCCGCCTTCCCCGCCCTGCTCATTGGAGCCCTCATCGGAGCCGGGTTCGCGTTCGTGTTCCAGCCGCGAGCGGTTCTCGCGTTCGTCGGAGAGCCCGAGCTTCCGCGGTTCGTCGGGCTCGTGAAAGGTTGCTGGACGGCGCTTTTTGCAGGCTTCACTCTCAGCTCAGGCAACACGGCGCTCGACGAGCTCCTCTCACGGGGAGGCATGGCGGGAATGCTTAACACGGTCTGGCTCATCCTGTCGGCGATGATGTTCGGGGCGGTGATGGAGACCACGAAGATGCTCGAGAAGCTCGCCGCGAGCGTCCTCTCGAAGGTGAACAGCACGGGGACGCTCATCGCTGCGACGCTGGCCACGAGCGCCAGCATGAACGTGGTCGCGTCCGACCAGTACATCGCCATCGTCCTGCCGGGCCGCATGTTTCGAGCCGAGTTCCGGCGCAGGCGGCTTGCTCCGAAGAACCTCTCCCGGGCGCTCGAGGACGCCGGCACGCTGACGTCGCCCCTCGTTCCGTGGAACACCTGCGGTGCCTTCATGGCGCAGACCCTCGGCGTGGCGACATTCACCTACCTGCCGTTCTGCTTCTTCAACCTCGTCAATCCCCTCGTGTCCGCCGCCTACGGCTTCACCGGCTTCACGATCGAGCGCCTTCCGGAGGGTGCCGAAGACGAGGACGAGACGCAGGCCGCGTAGTCCCCTACTCGCGATCTGCCGCCGCGAGAGCCCTTCGGACGCGCTCCTTGAGCGCGGCGTCGTCCCGGGCAAGATAAGCCGCAGCGTCCTCGCGGGCGAGGTCGAGGTCCCTGGGGTCGCCCCCGGCCCGCCACGCCTCGAGGCCGGCCTCGACCACCCGCACCCGCGCCTCGTCCGCGTGAGGGCTCTCGGGGTGCTGGGCCACGAGGGCGCGCCAGGCCTCGCGGCGCTCCCGCCAGCCCACGGTGTCCGCCGGTGCGTTGCTTCGGACCAGCCCGCCGAATGACGCCGTGTCCTCGTCCACGGCCGACGTCTTGTCGTCTTGGGCGAGTCGCCTCCGTCCCGCTTCGCCTGCCGGGGAGGCCGCCGCCGGCGAGCGCTTCATGGCCGTCGTCCCTCCCACGCTCGGCTCGCCCACGGCGAGCGAGGACACGGCGTCCGACGCCATCGCCGCCTCCAGGTGTGGGGCCTCGGAGGGACCCGCCACCTTCTCCTCGAGCGACTCGGTCTCCGCCACCACAGCCGGTGGGGCCCGGGCGAGGCCCCCGGTGTCCTTCTCGAGCTCCAGCGGGCGGTTCTCGGCTCTCGCCCGGGGAACCTGGGCCGCCGCGGCAGGCGCATCCGCCTTCCCACCCGCCCTGTTCGGGGCGGCGGGCGGCGGCGGGGGAGCCGCCGCGAAAGGCGGCTCGGGCTCGGCCACCGCCTCCTGGGCTCGAGGCCGCCTTTCCATTTCGCGTTTCTCCATTTCCGGTGTGACCTCGTCGTCTGCCCTGTCCGCCAGGCGTCCCTCGAGCCCTGCTGGCCTCGCCGCCGGCGCCGGCGCCCCCGGCTCGCTCCGGGGCGCTCCAACGGCCAGGGCGGCGGGCTTCTCGGAGGCCCCGTCCCGGTGCATCTCGCGCAGGGTGAGGGGAGTCACGACCCCGAGGATCAACGCGGCGGCCGCGGCCCAGGTCCAGGCCGGCAGCCTTCGGCGCGTGCGGGCCGGCGCCGTGCGCCGGGTGGGCGAGAGCCCTTCGATCCGGTCCCGCACCCGTCGCGGGAGGGTGTCGAAGTAGCCGGGCGGGGCGTCGAGGGGAAGCTCGCGTGCCCGCTTGTCGAGAGCCTCCATCTCCGCGAGCACCGATCGGCACTGCGAGCACGTCGCCAGGTGCGCCGCGACCTCGGCTCGCTCCCCGACAGGCAGCTCCCCGTCGAGATAGGCGGAGAGCCGCTCCCGCTCGTGGGCGCTCATGGCCGTTCTCCCGTCCGCGACCGCGCCGCCGGTCCCAGGTACGGGGCCAGCGTCCGCACCAGCTTCTCTCTAGCGCGGTAGAGCCGGCTCATCACCGTGCCCGGGCTCAGCTCCAGCGCGTCCGCGATCTCCCGATAGGACATCTCCTCGACCGTGCGCAGGACGAAGACCGCCCGCTGGTCGGCGGGCAAGGCTTCGAGGGCCTCGTTGAGGAGCTGCTGTGCCTCACCGTCGAGGACGCTGTCGAGGGGGCTCGCCTGAGAGGACCTGGCTTCCCCGTGGCCTTCGGGCAGCGGGTCCTCCCGCGCCACCGGCGAGCGGACGTGGTTTACCGCGAGATTGGCGGCGATGCGGCAGACCCAGGGGCCGAACGGCCGCCCCAGCTCGAAGCGGTCGAGGGCCTTCCAGGCCCGCACGAAGGCCTCCTGTGCGACGTCGTCGGCAACCGCATGCGAGCGCACGATTCTCAGGGCCACCCCGTAGACGCGGCGCTGGTGGCGACGCACGATCTCCTCGAAGGCCGGGGTGTCACCCAGCCGTGCCCGGCCCAGGAGCAACGTCTCGTCCCGGACTTCGGAGCTCATCGTGCGGCCCTGCACCCGATAGGAAGACCCATCACCTCCCACAATGATACGGCGGGACGGGGGGCACTATTCCGCAAAAGGGGAGTGTGTCCCGGGCCGCGAGCCCGGGGCCCGGTTCCCCGGGACCGCCGCGGCGGCCCCGGGGAATGGCTTTGTCCTACTCGAGGACCCGGATCACGACCCGCCGATTCTGGGCACGGCCGTCCTGGGTCTTGTTGTCGGCGACTGGCTCTGCCTCGCCGTAGGAGATCACCTCCAGCCGGCTGAGCGCGATACTGTGTGCTTTGGCCAGGCAATCACGGACGGCCATGGCCCGCTCCTCGCCCAGCAGCAGGTTGTACGACTCCTCGCCGGTCGAGTCCGTGTGGCCTTCGAGCTCGAACCACACCCCGGCGTTCTCCTGGACCAGCGGCCCGATCGTGTCGTCGATCATGGCCTGGGCCTCCTCGCTGAGCTGGGACTTGGACGAGGAGAACTGCACCTTGTCGTTCGACAGGGTGAGGGTGTAGACCAGCTTCCCCTTGGCAGCCTGCTCCGCCTCGGCGGCCTTGCTCATGGCCGCCTGGGCCGAGGCGTTGGCGCCGGCGATGCCGGCCTTGGACTCTTGATCGACCTTGGCGATCTCGACCTCGTTCTGCCGGACGCGCTCCTGGGTCTTCTCCACCTCGGCCGACACCGCGTCCACCTTCTGGTTGACCTCACCGACCTCGCGATGCACGTAGGATTTCTTCGCACAGCCGGCCATGGCCCGCCCAGCCGCCAGAAGCGGCACGATCATGACTCTCACGGGTTACCGCCTCGTTGGGTCTGCGGTACGTAGCCGCTGCGGGTGCGGACCGTCACGTTCTTGCGGGTCGTCCGCACCACGACATGGCGGAAAAGAGCCGGACCCTCCGGAGGGTCGTAGCCCAGTCGGTACTGATGCTTGAGCTCTGCGGCGATGCGTGCCGCCGCCTGCCGGAGCCCGGCGTAGTTGCTGATGCTGAAGGCGGCTCCTCCCGAGAGCGTCGCGTAGCGGTTGAGCAGCTCCGCGCCCGCTGCCGCCGCGCCCTCCCGCTGACGCCCCACGTACAGATCCGATTCGGGATCGTCGAGGGGTGAAAGGGTCGAGATGGCGTAGATCGGCACGTCGAGGGCTCGTGAGAGGCGCAGCACGTCCTCCGGTGTCGACTCGCTCGCCGTGTCGACCCCGTCCGTGATCACGACCACAGCCCGGCGCCCCTCGCCATGGGTCGCCAGGTCCTCGGCCGCGTGCTCCAGCGCGTCGTTGAGCGCGGTCGACCCGAATCGCTCCACCGTGCCCAGTGCGGCCCTCACCGCCTCACGGTCACGAGTGAAGGCGACGAGGCCGAAATAGCGGCTGTCGAAGCCCGCCAGCGCCACCTCGCCCTCGTCGCTCAGCGCGTCTAGGACCCGCTCCGCGGCGAAGCGGACGCTGCTGAGCTTGAACGTCTCGTCCATGCTGCCACTGCTGTCCACCAGCAGGAGCAGCCGGGCGGGGAGCTCCTGGCCTCCGTAGAAACGCTCGATCGCCTGGGGGCGACCCTCCTCGAAGATGCGAAAGTCCTCACGCTGGAGGTCCGTGATGGGTCGCCCCTTGCCGTCCACCGCCGTGGCCGAAAACACCACGAGCGCCCCCCGGGCAGGGAAGGACGGGACCTGTCCGGGGGTGATGGCCGGGAGGGCCATCATCGCCGCAGCACAGAGGGCGCTCTTCCACAGGGAGGGTTTCCGATCCACGTACAAAACGGCTAAGTATAGCGACCGGTGCACTCGCCCCTGTGATCCCGCTCACACTCGGGCAGGTACGCTAAGTCGTGCATCTAGAGCACCTTGACGACGATCAGCGTGACGTCGTCTCCCAGCGCCTCGCCCTGGACGTATCGGTCGAGATCGCCCATCAGCTGATCCCCCAGCTGCCCCGCCGGCAGCGCCGCGTGCCGTTCCAGGCCCCGGAGGAGGCGCTTGACTCCGTACTCCTCGTGGCCGCGGAGCGCCTCGGAGACCCCGTCGCTGAAGAACACGAACACGTCACCGGCGCCCAGGTCCACCGAGATCTCGTCGTAGCTCACCCCGTCGAACGTCCCCAGGGGCAGGCCGGAGACCGTGAGCGGCTCGGCTCGCCCGTTCTCCGCACGGTAGTGGAGCGGATACGGCAGGCCCGAGTTGGCGACTCGGAGGGTCCGCCCCGGGAAGTCGAACAGAGCGTAGGCCAGCGTGCAGAAGAGGCCCTCGATCCCCCGGTGCCGGAGCGTCCCGTTCACCCGCTCCAGAAGCTCCGCCGGGGGAAGCTGCTCGAACGCCCGTCGCCGAACGTTCCCCGAGACGAAGGCCGCATACAGAGCCGCCGGGACTCCCTTGCCGGCCACGTCTCCGGTGGCCACGCCCAGCAACCCGCCGCCCATGTCGTAGAAATCGTAGAGGTCGCCCCCCACCTCCCGCGCTGGGCGGAAGTGGGCCGAGGCCTTCCAGCCGGCCCCCGCCGGACAGGCCTCGGGGAACAGAGCGTGCTGGATGTCCCGGGCAATCCTGAGCTCACGTCCGAGCCGGTGCTCGTTGCGACGGACCTTGTCGTAGAGCCCTGCGTTCACGATGGCCCCGGCCACCTGGCTCGCCAGCGGCATCAGCACCTTGATGTGCCGCTCGGTGAACCATTCGAGCTGGGGCGACTCGAGGTCGAAGACCCCCACGACCCGGTCCTTGTGGATCAGTGGGATCACGAGCTCGGAGCAGGTCTGCGGCACCAGGCTCACGTAGCGGGTGTCCTTGCGCACGTCGGCCACGAGGATCGGCTCCTTGCTCCGGACCGCAGCCCCGCAGAGACCCTCGTTCACGGACAGGCGGCTTTTCTCCTTGCCCGGACCGAAATTCACGGCCTGGCGCAGGACGAGCTCCTGGTGGTTCTCGTCCAGAAGCAGGATCCCGAACATCTGGTAGTCGATGACGCGCTTCACGAGCTCGGCGACCCGCTGCAGCAGCTCGTCGAGGTCGAGGATCGAGGCGGTCTCCTTGCCGATCTCGTAGAGCGTGGCCAGCAGACCCGCGTACCAGCGGGCCTCCCGATAGAGGTTCGCGTTCTCGATGGCCACGGCCAGGTGGCTGGCCAGGATCCCCAGGGCCGTCCGCGCCCCAGGGGTGAAGGCCTCCGCCTCGGGTCCTTCGATGTTCAAGACGCCGACGAGGCGGTCCTTGTGGACGAGCGGGATGGCGAGCTCGGCCACCACCCCCGGGAAGGCCGACACGTACCGCGGGTCCTTCGAGACGTCGGGCACGAAGACCGGCTCACGGCTCACCGCCGCCGCGCCCGAGATCCCCTCTCCCAGCCGAACCCCGTCTCGAACCGCCGCGTCGAGGTCGTAGCCTTCGACGAAGGCGGGCACGAGGATGTCCTTCTCGTCGGGGAGCACGATCTCGAGGATCTTGTAGTCCACGATGCGACGGACACACCGCGCGATCGTCGGATACAGCTCCTCCGAATCGAGGACCCCGCCGATCTCGCCGACGATGCCCAGCAGCTCGGCCAGCAGCTCTCCGGGAAGCGGTGAGCCCGCCTTGGATCCGTCGGGATCGGGAACCCGGCATGCTAGCACGACGCCGACAACGCTCAGGGGCGGGTGTAGACTGGGCACTTCATGAGCGAGAGCCCGTTCAGGCTTCCCTTGGAGCTCGAGGACATCAAGGCCCTCCTGCCCCATCGGTATCCTTTTCTCTTCCTGGACCGGGTCATCGAGCTCGAGCAGGACAAGCGCGTCGTTGCCCTCAAGAACGTCACCTCCAACGAGCGCTACTTCATCGTGGGCCCCGGCGGGGTCCCGACGCTCCCCGCATCGATTCTCACCGAGGCCATGGCGCAAGCCGGAGCGGTTCTCGTCCTCTCGAAGCCCGAGAACCGCTCGCGGCTCGTCTACTTCATGGGGATCGACCGTGTGCGATACCGGCGCCCCGTGGTCGCGGGCGACCAGCTGCGTCTCGAGGCGGAGGTCGTGCGCCTGCGTAGCAAGGTGGGGGTCCTGAGGGGCGTGGCACTCGTGGACGGGAAGGTCGCGTGCGAAGGCCAGGTGACGTTCGCGCTGGCCACCCCCCCCGAAGCGGGCTGACGTGCCCCGGACCCTCTCGCTGGGCCGGGCCCTCTCGAAGCTCGGGGCCTGCTCCCGCAAGGAGGCCGAGCGCTGGATCGCCGCGGGCCGGGTGGGCGTGAACGGACGCGAGGAGCGCTCCCCCCGTCGACCGATTCTCCCGGGCCGCGATCGCATCTGGGTCGACGGACGGCGCCTCGAGGACGAGATCGCACGTCTCGTCCTGGCCTTTCACAAGCCCGTGGGCCTGGTGACCACACGCGTCGACCCGGGCGGGCGGCCCACCGTCTACGAGTCGCTGCGCGGAGTCGACCGATGGGTGTCTCCGGTGGGCCGTCTCGATCGCGACACCGCGGGACTCCTCATCTTCACGAATGACACGCTCTTTGGCTGTCGCCTGACCGATCCTCGCAACCACGTGCCCCGGACGTATCACGCCCGGGTGCGCGGGCACCCCGACGAGGAGACGCTGCAGGCTCTTCGCGAGGGTGTGGACCTGGGCGAGGGAGACCACACCCGCCCAGCGGCCGTTCACGCCCTTGGCACGCCACGAGCGGGGCCACCCCTCCCCCGGGCGGCCGCCGGCGGCGCGTGGCTGGAGATCGTCCTCACCGAAGGCAAGAAGCGCCAGGTGCGGCGCATGTGCGCCCAAGTCGGTCACGACGTGTTGGAGCTCGTCCGAGTGCGGATCGGCGCCCTCGGTCTCGGCGATCTGGCGCCGGGTGAGTGGCGGGCACTGACGCCCGAGGAGGAGAAGTCGCTGGTCAGTCGTCCAAGTACGTCCGCTCGCGCTTGACGTCGCGGGGCAGCCGTGGCACCGGACGTATGATAGCGGCCCTCACAGCATCCAGGAGGTGCAGATGATTCTCGCCCTCGGTCTCGTCCTGGCGGCGGCTGCCGTCCCCAACGCCGACGCCGACGCCACCGCCGCCGTCGCCATCAAGACCGCCACCGAAGCGATCACCGCCCAGGTCGTCTCCACCCGTCGGGAGATCCACGCCCACCCCGAGCTCTCCAACCGCGAGGAGCGCACGGGCCGCATGGTCGCCGAGCATCTGAAGAACCTCGGACTGGAGGTGCGCTACCCGGTGGCGAAGACCGGGGTCGTGGGAGTCCTGCGGGGCGCCCGGCAAGGCCGCGTGGTGGCGCTGCGGGCCGACATCGACGCCCTGCCTATCCAGGAGGTCTCGGACGCCCCGTACAAGAGCCAGGTCCCCGGGGTCATGCACGCCTGTGGGCACGACGCCCACACCGCCATCCTCCTCGGCGTCGCCGAAGTCCTGGCGGGTCTCACCGATCGGCTCCCGGGCACCGTCGTCTTCCTCTTCCAGCCTGCCGAGGAAGGCCCCCCCGAGGGCGAGGACGGCGGGGCGCCCCTCATGGTGGCCGAGGGCGCGCTGGATGATCCCCCGGTGGAGGCCGTCTTCGGCCTGCACGTGGGCGCCTGGGCCGAGTCCGGTCAGGCCGGCTGGACCGACGGCGCGGTCTTCGCTTCGAGCGACACCTTCAGCATCGAGGTCGCGGGCCGGGGCGTCCACGGCGCCCAGCCGCACCAGGGTCTCGACCCGATCCCGGTGGCGGCGGAGATCATCCAGGCGCTGCAGCTCATCGTCTCCCGGCAGATCGACGGCCGCCAGCCCCGCGTCCTCACCATCGGCAAGATCCAGGGCGGCACCCGCTTCAACATCATCGCTAGCCAGGTGGTCATGGACGGAACCATGCGCACCCACGACGCGGAGGTTCGCTCCGAGATCAAGTCACGGATGGCGCGGACCGTGAAGGGCGTGGCGGAGGCCCACGGCACCACGGCCACCCTCCGCTTCCAGGGCGCCGGCAACCCGCCGACCGTGAACGACCCGGCCCTTGCCGCTCTCGCCCGCCCCGTCCTCGAGCGCGTCTTCGGGCCTGGCAACGCCGTGACCCTCGAGCCCCAGATGGTGGCCGAGGACTTCCCCTACTACGGGCAGAAGGCGCCGTACTTCTTCTTCATCCTCGGAACGCGCAACGAAGAGAAGGGCATCGCCTCGGTCAACCACACCGACACTTTCGACATCGACGAGGCGGCCCTCCCCCTCGGTGTGCGGGCGCTGGCGACGCTGGCCTGGCAGTTTCTCCTCAGCGAGCCCTGACGGCCCCGGTCCCGTCCTAGGCCGTGGCTTCCGTGGTCTCGATGCCACCCAGCTCCTGGTCCTTGTACTGAAGCTCGTAAAGCGTCCAGTACATGCCCCGCTTTGCGAGGAGCTCCTGGTGGGTGCCGCGCTCGCGGACCCGGCCCTTGTGCATGACGAGGATCTGGTCGACCTTCTGTGCCGTCGAGAGCCGGTGGGCGATGACGATGGCGGTGCGGCCCTCGAACAGCACCTTGAGGGCGTCCTGGATGAGCTGCTCGGTCTCGGTGTCCACCGACGACGTCGCCTCGTCGAGAATCAGCACTCGCGGGTCGTGGGCCAGCGCCCGGGCGAAGGAGAGCAGTTGCTTCTGACCCACCGAGAGCGTCGCGCCCCTCTCGCGCACCTCGGTGTCGTACCCCTCGGGCAGCCTCTCGATAAACCGGTGGGCGTGCACCGCCTCCGCGGCGGCGCGGACGCGCTCGTCCGAGATGTCCGAGCCCAGGCGGATGTTGGAGGCGATGGTCCCGCTGGACAAATGCACGTCCTGCAGCACGAGTGCGAGCGAGGACCGGAGAGCCTGGAGGTCGTAGTCGCGCACGTCGACGTCGTCCAGGGTCACCCGCCCTTTCTGCACGTCGTAGAAGCGCAGCAGGAGACTGATGATGGACGTCTTGCCGGCCCCGGTGGCGCCCACGAGGGCCACGCTCTGGCCGGGCTCCACGGAGAAGTCGATGTCGCGCAAGATCCAGTCCGTCTCATCCTGGCCCGCCGAAGCGCCCGACGCCCCATCACCCACTCTCGCCTTCGCCGCCGCCGCGTAAGAGAACCACACCCCTTCGAGGCAGACGCGGCCCCGCTGGGCGCCCACTGCCCGGGCGTCCGAAGGGCTCACGATCTGGGGCTCGGTGTCCAGGAGCCCGAAGATCCGCTCCGAAGCCGCCATCGCCGACTGGAGGATGTTGAACTTCTCCGAGAGGTCCGAGATCGGTCGCCAGAACCGCTCGGAGTACTGGATGAAGGCCACCAGCACGCCCAGGGTCACCCCTCCGACCAGCACCTGACCGCCGCCGTACAGGAGGATGAGGGCCACCGCCAGCACCGCCAGGAACTCGATGGCGGGGTAGAAGACCGCGTAGTAGAAAATCGCCGAGAGGTTGGCCTCGTAGTGTTTCTGATTGATCGCGGCAAAGGCCGCCTGGTTCCGCTCCTCCCTGCGGAACAGCTGCACCACGCTCATCCCCGAGAGGTTCTCCTGCAGGAACGCGTTGATCCGGGCCACCCACCGCCTCGTCTCCCGGAAGGCCTGTCGGGCGCCCCTCCGGAACCAATTTGTCACGACGAAAAAGAGCGGGATCACCGCAAAGGTGACGAGGGCCAGACGCCAGTCGAGGGCCAGCATCACGCCCATGATCCCGAGAAGGGAGAAGAGGTCCCCGAAGACCGCGACGACGCCGGAGGTGAACAGCTCGTTGATGGCGTCCACGTCGGTGGTGACGCGAGTCATCAGGCGTCCCACCGGGTTGCGGTCGAAGTAGCCGACGTGGAGGCGCTGGAGGTGGGCGAAGACCTGGCGACGCACGTCCTGCATGATGCGCTGGCCCGTCATCTGCATGATGTACGTCTGCCCAAAGCGCACCACCCAGGCCGCGGCGAGGGCGAGGAAGTAGAAGCCGGCCACTGATGCCAGGCCCGCCGCGTCGCCCTGGGCGATGTGACGGTCGATCGCGACCTTGGTGAGCCACGGCCCGACGAGGTCGAGCCCAGCCATCATCACGATCAGAGCGAAGGCCGCCGCCGCCGCGGTGACGTAGGGCCTCAGGTAGCCGAGCAGCCGGCGGAAGAGCTGCCAGTCGTAGGTCCTGGTTGCGATGGGATCGTCGTCGAGAGTGGGCGAGACGCTCACGCCGCGTCCTCCCCTTCGTCCATCTGCTTCTCGAGGAGCTGGCGCCGGTGGAGGTCGGCGTAGAAGCCGCCGAGCCCCACGAGCTCGTCGTGGGTGCCCCGCTCCACGATCCGGCCCTCGCGGAGCACGACGATCAGGTCAGCGCTCTTCACCGTCGAGACGCGGTGGGACACGAGGAAGGTCGTCCGCGTCCGCATGACCTCGCCGAGGCCCTGGAGGATCTTCTCCTCGGTCTGGGTGTCGACGGCGGAGAGCGTGTCGTCGAGCACGAGAATCCGGGGATCGACCGCCAACGCCCGCGCCAGAGCCGCCCGTTGCTTCTGACCGCCCGAGAGCGTGATGCCTCGCTCACCCACGTGGGTCTCGAAGCCCCTGGGGAACTCGCGCACGTCCCCGGCGAGCTGGGCCACCTCGGCGGCCCACTCGACACGCTCGGTGTGGCTCTCCCGCAGGCCGAAGGCCACGTTGTCCCGCACCGAGTCGGAGAAGAGGAAGCTCTCCTGGGGCACGAACCCCACCGCCCCCCGAAGTGTCCCCAGAGGGATGCGGCGCACGTCGTTCCCGTCCACCAGGAGCGTCCCCGGAGGCGCATCCCACAGGCGGGGGATGAGGCTCACGAGCGTGCTCTTCCCCGAGCCCGTGGGTCCGACGATGGCGACCGTCGTCCCGGCTGGCACCTTCAAGTCGATGTCGTGCAGGATCTTCGTCTCACCGTACCCGAAGGTGAGCGAGCGGAACTCCACCTCGCCCTGGATCTCCCCGACATCGAGGGGGTCTTCGTCACGGATCTCCACCGGCGCGTCGAAGATGGCGTTGATCCGCCCCATGGACGCTTCGCCGCGCTCGAAGAGGTTCACCACCCAGCCCAGCGCGATCATCGGCCAGTGGAGCATCACGAGGTACGCCCCGAACGCCACGAACTCGCCCAGGGAGATCGCTCCCGCCACGACCATGCGGCCCCCGAGCCAGAGCACCGTCAAGGCCCCGACACCCATGAAGAACTGGATCCCGGGGTAGAGGATCCCGGTGATCCGGACGAGACCGCGGCTGCGGGACACGTACTCCTCGTTCGCGGTCGCGAAGCTCGCCTCTTCGTGGGCCTCCTGGGCATAGGCGCGCACCACCCGCGCCCCGGAGAGATTCTCCTGGACGAGAGCGCTCATCTCGGCGAGCTGGGCCTGCACCTCTTCGAAGCGGTCGTGCACCTGCCGGCCGTAGTGGCGCACGAGAAAGGACACGAACGCCAGGGGAACGAGGGCCAGCGCCGTCAGACGGGGGCTGATGAGCAGCATCAGCGTGACGGTTCCGGCGAAGGTGGCCACGGTGTTGGCCGTGTACATGATGCCGGGCCCGAGCACCGCCCGCACCGCAGCCATGTCGTTCGAAGCCCGGCTCAGGACCTCGCCGATGCGGTGCTCCTGATAGTAGCGGGGGCTCAGCAGCGTCAGGTGCTCGAAGACGTCGTTGCGGAGCTCGTACTCGAGTCGACGGCTCATCCCGATGAGAACGCGGCGCATCAGAAACCGGAAGACGCCCTCGAAGACGACCAGGCCCAGGAGCACGCCGGCGTAGAGCCACAGCTTCTCCCGGGTCACCTCGATCGCGAGATCGTCGATCACGTGCCGGAGGACCCAGGGGTTGGCCACCGAGGCCGCGGTGGTCAGCAGGAGAGAGACCAGCCCGAAGAAGAGTGCGCCCCGATGGCGGCCCAGGTGCGGAAGGAGCCGCCTCAGATGAGGCAGGACCATCAGGCCCGCTGTCTTTTCCGGGAGCGGCGTTCGGCCTTGCGAGCGCGGTCGAGGGCCTGGCTGGCGCGGAGCAGGAACGCCAGGTTCTCCTTCTCCCACGCGAGCACATCCTGGTGGCGTGGGAAACGCGCCTCGGCCTCGCGGAAGGCGCGGGTGTGGTACACGGTGCGCCCCGCCCGGTCGGGCACGCCGCCCATGTGGTGGTGCAGCATCTCGTGGTGCACGACGCTCTCGAGGAAGTAGCGCGGCACCTCCGCCCGATCGAGCACCGGGTGGATGCGGATGAGGGCCAGCACGGGATCGTAGCTGCCGAAGGTCAAGCCGCCCCGCCGTGCCCGTCCCACGCCCCGTCCCCAGGTGATCGGGACCTCGAGACTGTCGCCAAAGAAGACGTGGTTGATGTCGGCGTAGACCGCCTCGAGATCGTAGGCCCGCCCCGCGGTCACGAGCGGAGGCATGGTGCGGGGTGAACGACGAACGCGATGGAGGTTAACGTTCATGAAACGGCGGACCTCGCCTCCGGCCGCGCGTCCCCTCCGTCGCAGGTTCCTCGCCAGCGCCGTCACCACGGCACCGGGTGCGTGGAGAAACATCTGGTGGAGTCGCAGCTGCAAGACGCCGGCCTCCCTGCGGAACGACAAGAGCACCGAGCGGTTGTCCGTGAGCACCAGTCGCAGGGGCTTTCCAGCCGCGTGCGCGAGCGCGGCTTCGAGCGATGGCGCATCCCACCGAGGGGCGTCGTCGAAGGCGATCTCGAGCTGCCGTGCGGCTCCCATGAGAACGTGGTGAGGATGGCGCAGCCCCGGCCGGTCGTCAAGCGGCGGACTGTCCGATTCTCAGCCGGACGAGCGCGCGAACGGTTGACATTGGACGGCGCTTGGAGTTGGACGTGCGCGCGCCCGTTTTCGCCGACGTCGGAGGCTTCTATTTCGAGCCGCGAGGGACGTAGTACTGCGTCCCCTTCCCCATGCTTCGAATCTGGCGAAGCAGATCGTCCAGATCATCGTTGCTCTTTTCGAAGTCGACGTCGGTCGTGTTGACCACGAGGAGAGGCGTCGCGCTGTAGTGGAAGAAGTAGTGGTTGTACGCGCGATTGACCTCGGTCATGTACTCCTCCGAGAGTCCGGTCTCCTCCGGCCGCCCCCGGGTCTTCACCCTCTTCATCAGGAGCTCGGTGGGAGCCTGGAGATAGACCACGAGGTCGGGCTTCGGCGCGCTCTCGGCGAGGAGCGAAAAGAGCTTCTCGTAGATCAGTAGCTCGGAGTCGTCGAGGTTGAGGTACGCGAAGAGCCGGCTCTTCGCGAACACGTAGTCGCACAGCGTCGCCTGGGTGAAGAGCTCCCTCTGGACGAGATCCTGCTGCTGCCGATAGCGCATGAGGAGGAAGAAGAGCTCGAGCTGAAACGGCGCGCCGTCGGCTCCCTCGTAGAACGCGCGGAGGAAGGGGTTGGTGGCCCAGTCCTCGAGAACCGTGTTGGCGTCCAGCTGCTCCGCCAGGCGCTGGACCACCGTCGTCTTGCCGGCGCCGACGGCCCCTTCGACGGCGACGTAGTGAAAGGCCATCAGGCCCGGGCCTCCACGGGTGCGAAGGGGCGCACCGCCGAAGTGTCGGTGCAACGCTCCCGCAGCTCGGCCACGCTCAGGCCGAGGATCGGGTGGCGCAGCGTCGGGGCGATCTCGAAGAGAGGCTCGAGGACGAACCGTCGCTCGTGCAGCCGCGGGTGCGGGATCACGAGCCCCGGCTCTTCACGTTGCTCGTCGCCGAAGAAGAGGATGTCGACGTCGATCAACCGCGGTCCGTTCCTTCCCGCGCGCACTCGACCCATCGCGCGCTCGACGTCGAGGCACGCGCTCAGGAGCTCCTCCGGCAGAAGCTCCGTCCCCCCGGCCACGACGGCGTTCAGGTACCAGCCCTGCGGCACCCCACCCACGGGCTTGGTCTGCCAGGTGGAGCTCCGCGTATTCGTCCGGAACCCTCGGCTCCCGAGCTGCCGCACCGCCTCCTCAAGCGCAGCGTGCCGATCGCCGAGGTTCGAGCCCAGGCCGAGGAAGACATCCGGGTCCATTACCCACTCATTATCCACGCCCGGCCCGTGCCGGGCGAGGGGGGGGTATTGTCCCCCTATCTCCAGCGGGCCCGGGACCGCCCTGTCCGCGAGGAGCGAGTGTGCGGCTGAGGCAAGCACGCCCCCGTGCCCTTCAGCGGGGCACGTGGGCGTGCAAGACTGCTCAGGGATTCCCTCCCCCAACGTGGGGAGGGACAGGGTGGGGGGTCGATGAAAAACGCGACGATGCCGATCGAGACGGTCTGCCAGATCTTCTACCGCGCCGTGGACGAGTTCCGAAAGGCCGAGCACCTCAAGCACCACACCGCCGAGGGGTGGAAGGCCACGAGCTCCGACGAGCTGCGCTCGGCCGTGGAGGAGGTCTCCCTGGGCCTGCGGGCCCTCGGGATAGAGAAGGGCGATCGTCTGGGAATCCTCTCCGAAAACAGGCCGGAGTGGGCGATCGCCGACCTCGGGACCCTGTGCGCCGGGGCCGCGGATGCGCCCATCTACGCCACGCTGACCCCTCAGCAGGTGGCCCACGTCCTGAAGGACTCCGGGGCGAAGGCCGTATTCGTCTCGAACGCCGTCCAGGCCGCCAAGGTGGAGGAGATTCGCTCCGAGTTGCCGGCCCTTCAGCACGTCGTGCGCTTCGACCTGGACCCGGTCCCCGGGACGACGTCCTTCGAGGAGCTCCGGGCGAGCGGCCGCGAGGCTCTGGCAAGGGACGGCGAGGCCGTGCGTCGACGGGCCGCGGAGGTGGGCCCCGAGGACCTCGCCACCATCATCTACACCTCGGGCACGACCGGCGACCCGAAGGGCGTGATGCTCACCCACGGGAACCTGACCTCCAACGTCCTGGCCTCCCGGAAGGCCATACCCATCCTCGGGGTGGACGACGTGGCGCTCTCCTTCCTCCCGCTGTGCCACGCCTTCGAGCGCACCGCGGGACACTACTTCATGCTCCACTGCGGCGTCACCATCGCCTACGCCGAGAGCGTGGGGAAAGTCCCCGAGAACATGCTGGAGATCCATCCCACGGTGATGATCTCGGTGCCGCGTCTCTACGAGAAGATGCACGCTCGGGTGATCGAGCGCGTGGCGGCGGGCACGCCGCTCAAGCAGAAGATCTTCCACTGGGCCATCGGAGTCGGAGCCGAGGCCTTTGCTCATTTCGCCGCGCGCACGACCCCGGGGCCCTTGCTGAAGCTCAAGCTGGCGATCGCCGACCGCGTCGCCTTCTCCAGGATCAAGGAGCGCACCGGCGGCCGGATGCGCCTCTTCATCTCCGGGGGAGCACCCCTGGCCCGCGAGATCGGAGAGTTCTTCGGGGCCGCCGGGCTCTTGATCTGCGAGGGCTACGGCCTCACCGAGACGAGCCCCGTCATCACCTGCAACCGACCGGACTGGGCGAAGCCCGGCACCGTGGGCCGGCCCCTCGAGAACGTCGAGGTCCAGATCGCCGGCGACGGCGAGATCCTCACCCGCGGCCCCCACGTCATGAAGGGCTACCTCGGAAAGCCCGAGGCCACGGCGGAGGCGATCGACGGGGAGGGCTGGTTCCACACCGGCGACATCGGCCACCTGGACCCCGACGGCTTCCTCGTCATCACCGATCGCAAGAAGGACTTGATCGTCACCTCCGGTGGCAAGAACATCGCCCCCCAGCCCATCGAGAACCGCCTCAAGGCCAACCCCTTCATCGCCGAGGTCGTGATGATCGGCGACAAGCGCAACTACCCGACAGCCCTCGTGGTGCCCAACTTCGAGGCCCTCGAGTCCTGGGGAGCGACCCAGGGGCTCGCCCCGGGCAGCCGGGAAGAGCTCTGCTCCCGGCCCGAGATCGTCCGGCACTACCTTGGCCTCATCGCGGCGCTCCTCTCCGACGTCGCCCAGTACGAGAAGATCAAGAAGGGTCTCGATGTTCCTGCCGATCGAGCGTCTCCCGCGAGGTCCGGGCCGACTCTCGCTGGAGCTCGACTGGAACCCGAGTCGGCGGCGCCGGCGGAGCCCGCAGCGCGAGCGAGCACTCGCCCCTCTTCGCCTGGGGGGTGGTGAAGCCGGCGCTTCGCAAGCAACCCGCGCGACCGCCGCGGAGCCATCGTTGACAGCCCTCGACCACCAGCGCTAGGCTCCAGCATTCGCATGGCCAGCACACTGGGGCGGGAAGAAAAGGAAGTTCTGACGGCCCACCTTGCTCGGCACGGGCTGAAGCGCAGCGCCCAGCGCGAGGTGATCCTGGAGGCCTTCTTGAGGACGGGGCGGCACGTCTCCGTCGAGGAGCTGCTGCGGATCGTCCGGAGGCGTCGAGCAGACATCGGACGCACCACGATCTACCGCAGCCTGAAGCTCTTCAAGGACGCGGGCCTGGCCAGCGAGCTGACCTATGGCGCCGAGGCGCGTTTCGAGACGCTCTGGAACCGCGACCATCACGATCACTTCATCTGCGGGTCGTGCGGCGAGATATTCGAGTTCAAGAGCCCGGAGATCGAGCAGATTCAAGAGAGGATCGCCCGTGGCATCGGATTCGAGATCGAGGGCCACCGCCATCACATCCTCGGTCTGTGTCGGAAGTGCGTCGCAAAGACGTCGAGCTCTTCCCGAAGCAGCTCGTCGCGGGCGTGACGCGGCCGAGCGCCGCTCGACTCTTGTCTCTCGCCGTGGCCTCCCTGCTCAGTTCCTGTCAGTCCCCCGACCCTGCTGGCGTCTCGAACGAAGCGGGCGCCGGCCCGGCGCGGGAGATCCGCGTCATGATGGGGACGACCGCCGAGATTCGTGTCGGCGGCCTCGCCGAGCCGGCGTCCGCCCTCGACGCCGCCTTCTCCGCCCTGGCCAGGGTCGACGAGCGTATGTCGCTCTGGAAGGAGTCCGAGCTCGCGGGCCTCAACCGCACCGGTCACGGTGTCGTTTCCGTGGAGACGTTCGAGGTCATTCGGCACGCGCTCGCCGTGGCTGCGGCCTCGGACGGGGCCTTTGATCCGACGGTGGAGCCCCTTGTGCGAGCGGCCGGAGGTTTCGGCCAACCGGCACGTTCGCTGGACCCGGAAGAGAGGCGCGCTCTTCTCGCCCGCGTGGGCTACGAGAACGTGCGCCTCGACGTTTCGGCGCGGAGGGTTCATCTCGCGGCCGGGGCCCGGCTCGTCCTGGATGGGCTCGCCAAGGGCCACGCCGCGGATCTGGCTCTGTCGGTGCTTCGAACGGCCGGGGCGACGAGCGGCCTCGTCGATCTCGGGGGGAGCACTCTCGCCGTCTTCGGCGAACCCCTGACGGTCGACCTCAACGACCCCACCGGACTCGACCGTCCATGGGCCGCGTTTCGGGTGGTCACCGCCGTCGGCACATCTGGAGGAGACCAGAGGCCCGGTCACATTCTCGACCCGCGGACAGGCGAGCCGGCGCGCGGCGTCCTTCAGGCCACGGTCGTGGCGTCGAGCGCCCTCGAGGCCGACGCTCTCTCCACGGCCGTCATGGTCCTCGGAGCCGAGGATGGGCTGGCTCTCGTCCACAAGCGCGACGCCGCCGGTCTCGTGCTCCTCCTCGAGAACGGACGCCGCCTCGTGCGCACGACCCCGGGTTTCTCCGCTGCGCATGGTCTCGTCGCGGCCCCGGGGGTGGAAGTGAGATAGCTCCTACAATCGAAGAGGCATGAAGAGCGCTTTTCGAAAGGCGGCGATCGTGGCGGTCGTCGTGGCGGTGGCCTTCGGCTACGTCCACCTCGGGGAGGAGCAGGGTTTCGCGCTGCAGGAGGGAACGGAAGCTCCTCCGTTTTCCCTCACCTCCCTGGGGGGAGACGGGGTAGATCTCGCCTCGTATCGCGGCAAGGTGGTGGTCCTGAACTTCTGGGCCACGTGGTGCGCGCCGTGCGTCGCCGAGATGCCGTCGCTCGAACGCCTGCACCGCGCCCTCGGCCCCGAGGGCCTGGCCGTCGTGACGGTCTCGACTGACGAGGACGAGGACAGGCTCCGGGAGTTCGTGGAGGACCACGAGCTCACCCTGCCGATTCTCCTGGATCCAGGGGGGCGCACCGCCGCCGTCGACTATCGCACCATGGTGTATCCGGCGACCTTTGTCCTCGGTCGCCAGGGCGTCCTCCTGCGGCACTACCTGGGCCCGGCGGTGTGGGACACGCCCGAAGCGCTGGCCCACTTCCGGGGGCTTCTCGAGCCGGACCCCGCCTTGCAGTAGCGAAACCAGTCGGTTCCCACACCCACCGCGGCTCACTCGCGCACCTCGCGGCTGTGCCAGACGCGAATGACCACGACTGCATCGCGATGGACTCGGTATCGAAGAACGTAAGCACCCGCACCAAAGGGCACGATGAGCTCCCTGCGACCGGTGTCGTCGCCCATCGGGCGACCGATCTGAGGAAGATCCTGAAGCCCGTCGGCGCTGCTCGAGATCGCGCGCATGGCGCGCTCCGCGGCCAGCGCGTCCTTCCCGATCAGGAAACCGTAGAGCCGTTCGACGTCCTCAAGAGCCTCGGGGAGCCACACAACCCTCATGCACCACCGGCCTTCCGAGCCGCCTCCTCGGCCAATGTGTCCAGACGGCCCGTGACCTCCTCATGCGAGATCGCGGCTCCGGTGTCGACATAGCGCTGCCATCGCGCCAGGTCCTCGGCCTTTTCGCGCTCGTACCGTTCCTCGGTCTCGAGATAGCGCGCGATGGCTTCCTTCATGAGCCAATGGGTGGAGCGTTCCCTGGCCTCGCCGAGCTTTCTCAGCCGCTCTCTCGTCTCTCCATTCAGCTTGATCCCAACTGTCGTTGCCGCCATCTTCTCTCCCTCTCACGAGCCTATGGTTGCAAATGGTTGCACCTTTGGACTACTAGTCTACACCTTCCATGTCCACTGATCCCATGGAGTCTCGAGGTTTCGGGGCACTCTCGTGGGCTCCCCAGGCCAATAGGGAGCCTCCCGCCCCGCAACGCGCCCCGGACGGCTCAGAAGCTCACGCGAAGCGCCAGGCGCACGTCACGGCCCGTCAGGGGCACGAACTCCTTGGTGAACGAGACGTGGTTGCGGCCCTCGGCTTTGGTGAGGTTTCGGCAAACCAGGGTCAGCTCGGTGACGCTGCGTCCGAAGAAGAAGCGGTAGCCGACGCTGGCGTTCAGGAACATGTAGCCGCTGGTCGGCAGCTCCAGGTCCGCGGTGCGGGTCTGCTTCGCCTTGCCGTACACCTCGAGACGTCCCGTCCAGTGGAGGTCCCGATAGTGCAGCGTGGCTCCCCAGCCGAAGGGTGGAATCCGGGGGATCGGCTCGCCGGTGTTCCGAAGCTCCGCCCGGACGTAGTCGGCCACGAGCTCGAGGTCGAGGTGACGGGCGCCGCGGTGGATGACGTCGACGGCGGCTTGGAGCTCGAAGCCGTAGAAGAGAGCGTCAGCCTGGGTGAACTCGACGACGAAGAGGCCGTCGCGCACCTCACCGGTGAAGCGTTCGTGGATGTACCCGTCGAAGGCGTTGACAAAACCGCTCACCTCCACCGTGAGGGGACCCTCGCGCTGGCCGAACGTCGCGTCAAGGCCCCAGCTCGTCTCCTTGTCGAGGTCGGGGCTGCCGATCTCGTACGCTCGCGTGGCGATGTGCGGCCCGTCGGCGTAGAGCTCGATCGCGGTCGGCAATCGGTCGGCACGGGTGACGGAGAGGCCCACTGCCCAGCCGGAGTCGCCCTTCCACGTCGTACCCGCCGACGCCGTGAAGCCGTGCAGGTCCCGGGAGCTGGGATCGTCGCCGAAGGCTTCGATCCCCTGGTTCTCGTAGCGGGCACCGAGCTGGAGCTTCCACGGGCCGGTTCCCAGCTCCTCGAAGGCGAAGAGCCCCAGAACGTTCGTCCTCGTCGGCGGCATGAAGGCCTCCGCTCCCGCCGCCTCCAGGTCTCGGTGGCCGACCTGAAGCCCAAAGGACCCCGAGGTGATGCCCCACGGCCCGTGAACCAGCTCGAGGCGCCCCTCCCACGCGTCGCTGAAGAACTGTGTGCCGATCTCGCCGCCCTCGATCTCGGCGTGCTCGTAGTCGGCGACGCCGAAGCGGAGCTTGGCGGCCCGGAAGCCGCCGAAGGGCTCGTGCAGCTCCCCGCTCACGTCGAAGCGTCGCTGTCTCATGTCGGAACGGACGGTGTCGTCTTCGCCTCCCTCGCTCTCGTGCCCCCCGTCGTCCTCGGCGTGCACCCCCGGCGGGATGCCGAAGTTGCTGTCGAAGCCCGTGAACGAGCCGCCGATGAAACCCCTGTTCCCGACGAGAGAGACGCCGACGCTTCCCCCCTGGCTGTCGACGTCGCTGTTGGGCAGGAAGCCGAACGGCGACTCGACCCCCTGGTCGTGATCGTGTTCCTCTTCCTCGTGACGGAGGGCCTCCGACCAGGCGTAGCCGGGAATGGAGTAGTCCCTGGTTCGGCGCTTCACGAAGTCGGCGTGGGCTCGAAGCGGACCCGCTCCGCCGTTCACCGCGGCGCGGCCACCCCAGTAGTCGGCGACGGTGCCTCCGAACAGATCGAAAGATCCGTTCATGGGCCTGTCTCTGCGTACCCTGGGGATCCGGTCCGTGAGCACGTTGACGACTCCGCCCACGGCGTTCGAGCCGTAGAGCAGCGTCGCCGGTCCGCGGACGATCTCGGCCTGCTCGACGGAGAGCGGATCGACGCCGACGGCGTGGTCGGGGCTGGTGTCCGACACGTCGAGGGAGCCGATGCCGTTTTCGAGCACCCGGATCCGATCGCCCTGCAGTCCGCGAATCACAGGTCGGCTGGCGCCAGGCGTGTAGCCCGTAGCGCTCACCCCGGGCTGCTGAGCGAGAGTGTCGCCGATGGTGGGCTGATCGCGGATGCGGAGCTCGTCGCCGCTCAGGACCGTGACCGGCCGGGTCAGCTCGTTCAGGCCGTGGTCGTCCGTGCGGGCGGTGACCACGACCGCCTCGTGGTGCAGCGCCAGGTCGAGCTCGACCTCGAGGCGCGTCTCCTGGTCCGGCTGAAGGTCGATGCGGCGCACGGCCTGGCCCCATCGCGGGCTGGTGATCTGGATCAGGTACTCGCCGGCGGGCAGGTCGTCGATGCGGAACGCGCCTGTCTCATCCACGGTGACCGCGCGGTGCAGCTCCGTCACGACGACGGTGGCGTCGCCGACGATGATGCCTCTGGGGGCCTGGACGGTCCCGACGAGAGTGGCCGCTCCCTCGACTGCAGGAGCGATGGCGGGGTGGGGGCTGGCGTCCGGGGCCGCCAGACCGACGACGAGAACCGCCATGGCACCGGCGAGTGGCCGGCCGCGACAACGGCCCCTCGGGGGGCGACGAGCGGCAGTGACGACAGGGGACATGAGCTCTCTCTTCTCGAATGACCAATGAGGCGGCGATGGCTCGGGGCCCTGGCACGGGCTCGCGCGTGCCAGGGGGTGCACGGCCGCCGACGAGTCTCGTCAGACGAAGGGAGGGCCGCGGGAACGGACTCGCCGACGGGACGCCTGGGCTCGAAAAGGCGTGAGCAGGGTTCCTGCTTGCCCGGCCTCGGGCAAGGTCAGAAGAGAGGCCAGCAGCACGACCAGCGCCGGCGAGCCGTCGCCGGCCCAGCGGCAGGCCTCGCAGTGACTCGGGGTGAGACCGCTGTCGTGGGAGTGGGTGAGGGCGCTCAGGCCCAGCAGGACACCCACGCTCACGAGGAGCGCCAGCACGATGCCGAGTCGCATGCCGTGGGCTTGATTGAGAACCATCGGTCCCGAAAACCCCCGCTCAGCAGCAGAGCACACCCGTTGCCGCCGAGTCAATCGTCCGTTGGGTCTCAGCGACGCTCCAGGAGTCCCTTCACCTCGCCCACGAGGAAGAGCGTCCCGGCCACGACCACCGGCGTGCCGGGGCCGGCGGCTCGCGCGCGCCGGCGGGCCAGGGCGAGACCGCTGGAGACGCCGGGCGCCCGGTGGGCCTCGGCAGCCAGCGGTCCGGCCCGGCGCGACAGCTCGGCCGGGTCGAGGGCCCGGCGCAGCTGCGGACGGGTGAGCACCACGTCGAACGCGCGAGCGAAGAGAGCCCGCGCGATACCCGCAACGTCCTTGTCGTTCATTGCGGCAAAGAGGAGCACGTAGGGACGATGCCCGAGGTGCGCTGCGAGAGCCCGCGCTCCGGCAGGATTGTGCGCTCCGTCGAGGAGGAGCGGTGGGTTCCCGTCGATCCACTCGAGCCGCCCGGGCCAGCGTGCGCCCGAGATCGCCGCCGGAAGACGATCCAGGTCGACCGGGAGGCCTGCCACACGGGCCTCCTCGAGGAGGCGGACGGCCACGAGCAGGTTGTCGCGCTGGTGCAGGCCGTGGAGCGGGCGGACTCCGGCGTAGGCGCGCGTGGGCGTCCGCACGTCGACGAGGTCGCCGCTCTCCCCTTTCACCGAGATGCCACAGCCGCGCCCGGCTATGACCAGGCGCGCTCCGCTCCGGCGCGCCTGCGCGCGAACGGCGCCGAGCGCCGATGCAGGAAGAGGTCCGACCACGGCGGGCCGCCCCCGGCGCATCACGCTGGACTTCTCCCTGGCGATGGAAGCCAGCGTCTTCCCGAGATAGACCTGATGATCGAGGGCCACGCTGACGATGGCCGATGCCATGGGATCCGCCACGTTCGTGGCGTCGAGGCGCGCACCGAGGCCGACCTCGAGGACGGCGACGTCCACGCGCTTGCGGCGGAAGTGCACGAGCGCGGCGGCGGTCAGGGCCTCGAAGAAAGTCGGGTGGGCACCGATCGTGCCGCGACGGACGAGTCGCTCCGCGGCGGCACGCACGGCGCGCACGGCCCGCTCGAAGTCGTGATCGGTGATGTCGCGACCATTCACTGCGATGCGCTCGTTCACCCGGACCAGATGCGGCGAGGTGTACCGGCCGGTTCGCAGTCCGGAGGCGCGAAGGACCGAGTCGACGTAGGCCACGACCGAGCCCTTCCCGTTCGTGCCCGCCACGAGGAGCGTCGGAAAGGCCCGTTCGGGGTGGCCCATCTCTTCCATGAGCGCGCGGATCGTGTCCAGGCCGAACTTCACGCCGAAGCGCGTGCGCTGCGCGAGGTACAGCCCGGCGAGCCGACGGGGGTGGGAGGGGCGCATCTCGGTCGGCGGATCGTAGCACTCGGGGCTTGGCCGCTCAGCCTGCTGCTGCCCGACCGGTCAGCGGACAGCTGCCCTGCTCCCACGTGTGGAAAAGTGGAAGAAAGTGTGGAAGACTTGCAGCCCACTGTGTTCAAAGGAACTTATCGCCACCGGATCGACGCCAAGGGCCGCCTGCCCGTTCCCGCGGTCTTCCGCCGGGCCCTCGGCGGGGAGCCGGCGGTGGTGGTGACGCTCCTCGACCAGTGCCTCGCCGTCTACCCCCCGGCGGAGTGGGCACGGCTCGAAACACAGCTCAGCGCGTTGCCCGCATTCAACAAGCAGGTGAAGGCCCTGACCCGCCTGCTGCTGAGCCGCGCCGCCGATGGTGAGATCGACGTACAGGGCCGCGTCCTTCTGGCCCCGGCGCTTCGGGACGCGGCGGGGCTCGGGCGCGACGCCGTCGTGGTGGGCGTGCTCAATCGTTTCGAGATCTGGGCGCCGGACTCCTGGGACGGCTTCGTGCGGGAGTCGGAACGCCTGCTCGACGACGTCTCCCTCGACATCCAGTGGCCGCTTCCCCCGGAGACCCCCACCGAGCGTGCCTCGCCCCCTCCAAAACCCTCCTCCAGTCCCGACCATCCACAGGCGAAACTCAAGCGGTAGTTGACTTTCGGCTTGACAGCCCCTGACCGGCTGTCTATGCTCCGGGTGGATTTTTGTGGAGAAAAGTGGTCCATCTGGCCCGCGACGTGCGGGAGGTGTGGGCTGTTCGAGAGAGGTCAAGAACGGCGTGCTGAGGGGCAACCATCCCGCTCGCATCGATGACAAGGGCCGGCTCAAGGTCCCGAACAGCTTCCGCCAGCTGGTGGAGGCCCAGTGGGGGACCGAGCTCTTCGTCACGAGCGTGAGCGGAGACTTCGTGCGGGTGTACCCCATGGGGGTGTGGCTCGATATCGAGCGCAAGCTCGCCGAGGTCCCCTCCACCCACCCGTCGAAGCTTCGCTTCCTCGATCGCGTCAACTTCTTCGGCCAGGCGGTGACCATGGATCGCCAGGGCCGTGTTCTGGTCCCGCAGCTGCTGCGCGAGAGCGCCGCCATGACGGGAGAGGTGAGCGTCCTCGGTCTGCAGAACCACCTGGCGGTGTGGAACCTCAAGCGTCTGCAGGACCGGCTCTTCAAGAAGGAGCCCTTCACCGACGAGGACGGGAGGCTGCTCGCGGAGTATGGGATCTGATGGCGGACACGTCCCCGTTCTCCCCGGCGAGGTGTTGGACTTGCTCGCGGTGAAGTCGGGAGGGCTGTGGGTGGACGGCACCGTGGGCCTGGGCGGCCACGCGGCGGAGCTGCTGCGTGCCAGTGCGCCCGGAGGCCGCCTCCTTGGCATGGACCGCGATCCCGAGACCCTCGAGCTGGCCCGTGCAGGGCTCGCCGGCTTCGGTGACCGAGTGCGCCTCGAGTCGGGACACTTCCAGGACATCCCCGAGCGCCTGTGCGGCGAGCAGGCGGACGGCATCCTCCTGGACCTCGGCATCTCCTCCGCGCAGCTCGACGACCCCGAGCGGGGCTTCAGCTTCCAGACCGACGGCCCCCTCGACATGCGCATGGATCGAGAAGCCGGAGAAACCGCGGCGGACGTGGTCAACGAGATGCCCGAGGTCGAGCTGGCCAACTTGATCTATGCCTACGGGGAGGAGCGCGGGTCCCGTCGGATTGCCCGGGCCATCGTCCGGGCCCGCGACCGCGCCGTGCTCCGGACGACGGCCGAGCTCGCAGACATCGTGCGCCGCGCCGCGCCCCCGAGTCGCCGCCGGGGCTTTCACCCGGCCACCCGCACCTTCCAGGCCCTGCGGATCCACGTCAACCGCGAGCTCGAGGGACTCGGCGAGGCGCTCGAGCGGATCGCAGGATGCCTCGGCCCCGCGGGCCGCCTGGCGGTCATCGCCTTTCATAGTCTCGAAGACCGGGTGGTGAAGACGACGTTCAGGGAGCTCGCCCGGCGGGGCTGGACACTCGTCACGAAGAAGCCCATACGACCCTCCGAGACAGAGACGCGCCAGAACCCCCGGGCGCGCAGCGCTCGGCTGCGTGGCCTGGCACGGGAGGTGGCCGCATGAGGATGCGGAGTGACGAGGGCGTCGTGCGCCTCGGCAAGCCCGTCGACAACTCGAGGGTCGTGCGCCAAGTCGACCTGAAGACGCGTCGGGAAATCTGGTGGGTGATCCTCCTCGTTGCCGTGATCGCTGGCGCCGCCGGTCTCTACGCCTGGCCCGCTCTGGAGATCCGCCGAGCCGGCCTCGCTGCCGTGGAGCTGGACCGGGAGAAGGAGCGTCTCCTCGAGGAGAACCGCAAGCTCAATCTGGAGAAATCGGCGCTCCAGAACCTCGAGCGCGTGGAGACGATCGCCATTCGGGATCTGGGGCTCCAGGCCCCTGCTCCCGAGAGGTCCATCGTGGTCGAGGTGCCGCCGCCGCTGCCGCCTGGATCGCTGATTGCCGACGAGGACGCTCCGGCGCGCCAGGCCCGAGCAGGCGAGCGGCGAGAGGAGCGCCGCTGAGCATGCTGCGCTCCCCCTTCGCTCCCCCGCCGATGAGCGGTGATGGCCCGCCCCGGCGGGAGCGCGGGACACGGCTGCGTCTGATGCTGCTGGCCCTCAGCATCTCGCTCTGGGCGCTCGTCATCGGGATACGGCTGGTCCACCTGCAGGTCCTGGGCGCCGAGTTCTTCGAGAAGCAGGGGACCCGCCAGAGCGAGCGGACCATCAACCTCGACCCGCGACGCGGGCCGATCCTCGACCGGGAGGGGCGGGTCCTCGCCGTCTCGGTGGACGCCCAGAGCCTGTACGCCGTGCCCCAGGACATCGGCGATCCCGAGGCGACGGCGGCCGCGCTCGCCCGCGCCCTCGGTCTCGAGCCGTCCGGCCGGCGCGAGCTCGTCGGCCAGCTCCAGAAGGATCGGGCATTCGTGTGGATCAAGCGCAAGGTCGATCCCGCCACGAGCCGTCGCGTGCGGGAGCTCGAGCTGGACGGCGTGGGATTCCTGACCGAGCACCGTCGCTACTACCCCCAGCGCGAGCTGGCCGCTCACGTGCTGGGCTGGGCTGGCCTCGACAACACCGGGATGAGCGGCATCGAGTACGAATACGAGAAGGAGATCGCCGGTCGGGCGGCGAAGGTCGTGGTCCACACCGACGCACGACGCCGTCCCGTCGGCCACACGGAGCGCCCGTCCACCGAGGGGCACACCGTGGTGCTGGCCCTGGACGAGCGCATCCAGCACATCGCGGAGCGCGAGCTCGATCGGGCCGTGGAGCAGACGCGCTCGATCGCGGGCAGCGTCATCGTCGTGGAGCCCTTCTCCGGTGACATCCTGGCCATGGCGGGCCGCCCGACCTTCAACCCGAACCGCTATTCGGCGTCCTCCGCCTCGCGATGGCGCAACCGGATGGTCTCCGACGTCTTCGAGCCTGGGAGCATCTTCAAGATCGTCACCGCCGCCGCCGGCATCCAGGAGGGTGTCGTCGCTCCAGGAGAGATTCTCGACTGCGGGAACGGCCATATCCTGATCGCCGGCACCGTGATCAACGATCACAAGGCCTTCGATCGCCTCCCGTTTAGAGAAGCGGTTTCCCGCTCGAGCGACATCGGCATGATCCGCGTGGCGCAGCGGCTCGGTCGGGAGAACTTCTACCGCTACGTGCGCGCGTTCGGGTTCGGAGAGCCGACCGGGGTGAATCTGCCCGGCGAGTCCGGGGGGCTTCTCAAGCCCACCGCCCGTTGGAGCGGTTTGTCCCTGCCGTCCATGTCGTTCGGTCAGGAGGTGGGCGTCACACCCCTGCAGATGGCCATGGCGTGCGCCGCGGTGGCCAACGGCGGCTATCTGATGAAGCCGCTCATCGTGAAGCGCATCGAGGACGCGGACGGAGAGGTCGTCAAGGAGACAAAGCCCGTCATCGTCCGAAGGGTGCTCGAGCCCGACACGGTCGACACACTCACGGCGATGCTCGAGCTGGTGGTCCGCGGCGGCACGGGTCGCCGGGCGGCGGTCCCCGGCTTCGTCGTGGCGGGCAAGACCGGTACCGCGCAGAAGGTGGATCGGGCGACCGGGCGCTACTCGATGGTCGACCACGTGGCCTCCTTCGTCGGCTTCGTTCCTGCCTCGCGGCCCGCTTTCGTGATCCTGGCCTCTCTCGACACGCCGAAGGGGCCCTTGAACCAGGGAGGAGACGTGGCGGCGCCGCTGTTCGCCCGGGTGGCTCGACACGCTCTCAGGACCCTTGCCATTCCTCCCGACGACTCGGAGCGCGTCCTGAGATCGGTGGCGTTGGCGCCGGAGATGCTCGTGCCGGCCGCCTACCGACCCACGGCCCAGCCTCCTCTCGCGCTGCCCCCCCTGCCGGATCCCGGGATCATGCCGGACCTTCACGGCCGCTCCGCCCGGGAGGCGACCATCGCGGCGGTGCGTCAGGGTCTCGTCGTGGAGCTGAACGGGTCCGGCCGTGTGGTCGGTCAGGCCCCGGACCCCGGGACGGTGATCGAGTCCGGCAACGCCTGCCGCCTCACCCTCAGCCTCTCCGGAGAGCTCCGTTGAGGCTCGGCGACCTGGTGAAGGACGTGCCCGGCGCGGAACTGCACGCCGACGCGGATCAAGACATCGCCGCGGTCACCCACGACTCGCGCCACTGCGACGAGGGGTCGCTCTTCGTGCCCGTCCGCGGCCTTGCCGCGGACGGGCACGACTTCATCGGGGCCGCCCTGAAGAAGGGAGCGGCCGCGGTCGTCTCCGAGGAGCCGCCCCGGGAGAACGTTCCGTGGGTTCGGGTGGGCGACGTCCGCGAGGCGTTGGCCCTCCTGTCCGCCTCCGTCTTCGGGCACCCCGCCAGGGACCTCGAGCTCGTGGGAGTGACGGGCACCAACGGGAAGACCACCACCGCCTTCATGATCGACTCGGCGTTGCGCGAGAACGGCGAGCCCGTGGGCCTCATCGGCACCGTCGAGTACCGGATCGGGGACCGGGTGGCCCAGGCCGTGCGCACCACCCCCGAAGCCCCCGAGCTCCAGTCGTACCTGAGACAGATGGTCGACGTGGGCTGTCGCCGCGGTGTCCTCGAGGTCTCGTCCCACTCTCTCGCTCTGAAGCGGGTGCTCGGGGTGGAGTTTCAGGTGGGGGTCTTCACGAACCTCAGCCGCGACCATCTCGATTTCCACGGCGACATGGACTCCTACTTCGCGGCCAAGCGGATCCTGTTCGACTCGCTCCTGCGCAAGGGTGGCCGCGCCGTGATCAACGTCGACGACGATCGCGGGGCCGAGCTGGCGCGCACGACCGAGCACCCTGTCTCGACCTGCTCTCTCTCGCCCGGGGCCGATTTCACCGCCGAGGACGTGCGCCTCTCCTTCGAGGGCACGCATTTCCGGGCACGGACTCCGGCCGGCGTCTTCGAGGCGCAGACGTCGCTCCTGGGTCGCTTCAACGTCCTGAATGCTCTGTGCGCTTTCGGAGCCGGCTTCGCGCTGGGTCTGCCCCCGGACGTCGTGCAGCGCGGGATCGCGTCCCTGAAGGGCGTCTCCGGCCGCATGGAGCGAGTGAACGTGGGGCAGGACTTCACCGTCCTCGTCGACTACGCCCACACCGACGACGCCCTCAAGAATCTCCTCGAGTCGGTCCGCGAGCTCCAGCCGCGCCGGCTGATCACCGTCTTCGGCTGCGGCGGCGACCGCGACAAGTCCAAGCGGCCCCTGATGGGTGCGGTGGCGGCACGGCTCAGCGACGTGCTCATCCTGACCTCCGACAACCCACGCTCCGAGCCCCCCGAGGCCATCATCGACGACGTCCGTCGAGGCATCCCGACGGCCCGGGCCGACGAGACCCAGGTGATCGTCGACCGGCGCGACGCAATCGCCCGTGCCCTCGAGCTGGGGCGCGAGGGAGTGGTGATCGTGATCGCCGGCAAGGGCCACGAGACGTACCAGGTCGTGCGCGATCGCAAGGTTCCCTTCGACGATCGTCAGGTCGTGCGCGACGTGCTCGCTCGCCCGGCCGGCGCCGGGGGAAAGAGGTGACCGCGGTGGCGCTGGCAACCACCCTGACTCTCGCCGACGTGCTCGCCGCCACCGGTGGCGCCCTGGTCGGCGGCGGCGGGGAGCCGGCCTTCACCCGGGTCTCGATCGACTCCAGAACGATCGGAACCGGGGAGCTCTTCGTGGCGATCCAGGGCCCGCGCTTCGACGGGCACGAGTTCGTCGCCGATGCGGCCCTGGGCGGCGCCGCCGCGGCTCTCGTGCATCACGAGGTGGAGGCTCCAGCGACGCTTCCCCTGGTGCGCGTCGTGAACACGACCCGTGGGCTCGGCGACCTGGCCCGCCACGCCCGTCGTCGGGCCGGCGTTCCCGTCGTGGGCATCACCGGATCGGTGGGCAAGACCACGACGAAGGACATGACCGCCTCTCTTCTCACGACCCGGGGGCCGGTGCTGCGGACCGAGGGCAACCTCAACAACGAGTACGGTCTGCCTCTCACCCTCCTCGGGCTGAACCCGACGCACACCGCCGCGGTCCTCGAGATGGGGATGTCCGCGCCGGGCGAGATCCGGACGCTCTCCGGAATCGCCGAGCCCGACGTCGCCGTCATCACGAAGGTGGCATCGGTGCACCTCGAGTTCTTCGACTCCACGGACGCCATCGCGGCGGCCAAGGCCGAGATTCTCGAGAGCGTGCCCGCTACGGGCGTCGCGGTCCTGAACGGCGACGACCCGCGGCTGCGGCGGATCGGCGAGGGCTGGGGCGGCAGGGTGGTGTGGTTCGGCCGGGACCGTCGCTTCGACGTCTCCGCGGAGAGATGGCGTGGTACGGCGTTCGGCATGAGGTTCGACTTGCGGATCTCCGGCCGCACGGCGGAGGTCGCGCTGCCCCTGGCCGGCCCGCACTTCGTCGACAGCTTCCTGGCTGCTGCCGGCGCCGCGCACGTCCTCGGAGTGGACATCGAGGCGATGGCCGAGGCGGCGGCGGGCATCACCGCGGCCCGGCACCGCGGCGAGGTGCGGCGCCTCGGCGAAGGCGTGACCCTCATCGACGACTCCTACAACTCGAGCCCCGCGGCCCTCGAGGCCTCGATCGTGGCGCTGACGCTGGCGCCGAAAGGGCGTCGCGTCGCGGTCATCGGGGACATGCTCGAGCTCGGCGAGTCGGCCGGGGCTCTCCACCGCGACAGCGGACGGGCTCTCGCGGGGCGGGTGGACGCGGTCGTGGGTGTCGGCCCGCTGGCCAGGGAGGTCCTGGCCGGCGCCCGCGAGGCGGGGATCACCGAGGACGCGCTCGCGCACTTCGAGAACGCCGCCGGTGCCGCCGCGGCGATCGGGGACCTGGTTCGGCCCGGCGACGCGGTGCTCGTGAAGGCCTCCCGCGGGATACGGCTCGAGACGGTGGTGGAAGCGCTGGGCCGCCGCTTCGGCGGCGGAGGGGCGGCCTGATGCTCTTCCATCTCCTGTTCTCTTTTCGCGACTCCGTCTCGGTCCTGAACGTGACCCGGTACATCACGTTCCGCACCACGGTGGCGGCGCTCACCGCGCTCTTCCTGGTCCTGCTCCTGGGCCCGTGGATGATCGAGCGGCTGAGGCGCCTGCAGATCGGCCAACCCATCCGAGACAGCGGCCCCGCGACCCACCAGGCCAAGGCGGGCACGCCCACGATGGGGGGGGTGCTGATCCTCATCGGGATCCTGGTCCCGACGCTCCTCTGGGCCGACCTCACCAACCGCAACGTGTGGATCATCGTTCTGTCCACTCTCGCCTTTGGCGCCATCGGTTTTGCCGACGACTACCAGAAGGTGGTCCGGAAGCAGAGCCTCGGCCTCCGGGCCCGGCAGAAGCTCGTCGCCCAGTTCGCCGTGGGGCTCGGGGTCGGGGTCGCCGTGTACTGGCTCGCCCAGGTTTCGCCCGACGAGTACTCGACCCGTGTCGTCTTCCCGTTCTTCAAGGACGTGGTGCCGGACCTGGGCTGGTTCTACGTGATCTTCGCAGTGCTCCTCCTGACGCTGTCGAGCAATGCCGTGAACCTGACCGACGGCCTGGACGGCCTCGCAATCGGCGCGACGCTCATCGCGGCGGTCTCTTTCACGGGCCTCGCCTACGTCTCCAGCCACTTCGTCATCTCGGAGTACCTGGACCTGCTGCACCGCCCCGGGGCGGGAGAGCTGGCGGTCTTCTGCGGTGCGATGGTGGGGGCCTCGCTGGGCTTCCTGTGGTGGAACTGCTACCCGGCCCAGGTGTTCATGGGAGACGTGGGCAGCCTCTCGCTCGGGGGGGCCCTGGGGACCGTGGCCATCCTGATCAAGCAGGAGCTGCTCCTGTTCCTCGTCGGAGGCCTCTTCATGGTCGAGGCCTTCTCCGTCATGCTTCAGGTCACCTCGTTCAAGTTGACCGGGAAGCGGATCTTCCGGATGTCGCCCCTTCATCACCACTTCGAGCTCGTGGGATGGAAGGAGCCCCAGATCATCATCCGGTTCTGGATCGTGGCCGTGATCTTCGCGCTGTTCAGCCTCACGACGCTGAAGCTGAGGTGATGAGAGCACCGTGTCTCTCGAGAGTGCCGCCGTCGTCGTCGTTGGCCTCGCACGCTCCGGCGTCGCGGCAGCGGACTTCCTCGCCCGCCGGGGCGCGTCGGTGGTGGCCACGGACCTCAAGAGCGAAGACGAGCTGTCGGAGGAGGCCTTGAGCTTGCGCGCACGGGGAGTTCGCCTGGACCTCCAGGGGCACCGAAGCGACACCTTCGACGGTGCCTCCATGGTCGTCGTGTCTCCCGGGGTGCCCTGGGAGAGACCCGAGCTCGAGGCCGCACGTGAGGCGGGAGCCGAGGTGATGGCGGAGATCGAGCTGGCGTTCCGTCATCTCGAGGGACGCCTGGCCGCGATCACCGGGACCAAGGGAAAGTCCACGACGACGGCGGCTCTCGGTGCCATTCTGCAGGAGGCCGGCCTCGACGTGCGCGTGGGGGGCAACATCGGCACCCCTCTCATCGGCCTGGTCGAGGGCTCGGACGAACGAACTGTGTTCGCGGTGGAGGTCTCGAGCTTCCAGCTCGAGGGCACGTCGCGCTTCCACCCCCAGGTCGCGGTCTGGCTCAACCTCTCCCCCGACCATCTCGACCGTCACGCTTCCCTCGACGCCTACGTCGCGGCCAAGGCGCGGCTCTTCGCTCGCCAGGAGGCGACCGACTGGGCGGTGGTGAATGTCGACGACCCGGTGGTGCTCCGTGAGGCCCGTCGCGCTCGGGCGCGCCTGCTGCTCCTGCGCGTCACCGGCGAGCCCCTGGTCGAAGGCGATGGGGCTTTCTTCCGCGACGGCGCCGCCTGGATGCGCCGCGACGATCGGGAAGAGCGCCTGTTCGGCCTCGACGACCTGCGGGTGCCAGGGGTTCACCTGGCCGGAGACCTGCTGGCCGCCGCCGCCGCGGCCCGGTTGCTCGGTGCGACCAGAGACGATGTGGCGAAAGCGATCGCGGGCTTCGGTGGGATCGAGCACGTGCTCGAGCACGTGGCGACGATCGACGGCGTGGCCTTCTTCAACGACTCGAAGGCGACGAACGTGGCCGCCGCCGTGCGCAGCGTCGAGGCCTTCGACGGCCGGGTCGTCGCGATCCTCGGGGGGCGCCACAAGGGCGGCGACTTCGCCCTGCTGGCGCCGAGGCTTCGGGCGCTGGGATCGCACGTGCTGGCCATCGGCGAGGCCGGCGAGGAGATCGAGAGAGCGCTCGGCGCGGCGGTCCCGGTGGACCGATGTCCGGACCTGGCTGCGGCGGTCGAGCGGGCGGTCGCGCTGGCGGAGCCCGGTGACACGGTGCTGCTCGCCCCGGCGTGCTCGTCGTTCGACATGTTCCGTGATTTCGCGGAGCGCGGGCGCCGGTTCAAGGACGAGGTGGAGCGACTCGAGGGACGCAGGGAGGGGGAGCATGGCTAAGAAGCTCTCCATCGACCTCACGCTCCTCGCCGTCACCATGGCGCTCCTGGGCTTTGGCCTGCTCATGGTCTGGAGCTCGAGCTCTGCGCTGGCGCAGGAGCGCTACGGAAGCCCGTACTACTTCCTGGTGAAGCAGGCCGCGTGGGCGCTCATCGGCCTCGCCGGCATGGCGGCGGCTCTGCGGCTCGACTACCGCTCGCTCCGCCGTCCCGGGGTCGTCTACTCGGTGATGGCCGTCGCGACCATCTGTCTGATCGTGGCGCTCTTCCTGAAGCCGGTGAACGAGACGCACCGCTGGATCCGCCTCGGGGCCCTGAGCTTCCAGCCCGCCGAGCTCGCCAAGCTGGCGATCGTGCTGTTCCTCGCGTATCACATCGAGCGGCGCGGGGAGCGGATGAACGAGCTCCAGACGCTGTTTCCGGCCCTCCTCCTGCTGAGCTGGTTCGGCTTCCTGATCTTCATCCAGCCCGACCTCGGGACCGCCTTCACCCTGGTCCTCACCGGCGCGGTCATGCTCTACGTGGCGGGCGTGCGCCTTCGGTACTTCGCGGCGCTGGCGATTCCCGCGACGGCGGTGCTCTACCAGGCCATCATGAGCGTCGCCTGGCGTCGCGGGCGGATCCTCACGTTTCTCGACCCCTGGTCGGATCCAAGGGGCGCCGGATACCAGATGATCCAGAGCCTCATCGCTCTCGGCACCGGCGGGCTCACCGGCGTCGGCCTCATGGAGGGGCGGCAGAAGCTCTTCTACTTGCCTTACCCCTACAGCGACTTCATCTACGCCGTGATCGGCGAGGAGCTGGGGATGATCGGAACGATGGCGGTGCTGCTGGCCTTCGTCGTCCTCCTCTGGCGCGGCCTCAGGGCGGGGTGGAGCGCCCCCGACGACTTCGGGCGCTTCCTCGCCGCCGGGCTGACACTGTCCATCGTGCTTCAGGCCTTCATCAACATCAGCGTGACCCTCGGCCTGTTGCCGACCAAAGGCATTCCCCTCCCGTTCATCAGTGCTGGCGGGTCGTCGCTCGTCTTCGCGTTGATCGGGATCGGACTCGTGGCGAACGTTTCTCAGCATGCGGACTGAATGGCGAGGACCATCCTCATCGCAGCGGGCGGCACCGGAGGCCACCTCTTTCCGGGCATCGCGGTGGCGGACGAGCTGGTCCGCCGCGACCCCGGGACACGTGTGGTCTTCGTCGGGACCCCGCGAGGGCTCGAGTCGCGTCTCGTCCCGCGGGCGGGCTACGAGCTGGAGCTGCTGCCCATCAAGCCACTCAACGCCGTCGGGTTCGGACGTCTCGTCCTGGGCCTCGTCACGCTGCCCTGGGCCATGTGGCGCGCGCTCGTCCTCGTCCTGCGCCTCCGCCCGGCCGCAGTCCTCGGCATGGGGGGCTATGCGGGCGGCCCGGTCGTGCTCCTGGCGGCGCTTCTGGGGGTGCGCACAGTGATCCTCGAGCCCAATGCCCGCCCCGGCTTCACCAACCGTGTCCTCCGGCCCTTCGTGCGCGCCGCCGCCTGCGCCTACGACGAGACGCGAGCGGGCTTCGGAAAGAAGGGTGTCGTCACCGGCAATCCGGTCCGCGAGGGTTTCGCACGCCTGCCCCGTCGCGACCACCGACACCCGCTCACGCTCCTCGTGTTCGGCGGCAGCCAGGGTTCGAGGGTCCTCAACGAAGCCCTGGTCGAGGCGCTGCCTCACCTGCCAGGTCCCGAACGCCTCCGCATCGTGCACCAGACGGGGAAGCGGATGCGTGAGGACGTGGCCACCGCTTTCGAGGTGAACGGCCGCGCCGACTCCACCGAGGTCGTGGCGTTCCTCGATGACATGGTGGAGCGGATGAGCGGGGCCGACCTGGTGCTGTCGCGCAGCGGCGCCACCACGTGCGCCGAGCTCACGGCGGGAGGACGGGCGGCCGTGCTCGTCCCCTTCGCTCGCGCTGCCGACGACCACCAGCGCACCAACGCCCGGGCCCTCGAGGGCGCCGGGGCCGCTCGGATGATCGAGGAAAAAGACCTGGGCGGCGAGCGGCTGTCCGGTGAGATCGGCGCGCTCGTCGACGAGCCGTCACGGATTGCCGCAATGGAAGAGGCGGCCCGGCGACTGGGTCGACCTCATGCGGCGGCGCGTGTCGCGGATCTCGTTCTCGGGAACAAGAAAGCGGGAGCAAGCTAGTGCTCGGGAAGATCCAGCACATCCACTTCGTGGGGATCGGCGGCTCGGGGATGAGCGGAATTGCCGAGGTGCTCCTGAACCTGGGCTACACCGTCTCGGGCTCCGACATCCGGCCGAGCGGGGTGACCCGTCACCTGAGCGAGCTCGGGGCCCAGGTTTCGGAAGGCCACGCGGCCGCTCATCTGGACGGAGCCCAGGTGGTGGTGACATCCACGGCCGTCCGCGACGACAACCCGGAGGTCCACGAGGCGCGGGTCCGCGGGATACCGCTGATCCCCCGGGCGGAGATGCTGGCCGAGCTCATGCGCCTCAAGTACGGCGTGGCCGTGGCCGGCAGCCACGGCAAGACGACCGTCACCTCGATGACCGCCGTCGTCCTGGACAAAGGGGGGCTTGATCCCACGGTGGTCGTCGGTGGCCGCCTTGGCGTCCTGGGGTCGGGGGCTCGCCTGGGGAAGGGCGAGTACATGGTGGCCGAAGCGGACGAGTCGGACCGCTCGTTCCTCAAGCTCTCGCCCACCGTGGCGGTCGTCACGAACATCGATCGCGAGCACCTCGAGACCTATAGCGGCCTCGACGACATCAAGGACGCCTTTCTGGGCTTCATGAACAAGGTGCCCTTCTACGGGTCGGTGGTGCTGTGCCTGGACGATCCCCCCCTGCGGGATGTGCTTCCGCGGGTGGAGCGGCGTGTGGTGAGCTACGGCCTCACCCCTCAGGCCAGCGTCTCGGCCCGTGGTCTCGAGGTGGGTCCCACCAGCTCGACCTATACGGCAACCCTCGACGGAGAGGACCTGGGGCGGGTCACGTTGAGCGTCCCGGGGACCCACAACGTCGCCAACTCGCTGGCCGCGGTCGCGGTCGGCCTCGACCTGGAGGTGCCGTTCGAGGCCATCCAGGCGGGCCTCGGCTCCTTCAGCGGCGTAGACCGCCGGTTCCAGGAGCGCGGCGAGGCGGGCGGCGTCCTGGTGATCGACGACTACGGGCACCACCCCACCGAGATCCACGTGACCCTGGAGACGCTGCAGCGACGTGCCGGGGAGCGGCGGACGGTCGTGCTCTTTCAGCCCCACCGCTTCACGAGGACCCAGGCGCTCTGGGACGAGTTCTGTGGTGTCTTCCACCAGGCCGATCGCCTTCTCATCACCGACGTCTACGCTGCTTCGGAGGAGCCCATCCCGGGGATCGATGCGAAGACGCTGGCGAGCGCGATCACCGAGCGCGGACATCAAGACGCGGTGTACGCCGGGGATCTCGAGGCGGCCACCGAGCGCCTGGCGCAGGAGGCTAGAGAAGGCGACGTGGTCCTGACCCTGGGGGCCGGGAACGTCTGGACCGCCGGGGAAGAGCTTCTCCGAAGGCGGGGCGCATGAGGATGCGGAGGCCACGATCATGACGCGGCGCGGCCTGCCCGTTGGACCGCCCCCGAGGGAGCCCGAGCTGTCCCTGGCTCCGCCGACCGAGGACTCTCCTTTCCTCCGGAGACGGGTGCGGAAGCGTCTCCGCCCCCGTCGTCGCGGCTGGTCGACGCGCCTCGTGATCCTGGTGCAAGCCTCCGCGATCCTCATCCTCTTGTCTTTCGGAGTCTGGACGATCTCTCAGCGTCTCATCGCCAGCGAGCGTCTCCGTGTGGATCGGGTCGAGGTCCGGGGGAGCCACTTCCTCTCCGAGGGCGAGGTGCGAGAGCTGCTGGGTCCGACGGTGGGCGAGAACATCCTCTTCCTCGACATTGCCGCGCTCAAGCTCCGGCTGTGCTCCTCACCGTGGGTGGCCGACGCCACCGTGATCCGAACGCTGCCGAACGTGGTGCGCGTCGAGATCCGCGAGCGCGTCCCGTTGGCGCTGGCGGAGGTGGACCGGCTCTACCTGATGGACGGGGACGGGGCGCTGGTGGACATCTACGGCCCGCGCACGGGGGTCTTCGACCTCCCCATCGTGCGAGGGCTTCTCGGCGTCGACGAGGCCTCGCGCCGGGGGCGGGCGCGCCGGGCTGGCACCCTGCTCGCCGACCTGGCCGAGCTCGGCCAGGAGATCTCCGAGGTGTTCGTCGAGCCCAGCGGCGACCTGCGGGTGGTGCTGCAGGGTCCTGGCGAGGTGCTGCTCTTCGGCGACCCGCCGTACCGGAGCCGCTTCGTCACGTTCCTCAGCCTCCGCAGGGAGCTGGCCGAGAAGGCTCCCGGGGCGGAGCACTTCGATCTTCGTTTCCGCGGCCGCATCTACGCTCGCGGCCCGAAGTCCGGATCCTCCAAGCCTGCGTCCCCGACGGTTGGTTCAAGGATGCCGGTCTCCCACCGCCGCATTCCCCGCCCCGAGACGGCGGGCCTCACAAGGCCCCCGTCGGAGGGCACACTCCCTTCCGAGCCGGGTGTCCGACCCTCCCTCCCGACGACGAAGACACAAAGGAGCATTCCCCCAGCCGGGGGAGCGCTCGAAACGCGTCCCGCGCTGAGCGGGACGGGACTCGACGGGAGGTAGTCGTGGTCAGGAAGAAGAATCGCAATCTCGATGTCCGGCGAGAGCACGGAGACTCAGGAGGGTCCCACCTTGGGTAAGAAGAAAGATCGTTACGTCGTCGGGCTGGACGTCGGCACTCACAAGATCTGCGCCATCGTGTCCGAGGTGACGGACGAGGGCCGCCTCGACGTGATCGGCATCGGTCAGACCGAGTCCAAGGGGCTGCGCAAGGGTGTCGTCATCAACCTCGAGGCCACCGTGGACGCCATCAAACGCGTCCTGGAGGAGGCGGAGCTGATGGCCGGAGTCGAGATCGGCTCGGCCTACGTCGGAATCGCCGGCACGCACATCAAGGGCTTCAACTCCCGCGGTGTGATCGCGGTCTCCAACAAGAACCGGGTCATCGACCGGGAGAACGTGCGGCGCGTCATCGACGCGGCCAAGGCCGTCTCGATTCCCATGGACCGGGAGATTCTCCACGTGCTGCCCCAGGAGTTCGTGGTGGACGACCAGGACGGCATCGGCGACCCCACCGGGATGACCGGCACCCGCCTCGAGGTGAACGTCCACGCCATCACCTGCTCGACCACCGCGGTCCAGAACACGGTCACGTGCGTGAACCGGGCGGGCCTGGAGGTCGTGGACACCGTCCTCACGCAGATCTCGGCCGCCGAGGCGTGCCTCACACAGGACGAGAAGGAGCTCGGCGTGGCGCTGGTCGACGTGGGCGGCGGCACCACCGATCTCGCCATTTTCGAGAAGGGTTCACTCTGGCACACCGCTGTCCTGCAGGTGGGCGGAGAGCACTTCACCAACGACGTGGCCGTGGCTCTCAGGACCCCGGTGAACGAGGCGGAGAAGATCAAGAAGAAGCACGGGTGCGCGCTCACCTCGATGATTCCGGAAGAGGACTCGATCGAGGTCCCGAGCGTCGGCGGGCGCAAGCCGCGCATCATGGCCCGTCAGGTGCTGGGCGACGTCCTCCAGGCCCGAGCGGAGGAGATCTGCCAGCTCGTCCTCACGGAGATCCGCCGGGCCGGCTTCGAGCGCAGCCTCAACTCGGGCGTCGTTCTCACCGGCGGCGGGGCAATCCTCGAGGGCTTGCCCGAGATTGCAGAGCAGATCTTCGACATGCCCGCCCGGCGGGGGACGCCGGCGGGAATCGGCGGGCTCGTAGATGTGGTGGCGAGCCCGGTCTATTCCACCGCGGTGGGCCTGGTGCTGTGCGGCTACCGCAACCGCGGAGGGCGGGGTTTCGGCTCCTCGCGGCAGGCGGCGACGGGGACCTTCGGAAAGGTCACCGGGCGTCTCATGGGTTGGCTGTCGGATTTCTTCTAAAAGGAGGGGAGCGTGGAAGCAAAACGCGAAGGCCCCGCTTTCCGGCCCATGCCCGTCGCCGACCCCAATGGCGGCCGTGCACGGCGTGAGGGAAAGAGTCAACGAGACGCGGGTGAGTTGCCCTGTGAGATGTGCGGCGCGGAGATCGTCGCATATCATTGCAAGCGCATCTGCCTCCATTGCGGATTCATGACGGGCTGTTCCGAGGGGGTTTGAGGAGCATGACCAAAGAAAACGATCGTCCGGGCCGCATTCGGTTCGCCGAAGACGAGACGCACGGCGCCCACATCAAGGTGGTGGGCGTTGGCGGAGGGGGGGGCAACGCGGTCAGCCGAATGATCGCGTCCGGCCTGCAGGGTATCGAGTTCATCGCGGTCAACACCGACCTGCAGGCGCTCCGGGCCAACCGCGCACCGATCAAGATCCAGGTGGGAGCAAAGCTCACCAAGGGTCTCGGTGCCGGTGCCGATCCCGACGTCGGAAGGCTGGCTGCCGTGGAGGACACGGAGAAGATCTGCGATGCGCTCGAGGGCGCGGACATGGTCTTCATCACCGCCGGGCTCGGCGGGGGGACAGGCACGGGCGGTGCTCCCGTCGTGGCTTCCATCGCGAGCCAGATCGGCGGAGACGACGAGAGCCTCCTGACGGTGGCCGTGGTCACCCTTCCCTTCTCTCTCGAAGGCAAGCACCGGATGAGCCAGGCCATGGACGGGCTCGCTCAGCTGAGAGAGTCCGTCGACTCCGTGATCGCCATTCCCAACGACCGCCTGCTGGAGTCGGTGGCCCGGAACACGCCGGTCACCGAGGCCTTCCGGGTGGCCGACGACGTCCTGCTCCAGGCCGTACAGGGCATCTCGGACATCATCACCGTCCCCGGCCAGATCAACCTCGACTTCGCCGACGTGCGCGCGGTGATGAAGGGGATGGGCCAGGCGGTGATGGGCACGGGCATGGGCCAGGGCGAGAACCGCGCGGTCGAGGCGGCACAGCGCGCGATCTCCAACCCTCTTCTCGAGGACACCTCGATCGAAGGGGCCAGGGGCGTCGTCGTCAACATCACCGGCGGCGCCGACCTCTCGCTGGCGGAGGCCGCGGAGGCCACCGCACTCATCACGAAGGTGGCGGATCCCAGCGCCAACGTCATCTATGGCATCGTCACCGACGAGGCCATGGGGAACGCGGTCAAGGTGACCGTGATCGCCACCGGCTTCAGCCGCGGGTCTCGCAAGGCGTCGTCCACGCCCGTGGACCTCGTCAACTACGTCAACCCCGCCGCGCTCACCCAGAAGCAGGCTGCGGCCGATGCGGGAGGCTTCTATCGCAAGACGCCCAACGCCAAGGCCGCCTCGGGCGGCGGCCGCCGCTTCGATCTCGACGTCCCGGCGTTTCTTCGCCGCAAGAGTGGCGACGGCGGGGGGGAGAGCCCATGATTCCGTTCATGCGGGAGGGGACCTGCGAGAAGTGCGGGCGGAAGTACTCCGTGTCCGGCGCGGCCATCAACCCGGGCACGGAGACCGAGGCCCCTGCCCGGTTCCAGTGCGACTGCGGCGGGTGGTCCAACGTGTTCATTCCCGGCAGCGTGAACACGAGATGCTCGTCGTGACCCCGAAAGAGGAAGCCGAGCCCGCCTGAGCCCGTCCCAGAGCCGGCTGATGAGCCTGCGTATCCGCGCAGGGGCCCTTTTCCCCGCCGGGCGAGCCCAATCCGTACCAAAAAGTATAGAATAGAAGGCTCCGGTCCGCTGAGACCGGGGAGCCAAGAGAGGTCATGTCCCGACGCCTGAGCGAGCGCCACCGGTCCCTCCGCGAAGAGGAGGTCTATCTCGAGGAGGTGTCCCTCTCCGGGTCCTTCCGGGTGGCCCTCGTCTATCCCAACTTGTATTACGTCGCCATGTCGAACCTGGGCTTCCAGAGCGTGTACAGCATGCTCAACAAGCTCCCCGACGTGAGGTGCGAGCGGGCCTTCCTGCCCGATGACGTCGACAAGGAGGAGCTCGAGCGCACGGGTCGGCCGCTCACGAGCTTCGAGACCGACACGCCCCTTCGGGACTTCGACGCCATCGCGTTCTCCGTCTGCTTCGAGAACGACTACCTCCATGTCCTGCAGGTCCTGCGTCTGAGCGGCGTGCCGCTGCGCACGCGAGACCGCGGGCCACGCGACCCGCTGGTCATCCTCGGTGGCGCGGCTCTCTTCCTGAATCCCGAGCCACTGGCGCCGTTTGCCGATCTCGTGGCGGTCGGCGAAGGCGAGGCACTGGTGCCTCGGATGATGGACGCGCTCCTTGGCGGCCCGGACCCGCGCGCGGGTCTCGAGTCGCTCACGGCCCGCGAGGGGTTCTACGTGCCCTCACGCTACGAGGTGCGCTACAACGCGGATGGGACCGTCGCCGCCTACGACGGTCCCGGACCGGTCGTCCGGCAGCGCGGCTGGCCCGGAGAGATGGGCTTTCCCCAGTCGGTGATCCTGACCCCGAACACCGAGATGTCCTCCAAGTACATGGTGGAGATCTCCCGGGGGTGTCCCTGCATGTGCCGCTTCTGCTGGGCGGGCTACAACTACCTCCCGGTCCGAGGCTTCACCCGCGACGAGCTCGTGGGCCGGGCCCGGGAGGTCAGGCGCTTCACCAGCAAGATCGGCCTGGTCTCCACGGCGGTCTGCGACCACCCCGAGATCAACGGAATCGTGGACGATCTCGCCGGGCTGGACTACCAGGTCTCGGTGGCCTCTCTTCGGCTCGACGACCTGACGCCGGAGTTCGTCTTCAAGCTGGCCGACACCGGTGTCCAGGGTCTCACTCTCGCCCCCGAGTGCGGCTCCGACCGCATGCGGCGGATCCTCAACAAGCAGTTCACGAACTCGGAGATTCTCGAGAAGGCCACGTGGATCTTCGAGAACGGCATCCAGAACCTGAAGCTGTACTACATGGTCGGCCTCCCCTTCGAAGAGCACGCCGACGTCGAGGCCATCGTGGAGCTGACCGCGGCGATCCGCGAGCGGATGCTCGCGGTCGCGCGAAAGAGGGGCCGCATCGGGCGTCTGCACCCGTCGATCAACCCCTTTGTGCCGAAGCCCGGCACCCCCTACCAGTGGCTCCCCATGTCCGATCCGAAGGAGACGGACCGGAAGCTCCAGTACCTGCGGAAGGCTTTCGGGAAAATGCCCAACGTGGACGCGATCTGCAAGAGCGCGCGAACCGGAACGTCGCAGTCGATCCTCGCCCTGGCCGACAGGCGTGTGTCCGACGCCCTGGAGATCGCCGTCCAGGGGCGGATGGACTTCAGGCGAGCGGTGCGCGAGGCCGGGCTCGATCCCTCCTTCTATCTCTTCCGCGAGCGGGAGCGGGAGGAGATCCTGCCCTGGGACGTCATCGACAACGGGGTCGCCAAGGGCTACTTCTGGAAGGAGCTCCAGAAGAGCCGCCAGGAGAAGCTCTCGGGCCACTGCCCCGAGATCCAGGGCTGCATTCGCTGCGGCGTGTGCTTGGAGGCCCCCAACCCTTTCTACCGGCTCCCCGACAAGTGGAAGGGTCGGGAGAAGCTCCCCCTTTACGAGAAGCTTCAGTCCGAGCGAGCCTGATTGCGCCAGACCCGCTCGTAAGCCTCCCAGTCCTGCGGGTCCGTCGTCCACTCGGCGTAGAGTGCCACCCCCTCGAACGTTCCGCCGGCCCCGAGCCCGCGGAGCCCGTCCACCACGCCGAGCAGCGCGTTGTCGAGGGTCTCGACCCCGGCGCGGTGCATCAGGCCGTAGTCCTCGTATGTCGGCACGCCCATCAGCACCCGGGCGTCGGATCCCGAGGCCACGAGGGCTCCCGCCACGGAGGCCGTGGCCCAGGCCAGGTACCGCCTGTAGAGCGGCGGGGTGGGAATGGCGGTGTCGTAGGCCATGATGACGATCTGGTCGGCCACCGCCGCCACCCGCGCGTAGTACTCCGGGCTCCACACGAAGTTCGGGGCGAGGGGAATCCCCACCGGCCCGGGTCGAATGGCCGCCAGCGAGAGAACCCGCCCAGGGCCCACCGCTGTCCGAAGCGCTCGCAGCAGGGCCAGGTACTCGACGTTGCCGTCGTTGATCGGCTCGATGTTGAGATGAATGCCGTCGAAACCCTCGTCCATGAGCCCCCGGACCTCGGCGACGATGCGCTGCCGCTGGGTCAGGTCCGAGAGGCTGACGGTGCCGGACCTCTGCCGCTTGTAGCCGACGCGCAGGCCGCCCACCCAGGGCAGGACGCGAAGATCCGGGGCCACGCGCCGCGCCACCGTCAGGAAGGCGCGCATCTGCTCCCTGTCGTGGGCGGACAGCGTCCCGCCCTCGCCAAAGGGAATGAGGTGCGGGTAGGCGTACGCGATCCCCCGGCGGTGAAGCATCTCGAGGAGCTCCACCATCTCGGGCTCCGGGTGCGGCCGCTCGAGCCAGCGGTGCTCCAGCCAGACGGCGTTTCTATCGTGGTTGAAGGGATGCGGGTCGGCATCGCCCGCCGGGACGTAGGCGAAGTACACGAGACCCGCCGCGACCGCCACCACAACGAGGGCGCCGACCCAGAGCGTCAGACCGAGTCGTCGACTCACGGCTCCTCCCGGAGCAGAAGGACCACCGCTGCCGCGTGTTGCCGCTCGTGAGTGAGGCTGACCAGGGCCTCGCGGGCGCCCAGGGCGCGCATCCGCCTCGCCGCTCTCTCCGACAACCGGAGAGCCGGCGGCCCATAGCGGCCTCGGACGACCTCCACGTCGCCCGCTTCGGTGCCCCCGCCCAGGAGCCGGCAGGCCGCCCGCTTGGCGGCCAGGCGGGCTGCGAGCCGCCGGTCGGGATCGCTCCGGGCCTCGGCGTACGCCCTCTCCCCGGCCGAGAAGGCCGCCGGCCCCCCGTCCTGTCGCAGTCGGGCCACCTCGTCGATCTCGACCAGCGCAAACGCGCTGGCCACGACGCCGTTCTCTCCGGGGCGTGTCTCGATCACGGGTTGGAAAAGAATCCTCAGGGCCGAAACACCGTCGAGAAGCCCCGGTGGCGTGCGGCCCTGCCGGTCTCCGGGATTCGCGTCACCGGGCGCCCCGTCGGTCCCCGGGGAGTGCAACCATACCAGTGTAGCCCCGGAATGCGCGCGCCGATGACCTGCGCCGCGACCGCCCACGCTAATATCCCCTGTGATGGGCCTGCGCCTGAGGACCGTTCCCGCCCTCTCCGCCTGTCCCGGTCTCGTTCACGGCTTCGAGCAGCGCGAAACCCACGGTGAAACCGAGACGCGGAAGGAGCGCCGCGACCGCGTCCGGGCCGCCCTGCGCGACGCCGGACAAGTTCACTTCCTGCAGCAAGTGCACGGCGCGACCGTGCTCCAGGCTCCGTGGGTCGGGACTCCCGAGGGCGATGCCGCCCTGGCCGGGCAGGCCGGCCTCCTCCTGGGAATCGAAACCGCGGACTGTCTCCCCGTCCTGATCGTCGATCCCGAACGCCAAATCGCAGCAGCCGTCCACGCGGGCTGGCGCGGCACCGGCGCCTCCGTCGTGTCGAAGACGGTCGAAGCCCTCACCGCCGCAGGCAGCCGCCCCGAAGACCTCCGCGTGGCCCTCGGGCCGGCCATCGGCCCCTGCTGCTACGAGGTGGGCGACGAGCTACGCAGCTCTTTTGGTCCCGCCGCCGACCCCTTCTTCAAGCCGGGACCTCGCGGCCGCCCCCACCTCGACGTCCGGGCCCTGAACGTCCACCAACTCCGCGAGTGCGGCGTCCCCTCCGACCGCATCCACAGCGTCGACGAGTGCACCTCCTGCCGCCCCGACCTCTACTTCTCCTACCGCCGCGACGGCCCCGCCACCGGCCGCATGATCAGCTTCATCGGCTGGTCCCTCCCCCTCCCCTGAGGGACCCTGACCCCAGGCCTCCAGGCCCCGCGGAGAGGACCTCGCGGCCCGTGGCCCAAGGTCACGCGTCCGCCGAGAAGCAAGAGCTATTCGAGCTTCGAAGCCCGCTCGTCCACCGCCCGGTTGGCGAGAGCGTCAGCCTCCCGATTCTCTTCCCTTGGGACGTGGCGGATGGCGATGCGCTCGAAGCGCGCCTTCAGCCCGGACGCCTCGCGGAAGAGCGGCTGGAGTCCCGGGTTCTTGACCCGGTATCGCCCCTCGAGCTGCCGCACCAGGAGCTGAGAATCAGAGAGGATCTCCACCCGGTCGCTGCCCCGCCCGAGGGCCCACCGAAGCGCGTGGATGAGCGCCTGGTACTCGGCCACGTTGTTCGTGGCCCTTCCGAGATAGCCGTACAGCTCCGCCACGGTCCGGCCGTCGGTCGAAGCCGCGTGAATGCCGAAGCCCGCCTCGCCCGGGTTGCCGCGGCTGGCCCCGTCCACGTGGATCCGGAGCAGGTCGTCTTCGCTCACGGCTCGACGACGACGGTCGGGGGCGGCGGCTCGAAGAAGAGGATGCGGTTGCAGGACGGGCACTGGAAGAGCGTCTCGTTCTGCTGGCTCTCGAGCCACATCTGCAGGCGGAGCTTGAGGTGGCAGGCCTGACACATCTGGTCGCGCGCCTCCGCCAGGCCGGTTCCCCGGAGCTTCGCGACTCGCTGGAACAGCCCCAGCGGCTCCTCCGGGATCGTGGCCGCCACCTCGTCGCTGGCGCCGGCCACGCCCTTTCGCTCCTCGTCGAGGCGGGCCCGGCGGGTGTCGAGCTCCGCGCCTTCGACCCGCCCCGCGCTCTCCACGGTGCGGAAGGTCTCCTCCTCGCGGGCCGCATCCTGGCTCAGCGTCTCGGCACGCTCCATCTCCTCGAGGATCTGATCCTCTCGCGTCCCGATCTCACGCTCCACCGTCTCGATCTCGTGGAGCATCGCCGTGTACTCCTGGTTGGTCTTCACGTCCATGAGCTGACCCTTGTACTTCGTCCGCCTCGTCTCCAGGTCCTGCACCTCCGACTCTTTGTGTCGGCGGTTCTTCTGCGAGGTGTCGAGGGCCTCACGGGCGGCCTCGAGCCGTCGACGCTCGCCAGCGAGTCTCTCGTCCAGCTCGCCCTTGAGCCGGGGGATCTCTTCGAGCTCCGAGTCGAGGCGCTGCAGCTCGACCTGGGCCTGATGGAGACGGATCAGCTTTTCGAGGTCGGGGTTCATGTTCGGGAAGATCGCAAGGTGGGCCGATTCTAGCACTGCCGGCAGCATCGCCGACCGAGGCGGCCGACTGGGCCTGGAAGGACTCGAACCTTCGACGAACCGGTTATGAGCCGGCCGTTCTAACCAACTGAACTACAGGCCCGTCCGATAGCTTAGCCCCGATCCGCCCAAAAGTCCCGTGGCGCCTGGCGGGCAGGGACGAGCCGGGTTTGCCCGGATGCGAGTGAGCGGGGCATGATACTCGCCCCCGGGCACCCCATGAATGGACTCCTGGCGTTTCGCACCGCCGTCCTCACCCTTGCCGTCACCCTCGTTGGCGGGTGGGCGTGTCGGCAGGAGGTCCAGCCTCGGCTGAACGGGCCTGCTCTGGTTCGCCTCGAGCCCTTCACCGGCCGGGCCGAGCTCCTCGGTGACGGCGTCTTCACGAAGCGCCGGGCCATCCGGGCTCACGTCCCGTCGACCCTGTCCTGGAGGGTTCGGGTTCCCGCCCGCGGGCGCTTCGAGACACACCTCTCGTTCGCTCGGCAGTTGATCGACGAGATGGCCGAGCTCGCGTGCCGCGTGCGGGTGAGCGTCGGGGGCGAAGACGGCTCCGACACGGTGGTGGCCGAGAGGCGTGTCGAGCCCCACACCGGATGGGACGCCTACCTCGCGGACCTGGACGAGTGGCGGGGTCAGGAGGTTCAGCTCAGCCTGAGCGTCGAGTGTTCCAGAGCCGCGGGCAAGCGCACCTGGAGCGACGCGATCCGCTGGAGCGTGCCCCTGGTCTCGGGCCCGCACCCGAGGGGAGTCTCGAACGTCCTCCTCGTCACCGTCGACACCCTGCGGGCCGACCATCTCCGCGCCTATGGGTACCCTCGGGAGACCAGCACCAACATCGACCGGCTCGCCGGCCGCGGCGTCCTCTTCCGTCACGCCGAGACCCCGCAGAGCGCGACGTGGCCGGCGCTGGCGTCCCTCCACACGTCCCTCTACCCGAGCGCTCACGGAGTCGTCTGGAACGGTCACGACCTTCCCCAGGGCGTCGTGACCCTGGCCACGCTTCTCCACGCGCGGCACTACAGCACGTCGGCCTTCCTCACCAACATGAAGCAGGCCAACCATCCCGGCTTTGCCCGCCTCACCGTGGCCGGGGCCGGCGACCAGGCGCAGGACGACGAGGCGGCGACCCGGGCGGCGATCGAGCAGCTGCGCCTCGAGAAGGATCGTCCCTTCTTCCTCTGGCTGCATCTCATCGGCCCCCACGCGAGCTACGCGCCGCCGCCACCGTGGGACACCGCCTTCACCTCACCCGGGGCCTCTCCTGTTTCAGGCGATCTCCCGGAGCTCGTCCGCATCCGGGACGAGGGCCAGGCACTGAGTGAGGCCGACGTGGCCCACGTCGTGGGGCTCTACGACGGCGAGATCGGCTGGGTCGACACCCTCGTCGGCCAACTCCTCGACGAGCTGAGCCACCTCGGCCTCGAAGAGACGACCCTGGTCGCCTTTGCCTCGGACCACGGCGAGGACCTCTACGAGCACAACCGCTACTTCTTCCACTCCCCCTCGATGTACGGATCGTCGCTTCGGGTCCCGCTGATTCTGGCGTACCCGGGGGTGCTGCCCGGGGGAACGAGCACGGATGCGCCGGCGAGCCTGGTGGATCTGGCCCCGACCATCCTCGGACTCCTGGATCTCCCTTCGCCCAGCGGGTTCCAGGGCCGGGACCTGCTGCCCGGCGGAGCCCTTCCGGCGGCACCCGGGCGTCGCCCGCTCTTCTCCGAGACGAACGGACGGATCTACGGCGTGCACTCCGACGGATGGCGCCTGATCCTCAACCCGGAGGGCCGTCCCCCGGGGGCCCCCGGGGGGGCCTACCCGATCCAGGAGGTCGAGCTTTACGAGCTGGAGAAGGATCCGCGGGAGCAGCGGAACCTGGCCGCTGACCACCCGGATATCGTGCAGAAGCTCACGGCGGAGATCGACGCCTGGCGGAAAGGCGAGCTTCGCGAGGACCTTCCCTCACAGGAGATCGACCCGAAGACCCTCGAGGAGCTCCGGGCGCTCGGCTACGTCTTCGAGTGAGCGGACGGCGAGATCCTTCGCGCCTGTCTCAGGCGGCAAGCACTCGGGATGACCTGCTGCCGATCGCAGCAGGTCAGATGCGTGAACCCTCCAGGAAGGCCTTGAGCTTGCGGCTGCGGGAGGGGTGGCGGAGCTTGCGCAGCGCCTTGGCTTCGATCTGACGGATGCGTTCGCGGGTGACCTGGAAGCTCTGGCCGACCTCCTCGAGGGTGTGCTCGGAGCCGTCGCCGATGCCGAAGCGCATCTTGATGACCCTCTCCTCTCTCGGGGTGAGGGTCTTCAGGAGCGCCTCGGTCTGCTCCTTGAGGTTCAGGTTGATGACGTTCTCCGCCGGCGACACCGCGGTCCGGTCCTCGATGAAATCCCCGAGGTGGGAGTCTTCCTCCTCCCCGATCGGTGTCTCGAGGGAGATCGGCTCCTGGGCGATCTTCAGGACCTTGCGCACCTTGCTCACCGGGATGTCCATGCGCTTGGCGATTTCCTCGGAGGTGGGCTCGCGGCCCAGCTCCTGCACCAGCGCCCGGCTCGTGCGGATGAGCTTGTTGATCGTCTCGATCATGTGCACGGGGATGCGGATCGTCCGCGCCTGGTCGGCGATGGCCCGGGTGATGGCCTGCCGGATCCACCATGTCGCGTAGGTCGAGAACTTGTAGCCGCGCTTGTACTCGAACTTGTCGACGGCCTTCATCAAGCCGATGTTGCCCTCCTGGATGAGGTCCAGGAACTGGAGCCCGCGGTTCGTGTACTTCTTGGCGATGGAGACCACCAGGCGGAGGTTGGCCTCCACCAGCTCCTTCTTGGCCCGCTCGGCCTGGATCTCGCCGATGATCACGACGTCCATGGTCCGCAGGATTTCCTCGGGGCGCGCCTCGAACTCCTCGCTGAACGCCTGCAGCGCGTGCTTATGCTCTCGGATCATCTGACGGATCTGCTTCTTGTAGTCGTCGCTGACGTCCCGCTTGAGCTTGGGCTCGAGCCGGCGGATCTTCTCCTGCGCCCTCTCGACGCGCTCGACGCCGTCGCGCAGCCGTTCGCTGAGGCGACGCTTGAAGGCCTCGGAGAACTCGATCTTCCGGATGGCCTTCGACGCCCGGATGCGCAGGCGGCCGAGGCGCCACTTACCCTTCACGTATCGCCGCGACTTCCTGTCCAGCTTCACGAAGTGCCTGCGGTAGCCGAGGTAGTCGACGTGAGCCTGGGCGACCTTGGCCATGAGACGCAGGGTCTGGCGGATCTTGGCCTCGAGCTTCTCCGGGGTGACCTCTTCCTCGTGGTAGATGACCGCGTCGCGCACGTTGATCTCCCGGGCGTGCAGCCGCTCACCCAGGCGTGCCACGTCCTGGACCGCCTGGGTCGTACGGCAGATGGCCCGGAGAATGTTGTTCTTGCCACGCTCGATCCGCTTGGCGATGGCCACCTCGCCCTCCCGGGTGAGGAGGGGCACGGTGCCCATCTCCCGGAGGTACATCCGCACGGGGTCGTTGGTCTTGTCGAGAGTGCCGGGGGTGAGGTCGAGCTCGGTGCCCTCCTCCTCCTTCTCCCGCATCTTGTGCTCGGAGTCCACGACCTCGATGCCCATGGAGCCGAACATCGAGAAAATGTCCTCCAGCTCACCGGGCGACGTGATGTCGCCCGGCAGCATATCGTTGACCTCCTCGTAGAGAAGGTAGCCCTTCTCCTTGCCCATCGTGATGGCCTGTCGGACTTCGTCGTATCTCTCTTCGATCGAAAGCGCCATTGGTGTTCGTCTGCTCCCTGCTTTTGGTTTCCTAGAGACCCGCCATCTGTCGGACCAGGCGGGTCTTCTCGGTGAGGAGCGCCTCGAGCGACTCGCCCGTGGCCCCCGTCAATCGTTTCTGGATCTCTGCCATTCGCGCCTTGAGCGGCCGCCTCTGGATCTCTCGCGCACACTCGAGCGCCGAGACCCCCTCCCCGGGCAGCCCTGTGACCGCGATCTCCGAAAGAAGCCGGCGAGCGTCCTCGTCTTCGTCTCCGAGGGCGCTGGTCAGCGCCTGCATCGTCACCTCGTCCCCTCGTCGCCAGGTGGCCTTGGCGGCCCTCAGGAGGGGTGCCGCGCGCAGCCCGTCCAGGTCCGCCTCGCCGAGCTCGGCGAGGGCTTCGTCCACTCCGTCCGCGCCCGAGACGACCAGCGCCAGCAACCACCTCTCCGCGGGCATGAGTGCCGCCGCTTTCGGGCGTGGCGCCTTGCGAGCCGCCGCCGCCACGCCGGCCGCGCCGGTGGCACGCCCACTCATCGCCCGGCGCATCTCCTCTCGGGCTGCCGTCTCGTCGATCCCGCCTCGCTCCACCGCGCGGCTGAGCCAGGCGGAGCGCTCGACCGCGTTTTCGATCCGTGTGAGTGCGGGGATGAGCGCGGTGAGGAAGGCGGCCTTGCCCTGGGGTGAGCCGACGTCGTGGGCCTGCTCGGCCTGGCGCATCAGCCACTCCATGCCCTCGGGCGCCTCTTCGAGGCGCTGGCGATAGGCGTCGCCCCCCTCGGCCTTGAGGTAGCTGTCGGGATCGTGGCCCTCCGGGAGCTCCACGACCCGGACGCGCAGGCCCTCCCCGAAGAGGACCTCGAGGCTCCGGCGGGCCGCTCGCTGCCCGGCCTCGTCCTGGTCGAAGTTCACGCAAACCGTCTCGACGAAGCGCCGCAGCAGCCGGGCATGAGACGCGGTGAGCGCGGTGCCACACGTCGCCACCGCCTCCTCGACGCCCCCCTCCAGGGCCCGGGCCACGTCCAGGTAGCCCTCCATGAGAACCACCCGGCCCGAGCGGCGGATCGCGTCGCGGGCCCACGACAGACCGTAGAGCACGCGCCCCTTCTGATAGATCGAGCTCTCCGGGGAGTTCAGGTACTTGGGCTCCGAGCCGTCCAGGCTTCGAGCTCCGAAGCCCACGACCTTGCCCGACTCGTTCAGGATCGGAAAGATCGCCCTGTTGCGGAAGCGGTCGTAGTGGCCCTCCCCGCTCTTGCGAGCCAGGGCGAGGCCCGCCTTCTGCAGGGCCGTTTCGGAGTAGCGGCCCCGGAGCGCGTCGAGCAGGTCGTCCCAGCTGTCCCGGGCCGCGCCGGCTCGGATGCGCTTGAGGGTCTCGGCCTTGAAGCCTCGTCCCAGCAGGTAGTCCCGGGCGGCGGCGCCCGGCGCCGTCCCGAGGGTGCGCTCGAAGTGTTGCGCCGCCGCCTCCGCCAGAGCCAGAAGTGCCTCGCGCTCCTTGCGATCCGGGCCAGGCTCGAAGCGTCCCTCGGGCACGGGCACGCCGAATCGCCGGGCGAGCGTCTCGAGGGTCTCGGGAAAGGTCGCGCGCTCCCGCAGCATCAGGAACTTGAAGACGTCGCCGCCCTCGCCGCAGCCGAAGCAGTGGAAGACGGCCGGCTCCTGCCGGACGTTGAAGGACGGCGTCTTCTCCTCGTGGAACGGACAGAGCCCCTTCCACGACGTGCCCATCTTCTTCAGCGCCACATGGTCGGAGATCACTTTGACGATATCGGCGGCCCGCCGCACCTCCTCGATGAATCCTTCGGGAAACGCCATGGCTAGTCCTTGAGCTCCACGATCGTTGCCCCGCCACCGCCCTCGGTGATCTGGCCCAACCGCCAGGACGCCACGTGGGGGTGGCCATCGAGCAGCCCCGCCACCGCCTTCTTGAGCCGTCCCGACCCGAAGCCGTGGACGACACGGATCTCGCGGCGCTCGGAGAGGGCCGCATCGTCGAGCAGCTTGTCCACCCGGGGCAGCGCCTCGTCGACCGTCATCCCGATGAGGCTGATCTCGGCCGGCACCGGTCCCCGGGACGATGACGACGCGCGGGACACGGCCGCCCCGGTGGCGACTCCCCGGGCAGGGGGACGGCTCCCGAGCACCTCGATCTCGGAGCGGGGCACCCGGAGGCGCTTGCCCTGGGCTGCGAGCTCGACCTCGTCGTCGCCGTGAAGCGCCACCACGTCTCCTGCGATGCCGAGGCCCTTCCAACGCACACGAGTCCCCACTTCGAGCGGTGCGCCGCTGGGCTCCTCCTCCGGCGGGAGCCCCAGATCCGGATCCTTCAGGATGTCCTCCCGTGCGGCCCGGACCGCCTTCAAGGCCTCGGTCCTGAGCCGGGGAGCGGCCTTCGCCACCCGCTCGGCGGCCTCCAGCCTGGCCACGGCGTCACGGATGGCCTGCACCACGTGCTCATCCTGCTCTCGGCCGCGCCGCTTGAGCTCCCGGGCGAACCGTTCGACCTCGCGTCGCTTCTTCGAGGCGATCTCTCGCGCTTCCGCTTCAGCTCTCTCCCGCGCCTCCTCGGCCTCCTGGCGAGCGCTCGTGATGCGCGCCGATTCCTTTTCGAGCTCCGCCCGGTCCTTCTCGAGGCGTGCCAGGAGGTCCTCCGCCTGCTGCTCCTTGTTCTCGCGCCGGGCACGGGCGTCGGCCACGATGTCCGTGGGCAGCCCCAGTCGCTCGGCCATCTCCAGGGCGAGGGAGCGTCCCGGAGCGCCGAGGGTGAGGCGGTAGGTCGGTTCCCAGGTCTCCGGGTCGTACCCGAACGACGCGCACGCCACACCGGGCGTCGACTGCGCGTAGGCCTTCATCAGGCCGTGGTGCGTCGTGGCCAGGACCATCGCCCCCTGCTGGCGGAAATGATCGACGATGGCGATGCCCAAGGCCCCGCCCTCGGTGGGGTCGGTCCCCGCACCGACCTCGTCGAGCAGGACGAGGGCCGGCCGCTGGAGATCCCGGGTCATCTCCACGATGGTGGCCAGGTGGGCGGAGAACGTGGAGAGGTTCTCGGCGATCGACTGATCGTCGCCGATGTCGGCGTAGATGCTGCGGAAGACGGGCATGCGACTCGCCGGGGCCGCGGGGATGTGCAGTCCCGACTGAGCCATGAGGGCAAGGAGCCCCACCGTCTTGAGCGCGACGGTCTTGCCGCCGGTGTTGGGGCCGGAGATGACCAGCACCGGCTCGCTCTCCCCGGCCTGCAGGCTCACCGGCACCGGCTCGGCGTCCCGGGCGATCCCGAGTCGCTCCGCGACTCCGGGCATGAGCAGCGGGTGGCGGCTGTCTTTGAGCTCCAGACGCCGATCGTCGACGATCTCCGGTGCATGGGCGTCCATGTCGTTCGCCACGAGGGCCATGGCCTGCACGGCGTCGAGCTCCCCGAGGATCGTCGCCATCTCCCCGAGATCGACGCTGCGATCTCCCGCCCGGGCGGTCAGGTCCCGGAGGATCCGCACGACCTCGCGGCGCTCTTCGTCCCTGAGCGACACGATGTCGTTGTTGAGCTCGACCGCCGGGAGAGGCTCGACGAAGAGGCTCGCCCCCGTGCCCGAGCTGCCGTGGATGATCCCGGGAAGCTGGCCCTTGTTGTCGGCCTTCAGGAGAAGGACGTACCGGTCGTTCCGGGTGGTGATGACCTTGTCCTGAAGCAGCCGCTCCGTCTCCCGCGTGTGAAGGTACCCCTCCATCACCGTGGTGAGCTGGGCCCGCAGCCGGACGAGCGAGCGCCGGGTCTCGGCGAGCTTCGGCGAGGCTTCGTCGGCCACCTCGCCGGTCGGCAGGAGCGCCCGGCGGAGCGCGGCTGCGACCTCTGAGGTGTCCCGTGCCCCCGAGGCGAGCCTGGCCAGCTGCGGCGTGTCGTCGGAGCGGCTGACGCGGCGGACGATCTCGAGGCCCCCTTCGATGAACGAGGCCAGATCCAGGAGTGCTCCGGGCTCGAGATGGACACCCTCGACCCGGGCCCTGGCAAGGGCCCCGGCCGGATCGGGCAGATTGTGGTAGGGCTCTCGTCCCAGAGCCTGGAGGAGGCGCCGGGCCTCACCGGTCCGGGCCAGGGCCTCCCGAACGGCCCTGGGATCGGTGAGGGGTTGGAGGTCTTCGAGACGCATCCGTCCCTGGGCAGACCCCGCCCGTTGGGCGACGAGAGCCCGGATACGATCGAATTCGAGCACGCGAAAAGTGTGGGCGTTCAATGATTTATAGAGTTCGCCGGGGGCCAAACTCCTGACCTTTCGCCTCCCGCGTCGCTCGTTGGGCCCCCGGGGGCACCTCTTGCGCGCAGCCGGGATGGGCCTGCGCTGGTAGGAAGGAGAGCGACGGAACAAGGCCAGTCTACAAGATCAGAAGAATCAAGGGTTTTGTCAAGGAAGCGGCCGAGCGAATCTGTTTCAGGCGCGGTTTGCGGCTGCCCGGCCACGCAGGATCAGGCAGGCCAGGTGGGCGGCCCCGAACCCGTTGTCGATGTTCACGACACCGATGCCCGAAGCGCAGGAGTTCAGCATGGCCAACAGGGCCGCAACTCCATGAAAAGAAGCGCCATAGCCCACGCTGGTGGGCACCGCGACGACCGGGGCATCCACCAGGCCCGCCACGACCGACGGAAGCGCCCCCTCCATGCCCGCCACGACCACCACCACGTCCGCCTTCCGGATCGTTTCGGCCCGATCCAGGAGCCGATGGAGCCCCGCGACGCCGACGTCGTAGATCCTGTCCACCTCGGCCCCGTGGAAGGTGGCGGTCACCGCAGCCTCCTCGGCCACCGGAAGGTCGGAGGTGCCGGCCGCGGCGATGGCCACACGGCCCCGAAGCGCCGGGGCGGTCTCGGCCTCCACGGTGATGCACCGGGCCGCTTCGTGGTAGCGCGCCGAGGGGCGGACCGACACGACCTTCGCGTGGACCTTCGCATCTGTCCTTGTGACCAGCACCCGCTGCCCGCGGGCCGAGATACGGTCCACGATGGCCACGATCTGCCCGGCGGTCTTGCCCTCCCCGAAGATGGCCTCCGGGAACCCACGCCTCAAGGCCCTGTGGTGGTCGACCTTGGCGAAGCCCAGGTCCTCGTAGGGGAGCCCGGCCAGCTGCTCCACGGCATCGGTCGTGGACAGGGCGCCGGTGCGCACGCGTTCGAGCAGCTCCTCGAGCTTGCGGGGGTCCATTGACTTGCCGGTCGGTCCGATTTACCTTCTTTTGTTTACGAATCCAAGATGTTCCCTTGCCGGTCGCAGGCGTGTCAAGGGAGGCGTGGTCGTGCCGGCCGTCCGGACGCCGGAACGATGAGCGCGAGAAAGGGCGGTCGAGGGTCATGAGCCCACTCGAGTCCGGAATCCTGGGACTCTATTTCCTGACGCTGGTGATCCTGGCCATCCTGGGCCTTCACCGCTACGTAATGGTGTGGCTGTACTTCCGCAACCGGGATCGCCGGGCGGAGGCTCAGCCCCTGCCCCTGCGCCTTCCCCGGGTGACGGTCCAGCTCCCGATCTTCAACGAGATGTACGTCGTGGAGCGGCTCCTCGAATCGGTCGCGGCCATCCGCTACCCGAAGGAGCTCCTCGAGATCCAGGTGCTCGACGACTCCACCGACGAGACCTGCGCCATCGCCCGCCGGGCCGTCGAGCGCCATCGTGCCCTCGGGTTCGACGTGCACTACCTCCACCGTGAGGAGCGCACCGGCTACAAGGCCGGGGCCCTCGCTGCCGGCCTGCGGGTCGCCACCGGCGACCTTCTCCTCATCTTCGACGCCGACTTCGTGGCCCCCCCCGACATCCTGGAGAAAACGGTGGGGAGCTTCTCCGACCGGAGGGTCGGCATGGTGCAGGTCCGCTGGGGGCACATCAACCGCGACTACTCGCTGCTGACCGAGGTGCAGTCGATCATGCTCGACGGGCACTTCGTGATGGAGCACGGGGGCCGGAGTCGCTCGGGGCGCTTCTTCAACTTCAACGGCACCGCCGGGATCTGGCGGCGCAAGGCCATCGAGGATGCCGGGGGCTGGCAGCACGACACCCTCACCGAGGATCTGGACCTGTCCTACCGCGCCCAGCTCCGCGGCTGGCGCTTCGCGTACCTGCAGGACGTGGTCTCGCCGGCGGAGCTGCCGGTGGAGATGAACGCCTTCAAGGCGCAGCAGCAGCGCTGGGCCAAGGGTTCGATCCAGACCCTGAAGAAGCTCCTGCCCCGGGTGTTGGCCTCGGACCTGCCCTGGTGGATCAAGGTCGAGTCGACGTTTCACCTCACCGCCAACCTCGCCTACCCGATGATGGTGCTGCTGGCGGCGCTTCTCTTCCCGGCCACGCTCCTGCGCTACAACATGGGCTGGGAGGAGATGCTCGTCGTCGACCTGCCCATCTTCCTGGCGGCCTTCGCCAGCGTCTGCTCTTTCTATGTCTTCTCCCAGAAGGAGCTCTTCCCCGACACGTGGCGCTCGCGCCTCAAGTACATCCCGGCGGTCCTCGGCATCGGGATCGGGATCAGCATCAACAACGCCGCCGCGGTGATCGACGGGCTCTTCGGCGGGCCGTCCGAGTTCAAACGGACGCCCAAGTACCGGATCGAGGGTGCGGCCGACCAGTGGAAGCAGAAGCGCTACAAGGGCGCCGTCGGATGGGTCCCCTACGTCGAGCTCGCCCTGGGCCTCTACTTCACCGTCGTCGCCTTCTATGCCCTGGCCCACGGCCTCCTCGGCACCCTGCCTTTCATCGGGCTCTTCCAGGCCGGGTTTCTCTACACGGCCGGGATGTCGCTCGTGCAGGGTTTCGACTGGCTGGTCCCGCGACAGCTGGAGGCCTGAGCCTCCTGCGCCCGCGCCCGGGCCGTCCTGGGATGATGGTGGGCGGATGAGATGACGGCCTACCTCGACTCGAACGCGACCCGGACCGGCGTTCAGCGGGTCCTCTGGCTGACCCTCGGACTCAACCTCGTGGTGAGCGGGGGCAAGGTCTTCGTCGGGCTCCTCTCCGGCAGCCTCGCCATGGTGGCCGACGGCTTTCACAGCCTCGTCGACGGCTCGAACAACGTAATCGGCTTGATCGTGGCCGCGTACGCCTTTGCCCCACCGGACCGGGGGCACCCCTACGGGCCCCGCAAGTTCGAGACCGCCGCTGCCGCCGCCATCGGCGTGGCGCTCCTCGTCCTGGCCTATCACGTCCTCGAGGGAGCTCTCGGTCGCATCGGCTCTCCGGCACTCCCCGAGATCGGCCTCCTCAACTGGGTGGTCATGTTCGTGACGATGGGCGTGAACCTCTTCGTGAGCTGGTACGAGGAAAGGGAGGGCCGGCGCCTCCAGAGCGCTTTCCTCCTGGCGGACGCCACCCACACCCGGTCCGACCTGTTCGTCTCTCTGGGCGTCGTAGGCTCGTTTGCCGCCGCCCGCGCCGGGATCGGCTGGGCCGACCCGCTGGTGGCGGTGATCATCGCCGCGGTCATCTCCGTTCAGGCGGTCCGGATCCTCGTCTCGGCCTTTCACGTCCTCACCGATCGGGCGGCGATCGCACCCGAGCGGATCGAGGCCCTGGCGCTGTCGGTGCCGGGCGTCGAGTGGGCCGGGCAGGTCCGCACCCGGGGGCGGGGGGACGCGGTCTACGTGGACCTGACGGTGCGCCTCGACGGCGACGCGAGCCTGCGAGAAGCGCACGATGCGGCGGACAGGATCGAGGAGGCGTTGAGGGCCGCCCATCCCGAGATAGTGGACGTGGTCGTCCACCTGGAGCCGATGAATCCGGGCTAGCTCTTTTGGCCGCCGCAGGCGTCGCAGGGGCAGAGCTGGCGGAGGAGGCGGAAGCTGTAGATCCCGGTGTTGTGGCCGTCGGCCCAGTTGAGGGACAGGGCGTAGTTGCCGACTCCTTCGAGAGTGACGAGCTTCTGATCGGTCAGATGGAGATATTTCGCGACGGGCTCGTGGCCCTGGCAGCCTGCACACGGGCACCAGCTGCGGAGGTAATCGACGGGGTAGGTCGAGATGTGGCCGTCGGCCCAGGTCAGGATGACTCGGCGGGCGGACTGCTCGTGACGTGCCTCGACTACCTCGGGGTAGGAAGCGCTCGGGGCGCTCACTCGCCGAACGACGGAGCGTCGTCGATGCTCACGTCGTCCACCTTCCAGTTGTCGCCCTCTTTCACCAGCTTGATGATGACGGCGTGGGGCTGTCCGGAGCCGGTCAGGACTCCGGTGAGCACGGCCCGGTCGTTGTTGACGCTACGGCTGGGGAAGGTCGCATCGGTGCTCTGCTGGATCACCGAGACGAGCTCTTCGACCTCGTCCGGGGTGAGGCGGGAGTGGTACTCGGCGCTCAGCCCGGCCATGGTCTCTTCGGTGCGGCCCTCCCGCACGTCCGCGAGCCACGCCTGAGAGGCGTCGGCCACGCCCTTCGTCATCAGGAAGGCGCCGCCGCCGAGGCCGCCGAGGAGAAGCGGCAGCCCCGTGAGGAGTGCGACGAGGAGTGCGACGAGGAGCAGGCAGCCGCAGCAACCCACCGCGATCCAGAAGACGGGCCCTTTCCCCTTCTTGGCGGGAGGAGCTCCGCCGGCCATCTGCGGCATCGGCGAGGAGCCGCCGGGTCGTGGCCGGCTGCTCGCTGAAGCGCCGCTCGGCGGAGGGGGTGGCGGCGGAGCGGACGGCGCCGGTACCGGGGGTGGCGGAGGGGGAGGAGGCGCGGCCGCCGGCTCGGGCGTCGGCGTGGCGAGCAGGGTCTCCTCGGGGAGCATCGCGGCGGACACCGTCGCCTCCGCGTCCTCCTCCATGTCGACGCGGAACGCCAGGGCCCCGAACCGCAGCTCCTGGCCGTTCTTGAGGCTGGTCTCGGCGACCTTCAGGCTGTTGACGTAGGTACCGTTCGCGCTGCCCTGATCGACGACCCACCACTCGCCCTGGCGCATCTCCAGCCGCGCGTGGCGTCTCGAGACCGAGCCATCGGCGACGACAACCTCGCACGTGGGGTCCCGGCCCACCAGGCTGGGGTCTCGCGTGACGTCGATGAAGTTGCCGGAGACGGGCTTCAGTCGCAGGCTGACCATGGACGATCTCCTCGTCGTTTCAGGCCACCCTCGGGCCCGAAATCCCCGCTGATTTTAGAGATCCGGAGGCCGTGGCGTCAACGTCTCGTATCGCGCCGTCCAAGATGTAACCGAAGGGGGGTACGTCGAGCCATCTGAGATGTAACCCTCCGGGCAGGGGGTACAACTTGGGACGACAGGCTCGG